>Ga0207421_10000168_pt1 | contig 78954 bp, 62 predicted proteins | sample SodLakKL_010_SED_4_FD_187542 | JGI IMG/M metagenome (GOLD analysis project Ga0207421, IMG submission 187542) | Alkaline sediment microbial communities from Lake Tanatar, Kulunda Steppe, Russia - 8KL_010_SED (SPAdes) (version 2) | ecosystem: Environmental > Aquatic > Non-marine Saline and... | reverse complement strand
CTATGCTGTGCCGAGGTGGTGGAACTGGCAGACACGCAGCGTTGAGGGCGCTGTGGGTTTTTACCTGTGCGGGTTCGAATCCCGCCCTCGGCACCATTTATATGTATATGGTGTTGGATTGTGATAGATTGTATTACATAACAGTAAATTGCATAGATTAACCGGAAGCGAAGGCTTCCGGTTTTGTTATGTTTTTTTATTCTGTTGTAAATTCTTGGGTGGGGGTAAAAAGATAAAATAGCTATACTTAAAAAATATCTATTTAATCTTCCATAATAGCTGCTATTTTTTCCAGATCTTTTTCTGATAACTCTACTTTTACTGCTCCAACATTCTCTTCAACCTGTTCTGGCTTACTGGCCCCAATTAAAGCACTGGTAATTCCCGGCTGATGTAAAATCCAGGCTAAAGCCAGTTGGGCCATGGTTATATCTAAATCCCGGGCAACTTCAATTAATTTTTCCACTTTATCCAAATTTTCATCTGTCAGCATATTTTTTATAAAATCCTGTGTCTTAGGATCAGCAGCTCTACTTCCTTCAGGTAAAGGCTCTCCTTTTCTATATTTACCTGTTAACAGTCCCTGAGCTAGAGGGGAAAAAACAATTAATCCCATACCATTATCTCTGATAACAGGTACAATCGATTCTTCTATATATCTATCAAATAAATTATAAACTGGTTGATTTACCACCATATGACTTAAAAGAAATTCATCCTGGACTCTTAGACCTTCAACAATTTGAGCGGCAGTCCATTCACTTACACCAATATAAAGAACTTTACCCTGTCTTAAAAGATCTTCGAATGTTCTCAGAGTTTCCTCCAAAGGTACATTCGGATCAAATCTGTGTGCATAATATATATCAACATAATCATGATTTAACCTTTTTAAACTCTGATGTATTTGTTCATAAATATGTTTTCTTGATAAACCTTTATCATTGGGGCCTTCTCCCATAGACCCGAATACCTTAGTTGCCAGAACATATGAATCTCTGGGATATTCATTTAAAGCCTCTCCTACTATTTTTTCAGCTTCTCCTTTAGCATATACATTAGCGGTATCAAACGAATTTATACCAAGGTCATAAGCTTTATGTATAGTTCTAATAGCTCTATCTTTTTCTACGGAATTACCATAAGTTAACCAGCTGCCCAGACTTATTTCACTAACTTTTACTCCCGCTTTCCCCAGTTTTCTATATTTCATTAATAAAACCTCCTTCTATTCTTTGTATTTATATAAGATTAGTAGTTTTAATTATAGTTTAAAAATACGTAGATATATGTTAACTAGTTTACTATTGTTTATTTTTTTAAAATTATATTATCTAAAACCTGGAATTCATTTTCAATCTTCTTTAAGTATATTACTCCCTGGTTAATAAATAATAAATCATATAATCATTTTATATTGATATATGTTTTCCGGTTTGAATAGATTTATATACAGCTTCTGTAATTTCCATGTATTTTAAACCATCTTTAAAAGTTGTTAATTTCACTTTTTCTTTTCCTCTAATTGCATTTATAAATTCTTGTTCAACTCTCCATTTATCTTCAAACTCAGGGGGTATAACAATTTCTTCTAATGAATTTTCTTCTTTTGTACCACCATAATGTTTATTATCACTATACTTTAAAGTTGCTTTACTGCCAAATAAAGAAATACCTGATTGACCAGAAAATCCTGAAACCTCTGAAATATTAAAAAAACCTGAGCCCCACAAACCATATCAACTATTATATTTATATGATCTGGAATTTTTATCGCTTTTTCTTTACCCTTTTCATCTTTTCGCATTTTAACAAATGTTTTTGACATAGCTGTTACTTTTTTTGCTTCCCCGACCCATCTTAAAAGCGTTTCATACCAGATTCCCATACTCATAACATTTAAACCACTTAAATCTGAATCCTGACGCCATTTTAAATTTTTATTATAATCTATAAAAGAACCACTATCTCTAATTTCTATAGTAATTTTTTATGTTTAAAACTAAAAACCCAGCTCTTCACCAACAAGAATCACTTTAATCCTCACCCATACTGCCGGCAAAAAATTGTGCCAGTTCCTCAACAGTTACCCAGCAAGTTGTTATTTATCCTTTGGAAAACACAAAAAATATTTTAAATAAATATGTCCTTAATTTCTTTATCTTCCCCTTTTTCTAAAGTAAAACTGACATCTTTATCTCCACAACTAATCAGATATTCACCTAAAAATCCAGTGAATTCTATTTGTCCTGCTTTATCTGTGCTAAGTATGGTTTCTTCGGTCCACCACTTTCCTTTTATTAATTTTAAAAGTTCTTTATAAACCGGCTTGGGAGTCATGTCTTCACGTATTAAACCGGAAGGAGCATTCAGCCACTGTCCATCAAGTAGATCCCACCAGGTTATACCTGTGACCAGGGGATGGGCAAAAAGAGTTTTATAAAATTCAACTGCTTCTCTGGCCTGGCGTTTTTCTCCCTGTTCTGTACTCGGCCATTCTTCCGCCTGATAATCATTAAGATCATCATAATGTTCAGGCATGAGTTCTCCCGAAACAAGGGAAGTTTCACTAAACTGAAGGGGAATATCAAATCTGGAAAAACGCTCTAACACTGATTGTGTTTTTTCTAACCCCCAGTAACCTTGATGCATATGAGATTGAATACCAATAACATCAATTTCAATTCCAGCTTCTAAACAACCTTCAATTAAAATATCATAAGCAGAAGAAACATCAAAATCATTAATAATTAAAGTAGCTCCAGTGTCGACAGATCGGGCAGCTTCAAATAGCTTTTTGATTGTTTTAATTCTACCTATTTCTTTACATACACGAGTAAGTCCATTATCATATTTATCAAATACTGGCATAATAACTGCTTCATTAATTACATCCCACATATCTACCAAACCTTCGAAATCTTCAACCTCTCGGTGGATCCTTTTGATTTGTGCATCAAGAATTTCTTCATTACTCATATCTAATAACCAATCAGGGGCCAGGGTGTGCCAGCATAAGGGATGACCTTTAACCATAAGATTATGTTCCTTACAAAATCGGGCCGTGTTAAGCAGCTCCTGGGTACGAGGATTACCTTTCGCTGGTTCAAATTGACCCCAATAAAAGGGAAGGGTTACAAAATTCAATAAATTTAAGAAATTATCGATATATTTTTGAGTTTTCTCTTTTTCAGCACCATTTAGCTCCTCATTAGCATAGGGAATCATTTCAAATCCGTTACAGCCAAATAGAAACTGATGATCTGTTTGTTTAATAGTTAATTTTTGATTCTTTAATGGTGTTTTATCTTCTCCAAAAACTTTAATAACAGCAGTTGTCTTTCGGTGTTCATAATTATCCATTCTTTTATGCCCCTCTCTGTTTTAAATTCTTGAATCTTACAGATTAATTAGTCAACATTAGCAGGATTACATGTTAATAATACTATAAAAATTATTTTTTATCATTACCTACCACATTAATTATACACGAACCTAATTCTCGTTTCATATAATAATAGTTTAAAGGGCTGGTTAGTTCTGGTTATATCAGAAACTTTCAGCGCCCCGTTGTTGAGCAAAAGATATAAGCTTTTTTATTATCTGCTTACTACTCATATTTTCTTTTTCAGCCTGTTTAGGATATATACTATAATAGGGGGATAAGCCGGGCAGGGGATTTATTTCAATAAAAGCTGGATCTCCTTGAGGATCCATCTTAAAATCAACCCGGGCCAGATCACGGCACTCCAGTGCTTCAAAAATAGCAAGTGAAGCATTTATCATCATGTTTTTTACTTTGCTGGAGATATCAACCGGACATTTAATAATTTTATCATGCTGCTCTTTATACTCATATGAATAAAAATCAAATTCTCCACCTCCGGTTAGTATTTCAGCCACTGGAAATACCCGGGGTTTATCATTGCCTAACAAAGATACTGTAAATTCCCGGCCGGGCATGAATTCTTCTACCAGAACAGATTCTTGATAACGGGTAATTGTTTTTTGAATTTCCTGTTCTAATTCTTCTTTATTTTCTGTACAGGCCGTTTTTTCAATCCCTATACTGGAACCCTCATTATTGGGTTTCACAAAAAGGGGGAAATCTAAATCATATTCTGCCAGCAGGGCCGGTAAATTTTCCACAGACTTTATTTTAAAAAAACCAGGTGTAGCTATCCCCAGAGATTGAACTATTTGTTTGGTCATCGCTTTATCCAGTGAAGCTGCCAGGGCCAGTCCATCTGAACCAGTGTAGGGTATATTTAAAATTTCACATATATTTGGAACAAAAGATTCCCGATTTCTGCTGCCCCAGCTTTCTGTAATATTAAAGACAACATCAGGTTTATGTTTTTTAAAATCTAAGAAAATATCCTTATGCCAGGGTAATCTTATAACCTCTCCCATTTCTTCAAGAACACCAGCCATCCAGTTTATGGTCTGTTCACTCTCATATTCTGCCGTGTTTTCATCTCTTTTTTGATATAAAGGATGGTTCTCGGCAATATCAAAACAAAATCCTATTTTGGTCATTTTTTATCTCTCCCGTCTGGTCAAAAATAGTTACTGTGCTGTGGTTTTCAAAATCACAGCTGATCTTTTACCAGCCGTGATGTGAGCTTTTTTTCTTTCCGGACAATAAACTGTTCATATTCTTCACTCAAACTTCTGAAATTCTCATACAAAAACCATCCTTATATATAAAATTTATCATATAAGTAATATACAGGTCTATTATAACACTTAAAGTTAACTTCAAGTCAAATCAAAAAATGAACCGGCAGTCTAAACTGCCGGCGGGAAGTTTATTAAATTTTTATTTTGTACAAAAATTATTGTTTTACACTCACATCATACCTGAAACTCCAAGTACCAGCACCATATATATAACACCTATCACCACTGAAAATTTAACTGCCTTTTTTTTAGCCTGCTGCTGTTCAGTATCGGCAGCATCATCACCGGTAAACTCCCCCAGCTTAATTTTATACCACAACAGTCCTGCAGCTACCATCAATACAATCAGGGAAATAATTCGAAATAATGATTCATCAGCCATCTTTAAATCACCCCCGAATTTATTTTTGTGAATAGCACAGCTGATTATTTATCACGACCAATAATACCTTATATAGGTCTTATTAAAAATTGATACTCTCCATATAAACTGCTGGATTTTCCATTTATAAATAAAGCCGGACTGCTGCCCAATTCTTATTTTAGCCTGCTTTTAATTTATCATCCAGTAAAGGTACAAATATATTCATGATTAAAATACCAAAGGCCATACCTGCTGCCAGCCAGCCCCAGAACCTCATAATCATTACTATCAATCCTACTCCAATTCCGAATACAATCTGAGCTCTGGGAAAACGTGGAGAAGTCATGGGGTCAGTGGCATAGAAAAAGGCCCCAATCATTATACTCCCCGTAAACATATGGAAAAGGGGATTATGGCCCATCAACAGGGCAAAAACGGTTACAGTTATTAGAATACTTACCGGAATCCGCCAGCGGGCGTATTTCTTATAAATTATGTATATCCCACCCAATAAAATCAAAAGGGCGGAAAGCTCGCCCATACTTCCGGGCAGCAGACCCAAAAAGGCATCTCCCAGAGCAATTGTTTCTCCTGTTTCCCAAAAATTGGTCAGAGGAGTTGCCGTACTAACCATATCTACTCTGGTCTGCCAGGGGGAAAGAGCATTCGGAAAGGCAAATATCAAAAACAATCTACCCAGCAAAGCCGGATTAAATAAATTCTGGCCAAAACCACCAAAAAGCTGTTTTCCCACAACCACCCCAAAAGCCACCGAAATTGCTGCAGCATATACCGGAGTACTGGGGGAAAGAGTAAATGAAAATAACAAACCGGTAACAACTACACTTAAATTTTTCACCTGGATATTCTGTCCGGCTATTTTTTGATAAACAGCCTCAGCCAGAACAGCAGCCAGTATAGAGGAAACTATCAAAATCAGAGCCGACCACCTGTAACTATATAAAGCATATATGGTTACCGGTGTTAAAGCAAACAAAACTCCTTTCATCATTTTCATAAGCCTATCTCTCCTTTCATCATTAAAATCTTAAAATTATTTTAACACAGATAATAATAATTATCAATTATTAGTATTCTCATTATTATTTTACATTTTTTCTTTCAAAAACAGCTTTCTGCTTTTACTCACCGGAAAAGAGATTAAAAACATATGATTCTACCTGTCCCGAAGTCTCATTAACAAGTTCTATTTTCTTATGGGAAAAATAACGTACTACAAAGGTCTCCACCCCCTGACCAATGGTAAAAGATAAAGCTCCCACTACAGCGGGAGATAAGGCCATTATCCAGGGCAAAAATAGAACAATAACAAATATAACTGCAAACACAGCGGCAGCATTTAGACCTTTAGCCACACCAATCGCTTTTGTCTCCCGATTATTCATTAAAAGACCCCAGTAAGACTCCCGCAGAGCCTGAAATAGGGGATAAGGGCTAAAGGCTAAAAGAACCCAGTTACCCGTAGAGGCTATCTCTTCAGAAACCCCCATTACATACAGTAAAATCCAGTATCCCAGAGGAGTAATAAAAAGGAAAAAAAGTATTACCGAAGAAGAAAGCCCCACCAGAAAACAAAATTTTCTTGTTTTTCGCCATTTATTCTTTACATTTTGTTTCACATATACTAAAGATACATTATTTAAATAACCAACAGGACTGGCAATGACCCGCATAACTCCAAAAGCAACCCCATATACTGCCAGGGCCCGGGTCGGATTAACCGGGCTGCGGGCAATACCACTTTGAACAATAGGATTAATTGTTGAATTAAGAAATCTCATTAAAGCCAGGGGCAGAAAAAAAGATGTTAATTCCCAAAAATCAATTGTCTTCCTTTTAACTTCAGGGAATTTAGGCAGCTTTTCTGCTGCCTTACCGGGGGAAGAAAAAAGCCAGATAACCCCGAGAAGAATCATAACTCCCTCAATGCCAATACCACCCGTCCAGGCCAAAGCTCCGGCCACAATTCCCGGCATAAAATCCCCCCAGGCCGCAATTCCCAAAAAAGAGACCACTATCACCAGGCGAACTGCTGTAGCCGCTGAAGAAATTTTAGTCCTCTTGTGGCTGACAATCAAACCGCGATTTATGTTGCGCAGAGTTTCAACCAGGGGTAAAAAGCAGGTAATGCGCATTGCCATATAGGCAAATTCAATAGCCCGGGGATCATCAAGGCCAATGATATTGCGCAAAAACCAGCCCCCGATCCTCGTATAACCCAGCAGAAAAAGCAGCACAAAAAACAAACCACAGACAGTCCATATAAATTTAGAAGATTTGTAAAAACTTTTCCTGTCATCGACCTGGGAGATAATAATCTGCATAAACATAAATGTGGGAGCCTTAACCGCATTTGTAACACCCTTAACCACTGTAAAAACTGCAATACTTAATTCAGGATAAGGCAGCCGGGCAATTGTTGCATTCATCAGTGAATGGGTGGTGGTTATAAATAGAGGAGTTACGGCCAGGGGAAGAAAAAATTTCAATAGTTCCCTGAAGCTAAGACCCTCATCGGATCCGGGGTTCTTCTCTTGTGTTTCTTTTGCGGACATTTTTATGCCTCCTGACTGGTAAGGGATGCGGCAAATATTTATCTACAGACATCTGAATAATTTCAGCAGTTTTTTATTTATTTAAAATGAATTATACAACAGGAATATACATAGTTCAACCGGCAGAATAATCTGCCGGTGATTATTTAATAATTTTATTAAATCAATATATTATTTTTTTATTATACATCACATCGGCCAAGCATTTAGCAAAAACTCAGCTGAATTATTAGTATCAACATCTTCAGCAAATCAATAATTATAGTAGCTCCACATTTCCTTACCTTAAAGTCTCCTCGAGATCAGCACCTATATCTGTATCCATACTTTCTTTTTATTTATTTTTTTCTCCTCATCCTAATATATCTCTCATTTTTTTTATTCCTTCCAAAATTTCTAAGTCTTTTTTGAAAATACTTGAACTTCCTGCTACAAAAACATTAGCCCCCCGGGAGTGCATTTTATGTAAATTTGAAAAACTTACATTTCCATCAACCTGAATATCAATTTCTGGTTTATTATCCTCTACCATTTTCTTTGCACTTTCAATTTTTTTTAAAGTAGAGGGCACAAGTTTTTGACCTGCAAATCCTGGATTTACGGTCATTATTAATATTAAATCCAGATCATCTACTATATATTCAATGTTTTTTATCGAAGTAGCCGGGTTCAAGGCAACACCTGCCTCTAAATTATATTTTTTAATCTGCTGAATAACCCGGTGCAGATGCCTGGTAGATTCCTCATGAACAACAATCAGATCTGCTCCCGCTTTTGCAAATTTATCAATATATCTTCCAGGCCTTTCAATCATTAAATGCACATCAAATTTTAAATCTGTTATTTCACGAGCTGCTTTCATGAAATCCTGATTCATTGAATAATTGGGAACAAAATTTCCATCCATTATATCCCAGTGTAAATATTCTATACCGGCTTTATCCAGTAATTGAATATCTTTCTCTAAATTTAATAAGTCCGAACACATTACAGATGCAGATATCTTATACTCCATTAATTTTTTCACCCCATGATTTAATTTTATCTAAACTGGCCAAAGAAAACTCCCTCTAAACTACGTATTAGGTGAAGAGGTTCACAAAATTAATAACTTGTATTATCTTTAAAATCAAACTCCTGGCCTTCAACCACCGCCCGCCCCCGGGCTAACATCTTCTTGTAAATTTCTCCGGGCACCAGTGAACCACCTGTAGCCCAGCAGAGATGAACTGTTTTTTCATTACTGCCCCGGACTAAAAAAGGAGGCAGCAGACTCGCCGCTGCTGAAGGCTCAACCTTATGCCCTTCACTCTCCCCCAGATGATAAAGCATCCGGAAAAATTCTTCATCCCTAAAAGTAAATATCCCATCAACCAGATCCTTCATTAACCGGGAAACAAACCGGGAAGGACGACCTACAGCCAGACCATCTGCTTCAGTTATATTATCAATCCCAAAATCAGAGACATGAACTTCACTGTACCGCCCGGTTAATATTCCCAGAAGCATAGAACAGGAGGAAACAGGTTCTATTAAATAACACCTTACCTGATCTTTAAAAATGTGTTTCAGCCCAAAAGTAAGACCTCCAGGACTGCCTCCCACCCCACAGGGTAGATAAACACACAGAGGATGGTCCTGATCTATTAGAACCCTGTTTCTCTCCAGCTGTTTTTGCAGCCGCAGCACGGCCGTGCTGTAACCTAAAAATAATTTTTCCGATTGTTCATCATCCACAAAATAAGCATTAGGCTGATTTTGGCTCTGCCTGCGGGCCCCGGTCACCGCCTCACTGAAATCACCTTTATATTCAATAATATTAGCCCCCCTGTTCTGCAGTAAGTCTTTTTTCCACTGTTTGGCATCCCGGGACATATGAACATCAACAGCAAAACCGAGGGCCCGGCCCATAATACCCACACTCAAACCCAGATTACCGCTGGAAGCCACCACCAGCTTATAATCGGAATACAGATCCTGGAATCTTTTTTTCTTAATTATACTGTAATCACTTCCCTTACTGAGAAAACCATGCTTAAAGGCCAGTTCTTCAGCCCGACACAGCACTTCATATATTCCCCCCCGGGCTTTAATCGAGCCGGCCACCGGCAGGTGGCTGTCACACTTCAAAAAGAGCCGGCCCTTCATTTTCAAACCATAATGTTCCTTAACCTCTCTTTTAAATACAGATATTTCCTTTAATGGAGATTCAATGATACCATCATCTGTCTTTGGAAATAGCTTTTCAATCAGGGGAGCAAATCTTTGCAGTCTTTTTTCTGCCTCCAGGATATCATTAAATCCCAGCTCAAAATCGGCCAGAACATTTCCCGCACTTTTTTTTGCAGTATTTTCCCAGATTACCGGTTCCTTATTGACAGCTTTGTGCATTATTCCTTTCTTTTCTTTTTTCATAACAGGCTCCTTTTCACATATTATCTTCTTTCAATCATACCTTTTCTGATACTGTACAGAACTTAATTTACGGGCGGGACTGTGACTTAAGCTTAATTCTTTTTTCATATTTTTTAAGCCTGTGAATTAAATACAAACCCCATAACACCAGGGCCACAGGATAAATAAAACTACCATAATTTTCATTAATATAGCTAAAAGTGAGATAGTAAACTGAAAAAATTCCCAGCAGACCGGCAGGAAAAGTAAGTATTTCCTCCACTCTGGTCTCTTTTAGATCCAGACTATCATATTTGCTGTAAGATGAAGGCTGAAGAGTCAATATACCGCTGTCCTCATCCCCTCCTGCTTCTTCTCCAAATACCGCTCCTCCTCCGGAGATAACAAACAGCAAAAACAAAAGAAAAGTCCACCGCAGGTCAAAAATAAAGGTTACATAAAACAATATACCGTAAATAAAAAATCCGATCCCCAGCAGTAGGCCAACTTTTCTCTGCAGAGCCGGAAGCTGATAATGTACAAGATAGACGACCACAAACCCCAGCCCCACAGCAATTATAATAAAAGGCCAGATATATCTCCAGAAGGTAAAACTAATCTCTCCTGTACCCGTAAGCAGACCCATTAACCCGATCAACACAACTCCATATCCAATTATTTTTCCCTGACGAAAATTCATATCCAATCACCAGTCCAGATCCTCTATTGGTAGGTCATACTCCTCAGCTGGACCGTCAATTACACCTCTTTTTTTTAAAACAGCAACCATATCCTCAAAATTAACTCCCAGCTTATCGGCCACATCCCGGGCATAACTCAATCCCGGAGGTGAACCGGGTTTAATTTCAAAAGTCCTCTCTGAAGTATCGGGGTCCATACCGGCCACCAGGCTTACTATCTTTGCTTCACCCGGAACCTTACTGTTCATCTCTTTAAGATTTTCAGCAAGTTTATGAAAATGGGTGGCAAATATAACTCGGGCCCCCATAACCTTAAAAACCATCAGAGTTTCCCGGGCTATATACAGAGCTTCCTGAGGACTGGTGCTGGCCAGAGACTCATTTAAAAGAATTAAACTGTTTTCATCGGCACTGTTTATAATTTTCTTAAGCCGATCACACTCTTCCCCCAGCCGGCCCAGATTGGAGGCCAGCTTTTCTTCAGCCGGAAAATGAGTATAGATACCACTCACCGGACTAATTTCAGCTTCAGAACCGGGAACATAAACTCCCAGCTGAAACAGAACCTGGGTTATACCTGCCGCCTGGGTAAAAGTAGTCTTCCCTCCCTGATTGGGACCGGTGAGCACAAAAATCCTGCCCTCTTCTCCAAATTCCAGATCATTTTTAACTATGTCAATCTCACCCTGTTCCTTTTTTTGCTCAAAGGCCAGATTAATATTATAGGTATCCCGGATAACCCCTTTTTTCTGATCCTCACCTATCACTTCCGGTTTACAGACCGGTAGACCCAGCTTTTCAATATGTTTCACCAATCTGAGTAAACTTAAATAAAACAGCAGCCCTGATCTCAGTTCCATCAAAAATCGGGTATTAACATTTATATATTTCTCAATAGTGGGCACAATTGCTCGAATCGATGATTTCATGGTCTCCTCAATTTTATCTAAAATTTTCTTATTGAAGGCCTCACTTTTTCTGTCTCCTGATGCCAGGGAGGCCAGACCCTTAAATTCATCTTCATCAAATTTCAGCAGCTTATCGAAAAAAGTGCTGGTGGTATAGGGCTCTTCATTGATGGAAACCAGAACCGCCTCCCGGGGATTCAGCTGGGCATCCAGATTAATACCAATAGTAATACTTCTTAAACTTTCAATCTTTTTTCTCATTCCGGGCAGCTCATCTTTTAAAGATTGATACTCCCTGTGGCCAGAGATTTCTTCAATTTTATTTCTCAATTTCCTGATTCCCGAAGACTGCAGAGGCTCTGATAGCTTCCGAAAAGTCTGCTCCAGTTTTTCAATACACTCCACATAAATTTCCAGCTCATTTATTCGGTGGACAATATTTTTCAGACGGGACTCGTATTTTTTTTGAGAATCCCGTATATTTCGTAAATTTAATACAAGGGATAATATTTCCTCAAAAGCTTGCACCAGCTCTTCACAGTTCATAAGATCCTCAAGAATATTCAGCCGGTACTGAATAACCTCTTCTTCTGAGGTACACTTATTCATAATACTCCGGAATATCTTATTAAAATCTGCTCTGCGTCCCAGCCTGATATCCGGGGTTCTGAAAATTTTCTTTAAATCGAGATCCTCGATTACTTCCTCAGAAAATTCAATTTGCTCTCTTTCTTTTCCCTCCGGCCATATCAGGTCTATTTTATCTTTACCTGACAAAGAGAAAACCCCCTTTTTTTATTTCGTAAAGTTCTTTTTTGCTATTTTAAAAAAACAGATATTATAATCACGGCTTATAGTTAAATCTTAACACATCCTGTTTAACAATCAAGCACAATTAATCATTAAGACTCATTTTAATTTCTGTATTGTTTTTTTAAAGAACCATCATTAAAAACTCATCAATATAATACCTGCAAAAATTGCTGCTGATTAAATGTGTGTTTTTTTATAAATCTTCAACTCAATTAGAGGAATAAAATTAAATTTCTTTAATACTATACAATAGAATCAATTTAGAAACAATTCAAACCTGAAAATACTGGATAATTACTGGATATATCATAAACTGGAAGGGAGGTAATTACATTGATCCTGTACCTTATTTCATTTATCGGTCTCTTGCTTGTGATAATTGGCGGCCTGGCCTTTATTAAGGGTGAATTAAAAATTCTTAATATTAACAGCAGAAAAAAGGCCAAATTAATTTTAATCTTTGGTCTGCTGCTTTTACCCTCCTTTTATTATGCTGATCAGGCTCTGGAAGTCCACTTTTCTGAAAATATTATCCGGGATAATGAAAATATCATAATCCGGGGAGAAACCAGTCTCCAGGATGGTACTATTTTGACATATCAAATATCAAACCAGCAGCAGGAACAGCACTCTTCAATCCAGGGGGAAATTGAAGTTTCTGAGGGTGAATTTGCAGATGAAATAAATATATCTCCGATAATAAATGGCGAGATCACAGTGACTCTCAAATTTAATCCCACCCATCAGCCGGAAAATCTCAGGGAAGAATATGGTCCTGAGGGCAGAAATTTGGCCGGTGATGTAGAGCTGATTGAGCCGGAGACAGAAAAAGATACCGCTTATTTTGGTATTGAAATAATTCAATCATTTCAATAACCATTGGGCCCCTCTCTCTGCCCTCACCCATATGTTTTATTAATTTCATATTCTGCTCATCTTTGATCCGGCCTTCACTTAATCAGCTGCTCTATCTATGTCCTCCTGCTGTTTTAACAGTTCCGAGAACCTTTTTCCAATTTTATCGGAACATATTTGACCACTTACAGCAGAAAATATTAAAAACCGGCAATACAGCCGTCAGTTCGAGGTTCTGTGCCTCCAGCATACACCCCACTATCCTGATCCTTCCATATTATCTGTCCGCGACCAAAGGACAGTGAATCCAGGGCTATCTCAATATCATGACCTCTCCGGGCCAGCTGTTGAGCAGTTGAGGTCGGAAAATCGGGTTCAACTTTAACTTTTCGGTCTTCCAGCCACTGCCAGCGGGGGGCATCCAGAGCCGCCTGAGGATTTAACTGAAAATCAATTGTATTCATAATAACCTGCAGATGACCCTGGGGCTGCATAAAGCCCCCCATAACCCCAAAGGGACCAACAGCCCTATCATTTTTTGTTAAAAAGCCGGGAATTATGGTGTGATAGGGCCTGGCACCAGGTTTTATACAGTTATCGTGTTTCGGATCCAGGGTAAAATTATGACCTCGATTCTGAAGGGCAATACCGGTTTCTGGGACCACCAGTCCGGATCCAAAGCCCATATAATTACTCTGTATAAAGGAGACCATATTCCCATAACGATCAGCTGCTGCCAGATATACAGTACCACCCCGGGAAGGTTGACCCGGTTCCGGACTACCGGCAGTCCCGGTAATTAAGTTCCTCCTTTGGGCTCCATACTCATCAGATAAAAACTTCTGGGGCCGGATACTCATCATTTCTCTATCTGTTATATGCTTTTTACCATCAGCAAAAGCCAGTTTTATTGCTTCCAGCTGCTTATGGCAGCTATCCACATGATTATTAACTTCAAAATCAAACCCTTTTAAAATATTCAGAGCAATTAAGGCCACCAGCCCCTGACCATTGGGCGGCAGCTCCCATACATCATAGCCCCGGTAGTTAATTTTCAATGGAGTCACCCATTCTGGATTAAAATCAGCCAGATCTTCATATGTCAGAAACCCTCTCTGCTGCTGTATGAAATCTGAAATTTTTTCTGCAGTTTTCCCCCTGTAAAAACTATCTGCTCCAGTTTCCGCAATGGCACTCAGAGTTTCTGCCTGGTGGGGAGATTTCCATATCTCTCCGGGCTGTGGAGCCCTACCCCGGGGGGCAAAAATATCAAACCAGGGTTTGAATTGTTCACCATTTAATACTTTTCTGTATTTATCATAAGCAATCTCCCAGCAGCGTGCAGTAGTAGGGGCCACAGGATAACCTTCCCGGGCATACTTAATTGCCGGCTTTAAAACCTCGGCCAGTGACAGTTCACCAAATCTAGCCGACAGCTTACTCCAGGAAGCAGGAGCACCGGGTACCGTTACCGGAAGGGCCCCATAACGGGGCATACTATCATATCCTTTTTCTTTTATTTTTTCAGCAGAAATATTAGCCGGAGCCGGACCACTGGAATTCAGACCATAAAGCTGATTCTGATACCAGACCAGAGCAAAAGAGTCGGAACCAATTCCATTGGAAGTGGGTTCCAGAACAGTTAAAGCAGCAGCGGCACCAACAGCAGCATCGACAGCATTGCCACCTTTTCTTAAAATCTCCACTCCCAGCTGACTCACCAGAGGCTGAGAAGAACAGACCATTCCGTTTTGTGCAAAAACAGTTTGACGCCGAGAACTGTAAGGATAATTTATATAATCAAATTCCATATGAATGTCACCTTCTTTTTTATATTTATTTAACTTAAGCAGCTCCGTATTTCTTGAAAAAAATACAGCCGTATAATAACATTAATATAACATTGATTTTTCCGGAACTAATAAACATTTATTAATCCGAAATTAAACAACAGCAATAGAAATAAGGAAAAGAAATGAGGTCCTGACCATTAAATTTAAACTATATTACTTTTCATTTTATATGTTTCCGGCGGTTTTAACATATTTGAACATATATCTGGAAGGAATAGGAATTTCACCCACCCGTATTGGGCTTATGAACTCGACAGCCCGGGCACTTTCTATTCTTGTTTTACCGGTCTGGGGCATGTTGGCCGACTTTTTTGGAGCCAACAAAAAAGTTTTAATGCTGGCCCTGGGTGGTACCATGGTTTTTATGCTGTCCTTTTTGTTTGCGGAAAATTTTATTATCATATTTATTTTATACATATTTTACATTCTTTTCTGGAGTCCGGGTGCTTCTCTCTCTGACTCACTTACTCTAAACTATCTTGATGACAAATCAGACGAATACGGAAAATACAGGGTCTGGGGTTCAGCCGGCTATATGATTGCCGTAACTCCTTTTGGCTTTATTATTGAAAACACTCAGGCCCAAATTTTATTTTTTCTAGCAGCCATAACCCTGGCTTCTACCTTTATAATTGCTTCCCGGCTGCCCGGTTCCAGCAGAACAATAAAAGTGGCCAGCCTCTCTGATTTTAAAATACTGCTTAGAAACAAAAAACTTTTTTCTTTTCTTATTCTGGTCTTTCTTTTACGGGCTCCCCTCAGTGCCAATTTCATATACTTCCCCATATTTTTTAAAGAAGCCGGAGGTGGTGAGACCCTGCTGGGAATTGCTATGGTGATCTCTTCGGGCAGTGAAATTTTGTTTTTCCAGAAATCAGATCGTTTTTTTGAACTTCTGTCTGTCAAGAGAATATTCAGCCTGACAGCCGCATTTTTTTGTCTGCGCTGGCTTATAATTGGTCTTTTCCCTATCCCCTCTGTACTTGTTCTGTCACAGCTTTTACACGGAATCTCTTTTGGCCTGTTCCATGTAACTACCGTTTATTATATTTCACATCTGGTGGGCAAAACTTTTGAAGCCACAGGACAAAACCTTTATGCCTCTACAATTAGTATTGCAACCGTGGCCAGCAGTTTAAGTGGAGGGCTGATCTATGATCAGCTGGGTGGTAGTAATATGTATTTTATTGGTGCTGTGATCTCTTTGCTGGCCGGGCTGGGCTGCTATTTTAAATTTTTTATTACAGAAAAAGTACCCGACTCCCGGGTGAAAAAATGATTACTGCTCTAAAACTATATTATACAGCAGGGAAACAAAACTGTATCTATAACTTTAATTTATCAAAATTAAGTAACTATAATGAGGACATTTGTCCGGTCTTTAACAGTACAAATAGTCCACATCAGCAATCATTACATTTGTCCTCCCCATATTTTTGATTCAAAAAGTATAGAATTGAGCAGGGGAGAACAAATGTAATGATAGTAATTATGCTATTTTAAAAAAATAAATTTTCATTTGCTCAAATAATAAAAAAATGGGAGGTTCTATAAATGCAAAAAGAAGCAGAAAAATTTGTTAACTTTATCAACAGGAGTCCTTCTCCCTATCATGCAGCAGCCGCCGCAGCCAGAACTTTAAGTGAACATAATTTTCAAGAATTAAAACCTGGTCAGGACTGGCAGCTGGAACGGGGAGAAAAATACTACACTGTAAAAAACGGGTCCACCCTGATTGCCTGGACTTTGGGAGAGAAGATAAGAAAAAAAAGTGGATTCAGAATTATTGGAGCCCATACCGACAGCCCCGGATTTAAAGTAAAACCCAATCCTGAAATGATAGAAAGTGACAGTTATTTAAAACTTAACACCGAGCCCTATGGAGGTGTGGTGCTGCGCACCTGGCTGGACCGACCACTATCCCTGGCGGGAAGAGTATTCCTGAAGGGAGACAGTCCCCTGCAAACCAGATCTAAACTGGTAAATATAAAACAACCTCTGCTTATTATCCCTGGCCTGGCAATTCATTTAAACCGGGAGGTCAATAAAGGCCAGAAACTGGACAAACAGGAGCATATGCTGCCTCTGATGGCCCTTGTTGATAAAAACACAGAAAGGGGAAACTTTCTAGAAAAATATCTGGCCTCCAGACTTGACCTGTCTTCTGAAGATATCATTGATTTTGATCTCTTTTTATATGCCAGTGAAGAAAGCAAGATAATGGGGGCCCACAATGAATTTATTTCTTCCGGCAGAATGGATGATCAGGCCATGGCCCATGCCGCTCTAAGAGGTTTAATAAATTCCAGAGCCGAAGATTCTGTAAACGTAATCTGCCTTTTTGACAGTGAAGAAATAGGCAGCCATACCAGTCAGGGAGCGGCTTCACCCTTTCTGAAAAGAATTTTGACCAGAATCCACAGTAATCTTTCCGGATCCACTTCCGATTTTCACCAAAGACTGGACAGTTCTTTCCTCATCTCAGCTGATATGGCCCATGGACACCATCCCAATAAGACCGATGATTCCGATCCCACCAACCGTCCTATCCTAAATAAAGGTCCGGCTATAAAAAGTGCCCCGGGCGGTTATATTACTGAAGGAGAAACAAGCTCTGTATACAAAGAAATCTGCCGTACAGCCGGAATTCCCTGCCAGACATATACCAACAGGTCGGGCAAAAAAAGCGGCCGTACGATAGGACCTATTTTAGCAGGTCAGCTGGACATCAGGGCCGTTGATGTAGGTAATCCACTGCTGGCCATGCATTCTGTACGGGAGCTGGGAGGAGTTCAGGACCACCATTATATTATTCAATCTTTTAAGCAGTTTTTTTCCCTGCCCCAAAAAAATTGCTAAAATGATAAAAATATAAAATTCACTTCAATTAGTTAAGGCCACAGTTCCGTGTTTCCCCTTCGGTACTGTGGCCCTTTATGCTGAATATTGCTTTTTATGTTACAAATTCTTTACTGCATACCAGCTTTACCTAAAGCCCTGATTACAGCCTGAATCCATTTTTCAGCACTTCCGGTTGCACCGGTATAAATGTCTACATCATAATCATTGGCTTCTTCAAACCAGCCGGGCATAACTTCTTTAGCTTCGTGGAATTCATCCCAGTCATAATCTTCATCTTTATATTCATCACCGGCAACTTCTTCCAGGCGAACATCAGTTATACTTCCCTCTTCAACAGTAACCCAGGCAATACCATAATTGCCTCTCTCATCAACATCGGATTTACCCATAAAAGTACCATCAAAGCTGGTTACTCCTTCTGCTTTATCAAGAGCCATTTTTACGGCTTCCATTGCACTATCAGAAGTACCTGTTGCTCCACTGTAGGCATCAACTTCATGTGAATTTGCTTCCTTAAATCTCTCGGGAAGTTCTCTCATGGCTTCGTGAAACTCATCCAGTGGATATTCTTCTCCTTTGGGCTGAGCCAGATCATTAAATTCAATCAATTCTACATCAATGATCTCACCATCATCTAAAATGACCCGGGCTTCAGTATAGCCACGGGCATCAGCTTCAGAAAAACCAATAAACAAACCACTCTGTGCGGTTGCCGTACTAACGGCAAATCCCATAACCAGCATTATCGAAAGAAAAACAAACAGCAATTTTTTCATAAATATCCCCCCAAAACAAGTTTTTTTTAAATAATTACTCATAAAATTATATTATTTTTTTAAGCAGATGTCAAGGAAATATGAAAATCTCCAGTAAAGTAATCAATTTATTAGGTTTTTGATCAGGAATTAACCTGAACAGCCGGTGAGGGTACTTCATCCAATTTTTCAACTTCTCTATTCTTTTTCTGTTCAAAATTATCAAAAGCAGCTGAAAGAAACAATTTAATACGGTTAATCTGGTTAACCTGACTGGCTCCCGGATCATAATCTATCGGCTTCAGGTTAACATCCTGATAATAATCTCTAATTTTTTTAATCATACCCTTGCCCACCACATGATTGGGTAAACATCCAAAAGGCTGCAGCACAAGAACATTCCGCACCCCACTTTCAATCAACTCCACCATCTCTCCGGTCAGAAACCAGCCTTCACCGGTCTGATTGCCCAGGGAAAGATGATTTTGAGCTCCCCGGGCAATCTCATATATGGAATGGGGCGGCCGAAAGTGCTCACTATTGGCCAGTGCTCTGCGCATACTGCGGCGGTATATAAATTCTGCTCCTTTGATACCAATTTTACTTAACAGCATTTCCCAAAAACTGCCGGACAGTTTTTTATATTTTACCTGTAAATTGTAGGTTGAATAAAGAATAAAATCCAGCAGACCGGGCATAACTGCTTCAGCACCTTCTTTTTCCAGAAAATCGACCAGATGATTATTGGCATCTGGATGAAATTTAACCAGTATCTCACCCACAATCCCCACTCTGGGTTTTACTAAGTCTTCTTTTAAAGCCAGATTATCAAATTCTTTTACCACCTGGTATATATTGTGGTTAAAATCCCGGTATCCCCCCTCAGTCAATGTTTGCTGACATTTTTTTACCCATTTATGGTACAGCCTATCCACTGAACCCGGGTTTTTTTCATAGGGTCGGGTTCTGTATAATACCTTCATCAATACATCACCAAAAATAGTAGCTTTCATCATATCATCAAGCAGAGAAATAGTAATATTAAAACCGGGATTTTCATCCAGACCTTTGGGGTTAAGTGATATAATAGGAATATGATCCATACCAGCTTCCTTCAAGGCCCGGCGGAGAAAAGCAATATAATTTGTTGCCCTGCATCCACCTCCGGTCTGACTGATCATAAGGGAAGTACTGTCCAGATCATACTCTCCTGATTTTAGTGCTTTCATCAGCTGCCCGACAACCATTATTGAGGGATAACAGGCATCATTATTTACATACTTAAGACCGATATCAACATCTTCTTTATCAACAGCAGGAAGAATCTCCATATTATAACCGCCATTTCTGAAAGCTGTTTCCAAAAACTGAAAGTGAATCGGTGACATCTGAGGGGCGAGTATGGTGTCCTTTTTCTTTCTCTTTTTGGTAAATAGATCCCGGGGATAGATATTTGTTTGCTCCTCAACCTGTTCGCTTTTGTCTTCTTTACGGGACCTTTCTTCCATTGCCGCCAGTAAAGATCTAATCCGGATTCTGGCAGCTCCCAGGTTGCTTATTTCATCTATTCTGAGCATGGTATACAGTTCCTGTCTTTTTTCCATAATTTCTTCAACCTGTTCCATGGTAACCGCATCCAGACCACAACCAAATGAATTTAATTGAACCAGCTCCAGTTTATCATGCCGGGCTGTAAATTCTGCTGCCCGGTACATACGGGAGTGATAAACCCACTGGTCCACAACCCGCAGGGGCCTTTCAATCGAGCCCCGGCTGCTCACAGCATCTTCAGAAAGTACAGGAAGGCCCAGAGTTTCGATCAATTCCGGTATACCATGATTTACCTCCGGATCCATGTGGTAAGGACGCCCGGCCAGAACAATACCCGGCCTGTCTTTTGTTTCAATATAATTTAGAATTTCCTGTCCTTTGTTCTGTACATCTTTACGATAATTTTCAAATTCTTTCTCTGCCTTATATACTGCTTCGGCTATTTCTGTACGTGATACACCCCGGCCAGCAAACACATCCTCGAGCCGGTTTATGAGTCTTTTTTGGTTATCAAAAGGCAGAAAAGGACTAATCATTTCTATATTCTCTTCTTTTAGAATATCCATATTGGCTTTTATGGTTTCCGGATATGAAGTTACAATAGGACAGTTAAAATTATTATTGGCCTCACTATCCTCTATTCGATTATAGGCTATACTGGGATAAAAAATTCTGTCCACCTTTTTATTTTCCACCAGATCAGTTATATGGCCGTGCACCAGTTTTGCCGGGTAGCATACCAGTTCAGAGGGTATAGTTTCCAGACCCAGCTCATAAATTTCCTGATCCGATTCTGAAGAAAGTACCACTCGATAGCCCAGTTCGGTAAAAAAGGTATGCCAGAAAGGATAATCCTCATACATATTCAAAACCCGGGGAATTCCTATCTGGCCTCTGCTTGCTTCAGCTTCGGGAAGTGAACTGTAATCAAAAAGACGTTGATTTTTATATCTGAAAATATTGGGCACCATCTCCTTTTTCTGCACCCCGACAGCCTTTTCACAGCGGTTGCCGGAAATAAAAGTACGGTCTCCGGTAAATTTCTTTATGGTCAGCCGGCAGTTGTTTCCACATTTTCCACACCGGGTATGAGTGGTTTCCATCTCAAAATTCTCCAGCTGCTGTTTTTCCAGTACCGCAGATTCTTCTGCCTCTATCTCCTCGCATCTTTCTCTGGCCAGAAGAGCAGCACCAAAAGCACCCATCAAACCCGCAATATCAGGTCTGATGATTTCCTGATCGGTAATTTTCTCCAGAGCCCTTAAAACAGCATCATTATAGAAAGTTCCCCCCTGAACCACTATATTAGCCCCCAGCTTTTCTCTGCTGTTATACCCAATCACTTTGTAGAGAGCATTTTTTATCACCGACAGAGCCAGACCTGCAGAAATATTTTCAACACTGGCTCCTTTTTTCTGTGCTTCTTTTACTTTAGAGTTCATAAACACCGTACATCTGGTACCCAGATCCAGAGGATTATCACCCTGAACCGCAAGATCGGCAAACTCCTCAACATCATACTCAAGAGAATGGGCAAATGTTTCGATAAAAGATCCACATCCTGAAGAACAGGCTTCATTAAGCATTACTGAATCAATAATTCCGTTTTCTATTTCCAGACATTTCATGTCCTGGCCACCAATATCCAGTATGAAATCAACCTCAGGTGAAAAAAAACTGGCTCCGGTGTAGTGGGCAACAGTTTCTACTTCTCCAATATCTATCTGCAGGGCATTTTGAATCAGTTTTTCCCCATAACCGGTGACCGCTGAAGCGGCTATTGAAGTATCAGAATTCATTTTTGTGTAGAGATCCAGCAGGGCCTCAATAGTGGTATTGAGTGGATCTCCCTGATTACCGCTGTAATAGGAATATAATAATTCCCCCTGTTGCCCGATAAGAACAAGCTTGGTGGTGGTGGAACCGGCATCTATACCCAGAAAAGTCTCCCCTTTATACTGTTTTAGATCACCTTTTTTAACTTCAGCCCGGGAATGACGATTCTGAAACTCCCGGTATTCCTGCCCTCCGGAGAATAAGGCCTCCAGTCCCTCCTCCGGGGTAATCTCTTCTGCTGAAAGCTCCTGCAGATCACACATCAGGCCGGTAAAAGTAGTCCGTTTCCGTTCCTTTTTTTCAAGGGCTGCTCCCAGAGCCACATAAAAATGTGCATCTTCCGGGGCATATATTTCGTCTGGCTGTAAATTTAGAGTCTCAATAAATCTCTGACGAAGTTCTGGTAAAAAATGAAGTGGACCTCCCAAAAAGGCAATATTTCCTCTGATGGGACGGCCCTGGGCCAGGCCGCTTAAAGTTTGATTAACAACAGCCTGAAAAATAGAAAGTGCAATATCCTCCCGGTCGGCTCCATCATTTAAAAGAGACTGTACATCCGATTTTGCAAATACACCACAGCGGGAAGCAATGGACAGAATATTCTCACCCCGGCCGGCCATTTCATCAAGCCCGGAGGCATCAGTTTCTAAAAGAGATGCCATTTGATCAATAAAAGCCCCGGTTCCTCCGGCACAGGCGGCATTCATCCTCTGTTCCACCGAATCACCAAAATAAGTAATTTTGGCATCCTCTCCTCCCAGCTCAATGGCTACATCAACTCCCGGTATTTGCTCCTGAACTGCATTACTGCAGGAGACAACCTCCTGGAGAAAAGGAATATCCAGCTTTTCAGCAATACCAAGTCCTCCGGAACCGGTAATTGTTACCGAAATCCGGGAGTCCTGCAGAATATCTGCTGCTCCGGCCAGCATTTCTTTTACGGTATTTCTGACATCAGAAAAATGCCGGCTGTATTTTTTATATAATATTTGCTGATGTGTATTTAGGACAATTATTTTTACAGTAGTAGATCCCACATCCAGACCTACTGATAATTGCTCTTCCATAACAGCCCTCCTGTGTATTGTGTTGAAATATCTTCTAAAAAAATTTTAAAAATAGCAGATTAAAAATTATTTTCAAGCTCCTGTTCTGCTTTTTTCTGAAAATCTTCTAAGGTCTGGGGGCCATAATAAAACTCACCCCGGGCTCCTTCTGGCATATTTACTATTTTTCTAAGTACCCGGCCGGCCTGTTCACTTCGGTTTAGGCTGATGTATTTTTTATACAATTTCCACAAATATTCAACATTCTCGGGATCCAGATCCACCGATTTTCTGCGGTGATAAAGTGCTTTATTCATGTCACCGATACTAATCGGCCATCCCGGAGCAGCCTTGTAGAGTCGGGCCAGTACATCGTGGATCGGAGCAAATTCAGGCTCTTCCTGTAGAGCTTTTTCCAGCTTGCTTTTCATGGGCCTGATTTTTCTTAAGCTATTAAAAACACCCTGCAGCTGACCCATTTCTCCCATAAAAGAAGCTTCCCAGAAATAGCTTCTACCTTCCTTATCATTTAATTTTCGCATCTTTAAAGCCAAATCAATTCCCTTCTGGTATATCCCCAGAGGGTTCTGGTGAAATTCTCCCAGCTTAATAAGAACAGTGGCCGCCGCATCATAGGCATCCGGATCTTCTTCATACTTTTCAACCAGAAGTTCAGCCTGGGCTACCAAATCATCAATGATTTTTGCTCTATCCTTTTCATTTTGTTCATAAAAAGAATACAGCTCTTTTTCCAGATTCTTCATATCTTCCTGAAGACACTCCTTGCCAAAAACAGCATCCGGCTGTATAAAGGAGTGCACAGCAGAAATGATTAAAATTGTTATCATCCAGCATAATATAACCTTTAAAGAACACCTGTTCTTAAACATATTTTATCAATCCACCATACCTCCTGAACTATTTTAGTAAAAAATATTAATAAACACCAACTTGATTAATCAGCAAATAACAGGGCAAAGATATCATCAATACAACCCTCAGCAGCCCTTTACAGGATGGTTAATTGAGTTTTGCTTTTTTCAATCGGGGTACAGATGTGAGAATAAAGCCTGCGAGTTTACAGATAGGATTACAGCTTGAAAAAAAACTGTATAACTGTGTATTTAGTTGTGTACTTAATAATATAATATATGGTGGCCCTGCAAAAAGTCAATTTTATTTAATTTAAGAAATAATATTACTGTCATGACAGCAATCATAAATTTGCAGATCTTCAAATAACACTTTATACTGGATGATCATATATGATTTCATATATGATTAATATATGCAAAATAATCAACCTCTTTTACTGAAATAAAAGCATCTTAAACAGAACAGTGTTTCTTTAGGTGACAGGCCCTTCACTCAACAAATAAAGGAATAAACCGCTGATTATTTACATCCACCAGTCCGCGATCGGTCATCTTAACTTCAGGGATAACCGCCAGGGTCAGGGTGCTGATTTTTAACAGAGGGTGTTTATCTTTTATACCCATTGTCCGCAGCTCCTGTTTGACATTTTTCACCTGGGGAACAACATAATTGATTGATTTATCGGACATCAATCCGGCCACCGGAAGCTCCAGCAGAGCCTCAAGCTGGCCGTTCCGGGCACAGGCGATACCACCACCGGATGAAATTACAGCTTCGGCAGCCAGAACCGCATCTTCAGGATTGACAGCAGCTACCGTCAGATTGTGGCAGTCATGGGATACAGTACTGGCTACAGCACCATTTTTTAGGCCAAAATTGGCTATAAAACCCCGGGCCCGGTTATCATTGCCCGGATAACGGTTAAACACGGAGAGCAGATTCAAATTTTTCTGAGCTGTGTAGTCCAGAAAACCTTTTTTTTGTGTTATTTCCCGGGTCTGTAGTTCGGTAATCAGAGTATCTTTCTTTGGATAATTAATAACATGAACCTTAAATTCTTTTCGGTCAGCAGGAGCTTCAACTTTAAAATCATCAGCTTTTAGTTTATCCAGAAAAATAGTATTCTTCTTTTCTATTTTAGAACTCCTGGTAGAAAACTTATCCTTCAGTTCTCCTTTTTCTGCAGCCAGCTGGCCCCGGAAAAAAACATATTCTGCCTCTGGAGCCTCAATTGATTCAGAAAGCATCAGATCGGCAGTGAAACCGGGAGCCAGTGCTCCCAGGTTCCTGAGGCCTACTCTTCGAGCAGACTGATAGCTGGCAGCTTTAATAGCCTTCAGGGGCTGCATCCCCTCATCAATTGCTCTGCGAACAACATGGTCCATCTGCCCTTCTTCCAGCAGATCATCCGGCTCCCGATCATCGGTACAGAGGGTAAAGTTAAGTGGTAATTTCCCCTGTTTAAGACCGGGAATAAGCCGGGCCAGATCCTGACTGATCGAGCTTTCACGGGCATCAACTGTCATTCCTGCTCTCAGCTTTTCCCACATTTCGTCAGCTTCTGTAATTTCATGATCACTCTCCGGGCCAGCACACAGATAAGCAGAAAGTTTTCGACCCGACAGGCCTGGTGAATGACCCTGAATGAAAACATCTTTCTGGAGAGCAATATCAAGTATTGACCTCATCCTTTCACTGCCAAAAATTACACCGGGATAATCCATAACCTCGGCCAGACCCAGCACCCTGTCTTTCTGGAGAAGTGTTTTAATCTCATCTCTGCCAAAATAAGCACCACTCTGTTCAAAATCCGGGGCTGAAGGGATACAGGAGGGGGCCAGCACAAACTGATTCATAGGCAGATCTATGCTTTTTTCAAGCATATACTCTACACCCTCCATCCCCAGTACATTAGCAATTTCATGAGGATCAGTAATTACTGTGGTTGTCCCCCGTGGTAGAACTGATTCAGCAAAATTATCAGGTGTCATTAAGCTGCTTTCTATATGTACATGGCTGTCAATCAAACCCGGAAGAGCATACAATTGATGGCCGTCAAAAATATCGGTCTCCTTATGGGCTCCAGCAGCCATTTCGGAGCTGTTCTTTTTCTTTTTTCTGGTTTCCACATGAGCAATAAACCCCTCAAATATACCAATATCTGCCGGATATATTTCTTCGGTAAGAACATTTACCAGCTGAATATTAGTTATCAGAAGATCCAGGGGCCTTTCACCCAGGGCCGCCTCAATTAATTTTCTTCTATTCCCAGGTTTAATTCTCATATAATTATCTTCCTTTCTTTTTGCGGTTTGTGTTTTCAAAAATAATTATATTTTTTTGATTTAGGAGGACACCTTCCTGTATAATATAAGAAAACAAAATATTATTTTTTACCACTATATTTATTACCAATTTAATCTGGTGAAATTTAAAATAATGTTTAAAGGAGAATCTATATGCAGTTTCCCTATCAAAGATGGTATAAAGCATTACAGGTTAGAACATCAAGACGAAAATTCACGGACAGGACACTTGAAAAAAATAAACTGGAAAATCTTAGAGGCACAGCAGAAAAACTAAATGAACATTTTTCCGGCAGCAGAATAATTGTTTTAGAACATGGTTTTGATGAAATCCGCCAGAATTTTGTCGGATCCTATGGAATTGTTTCTGGGGCTGACAGCTATGCCGTTATTATGGGGAAAACCCGGGAAGAAAATTTTCAGGTACAGAGCGGGCAGGCCGGAGAGGCCTTTATTCTGGAAGCAACAGCTCTGGATATTGACACCTGCTGGCTGGGAGGTTTTTTTGAACCCCAGAAAGTAAAACAGGACATAAATCTCGCCGAAAATGAAAAAATTCTGGCCGTAACTCCACTTGGTTATGCCCGAGATCGAACATCTATAACCGAAAAAATACTGTCCAAAATTCTAAAAAGTAAAGATCGTAAACCTCTTCAGGAACTCTGTCTGGGGGATTCACTGGAGCAGGCCAAAGTCTGGATGAAAACCGCGTTTGAAGCAGCCAGACTGGCCCCCTCCACGGCCAACCTCCAGCCCTGGAAATTTGCCGTAGAAGATAATGGAATCACTGTTTTGTCAACCGAAGATAAAGAACGTCATGGGGCATCACCTTATCTGGACTGTGGAGTTGCCTTAATGCATCTGATTATAGGAGCCGGCACAGAAGACATTGAAGTTACAGTAAAATATCTTGAACCCCCCAGGGTGGCCTATATAGAACCTGCTGATTAATGATTTTGTTCTCTGGTATCAAGGAATTTTTTTACTTCTGCTGGAAGTTCCCAGCCGAATATATCCATATTTTCTTTTATATGTTCTTTAGAAGTGGCTTTGGGAATAGCAATTACATCTTTATCAATTATCCATTTTAATGTCAGCTGTACCACACTGTGATCATATTTCTCACTTAACCGGGCCAGTTCTTGGTCATCAAAAATTCCCCCCCGGGCCAGAGGACTGTAGGCTGTAACTGAAATATCATTCTTTTGACATAAATTCATCAATTCTTTCGGATAATGATAAGGATGAAACTTAATCTGATTATTCACAACATCTACGGAACTCTCTGCAAAAACTTCGTCCAGATGCTCTTTCATAAAATTACTGACCCCTATGTTCTTAACCAGACCACGTTCTTTGAGTTCCTGCATGGCCTCCAGGGTTTCGGCAGCCGGAACTTCTTCTACAGGCCAGTGAATTAACAGCAGGTCAATATAATCAACAGCAAGCTCTTCTAAAAATTGCTCTCCGGAAGCAATAACATCATCATATTCATGGCTGTCATTCCAGACCTTGGTGGTGAGAAAAATATCCTCACGATCCACACCTGAATCCTTAATCCCCCGGGCCACCTGCCTGTGATTACCATATATCTTTGCAGTATCAATATGTCTGTACCCGAGATCAAGAGCAGTTCTTACACCCTTTATACAGTCATCACCTTTTAACTCCCAGGTACCCAGACCCAAAAGAGGCATCAAATCTCCTGAACTTAATTCTATTGATTTCATAATTCTCCCTCCATTTAATTAAAGATATGGTTGTAAGTTAAAGTTACTGAAAAGATTATTTTTATTAAAAAGAATATTTTTTATTTAGAACTGCTATCATTTTAAAGCAGTTTATATAAAAATGCTGTAAAGGATTTACATATCGTTGTTTGCATTGTCTGCTGTTTCAGTTTTTGTAGCCTGAGGTAAAGGGGTCTGGTCAAACATTTCTTTAATGCCTCCCAGAGAACCCATGATTCCACTGACTTCATAGGGTAAGTAAACAACCTTATCACTGTCTTTATCAGCCATATTATGAAAAGTTTCGATATATTTCTGGGCAATCAGATACTGAGCGGGGTCTCCTCCCTGCTGTGAAACTGCCGAACCTATACTCTCCACAGCTTTAGCTTCTCCCCGCGCTTCCTTTTCCCGGGCCTTTTGACTGGCTTCTGCCAGCAGAATACGAGCTTCTTTTTCTCCCCGGGCTTCATTAATTGCTGCCTCCCGCACCCCTTCAGATTTGAGAATATCAGATTTTTTCTGTCCTTCTGCTTTTAAAATAGCAGCTCTGCGGTCTCTTTCCGCCCTCATCTGTTTTTCCATAGCCTCTTTTATATCTTCCGGAGGAATAATGTCTTTTAGTTCTACCCGATTAATCTTAACCCCCCATTTATCTGCTGCTTCATCAAGAATACTGGCCAGAGTTGAGTTAATATCATCCCGGGAGGTAAGTGTCTTATCCAGTTCCATCTCTCCAATCACATTGCGAAGTGTGGTCTGAGTCAATTTCTTGATAGCTTCCGGCAAATTCGAAATTTCATAGACAGCATGCTGGGGATCTGTGACCTGAAAATAAAGCATGGCATCAATTTTAATGGCCACATTATCCTCGGTAATCACATTCTGCTGGGGAAAATCATAAACCGTCTCCCTCAGGTCAATCCTTTCAATCGTTTCTCTTTTGACGACCCGTTCTCCCTCTTCATCTTCGGTTACAAACTCCCAGTGAATTTTCTGGGGCCTTTCAAAAATAGGCCAAATAATGTTAATCCCCGGCTCCAGAATTCGGTTAAATCTGCCCAGCCTTTCTATCACCATAGCCTCAGCCTGATTTACTATAATTAATCCTTTTATCAAATAAATAAGAAATCCCAGCACGATTAATCCGATTATAATCCACAGTTCCATTTACCGAACCTCCTTTTACATATGTACTACTAATAATAATTCAATAAAAAGGCTTCTTCTTCCTGCTTTTTTAAAAATATATAATCTACTGTAAGTAAATAATCCGGCCCCCTCAGCAGAAAAAGGCCGGAATTTTTACCTGTAATTATTTTATTGTTAAGTTTCTATACTATTTTATTTTAAAGTTTCTATACTGCTGCAGAACTGCTGCAGACCATCTGGGGCTCGATTCTGTAAAATGATTTCAGCCCTAATTTTCACAAACCCTTAATTTCCGAAATTATTTCTTCCATATCGGGTAATTCTCCAATATCGTATATTTTTTTGTATAAAATATCTCCCTGTTTATTCAAAATGATATTGGCTCTTTCGGAAATACCATCCTGCTTACGGAAAATATTAATTTTCTGGGCCAGATCGCCATGGGGCCAAAAATCAGAAACAAGCCTGGTGTTCTCTAAACCGAGCTCTTCGGCCCAGGCTTTTTTAGTTGGTACCGGATCAACACTTATTCCGAAGGCCACAGTATCCAGTTCTCTAAATGCTTTGTAATTTCTTTCCAGAGATTTCATCTGAGATGCACAGGTACCGGTCCAGGCCAGGGGATGAAAGGAGAGTAAGATGTAGTTTCCATCCACTTCAGAAAGCTTAATTTGCTTATCTTCATGGGTGGTCAAAACAGTGTCCTCAGTATTTACATATTTGCTTTTACTATCTCTCATTTTTATCACCTCTTAATTTTCAAATAGTTAAATAACCTGTAATGCTGAATTAATTTAGACTTTTCAATGTTTTAAATTGTCATGTTCTCATAATAATGTAGGACCTCAAACCAGCTATGGATTCAAATTATGTGGGAGAATTGACGCTTTTTCAAAAATTTCATTTATACAGCTCACCTATATTTACTGTTTTAAGCAGTATATTAACTACCATCAGGTTATTTATTAATTTTATCCTTTTAAAACTTATTATTTTTTATCATTTTTTATTCATTTTTTATAATTCATTATTATACTGGACATTACACCAACAACAATTAATAATTATTATTAAAATAATATCATTCCTGAGCATTTTTGTCAAGTATAGTTCAAAAACAAACCCCGCTCCTTTAAGGAAACGGGGATTTATTGCATATATGATATTATACAATATTTTTTTGCCTAAACACTAACTACGTTTTCTGCCTGTTCTCCTTTGTCACCTTCAACTATCTCAAATTCTACTTCATCACCTTCGGAAAGGCTTTTGAAACCATCTTCCTGAATTGACGAAAAGTGTACAAATACATCGTCGCCATCTTCTCTTTCAATGAAACCATAACCTTTTTGGTCATCAAACCATTTTACTGTTCCTGTGTAGATCATTATAATTTATTCCTCCTAGATTTTTTAACATGAGCAAGTAAAACCTGTATTTATGCTCACTGGACATAGTATGTCATACTTTCATTACTTTGTCAAGGATAAAATTTTATTTTTTTCATTTTTGTGCTTTTTGGGTTCTGATAATGACTGTTTTTTTAAAAAAACCAATAGACCGTTCTATCTGCTATTTTAAAAAACAGTCAAAAAAAGCCCCCACCTAACTCCGGGGGCCCTGGTTTGTTCTTTGTTTTAATTGGACTTAACTGTACTTAATTGGAATGTACTTGAAAATATTAAATCCAAACTTGATATTTAGGGCAGCTTAAAATCCAAACGGCATTCCGGCTGCTGAATCATCTATATCTCTGAGAACTTCTTCATGTATTACGATCTCAGCATCTTCTTTTAAATCTGCCAGATAATTTTCAAAATCCTCTCTCTGCTGCAGCTGCTGCTGCTGAAGAGCCTCCTGATCCAGTTCTTCATCAGTTTCTCCCAGAACATGCTCTTCAAGCAGGATTTCAACCTTAAGATCAGCATCACGCAGAATCAGTTCCTTCAGATCATCACTGGTTTGAATATCTTCATCAGGAATATTCTGATTTATCTGCTGCAGAAATTCTTCCTCAGACAGGCCCTGCTGCTCACGCTGCATTTCCAGCTGTTCTTCAATCTGAGCATAATATTCATCTTCCTGTTCTTCGGTAACAACAATACCTTCCTCATCGGCTTTCTGTCTCAAAAGCTCCATGGGTATTAATTCTTCTTCCAGAAGTTCTCTGCGATATTCAAAAAGAAATTCCCGTCCAGCTTCCGACTGCAGCAAAAAACCGGCAAATTGTGGATTCATCTGCTGGAGCTGCATTACTAACTGCTGAACTCCGGCTCTCTGTTCAAGTTCCTGTAATGTTATCTCCACAGTATTTACCTCAGCCACCGGCTGGTTCATATCCGGGGCACCCATTCCAAAATCCATCTGCCCCATAACAGAAGCAGAAATCAATAAAAAAGCCGCAGTAAACAGTGCTAAATACTTAAATTTCATAAATAAAATCATTTCCCCTTTCTATAATTAACATTTTTTGGCCTTCTATATCTTATTTTAACAATAATTTGTGATGAAATTGTGATAAATTAATTATAATTACATTTGAATAATCTTAAAAAAAATTAAAAACAAAACAGATTTTAAACTCTCTATCAACCTCCTTATTGCTGCCGGGCTCATTTTTACCTGTTCTTTTAGCAGGAATAATTTAATCTTTTTTTGCAGCCCAAAAGAACCCATTTTTTATCTCCGTAAAATCCACATTTTAATTATACCTTTAATAGGCTTCTATTACAAGCATTTTTCGGAGATATTATAAAATTAATCTGCTATTTCTATTATATTGGGAATATTTTATGTATTTGGGATTAGAACATTTGTCCACCCCACTCCAATATTACATTTTATGTTGAAAATACAGGAGAAGGACAAATGTAAAAATATTTACTAATGGAATAATACTTAATAAGAACCATTTATACTTCTGTAAAGCGGTAAAATGTCTTCCTTACATATTTTTTAATTATTTGAACAAGCAAATTCCTGATGTTTAAAATTAATTTTAATATAAATATAGTTGCACTGCAAGAAGTCAATTTTAGTTAATTTAAGAAAAATTACTGTCATGACAGCAATAATAAATTGTCAAATCTTAAAATAATATTTTTTCAGGATAACCAAATATATCATTTCAGAACAAATATACCTGTATAAACTTGAATAAAAATAAATTATTCGATAATATTATATTGGAAAACACTATTTATACAGCTTCAGTGTTAAGTTTTGATTTATATTGTTTTGCTTTGTACTATTTAATTTGTTATATTTTTTTGCTGACTGTTATGACTGTTAACTATAATTCTGTTAATTATCTTTGAAAAAATATCCAGTACATAAGGGGAGGAAACAGCATGAATGAAGATATTGAAAAAGCAAAAGAAAAATTCGGACTGCTCTTAGAAGGTCAGCTAAAAAGAATCACCAGCATGAAGGCTCAGGGGGACTATATTGATTATAATGAACTAAAACCTATAATCATAGGAATTGTAGGAGGTGATGGTATAGGGCCCACCATCACTTCTAATGCTCAGGAAGTACTGGAATTTCTCTTACAGGAAGAAATAAGCTCGGGTAAGGTTAAATTTAAGGAAATCGAAGGCTTGACCATTGAAAATAGAGCTCAGGAATTGAAAGCTATTCCCGAAGACATACTGCAGGAATTAAAAAAATGTCATGTAATTTTAAAAGGACCAACCACCACCCCCCGGGAAGGAGATAAATGGCCCAATATTGAAAGTGCCAATGTAGCCATGAGAAAAGAGCTCGACCTTTTTGCCAATGTAAGACCTGTGGAGGTTCCTGAAGAAAACATAAACTGGACCTTTTTTAGAGAAAATACAGAAGGAGCCTATGCTCTGGGCAGTGAAGGTATAAATGTGAATGATGACCTGGCGGTAGATTTTAAAGTAACCACAACAGAAGGCGCCTACCGTATTATAAAAGCCGCCTTTGAATATGCGGACAAAAATGACCTAAAAAGATTAACAGTAGTAACCAAGGCCAATGTAGTTAAAACTACTGACGGAAAATTTCTTAATATTGCTCGTGAAGTGGCTGCCGATTATCCGGATATAGAATGGGATGACTGGTATATCGACATCATGACCGCTAAACTGGTGGATCCCAAACGCAGAAGTGAATTTGAAGTGTTTGTTCTGCCCAACCTTTATGGTGATATACTCACAGATGAGGCTGCTGAATTTCAGGGAGGTGTGGGAACTGCCGGGAGTGCCAATATAGGAAAAAAACATGCCATGTTTGAAGCAATCCACGGTTCAGCCCCCCGAATGGTAGAAGAAGGCAGGGCCAAATATGCAGACCCCAGCAGCATAACCCGGGCCGGCGCTATGCTGCTCAACCACATTAATTATCCCGGGCAGGCAGAAAAACTAAAAATGGCTCTTGATATTTGCGGTCAGTATGAGCAAAAAATGAAAGTTACAGGTCGGGATACAGGAGTAACCGGTGAAGAATTTGCCCATTATATCATGGAAACACTCCAGACAGAAAACCTGGCCGAAAAATACAAAAAACTAAAAAACAAACAGAAATAATATAACTAATACAATCGAAATTCAGCATTTAAAGAAACATTGATTTCAATATTCTGGGGACTAATTGGTGGGGGAGTGGCCGCTGCATCCATGGTTTCCATTCTAAATTCTGTTGGCCTAAAATAACCACGGTCCTCTATATTTAAAGTTATCATCTGGACTTCATCGAGGTCCAGATTTTCTTTTATAAAGCCGGCCTTACTTTTAAGACCTAAAAGGGCCTCGGCCAGAACTTCATCCTGGGCAGCACTTTCATCTGACAGCATATAGTTCAGGGAAGTAATTCTGTTTGCTCCGGCATTAAAAGAAAGCTCAATTAAGCGGCCAACTTCCTCCAGGACATCTGTTTTCAGGGCAATATTATTGCTTACCTGATAATAAACCACCCGCTGGCCTTCTTCTTCCCGGGTCCGGGGTGTTACCCTAAAAGAAGTAGTTTCCAGAGAAATAATATTCTCTTCTTCAAGAGATTCCATTATCTGCTTCATCTTTTGATTATTATTTTCAAAAGCGGCCTCTCTATCGGTATCTTCTGTTTCCACTCCCACAACCAGTCGGGCCCGGTCCGGATCAAATTCTTTTTGGTGTTCATAACCGAGAGTCAGCCTTAAACCTTCCTGTTCTGCCGGCTGTAGTTCACCTGTAGTTCCCGGGAGCCCGGCTGCAGCAATAATCCCAATTAAAATAAAAAGCAGCATTAATACCAGGAAAAATATCCCTCTTTTATTCATGTTTTCCACCTCTCTTTTATATTTTACCAAACTTCTATAAATTTATAGTTCTCCTCCCCGGCCGCTGGAAGATTTAAAAAAATGGCACTATAAGCTGAAATAGATATTTTGCTGTCCTTCCGTTTAATACACACAGGACTGTTCAGAATTAGCACTCAAAATTAGCACATATAACATTTCAATGGGCTCTCTTTTCACTTAATCTTCATCTGGCATAACCCAATATTGATTCAGAGGAGGAATATCACCCCTCATTTCCAGGGAGATGAAAGAGAAAAGACGAAAACCAAAATTGTGGAAATGCTTCCCATATATTAATATTCTCTTACCATCATCTTTTCTTTTAAATTATTCACTTCAGCGACCGGTATAAATTCTTCCAGAATTTTAAAGCTGAATTCCAAAGCAACTCCCGGACCCCGGGCTGTAATAATATTACCATCTTTAACAACCCTTTTCTCCTTATAATTACAGGAGGGCATTTGAGCCTCAAAACCAGGATAACTGGTAGCCTTTTTCCCTTTCAGAATACCTGCTTTTTCTAAAACAATAGGAGCTGCACAGTTAGCGGCCAGCAGACCTCCTGCATTATTTACACTGTTAATTAAATTCAGCAGTATCTTATTTCGCCTTAAATTGTCCGCTCCCGGCATACCACCCGGAAGCACAATACCCTTAAGCTCACCAGCAGAAATATCTTTGATACTTTTTTCAGCCTTAAATATAATCTCCTTTGAACCTCTAACTTCAGAATCATCTCCCAGATAACAGGTGACCACCTCTAAATCAGCTCTCCTAAAGATATCTATTGGGGTCACGGCCTCAATTTCTTCCAGTCCATCAGCAAGAGGTACCATGATCTGTTTCATTTTTTTCCCTCCCTTTATTTTGGCAGTTTTCATTTATGATTATGCTGAAAAAAGTCTCTTCTCCAAAACCCACGATTAAAGTTCATATTGGCTGGATTATCAGAGCTTTTTATCACTCACATTACTAATTTTTATAATTCTCCTCCATAACCGTTGGTAGATTTAAGTATATGTTGCTGTCAGCTGATATGAACATTTTGCTGCCCCTCATTTTATTCACATGGTTGGTCCAGCATTAGCGCATCGAGCGAGTCAAAGGACTCCATCCTCGCATTGAGAGAAAGAAGACTAATAACGAAATTTCTGTTTCACCTTCCGCTCGTCACGACTGCGACTCGCTCCCGGTACTAGGACCTGAGGACCATCGGAACTAAGTTAAATTTAGTTTCTTCTTGACCGAAAGAGAAGATGGAAATTAGTCCCTTTCTTAAATACAGCAACAGAAACCTGTTTCCTTACTTTTCACCAGTGGAAGTGGATATAATCCGCTTTCTCTCTATTGCATTTAAAAAGGCCAATAATATACCTCAAACATAAGGAATTATAAATGATTATTAACAATAAACAGAATAAAGAGAAAAAAACTGCAGTTGAGTTATCCTTACCTGACGATTTTCTGCCAGTATGCATATACTTTGTTTTTTAGCTCCTCTCTGCTGCCGCAGTTTCTTATAACCACATCAGCCTGAACCTTTTTTTCTTCCAGCGGCATTTGTGTATCTATACGGCTGCAGGCTTCAGCCCGGGAAAGATTATCTCTTCTGACCAGCCTTTCTATCTGAGTCTCTCGATCACAGTAAACCACCCATATCTGGTCCATCATATTCTCCATACCCACCTCAAAAAGAAGTGGGGCCTCAACCACAATCACCTCTTTTTTTCTCTCATCCTGCAGTTCACCAATTTTTTCTTTAATCTTTTTTATAATCAGGGGATGGGTTATCTCTTCCAGCTGTTTTCGCTTTTTTTTATCTGAAAAAATAATTTCACCCAGCCGGCTGCGGTCGATTTTCTGCTCCTCAGTTAAGATATCTTCTCCAAACTGTTCCCAAACCTTCCGGTAAGCCTCCTGACCGGGGGCCATGATTTCCCGGGACACCTGATCGGCACTGATAACTCTGGCCCCCAGCTCTTTAAGATAACAGGCTGCCGTTGTTTTTCCTGATGCAATACCACCGGTCAATCCAATAATCAAAATAATCCCCCTTAATTTTTTGGTTCCTTTACTGCTGACAAACAGGACAGTAATGGGTAGCCCGTCCTCCTATTTTTTCCTTTATTATATCTGAGCTGCAGGCAGGACAGGATTCTCCACCCTTTTGATATACCTGTAATTTTTCCTGAAAACTACCCTGTTCACCATCACAATTTACATAATCAGATACTGTAGTCCCACAAAATTTAATACCCCTCTGCAGAACCTCCTGTATAGCATAGTAAAGTTTTTTTATTTCAGTTTCTGATAGAGAATCAGCCTTTCTGTCGGGAGCTATTCCCGCTTCAAAAAGAATTTCATCAGTATATATATTTCCCAGACCGGCAATAAACTCCTGTTTCATCAGCAGGGGTTTGAGCTGACCTCTTCTATTGGCCAACAATTTAATAAATTTATCCAGAGTAAAATCAGACTCCAGAGGTTCAGGACCCAGCTGGACCAGGTTCCCGGCCTGCGTCCGGCTGGATTCATCAACCAGATATACCCGGCCAAACTTGCGTACATTATTAAATCGCAAATCTCGACCATCATCAAATCTGAAAATGACGTGAGTGTGTTTGGCAATTTCTTCCTTTCGATCTTTAATAAGCAGTTTACCGGTCATACGCAGATGAATAACCAGTTCCACTGCTCCGGTAAGTTTAATTATAATAAACTTTCCTCTTCTTTTTAACCCCTCGATAATGAGATCTTCTGACCGTGATTTAAAAAGTTCGGGCTTCGGATAACCAACAATTTTGTTTTCCTGTATTTCAGTTTCAATTATTCGGGCTCCCAGGATTCTGTCTTCCAGGCCGCGAACAACTGTTTCCACTTCGGGTAGTTCCGGCATATATTCTCCACCTCATATGAAATTATATTTTTATCATGAATATTATCATAAATTTTTTTAAAACAGCAATCAAATCTTATATTCGTGTTTATCACGTAAATTGGTTCCTGTCTCCAGATCAACTACCAGAGGGACACTGAGTTCAACAGCTGCTTCCATATTTTCTTTAACCAGCCGGGCAGCAGAAGCCAGCTCTGCTTCGGGTACTTCCAGAACCAGTTCATCATGTATCTGCAGCAGCATCCGGGCTTTTAAATCAGTTTTTTTAAATGCTTCATAAACATCGATCATAGCTATTTTCATAATATCCGCCGCACTACCCTGAATAGGGGTGTTTATTGCCGTTCTTTTGGCAAATGAGCGGCGGTGATAATTGCTGCTGTTAATTTCTGGAATATAACGTCGGCGGTTAAAAATAGTAGTCACATATCCTTCTTTTTCCGCCCGGTCTACAATATCATCCATATATTTTTTTACCCCGGTGAATCTTTCAAAATATCGATTTATATACTCTTCGGCCTCCTGATTTGAGATATCAAGATCATCGGCCAGTCCATAGGCACTCATCCCATAGGCAATTCCAAAATTTATCACTTTCGCTTCTCGACGCATATCGGATGTAACTTCACCGGGTTCAACCCCAAACACCTTACTGGCAGTTTCATTATGGATATCATGGCCCTTTTTAAAAGCTTCCTGAAGAGCTTCATCTTCACTGATATCGGCCAGTACTCTCAGCTCAACCTGAGAATAATCGGCGGCCAAAAGAACCCAATCCTCATTATTCGGGATAAAAGCTTTCCTGATTTCCCGACCTTCTTCTGTTCTGATAGGTATATTCTGCAGATTGGGATTGGTACTGCTCAATCTTCCGGTAGCCGTCACCATCTGATTAAAACTGGTATGAATTCTTTCTGTATCAGGATCAACCATCTCCGGCAGAGGATCTACATAGGTTGATTTAAATTTTGACCACTGCCGATAATCAATGATCAGGGGTACAATCTCATGTTTATCCTCAAGCTCTTCCAGCACATCAATACTAGTTGAATAACCGGTTTTGGTTTCTTTAATAACCGGTAGACCAAGTTTTTCAAAAAGTATCTCACCCAGCTGCTGAAAAGAGTTAATATTAAATTCTTCTCCGGCCAGTTCATGTACCTTCTCTGTAATAGTGGCCAGCTTTTGCTCATATTTACAGGATAATTTGTTTAAAAAATCAACATCCACCCGAACTCCATTGATCTCCATTTCAGCCAGAACATTTATTAAGGGAAGTTCAATATTATGATAAAGTTCCAGCAGCTCTTTTTCATCCAGTTCTTTCTGCATTTCCTGGCTGATCTGAAATAAATTTATTAGCATAAAGGCTGTTTTTTGTTTTTCATTTAAATCATCAAGAGCCACATTCAGTCTCTGTTCAAAAAGTTTTTCCCGGGAAGGAAGATTTTCTGAAGGATGCAGCAGATAATAGGCCAGAAGGGGATCAAATTCCAGTTTCGCAAGCTCGCTATTCTTTCTTTTAAAGTATATAGCCGTATTTTTGGCATTTAATAAATATAGTTTCAGATCCTGTTCTTTAACCAGGCCGGCAATTTCATCCAGATAATCCTGATCGGCACTTAACAGATATACACTCCCCTTTTTGTCGGCCAGCATAATATACTCTGCCCGGGAAAAAACAGGTTCCTGCTGGTCTTCAAGTCCAACCATAAGGGCCAGACTCTCTGTTTTTTCAAAAATAGAAATTAAATTCTGCAGTTCTTTTAACTCATTGATCCGGGTGATATTAATTTCTTCAGCAGATATTTCCTCCTGATCTTTGAATCTTTCCAGAAGACTTCCAAACTCCAGTTCTTCAAATAACTCAACCACTTCTTTTTGGTTTGGTTCTTCCCGGCGGCAGTCTTGCAGGTCTATCTCCAGGGGGATATCCACCAGTATTTGACCCAGATTCTTACTCATCCGGGCCTGCTCTGAATATTTTCTCAGATTCTCCCTGCGTTTTTCACCTGAAATCTGATCAATATTATCCAGCACCTGTTCGATATCGGGATACTCCTGCAGTAATTTTCTGGCAGTCACCTTCCCTATACCCGGCACCCCGGGGATATCATCAGAACTATCACCCATTAAACCTTTCATATCGGGTATCTGATCCGGTTTCAGTTCAAATTCTTCCTCCACCTGCCGGGGGTCGTATTCCTGGAGATCGGTAATCCCCTTTTTGGTATACAGGACATTAACCTTATCTGTAACCAGCTGCACCGTATCCCGGTCACCGGATACAATTTTCACCATAAAATCTTTTTTTTCAGCCTCCCGGGCCAGAGTACCGATCACATCATCGGCCTCATAGCCTTCTACTGAAAAAATTGGTATATTAAGTGCGGCCAGAACTTCTTTAATTTTTCCAATCTGAGGTTTTAGATCCTCAGGCATTTCTTTTCGGGTTGATTTATAATCTTCATATTCATCATGCCGGAAAGTGGGCTCTTCCAGATCAAAGGCCACCGCAATGTATTCCGGGTCTTCTTCATCAAGAAGTTTAAAAAGCATTCTGCAGAAACCAAAAACAGAATTTGTCGGCTCACCTTTTGAATTGGTAAGAGGAGGTAAAGCATAGAAAGCACGGTGGGCCAGACTATGACCATCAAGAAGAAAAATTCTATCACTCAATATTGTCAACTCCCTTTTTTCTGCTAATAATATTTTTTATCCGGGGACTAAACTCATCTTCATCTACCAGGCGATTATTGATAAATCTAATAACTAAAAATCCCAGACCCAGTCCCAGACCAGAACCCAGTACACCCCATAATTCAGTACCATAAAGGGCTTCCAGTAAAAAATAACCGGAAAACATAGTCAGCAGAGGCAAAACATAGACCAAAAATGCGGATAAAACCAATTTTTTTTCTCCCATCTCCAGCACAATTTCCTGTCCGGGGTGGAAAGAAAAATTTTCAGCCTGTTCTTCTTTTTGCTGGTCTTTATTTATCTGTACATATTCTTCCTCCTTTTCTGAATCCAGGGCCAGCCCACAATTTTTATCACAGCTGCTGCATGCCGAATGACGTTCAATCCTGACCAGCAGGTGATCTTTATTATTTTCTACAATAACCCCTTTTTCTTCCATCTTCTCACCCCAAAATCCTGATTATTACAAATCTTATATACAAACTTTTTCTTTATTTTTCTAGATAAATATGATAATATAACTGAAAGATAAAGAATTAAATACAGAATACAAAACAGGATATAATAGATAGGATATAATAGAATATAATTACAGTTATATTTATTAGCTTATATATTTATTAGCTTAAAATTATTATATAAAACTTTGCCCATATAATCAATAAAATCCAGAGGAGGAACAACTTAATGGGAAGTGTTAAAGATTTAATAACAATTGAAGAACCACAAGAAAAAGAAGCCGGTAAAGGAAGGTTTGTTTTTTCAGACCGTTATTCAGTTTTTGACTGGGGAGAAATGCCCGATCATATCCCCCATAAAGGAGCAGCCCTGTGTTTAATGACAGCTTTCTTTTTTGAAAAACTGGAAAACCAGGGGCTTAAAACTCATTACCGTGGTCTTGTTGAAAACGATGAAGTAAAAAAAATTGATGAGCTGCAGGCACCATCCGGAATTATGGAAGTACAGCTGGTTAATGTCCTGGAACCGGAATACAAAAATGGTACCTATGATTATTCAATCTATGACGGCAGTCAGAAAAACTGTTTAATCCCTTTAGAAATAATTTACCGTAATACACTACCGGAAAATTCAAGTTTTCGCCGCCGGGCTGAAAATGGTGAAATAGACATTAAGGACTATGGGCTCCAGGAATTACCGGAACCGGGAGTAACCCTGGATGAGCCTATTTTTGATGTATCCACCAAACTGGAAGCCTCTGACCGCTACATAAGCTGGCAGGAAGCTCGCGAAATCGCCGGTCTGACTCAAGAAGAATACACCACAATACAAAATACATTAAACAAAGTTAACCAGACAATTACCCGGGAGGTAAAAAAAGCCGGACTCCAAAACCTGGATGGAAAAATTGAACTGGCTTTTGATAAAAACAGAAATATCATGGTTGTAGATGCCGTAGGCACCCCCGATGAATGCCGCTTTTCTTATGAAGGGTTTAGTATCAGTAAAGAAGCTGTACGTAAATATTACCGGGGCACAGAATGGCAAAAAGAAGCAGAACAGGCCAAAAAAACCGGTGAAGCTGAATGGAAAAAACAGGTCAGTACAAAACCGGATTCCCTGCCGGAAAAAGTACTGCAGCTGGCATCAGATATTTACAAAGAATGTGCCAATCAGGTAACCGGCCGGGAATGGTTTGCGGACACTCCCTCTTTTTTAGAATTAAAAAAACAGTATAAGAAATTAGTCTAAAGCTTCAGGGGCCCTTTCCCGTTATTGTAAACTATCGGGGAGGACCCCTTCTTTTTAATCATCTCAACATTAGGCTGCATTAATACTGCCATTAACCGTTTCCAGTTTACAGTTCAGCTGCTCGGGGCCAGCTTTAACTTTGTTTTCAACAATAAAGTGTTTTTCAGCTCTTTCTATCGTTTTTTGGCTGTACTCGGGATTATCTAAACCCACACTAATACGGCCCAGCCGGGTCTGCATATCCAGTCTGGATGAAATTTTATCAGGTACACTTATTTTTATACTCCCATTTTTGGAACTTAAATCGATTTCCCCGGATTGATCATTCTCCGCTATACATTTTATACTCCCATTTTTTGTGGTTCCTTTTATTCTTTCCGCCCGACCCCGGAAAAATATTGAACCGTTTTTGGTCTCTAATTCGTGCTGAGTACCTGATATGTCGGAAAGATTTATACTTCCATTTTTGGTTGTTAACTGACTTTTCAGAATGGAAATCTGTTTAATATTTAAAGAACCATTTTTGCTATTTAAAAATAAATTATACTTTCCGTTTTCCGGTATGAATAAATTGATGGTTCCTGATTTAATTTCCTCGCGGCCTGAAAAAGAGAGCAGCCCTTTACTTCCATCAAAACTTAAAGCATCAGCAAAATATTCTTCAGCTTCACTTTGTTCTTCAGTGTCGATTCTTAGTTCAGCTCTGCAGATGATATTTTCCTTTTTATGCCCGGTTATATTTATACCTATATTTTTGATTTCCATCTCAATATTCATAGCTTCCAGATCATACCCACCCTCAATTTCTCTTTCCAGCAGATATTTACTGCCCTTATTGCCTATTGAACTGTTGGACATAAAATTATTAACCAGAGTAGAAATGGTACTGCCCAGACTGGAAAAATCAAGATGGAGAGAATCAGCATCTGAATGAACACTGTTTTCTTCTGCTTTATTTTCTGATTGATCAAGAGCTGAGAGTAGACTTTCAGCTTCCCCGGAACTTATTTTATTATCCCGAACCATTTGTTTGATTTTTTCCCGTTCTTTTTGCACTTTAATTTCCTCCTTTTGAATATTTACTCCACTTTGATAATTACTCTGTCTTCACCATCTTCTATTCGAACCAGTTCTCCGGCTTCTTCCAGTTCATCAATTGAAGACAGCAGCTGATCCAGGTCAATATCTTCCTTTATTAAAGTTTCTTTGGCTGAAGAGGGAATAAATTTGAGTAAGCCCCGGGCCAGCCCCAGTGGTAAGGTAATATTGACCTTTTCACTTTCATCTTCACTAACCAGAATTTTGAGGGATTTTTTCTTTCTACCCCCGGAAACCTGGGGTTTGACTTCTCCCTCACCCAGTGATTTTAATAACTCTTCAGCCTCCTCGGTGTTAATTTTTCCCTGTTCCAGCATTTCCAGAATCCTCATTCTCTCTTCACTCATTTTTGCTCCTCCTCTATAAATTTTTTAGTTCTTCTGCTGCTTGTTGGGGATCAATTTCTCCTTTTTCCAGCCTATCCAGGAGATTATTTCTTTTTTCATCTCTTTCTCTTCTGGACATTCCGGGCTGTTCAAAACCCAGACTAGAGATCAGGTTATCAAGTTTACTGCGTACTGTGGGATAAGACATGTCCAGTTCTTTCTCCACTTCTTTTATACTGCCCCGGGAACCGATAAAAATCTTTAAAAATTCCAGCTGGTCGGGGGTTAACTGAAACAAATCATCCAGTTCAAAATCTCCTCTGATTTCGGTGCCACATCTTCTGCATTCCATACCGGTTACTTTTAGCTGACCCGAACAGGCGGGACACTTTTGTGGTATCTTCTGGCTCATTGTGGTCTCCTCCTTTCATTTCAAATTATATACTCTTTCTTTAATATTGTCAAGTACTTTTTTAATTATTTTTATTTTTTAGCTCATTTTATTATATTTTTTAATATTTATATTAATTTTATTTATTTTATGAGGCAAAAAAAATAACCCCATCCTCCATACTGCTCCAGACGGGGTCTTTATTTATCTATTTGGCTGAAAATTAAATATCAAAATCCCAAAATCAGATCTCATAAACCTACCATATATTAACTTACAGTCGGAGTATTTCCTTTATCTGCCCTTTTATGCCCTCAACACTGCAGCTGCGGTCATGTCTTATTTTCTCTGTCTCCAGCCCCTGTAAGCCGGGGTGTATTGAAGACCCGGTTTTGTGGGCCAGTTTTTTTAAAATAGCAAATTCGTCTTTTGTTTTTAGCTCTCCTTCCAGAGCTTCCATTACCGCCGGACTGAACTTGAAAGGACTGGCTGTAGAATCAATTATAACCGGGGTCCGGTCACCACTTTTTGCTCTGTATTTTTGATAAGATTTGATACCCACCGCTGTGTGGGGATCTACAATATAATTATATTTTTGATATATGTGGTGGATTGTTTTTTTGGTTTCCGGTTCCCGGGAGCAGACTCCGGCCATTATTTTGTTTATCTCCGTGAGATGTTTTTGATCAATTTCAAATTTGCCGGTCCTGAGTAACCTGTTATACCACTCATTTATCAGTTCACTTTGGTGGTCTGTAATTTCAAACAAAAAACGCTCCAGATTGGAGGAGATTAAAATATCCATTGAAGGACTGATCGTTTTTTTAAACTTTCGGTCAGTATCATAAAGACCGGACTGCATAAAATCGGTCAGGATATTATTATCATTAGAAGCACAGATAAACTTCTTTACCGGAAGGCCCATGCGGTAAGCATAATAACCGGCCAGAATGTTTCCGAAATTACCGGTGGGAACTGTTATATTCACCAAAGCTCCTGGTTCAATTTCTTCTCTTCGGCACAGTTCAGCATAGGAGTAAAAATAATATACTATCTGGGGGGCCAGACGGCCCCAGTTTATTGAATTGGCCGAAGAAAACTCAAAACCCGACTGCTGGAGCTGTTCTTTAAATTCTTTATCGGCAAATATATTTTTAATCTGAGTCTGACAGTTATCAAAGTTCCCTTCCACCCCCACCACAGCTGTATTTTCACCGGAGGTGGTAATCATCTGTCTTTTTTGTACTTTACTCACTCCCTGTTCGGGATAAAAAACAATTATTTTTATACCCTCTACATCCCGAAAACCCTCCAGGGCAGCTTTCCCGGTATCTCCCGAAGTCGCGGTCAGTATAACCAGTTCGTTTTTTACATCAAGTTTTTTTAATGCTTTTTTCAGCAGGTGAGGCATCAGCTGAAGAGCCACATCTTTAAAAGCGGCCGTGGGGCCATGCCACAGCTCCAGAATATACTGTCCGGAGGTCAGCTTATGCAGGGGGGCAATTTCCGGGTTGTCAAAATTTGTGGAGTTATAGGCCCGGGCCAGAGCTCCTTTGATTTCTCCTTCACTGAAATCGGTGAGATACTCCTGGAGAATTAAAAATGCCGTCTCCCTGTAGGAACTGCCGACCATATGATCCAAATCCTCGCAGCTAAGTTCAGGAATCTTTTCGGGGACAAACAGGCCACCACTGGGCACCATCCCCAGTCTGATAGCTTCGGCAAAAGGCACCGGCCTGTAATTGTCACGGGTGCTGATATATTTCATTTACCTTCTCACACTCCTCATAAAATAAATTTATCCTGTAGAGATATTCAAAAATAGGGATATTAAATAAAATTATACAAATAACAGATACTTCCTCTTAAAAGAAAGTTGAAAACATGATTTCATAAATATTTTATTTATTATATCAGAATTCTGCTGTTATTTAAAATATTATATAAAAAAATACCACCTTCCTGATTTTAAAGGAAGATGGCATTCTTTTTTATTTAATACCGTTATTTTTTAGGCAAACATCGTTTTTGTATTTATATTGTGTACATCTCAAATCACATTTTTGCTTTTACTGGCCAAAATATTCATCCAGCAGAGCCTGTATGGAACTGGCATGGGCATTCAATGTGGGAGCAATATCTTCACCTTCCCACAGTATAGTGGAAATAGCGGCTCCAAAAGGAGTGTCCCCATCCCAGTATTCACCGGTAACAGGCACAATAGCTGCTACACTTTCCGCAGAGAAATTTTCTTCTCCCATGAGATAGGTTTCATAGGCTGTTCTGTCCGGGGCATTAGCGGTTCTGGTTTCTTCCCGGCCTTCCAGATGTTCCTCAAGAGGATAAAGGAAATTATGCAGGGCCACTAGTCCTTCCGGATCCCGGGCACTGGCCGGAATATAAACTGAATCCATGCCGGTGGTCGGGAAGCGGTAATCAGCGGCATCCGGGCCTTTGGGGAAAGGAACTACACTCCACTCAAATTCCAGCTGTTCCATATCATCTCCAGCCTGCCATATTTGAATGGGGGCCATGGCTATATTACCATCAATCCAGTCCAGCCTCTGCCAGGTATCTCCGATAATCCCGAGATCTGTGTCCCATTCCACATATTTTTCCACTGCCCGAATTGCTTTTTCATCATTGTGCATCACAAATTGGAATCTACCCTCTTCATCCTGAGTTATAATTGTACCATCATTGGCAATAACCATATCCACCGGACCACCTAAATAACCCAGACCCCACTGGTCTATTTCATCATCACCGGTGGTATCTCTGGTAGCTTCAATGGCAATATCTTCTACAGCACTCCAGGTCAGCTCATCCTGCTCCCAGAGCTCATCCAGAGGGGTTAAACCTTCTCTATCAAAAAGTTCTTTATTCCAGGCCATAAATCTTATATTATCATAGTGATCATTACCCAGACCAAAAGCATATATTTCTCCCCTGATTGAAAGCTCGTCAAACATAATTTGTAAATCCATAGGCATGGCTTCATAATATGCTTCTGGCAGAATCCGGTTAACCGGATAAAAAGCTCCTTCAGCGGCCAGATCCCAGTACTGAGCATGACCGGTGGGTACAAACCAGATATCATAAGCGGCATCTCCACCCATCAAACGACTCATGGCCATATTAACCAGGTCATCACCCCAGGGAACTTCCAGAAAATTAATTTCTCCAATATTGAATTTTTCTTTGGCCTCATCCAGCCGCCCGGCATAATCTCCCCCTTCTTCAAAAGCTTCAAAAGGATTATACCAGCACATATAGGTTATATCCTGACCACCAAAATCAACATCTCCCAGATCTGTAACAGGATCAAAGGCCATCCCTACTCCTGAAGCCAGAATCAGCACCAGTAAAGATACTGTTAAAATGGTAAGTTTTGTTTTCAAATAAATCTACCTCCTGTTTAAATTTGTTTTTGGTGTTGCTGAATCAAAACACAAGCTTTATTAATATTGGCACTATTTTTTAAGCCCCTGCAGCACCCCCTTCTAAATCATATTTTTCTTTTTATATAAAAAGGTATGGCACCTTTTTAACGTTATAAAACTTGATAGATGGAACCAGATAACAAGAAGATCTTCAGCTAATTTAAAAAATAGCTCAACTTTCGAAGTTAAAAAAATAACATATCACTGATTAAATTGGGCTATAATGAATTTTTCATAATAAATTGGTGGCTGACCTGCAGAAAGTATTATTTTTAAGATTTTTTAATTTATGATTGCAATTATGACAGTACTGTTATTTCAGAAATTAAATGGATCATTTCCACTTCTGTTGGTGAAAAATAATGATATTGGTTGTTGTTTAAAAGCACAGCTCTTATCGGCTCAGGTAGTACTAACCAACCATTCCGGTCCGTTCAACACTTTCAATAAAGTATCTCTGCATAAAGGCATACAAGAACAGCAGGGGGGCAATGAAAAATAAACTCCCTGTATTATTAATCAGAGAAGCATACTGGCCTCCCAGCTGATCATGATCACCCTCCAGAGCTTTCAGGGCCAGACCATCCAGAGCCTGGGTTAAAAAACCACCTCTGCCCCCAATAAACAGATTCATAAAAAAGTAATCATTCCAGGTCCAGACAAAAGAAAACAAAAATACAATTATCATTCCCGGTACAGCCCCGGGCAGCATTATTCGGAAGAATGCACGATAAGGACCCGCACCATCAACATAGGCCGCTTCTTCCAGGCTCCGGGGCATACCCTTAAAAAACTGCCGCATTATATATATGAAAAGACCATTGCGTAAACCGGTGGCTGTAATCGAAGTCAATACATAAGGCCAGTAGGTGCCCAGCAGATTAATCCCTTCTTCACCCAGCAGACCATATAAATTAAAAAATCTAAAGTTTAAATATAAAGGAATCATAAACAGCTGGGGAGGTACAATTAAAGTAAAAATTACCAGACCAAAAAGCAGGGAATTACCTTTGAATTTGAAGCGGGCCAGCCCATAACCCACCATAGTACAGGCTGTAAGCTGCAGTAAGCTGACCATAATACTTAATACAAATGAATTAAAAAGAGTAGTGGGATAATTCATATGATCCCAGACAGTTCTGTAATGTTCCAGGGTAAACTGGCGGGGAATCCAGACCACAGTCTGATCAAAAAGATCAGGCTCAGTCATAAAAGATGAAGCAATCTTGGTCAAAAGAGGCTGTAATATTATATAAGCAGCACCAATTATAAATAGGGCTCTAATCAAACTAATCAGCAGTTTAACAGGCTTTTTTTTGATTCTATATTTAAAGAAACGTCTGATTTTTTCTAATTTTGTTTTATCAATTGCCGTTCTTTCAGTACTATCCATTATACTCCTCCCTTATTCATGGTAAAAAACCCAACCGGAAAGCAGCTTAAAAACAACCCCCAGTATAATTAATATAGATATAAAATACAGCATTGACATAGCCATGGAGACTCCAAAACCGGCCCCCCCAAAGGCTGTAGAGCGGATCAGCTGAACCAGTTCATTGTCGGCAGCAGTGAAGGAATCTACAACAGTGTACACAATATTGGTCAGTATCAGAGGGCTGAGCATGGGAAAAGTAATCATCCAGAAATTTTCCCAGGGGGTAGCCCCCTCCACTTCTGCCGCCTCATAGATAGACCGGGGAATAGACTGCAGGCCGGCCAGAAAAACTATTATTTGAATACCGGATGATCTGATGATCTGAGGTATTCTTTCCACACTATCCAGCACAAATTCAATAAATTCATCAGGCATACGGGCCTGTAAAAACAAATTCCGCAGAGCTGCACCACTAAATATATATTCAGCCTGCTGACCCTGCCGGACCGCCTGAGTCATATAATCCATCTCCTCCATGCGCAGCACAATACCGGCTGCCATAATAACCGGGAGAAAAAATATCACTCTTGCCATAGACTGGCCGCGGAATTTTTGATTTAAAATAATTGCCGTAAAAAAACTAAAAGCAAGAATTAGAGGGAGATCTACCAACATCTGTCTTACTGTATCAAAAAACATGGTAATAAAGTTGGGATGCACAAAGAATATATAGGCATAATTTCTGAATCCTTCATAATGCAGTATAAATCCTTCAGAAACCAGTTCCAGAGAGCTCAAACTAAAATAAACCGCCTGAATAAAAGGAACCAGGAAAAATAACAAAAATCCGATTATAAAAGGCATACAAAAAACATATGCAGCAATGGTATACTCCTGTCTGACATTTAAATTGAATATATCTTTTAAATTAAATATATCTTTAATTTTTTTCATTCCGCCCCTCCTTCTCTTACCAGATAGCTGCCGGCAGAAATTTCTTCACCCTTGTATTCTACCTTATTTGAACTGTAATTTACTATGATCTCTCTGCCGTTTTGAAAACCGGTTAAATAAACATTATCCTGAATTTTTTTATGCTCTACAATAGGTAAATGGTGAACTTTTTGTAAAACATCATTTAAGCTGTGATAATAATCAGCAGCATTTTCGATCCATTCCCCATAATGCAGACTGTGGTATTCACTAAAAGGAGTGTGTTTTACTGTATCAGAGGGTTCATATATCCATTTAAAATAGGGCAAAGCTCCCGTTTCCAGGATTTTCAGGAAATTGTCCTCTCTTGCTGTTAGATTGATCGGCTGTCCGGAATAATTATAATATCCGTGCAGTACTATCTGCATAAAAGGTATACCCCGGTCAATAATATTATGAGGTGTCTTCTGCAGCGGCATATCGGTTAATATATTGCTGAAGGGCAGAGTATAGGCATTGGCTCCTTTAAGCATAAGATTAAGATCATAACTGCCTGTCAGTTCCCTGAGGTGTTCAACAATAAGTTCCTCTGATGAGGGCCGGTCTATTAAACGGTCTGTCCTATATCTGTAATCAGAATTTAAATGCTGGCCAATATGTCGTAAGGCCAGATTCTCTATTTCCAGACTTTCATAACCGGACATAAAGTCTTCTCCTGTTTGTTCCAATCTGCCCGGGGAAAGAATATGTTTCCGGTCCCCGGATTCCACCTGATAGTTAGCCATATTATATTCACTAACATAGGCTGTTCTGCGGTTTATAAAGCGGGCCCCGTCTCTGCGGGCCCTAAATCCATCAAAAAGTTTATTATTATATAAATACTGAAATCCTATTTCCGGATAAAAAGGTATATTATGATTTCTTAAATAACTTTCTAGAGCTATCAGTTCCTCCCGGGTGCCCACTGCCGATTCAAGATTATAATTACCGGGAAAATTGTGCTCTGTACCTCCTTTAAACCAGCCTGTATATTTTAAAATGATATTTTCTATCTCCCGGTGCAGAAGTTGGTCAACAATCTCTGTAGTTTGATTATAAGTTGTTAGACTCTCTACTACTCTCAGGGGCACACCCAGCACCCGTCCTCGTTTATGAATACTGCCCAGTATTTCCAGCATAAAAGGTATATTATCAACAGGTTCCAGCTGTTCAATCTGACCTCTATTTTCAAGATAATCCTGATAGGTATGGGCCATTCCTACATAATCAGCTTCACTTTCATCTAAAAAGTGGTAACGTATGCTGATATCTCCTTTATAGCTTCGGGACTGATAAACATTCATAAATCTCTGTTCATGATCCTCCAGATGTCCGCTTAAAGAAACCTGGGCCTGAGGAATGGTATTAAAGGAGGCATTTACAGTATTATAGGAATTGGTTCTTCCTGATATATCAGCCTCAATTCTCCCTATTGCAGCCCCTTCTTCAATTACTGCAAGCCAGGCCTGCTGTTCATTGGTCAATCCGAAAACCGGTAAATGGAGGTCATTTTGGTGGGATCTCATCTCTTCTCTGGGCCTGCTGGACAATTCTCTTCCATACAGGTCCTGGCTGTAGGCCGGACTGCCCGTCTTTTCATTATTTAAATATATCAAAGCTCCCGAGCCATCGGGTACAAACATATACCCCTGTTCCGTTTTATCGGCAGCCCCAAAGTTCTCCAGAACCCTGATTCTGACAAGGGGCATAGTGGAACGCAGACCATCCCGGTCAGGATCAAGTGCATCTATCGGATAATTAATCTCGTCTGCAGGAATACTAACTACAAGAGTGTCCCTCTCCAGCCTGTATTCCAGGGGAATATCAAAAACTCGAATACTTCTTTGTGGGGGATTTAAATTATTGGCCAAATGATCTTCTATTACATCCCAGGGTGTATATTCTGCCTTCTGTAAAACATCAATTAAATCCTCCAAATCCCAGCTTGCCAGACGATCCCTCAATATATAACCCTGTTCTTCAGAAAAATGAATAATATCCTCACCTGTTACATCCTCAAATTCACTGTACTCCTCCCTGTTGTCTACTATTCGAGTGAAAAGATTATTGAAAAAACGCTGACGGTCCCGCTCTGAAAGCTCCTCTTCAGTAACCATGGTATAATCCCCAAAAACTTCTTCTTTATCAACACCATATACATCAAATCTTTCATAATCCTCCGGTTTTTCCACAAGCTTGACGGAATAGTACATACTGCTGACCAATTCCCGGTCTCCTTCTTCTATTTTCTGCAGTATTTTTTCTTCCATCCGGGACTGGCTGATCATAATCGGTATATACTGTTCCTCCTGCCAGATTGCACCCAGCTGATAATCTATTCTAACCCCATTTTCCAGTCTCTGGATATCAAACTGATCAATTAGTATACTATCAGTATAATTGTTCATAAACCGCTGTCTGTCCCCGGGGGTATAAAAACTAATTTGCAGCTGGGAACTAAGACGATCTCTGGTTCGACCCCGGGCTATCGTCTCCTGCTCCTCACGGCCGGGGGGGTTGGAATACCATATCCGGTCAGTTTCTTTACAGTACACAGCAATCTCGGTGGTCTGGTAATCCATATACAGCTGCAGATGCCGGTTTTCATGTACCAGATCAAAAGATTCCAGCGGCTCTGCCAGGACAGAACCGACCTGAAAAAGTACAATGAAAACAAGAAATATTACAGTCATAGTTTTTGCTTTGAACATATTTTGTCCTCCTATATTCTATATACAATCTCCATATATATATCACTGAAAAAACCAAAAACCTGTTCCACCAGATTGAAAAACAATAAACCAATAAACATGGTTAATGTTATGCCCAGAATTATTGCTCCCGTAACCAAAAGCATTTTTGTGGCTGTATATTCGTGGATGGTTAAAGTTCCAAAAAACAAAAGAATGAAAGCCCAGACTGCTGACATTACCAGAATAAAAAGATAAAACATATGCTCTTCACCGGTCAAATAATTGCTGATAACTGTCAGGGGAATATTAATAAAAGCCACAGGAATTAAGGAATAAGCTGTTGTTATATAAATTTCAGTAAAAGTGCCTTTACCCTCCATCAGGGTGGTTAAGGACCAGCTGACCACACACCATAAAAAGAAGGGGATAAGTACACTGGCAATCTCCACCAGGGTATTTAACTCTGTCAGGTCCCGGGGATTAAAGATGAAACCGGTATACTGTCTCATAAAGATAAAGGTTATAATTACGATAATTAAATGGAAAGTGGCAGCAGCAATACTCTTTGGTTTTTCATGTTTAAGATTCCAGAAACCCCCTACCGGATGAAAAATTACCTGAAATCCATAGAAAAAGAGATCAACTGTTTTTTTGAGTGCATCATATATTAAACTTACAACAGTGATTTTTTCGGATTCATTATTATTTCGGTTCCCAAATCTATTTTCTAATTTTTGGTTAATTTTTTCCAGATATCCCAGAACCGGGGCCCGAAATTTAATTATCAAAAATAACAATACAGCAATAATTAACAGCAGCAATCCAATTAATGTTATATTCTCCTCTATTACTTCTTTACGATAATGAACAAAGGCCCGGGAATAATCCAGTCTGTTTTCACCCCGGCGGAAATTATTCATAGCGGCTTCAAAATTATCCTGAAATAATTCTCCTCTACCAATACCGGTATAGGCCAAATCATAATTGGCATTCAAACGCAGTACTTCCCGCCAGATGTCAACGGATCTCTGGTAGGAGCCACTATGATAATAATCCAGGGCCTGGTGGATCTTCCGGGCATATTCTGTAGGTTTAAAAACCGTAATCCTATTTGTCTGGCCATCCAGTACTGCCAGTTTTTCCCCCTGAGCTTCAACCGCCCGTGGGTAACGGAAACCGCCTTTGAGATGACCATCATAACCAAATACATAAAGTAAATTTCCTCTTCTATCATAGGTGAAAACTCTACCTCTTCTGCGATCAAGTACACTATACATTTCATTTTCCCTTACGGTAATATCCACAAATACAGAGCCGGGAATCACATACTCCCCCGCTGCATCCATTAAAGTAGATCCATAATCACCACGGGGAGGAGTAAAACCCTCTCTTAATAAGATATCCCGTCCGGCTGTATTCAGCTTTCTGATAAAATGTTCTTCCCCAATTGTCCCCGTAGCCACTGTTGTAAACACAAAACCTTCCCTGTCAACATCCAGATTACTGAATTCTGTGGGTAAAAACAGGGCCAGACGTTCTCTGCGCTCCTGAGGTGAATAACGCCTCCATATATATTCAAAAAGATCCACCGTAACCGAAGGTGCTCCAAAAAATCCTACAAATTCACCTCTGATATCAAACTCCATAATTCCTTCATAAACCTCATCTGCAACTACAAAAATCCTGTTTCTCCTGTCAACTGCAATTTTGGAGGGGCGAAAACGAAAATCGGTAAAATCTACATCTCCCACCTGACCTTCGGGAGAATGGATTATATTCTTTAAGTTAAGCTCCTGATCCAGGATTACTATCCGCCCATTATCCCGGTCTGTAATATATAAATCACCGGCCGGATTGGTATAAATTCCCCGGGGATTATTAAAAAAATCTTCTTCTCCTCTGTTAGTAAAACTATCTATGATTCTTTTTACCGTCCAGTCCGGATTTAGCTCAATAATCCGGTTATTACCACTATCTACAATGTAAATATTTTGATTATAACTGCTGATGTGTAAATCTCTTGGCTCTGATAAAGAGCCCGCTCCCAGATCTTTACCGGTTATTATCTGGTCCGGGTAATAAGCCTGGGGGGCTGAAACCGGTTCTTCCCAAAAATCATATATATAACTGGGATATGGTATATCCAGATTTTCGGAATCCAGAGTACTGCCCTGTATATCTAAAGAAAATATAAATAAAAGAAAGAATATTAAAAAAAGAAAATAAAAACTTTTTTTCATAATAAAATCAAATAACAGATTTCCTCATATAATCCGAACCAGAAAATCCGCTATCTGTATCTCCTTTCCTGCCGTATATTTTTGAGTTTTAATAAAATATATAATATTTCTTAATACATATAAATATGTTTTTGTTTTTTAAATTGCCAATCTTATTATTAATATAATATTACGAAAAAACAAATAAAAATCCTTATTAGGATTAAAAATCATAAGGTTTATATGTTTTGGGAATAGTCAATTGGAATTTTTATACTAATATTATACACTTAAACAGACCAATTGTCAATAGATTTCGCCGAAAAAGTAACAATAAAATAACAATTCTAATTCAATATCAAACAGCTAAGCTGAATGTATAAAAAAAATGATTCGGCCCTGTCCTTATTCAAGGACAGGGCTGGCTCGATTAAAATTCGGTAATTGAAAAGTTAAAAACACAATAAAAGTATTGATAATAGAGGAATTAAACTGTAGATATAGAATTAATAAAATAAGAAGTTATGCCGTATAAAAAATTAAGGAGGAATCAAATTTGTTCATTATTACTGTATCACGTCAGACGGCCAGTGGAGGAGATGAAGTAGCTGAATTGCTGGCCGAAAAACTGGGGGTAGAATTAATCTCCCGGGAATATGTAATCAACAACTGGCTGCCGGAAGTAACCAATAAACACCAGCTTCATATGTTAAAGGAAAGCCCAAAATTTTATAATAAACAGTCCCAGACCGGAGAAACCTTTGCTGAATATATTGAAAACAGACTGAAAGAGAAAACAGCAGAAGATTCATTTATAATTCTGGGGCTTGGTTCACAGATAATTTTTGCCACCACACCTGCCGCCCTTCATGTCCGCATTATTGCCTCTGAAAAAAGCAGAATCCAAAAACTGCAGAAAAATTATGGTCTGCAAAAAGAACAGGCCGAACGCAGTCTGGAGCTCAGTGACCGCAAACACAGAAAATATGTCTGGAGAATATATGAACAGGACTGGTCAGAACCACATCTTTATCACCTGTGTGTAAATATGGATGGCTTTGCTGTTGAAGAAGCGGTAAATCAGATTATTTATCTTCAGGAACAGCATAAAAACCGGCCGGGATCCCGGCCTTTAAAACAAACAGGGGCCGAACAGGAAACTCAAGACGAAGATAAAAATGAAAACAACCGTGTATTTGCCCATCCCAGTGAGAAAGAATTTGCCCAAATACTAAATATGCATAACATTGAATGGGAATTTGAACCCACAGAATTTCCTCTGGAATGGGATGCAGAGGGAAATATCTCCCTGGGTTTTAGACCTGACTTTTATCTTACCCAGCACGACACGTATATTGAATTAACAACCCTGAAACAGGAGTATGTAACTGAAAAAAATAAAAAAGTCCGGCTTTTACAAAAACTATATCCGGAAGTAAATATTAAAATAGTATACAAAAAAGATTTTCAGTCAATAATTGAACGTTTTGGAGTCTAGTTTTTAAAAAAAATACCGGGGAATGATATTATGAATACTGATAAAATAGGTAAAATAATTCTCTCCCAAAAACAAATTGCAGAAAAAATAAAAAAAATGGCAGCCAGAATAGAGGATGATTACCAGGAAAAAAATCCGATAATGGTCAGTATTTTAAAAAGTTCTATTTACTTTTTGTCTGATCTAACACGAGAAATGTCAATTTCTTTAAATATTGATTTTTTGGGTATAGAACGATATGCAGCAGCAGATAATAGAGGACAAATCCATCTGGAAAAAAACCTTGAACTAAGTATTGATGGTCGTCATGTCATAATAGTAGATGCCATAATCAATACCGGATTAACACACAGTTATTTAATAAAAAATCTGCAGCCCCGCAGTCCGGCCAGCCTGAAAATATGTACTTTAATTGAAAATACAGAAAAAAGGCTGGTAAACCTTCCCATCTCCTACCGGGGGTTTACTTTCACAGACCCCGATATCTTTGTAATCGGTTATGGACTTGATTATGAAGAAAATTACCGGCATCTGCCATATATTGCTGAATTTAATAAAGATTAAATTGGGACCATCCATTAATAATTTTTGATCATTTCCACTCTCGCTGGTGAAAAATAATGATATATGCTGCTCTTGTTTTATTCAAGAAAAGGGCTAATTCCCATCTTATCTTTCGGCCAAGAATAAATTAAATTTAACTCAGTTCCGACATTCCGACAGTCTCCGGGTCCTGGCATCTGGAGTGAGCAGCAATCGTGACGAGCGGAAGGTAAAACAGAAATTTTGTTATTTGTCTTCTTTCCCTCATCCGGATAAGATTTTAAGCCTGTGCACCGAGCGGGAGAGGTAAAGAACCTCCATGCCCTCGGCAATAATAATGGCCAGAGCTCCTATAATGGCAGGATTAGCAGGACCAATCATTAATAATATAATTATGACCGTAATTAAGGCAATAATATTGGCCACTTTACCCATACTGACAGAACCGGTTTGCCCTTCCTTCATGAGGACTCCCCAGTAAAACTGCCTGAGCATAATTATGGGGGGCATAAAAATCATTAATCGGAGCACATCCCGGGCCAGTAAAGCTATACTTTCTGTGACTCCAATTAGATCCTTCATGATATGAAAACCAAGTGAGGTATAGGAAACTATCAGCATAATCAAAAATATAACAATACCCAGATAAAGCCCGAATTTTTTTAATGATTTTGTTTTTTCAGGAGTATTATCAAAATAATTTATAACCTGCTGGTGAAACATAAAAGTGGGACTTAAAATCAAAATTCCCAGATTCCAGGCCACAGTATAAGCAGAAATAGCAATTTCTGGACTTACACTCCGGGCCAGACCCATGTTAACAATCGGGGCCATAGCCATATGAATTAATGAGGTAATGACCAGGGGCCAGAAAAATCGAAATATATACATATGAGTTATTGGATTTTGAGAAGACTTTTTGGGGCTTCTGTTTTCTGAAGATAAAGCAGCTGCATCCAGTTTACCGGGAATATCTTTTTCCGACAGCTTTACTCCCAAAAAGATAACAACTCCTTCCATACCTACAGCCGTAAAAAACATAAGTCCGGCAAAAACCGCCCCGGGCAAAAAACTCAACCTCTCAACTAAAAGCACCAGTACAAAAACATAAACCATCCGGCAAAAGGTTGCAGCTGTAAACAGGGGAGTCTTGTTCAGCAGAACTGCAATTCCCTGCATGAAGTTCCGCAGGGCAGCCACCGCCGGAAAAAATGCAAAAATACTTAAAATAATAACTGCTTCTCGATGAACCTGACCCTCCACCCCTATTATATTAGATAAAATCCAGTCCGCCAGATCGGTAAAGGCGACCAGAGACAGAATACCAATCGAAATTAATGTGAGCACAACAAAAAAACGGCGTACCGTAAAATAACTCTGTGAATTGCTGACCAGAGTACTTACCGCCTGGCGGATCATCATGATTGGACTCTCAAATATATGCATCACACTTTTTGCTACGGCAAAAGCAGCCAGAAAGATTTCTGGTTCTGGCAGTCTTGAAAGAGCTGCATTGAAAAAGGAATGAGTGGTCATCATCAAAACTGAAGTCGCCGCCATTGGTATATAGAATAAAAGCTGGGTTTTTAAAGAAATTCCCCGGCTGTTTTGGTATGATAACAGGCCTGATATAAACCGTAGTTTGCTAAAAATTGTATTCACCTTCCATAAATCAGCTTATCTTTTTTTCTGTATATAAGAAGCAGCACTTAAGGCTGCAATCTGTCCTTCTCCAGCTGCTTTCCCAATCTGATAGGGAAAACCGGTACAGTCACCGGCGGCAAAAACACCTTCTTTGCTGGTGGCCATACTTCTATTTACCTTTAGGTGATCATCTTCAGTCTCCAGTCCACTCATCAGCTTATCCGGGGGTGTAACCCTGCGGAAAACAAATACTCCTTCAACTTCAATCATACTATCATCCTCAAATTTTAGGCCCTCAACTTTATTTTCCCCTGTCACCCGGACCGGTTCTTTATCAATTATCTCCACTTTTTTTACAATATTATCATCAAGCTCCCGGTCGGTCACAATATATACCTGTTCGGCAATATCACTCAAGTAGATTATATCTTCAACCCCTTCATCTGTATGCACCAGGCCAGCCACAGTTTTGCCACGATAAAGCGGACCATCACAGGTAGCACAGTAGCTTACTCCCTGGCCCACCAGTTCCTCTTCACCGGGTAAAGTCTGCTCATTACTGACTCCCACAGCAAGTATCAATGAATGGGCCGTAATCGTCTCATCACCCATTAACAAAGAAAATCTGTCACCCTGATCATAGATATTATCCACTCTTTGTTCACGATAATCGATATCCAGCTTTTGTATGTGATTGAAAAATTTATCGGATAGCTCTTTTCCTGATATATTTACATAGCCCAGATAGTTGTTAATTTCTGGAGCCTGCAGCAGCTTCGGACTCCGGGGATCCGAGCCCAGAATAACAAAATCAAGGTTACGGGCCGCGGCATTAACCGCTGCTGAAAGCCCGGCCGGACCGGCACCAACAATAACCAGATCATATACTTTTTCCTGGTTGGCCATAATTTTTCCTCCTTCTTTTATGTTTATTGGTATCTACTTCATAACTGTTGATAAGATTTCAGTATATGCTGCTGTACGCTGATATACACATTAATATTAATTTATATATCATAGAACAAAATAACAGTTAACCAATTAACAAAATCACTAATATAATAAAATTTATTTAACCTATAATTTTAATGTAATTTTAATTTTGTTTTAACTGGTGTTTAATAGTCATATGCTATACTTTAGATACAGTAAAAAGAAAGAAATATGTTATTAAAGGTTACCCCCTTTAATATATACTGTACCCTAACAATTTACATTTTAATTCCCCACTTATTGAAATATCCCCGGTCCCCCTTTAACAGCCGGGGATATTTTTTTGTTTTCTTAAAATACTCTATAATAAAACAAACTCCAATAATAAACCGGCCCTGAGGGCCGGTTTTGCTTATTCACTGCCAGTGGTCATAAAATCTTATTCACTGCCATTGGTCATATAAAATGGAGAATACTCCTCATTTTCTTTGCCTGTTGAGTACTGTTCTCCCTCTTTCTTTTTAATCTGGAAAATATTAAAGGCAACTAAAAATCCAACAAACAGACCCATGATGGCCAGGGCATAGGTTATGATCACCAGCAAAAAACTGGGAGTAATTACATCCAGAACCATCAGAAAGGACAGAATCCAGCTGACACTTACAGCAGCACCAGAAATGATTATATGACGTGCATAACTACGAATCATCGGGAATACCCTCCCCCTCTTGTCGGTATAACCAGCAGGCCACCTGATGACCTTCCATACCGCAACCAAAATCAGGTGGGATTTCTTCATCACATAAGCCATCTATTTTATACTTACAGCGGGGATGAAAACGGCAGCCTTCAGGTGGATTCAGCAGACTTGGTGGCTCCCCGGAAGGTACCTCCTTGTAGGTGTCAACATTTTCGGCATCGGGTTCTGATATTGCATGCAGCAGAGCAATAGAATAGGGATGGGCCGGATTATCCAGCAGATCTCCTACCGGGGACCTCTCCACAATTTTACCACCATACATAACCATTATCCGTTTCGAAAAATAACGGACTGTTGACAGGTCATGGGTAATATACATTACCGAAAGATCTCTTTCATGCTGTATTTTCTGCAGTAATTCAAGAATCTCAATTCTAACAGAGGCATCAAGCATAGACACCGGCTCATCGGCAATCAACAGATCAGGATCCAGAACCAGGGCCCGGGCGATAACCGTCCTCTGCTGCTGTCCCCCACTAAGCATGTGGGGAAATTTACTCAAGAAATCATCAACCGGAGTCAGCTTCAGCTCCTCCATGGTCTCTTTAATCCTCTGTATTCTCTCCTCAGAATCTTTGATACCATTTATCTTCATTGGTTCTTCGAGTATTTTTTTCAGGGTCATAAAAGGTGGTAGGGCTCCATAGGGATCCTGCTGGACATAGCCAACTTTTGCCCGGTACCAGTCCATCTGTTCTTCATCACTGCTGTCCAGAACGGTACCCGCAAAATTTATATGCCCTTCCCGGGGATTATACAGTCCCAGAATTGTTTTGGCCAGACTGCTCTTGCCGCATCCACTCTCACCAACCAGAGAAATCGCTTCTCCTTTTTCTATGGTAAAACTAACATTATCAACAGCCCTCACATTCCCTACAGTCACAAAACCATATTTTTTTAATTCAAACCAGGTATGAAGGTTCTCTATTTCCAGTAAATTTTTCGCAGCCATTAGTATAATAGCACCTCACTTATATAGCCAGCACTTGACATGCCAGTCATCTTCAACTTCAAACAAAGGGGGCTCCTGGGAACACTTTTCAAATCTCTTGTGGCATCTTTCAGCAAAATAACATCCTTCAGGTAGATTCAGCAGACTGGGAGGTTGACCGGGAATATAATCCAGATCCTTATCCACATCAAGTCGGGGTACACTGGACATTAATTTAATAGAATAGGGATGCAGGGGATCACCAAAAAAGTTTCTGGCATCCGTATATTCTACAATCTGTCCCGCATACATTACCGCAGCCCGGTCTGCAATCTCACTGGAAGTTCCAATATCATGGGTTATCAAAATAAAACTGATTCCCAGTTCTTCTTTAATCCTCTTCAGTACATTCATAATATTAGCCTGGGTCAGCATGTCCAGTGCAGAAGTGGGTTCATCCAGAATCACTATATCAGGTTCAGTGACCAGAGACATAGCTATGCTAACCCTCTGTTTCATTCCTCCACTTAGTTCAAAAGGATAGCGCTGCAAAAAGTCAGTGGGTACACCCACTCTTCTAAATGATTTAACCACCCTGTCTTTGGCCTGCTCCTTATTATCTACCATATCATGTACTAAAAGTGGTTCCGCTACCTGATCCTGTACTTTAATTACCGGATTCAGAGAGTTCATTGCCGCCTGGGGAACCAGGGCCAATCTATTCCAGCGAATATCATGGCGAAATTTTTCATCACTCAGGCTCATAAGATCTTCACTATTCAAAAAGACATGTCCCTCATATTTTTCTGTGTTTCGGGGTAATAATCTCAAGATGGCATTGCCCAGGGAACTTTTACCACAGCCGGATTCACCTACTACAACCATACTCTCCCCCCGGGGGAGCCCAAAACTTACCTTGTCTACTGCTCTAACAGTTCCTTCACTGGTTGAAAAAAATAATTCTATATCTTCTATATCAAGATATTTCCTTTCCTCCATCTTATAACCTCCTCAGGCGGGGGTTGAATATTCTATCAAGAGCATACCCGGTCATGGCAAAACTTAAACCGGTCAGCATCAGCAGAACTGCCGGCTGCAGAACCCAGTAAAAATGCCCCATATAAAGAGCTCCCTGATTAAGAGCATCATTCATCATTTTACCCCAGGTGGGCAGTACCGGATCACCCAGACCCAGCATTGCCAGGCTTGCCTCCAGAAAAACATAAACGGGAATTGCGGTAATAAAGGTGGGTACCAGAGTAGGAATAATTTTGGGGATTAAATAGAAAAATATAACCCTGATATTGCTGGCCCCATAGGCTTCAGCGGCTTCAATGAAATCTGCATTTCGAGCCTGTAAAAACATGGCCCGATAGGTTTTTACAGCAGAGCTGAAAACCCCTTTTAAAATAACAACCACCAGAATAACCCATAAACTTCGGGAAAAGAACATACCCACCATCACCAGAATAGGCAGCAGAGGAATCACCAGATTAATTTCAGTTAGCCTCTGAACCAGTGAATCAACCTTTCCTCCATACCAGACCCCAATAGCAGCCACTATAAAGGTAGAAACAGTAGCTCCAATTGCAGCCAGAACTCCAAACATCAGGGCAATTGGAATCCCCCAGAGCAGAGAAACAATCAGTTCTCTGCGCCGATGGTCGGTACCGGCAATCCCATGAACCTCTCCATAAAGAACTGCTTCTGCCTCCACAATATCCTCTTCATTAAATGTATAACCACTAATAAGTATTTTATATTCACCTTTATTAACCTGCTGTTCCTGATCAGGAATTCCAAAAAGTCCCTGCCTTACAATCTGGTCCGGAAAGGCCCTTCTAACATTGTCATCTCTTTCAAAGCGGAAATTACGGCTCTGACCTACTGAAAACTCCCTGCTTTGAAATTCTCGGCCATCCGGAGTTATCCAGGTAATTGAGGCAGAAGGACTGTTATTTACAAATTCACTTTCCATGAAAATATTAATTTCTTTGGGAAATCCATCAAACTGATAATCAAAAGGTAGTTCTATTTCAAAACGCTGCAGACCATTTAAATCTTCAACAATTTGCATTCCTTCTTTTTCCGTAGAATCAATATTTAAAGTTCGTGATTTATCATCTGATGTAAACCAGTCCACCCATACCGGGCGGGCATTGGCAGGGGTTTTCTCCCAGACTCGCCCTCCCCGCCACAGACGAATTGCTTCATCATAGGGTATATTAATTACAGTTATTATAGAAGTTAAAATAAATATTGATATTAAAATTATTCCCACTATGGCAGAGGGATACTGTTTAAGCTCATTTAGTCTTCTCTTAAAAAACCTCATGCTTTACCTCCTTCTGAACCCTGGCCTACTTTAACCCGGGGATCTAAAATTGCATAAATTATATCAAGAAAAAATACCGTAAAGGCCAGTAAATAAGCAAATATAACCTGAGCTCCTACAATAACCGGAACATCATACAAACCTATTGCTTCAAAAAGCATGCGCCCCAGTCCCGGCCAGTTAAAAACTCTCTCCAGCACTATAGAGCCCATCCAGCGAAAAATTAAAGCCATGGCAAAACTGGTAATGATAGGCGGCAGAGTAGGCCGCAGTATATATTTTAATTCAATATTTCTTCTGGAAAGGCCTTTTGCCTTGGCCATTTCTACATAATCTTCCTGGGAATATATAAGAAAAAAAGTGCGCCAGTTATATATCTGAATAAACACACCGGCAATCACCAGTGCTGTAACCGGTAATATTGCATGACGAAGAACACTTAAAGCATAGGGGAGTGTTCCCTCCGGTGGTGGGGCCCCCACCATCCCGCCCCGGGGCAGTATGCCCGCTACGGTAGAAAATATCAATATCAGAAAAACACCATAAAACCAGCTGGGAGCGGCTGAGGTCGGAGCCAGGGTCACAATTGCCCGGTCCAGTTTACTTCCATACCTTCGGGATAAAAATAATGCCACAAACAGGGCAATAAAAAATAAAATAAAAAACGATGTGATCATTAACAGCAGAGTTGGTGGCAAACGCTCCAGGATAATACGTCTTACTCTTCTTGAACCCGTATCACTGGTTAATTGTTCGGCCCGCCCTAAATCCAGAGTTAGAGCATCTCTTAAATACACAAAACTCCTTAAAATAAAGGGCTGATCCAGACCCAGTCTTCTTTCCTCTCTTTCTCGCAGCTGGCGTTCAAATTCTCTTCTTTCTTCTGCCGGCATATCACCCAGCTGATCCTGCATGGCCATCAACTGCATAGAAACATTATAACTTATTTCCGCCCTGCGGATATCATCAACCTGTCCTCCCATATTGGCCACCAAAATAACCAGATAAACTCCAATAACCACACTCATCATTAACAGCAGGGTTCTAAACAAAATATATTTGGCAATTCGGGCCGCATCACCGGAAGAGGATTCATCTTCCAGGGAATCAACAGCATATTTTTCAGTTTCTTCTAATGTTTCCTCCTCTTTCATTTCTTAGCCTCCTTGTTCCTCCAAAATACAGACCAAAAGGGAGGCCTTAAAAAGGCTTCCCTTTGGTCCGATAAATCTATTTTTCTGACTTAACTTACTTCTCAAATTTGTTCTTATTCAAATGTTACCAGACCCAGTTCTTCAATGGTCGGCAGACTAACTGAGAAAGAAGTGACGATTATCTCGATTCTACTTCTTCCGGGTATGAGCTGAGAGGTGATCTCCTCTCCAATGTGAACCTCAAAGTCTGCTTCACCTACATGTTCAGCTTCTCCTGTAGCTACCAGGTTATCCTGGGCATCAAAGATAAGGTATTTTACCTCATCAATCATTTCAGCAGGATAAGGCTCACCCTCAAAAGTGATACTGACATCATAAACCAGATCACTGCCAATTCTGATAACCCCGTCTCCGGTAAGTGAAATTTCCGGTATCATTGGTTCTGCAAAAATCTCGTATTTTGAAGCCGGGTCAGGATGGTCATCATACCTACGCAGCTCGGCAATACCCTCTACATGATGTGCATCATGTAAATAATAGGGTCCGGTACCTACCCAGAAGTGTCCTCTTTCATTATACCAGTTCTCCAGGTTGCTGTAGCGGGCTGCAGCTTCTTCTTCATCAATAAATTCTCCCAGAGTAGACTCAAAGGGAATAAAGTTAGTTTCCTGAGCCTCCTGAAGTTTTTCATCAAGAACCTCCAGACTGGGCCCTCCAATCATATTCATGTGTTCAATATCAAGATTATCTGCCTTGTCCATAGTAAAGGCCAGCTGTTCATCGGCCTCGGCCATCAGACCTAAGGCCATATTATGCCAGGCTCCCGGGCCCTGCTGATAATAGGGGAAAAGTCCGGGTATATACTGCTCGGCATCCATATAGTACTGGTCAGTATAATAATCAATTATAATCGGATCAGTGGAAACAATTTCTACCCCCCGGAAATGCCCGGTAAAGGTTTGATAAGCCGGAATTGCTGACTCATCAAAATAATCACTTTCTTCCTGAGCACGGTCAAAGGATAAAATCAAACTCATAACAGCATCAGCAACAGAGAAATTGCTGCCATCATGCCAGATCACATTTTCCAGAGCATCATCGGGATAATAAACCCGGGCTTTTCTTCTGCTGGTTAAGCCATCGGGATGTTTTTCCCCAACCGTAATAAATTCCTGAGCTTCGGCATCCCAGTCAACCCAGGCCTCTTCCGGTACTACATTTTCTTCAACAAATTCCAGTTCAACCCAGTCCAGTGTTGAGTCTACCGGTAAACCTTCTCTGATAGAAACTTCTGCTTTTTCATAGCGGCGGGGATAATGGAGTCCGGTATAGGGATCCGGGATATATCCCAGCTCTCCTGTAGCCCGGATAAGCATCATATCAAATATCCAGTTACTACCACCGATAGGATTCCAGGCATCAGTTATAATACTGGGCAGAGCAATCTGCATCTGTCCTCCGACCTGATCTCTAAATCGAGCGGTATAGGGCCAGAGATAGGACCCGGCAATTCCACCGGCCAGATCAGATGTTATCTGAACATCGGATCTATAGGGGGCAAAAGCCTGCTGATCAATCAAATAGATCCGTACTGAATCCTCCATACCCAGTTCCAGAGCCCGTTCCATCATCTCTTCTCTTTCGGCAACTGTATCAAAATCTCTGCTGTAGATTCTATCGGCCAGAGTATAAAGTTCTTCAACAGGATCATAGGCCTGAAACAGCGGCTGAGGCATAATAATATCGGTAAACATCTGGGCCCAGCTAATACCCTCATCTCTTTCAACAACTGTCAGAATCCAGCCTCCGGTATAGATGTGGAAACCTCCTTCAGCAGGATCACTCATCAGCCAGATAGGAGAAGCTTCGGAAGCAGTTGCATAATTTCTCTGAACTGCAAAACCTATATCCTCCAGAAGGCTGGCCACATAATCTCCAACCTCATTTCTCTCATCTTCCACCCTGATCAGAATGGAAAGTTCAACAAGATCTCCATCATAGTGCCACTGACCATCAACTTTTTCGGCACCCAGTTCAATCATTTCCTCTTCAATGATCTCTTCAGCCAGTTCAGGATTATGGGCATATTTGCTTTCCAGTTCACGGGCTTTGGTGATCATCCGGGAATAATCGGGAAGTGCTGTTGCCAGTGGAAAGAAACGGGGTACAGCCATACCACCATATATCTCATCGGCAATATATTCTCTATCCACCAGATAATTCATCGCTTCCCTGACTCGAGGTACAGCAAAGGGATTTAGCTCTCCGGTTCCCTCAAAGACCGGACCGGCGGGATTAAAGGTAAGTTCTGAATAAGAACCAAATGCCTGATCATAGGTAAGATCATCAGAATCCAAAACCCGCTGAAAAAGTTCGGGATTGGTTATTGTATCAGCATAAACATCAATTTCTCCCTGCTCTAACAAACTGACACCGGCCGCTTCACTGGCCTCTTCGATTACCACTATCTCATCCAGCCATCCTCCATAATGCTCATCTTCTGCTCCGGCCAGTACACTAAAACCAAACACCAGGAACAGAACTAAAAAAGCAGTCATCCCTGTTTTTAAAACATTTCTTTGGTAATTCATTATTTCACCTTCCCCTTATAATTTTTTAGAAGGACAATAACTCCACTGCTGCAATATGACACTAATAATTGACACCGGCAAGTTTTTTTCTGCTTTTATTCCCCCCTTTAATTGGTACTTTAGTCTATTAAATTAGTATATTAAAAAAATAATCAATAATACCCATTTATAAAAACTGAAGTCTAGTATAACATAAATTTAATGAACTATTTTAAAATCTATTTTGATATAATCAATTTTTATGTTGTTTTATGTTTATTACTTAAATTATATTCGTTAATATAAAATTTGTCAAGTAATTCACTCCAGGAACATCAATGTATACAATTATTCCTTCCTGAAAATAAATTTTTCCCTGTAGATCAGAACATCTGTATTAAAAAATAACATTTTCAACTGTCATAAATATCTGATCAAAAAACAGATCATATTCGGCCACATGTGACATATATAAATCAAACAAAAACACTAACAGCATAGCTATAACAAACACCAGAAAAGTCAATAAACCGCGGTCCATAATTTCTCCTTTCCTGAACTGATTCTTGCTCAATTTTTTTGGCTGTAACTTTTTGTAATTATTTAGCTTTTTTTATTTAAAATCAAACTAATTTAAATCAGAATAAAATTTAAATGGGCTTTAAAACTCCGATATATCAAAGTTCAATATCAATCTCAGCTGCTCGAGTACGGATAAAGTTGGTGGCCGCCCTGCGGTCCTTTAGCCCGGCAAGGTGTTCCATCATAACCGGTATATCGGGTTCCAGACTGTTGAGGTTTTTTAGAAGATAAAGATAATCAAGCCCTCCCTGACCCGGAATAGTCTCATCAAGATGGGTGGTCAAATCATCACTCAGGATAATATCTTTCAAATGACAGCTTTTGATCTTAGAATCCAGCTCAGAAATAAAATCCTCAATCATCTTCTTGTGCCCAAAAAATCTTCTCGGGCTGCAGATCATATTAACGGGATCCCAGTGTACACCAAACTGCTTTCTATCTACAGCCTGAATAAGCTCCTGATATCCTTCAGCCGAATCAGGGAAAATCCAGGGCATGGGTTCCAGAGTGAAAAAAGATTTTTCCGGCCCAACATCATCTATTATTTCCTGAACTGTGCTTACAATTAAATCAAATGTCTCCCGGGAAAAATTATCCTTATGGGGGCCATCCCACTTTCGGGACCTGCTGCCGGCAATATTCACACAGCAGCCGGCTCCTACTCTTTCTGCCAGTTCCAGAGACCGTTTACATTTATTCAAAGCAGCTGTTTTTTCCTGTTTGCTGCTGCTCAAAGGATTACTCCAGGCACCCACTTCCGCAATAATGATATCATTCTCCCGGGCCGCCTTGCGGTATCTATCAACTACCTTAACCTCCGTATCCAGGCCCACCGGACAGTAAGCTGCCCGAAAACCTTCCCTGTTTAATATTGCAACCCATTCTGCAGTATTATTATATTCTTCAAATAATGGTCCACCAAGACGCATATAGTCATCTCCTTAACCCCTATTTTTTTATTTTTTTAAAATAGCAGCATATATTTTATTGTTTATTTTTCACCGGTACCAGCAGAACAGGTATGGGAGATCTGCGGGCCACACGGTCAGCCGTACTGCCCAGAAGAATATTCTTAATTGAACCCCGGCCCCGGGTGGGCATAATGATAATACCCGCTTCTTCTTCTTTGGCGATCCGTATGATATTGCTGGAAGCAACTCCCTCACCAATACGGACACTCAATCGTGAGCTGATATCCTCCCGGTCCAGATCCTCTTTGATTTTTCTTAACTTCTGTTCGGCCTTCTCTTTTCTTTCTTCAAGTTCCTCAAGATTATCACTGCTTTCAATAATGGAAACCAGTATTATCTCCCGGGTGGGAGTGTGCATTCTTTTTACCATTTCAATAACCTCTTTGGATTCCTCGGAAAAATCTGTGGGGACCAGAATTTTATCAAATTTTCTCTTACAGGAAACACTGTATCCGTCATCGGTATATTCTATCTTCTCTAAAAGCACCGGTTTGGTACTTTTGCGAATTACATCATAGGCTGTACTGCCCAGAAACAGCTGTTTTATTATCCCCTCACCCCGGGAAGCAATTAATATCAGGGAGACATCTTCCTCTTCCGCAAGATCAACTATTTCATCGGCAGCAAAACCAATGGGTATTTCGGTTTCCACTTCAAAATCCATTTCTTCAATTTTATCTTTTATATCATCCAGGCGTTTTTCATTATATTCAACTAAATTAGCCGCATTAAGCCCGGAATTTCGTATATCCACAACATGGACCAAAAGAACCTGCCGGGCCCCAATTTCCTGCAGCTCTTTTAAACATTTTTCCAGCCGGGCTGCCGGTTCAGAAAAATCAGTAGCCATCAGTATTTTTCCCTCTAACATCTCATCCCCTCCCCTGCATTTAAGTTTTTTTGAACTAATTATATTATATAATTTAATTAATTATTAGTCAATCAGGGTAATATTTACCAGCCAGGTAAAAAAATCCCCTTAAAAAAGGGGATTGATCTCCAAGAAATGCGGGACCATAGAACAGCACTTTTAGGCAATTTTAAAAATATAAATATCAACTGTGCTGGTTGACTTCTTCATTTTCAGCTCCCTTAAAATATTTGGGGAGTCTAATTTTAGCCGGACAGACATAAGAGCACATACCACAGGTTATACAGTCTTCAGGGCTGTATTTTTCCATCTGCTGTTCGTTGTTCTGAGTCTGAGCCTCCATCATCAGAACCGGATATAAGTCCATGGTACAGGCTTCCACACAGAATCCACAGCGAATACAGTCCTGGGGGGTACCATTGTAAGAATTTTTTCGTGAAAAATAGGATTGATTTTCTTCGGGCTCTTCTTTAATAAGATCCCGCCCGGGAAATCTCTTGAATTTAAAGGCTGTATCCTGATAAATATCCTTAAATCTCTCTCCACTGAGACCGATTAATCCATATCTATAGGCCAGATCCTGAAGCTCACAATTGCCAGCTGCATTACAGTCAATACAGCTGCAGTCATGTTCGGCAAAAAGAAGGTCCATAACCCTTCTTCTCCAGGCTTCAAGTTCGTCATCAAAAGCAACAACTTCCAGACCATCACTGATCTCAACATTGCAGGCCGGAGTCGGTCTCCCATCCACCCTTACCATACATAATCTACAGGCTCCTGAGGGAGTCAGCTTTTCGTGAAAACATAGACCGGGTATATCAAATCCATTATCCCGGGCTACCTTGAGAAGATTGGCCCCTTTTTGAGCCTCTATTCTTTTTTCCTGTATATATATTGTAACCTGCTCACTCATAAAAAATTCCTCCAGTTTATTGGGTTTGTCGGACTGCTAATTTTCCTTTTGACCGGGCTTCATCTCAATTGCATCAAAAGGACATGCTTCAATACAGCTGCCACAGCGGATACACCCTTCATCTACAATATAATAAGGATCTTCTCCAGGAGTTCCGACAATAGTATCCACCGGACAGGCCTGTTTACACTGATCACAGGAACGACATTCCTCCTCAATAATGTTATAATAAAGCAGGTCCTCACAAACCAGGGCCTGACAGGCTTTATCATTAATATGCTCTTCATACTCATTTTTAAAATGCTCCAGAGTGGAAAGTACCGGATTGGCAGCAGTCTGACCCAGACCACAGAGAGAGCTGTTCTTAACTGTATCTCCCAGGTCAGCCAGTTTTTCCAGATCTTCCGGCCCACCATTACCATTAGTGATCCTGTCCAGAATTTCAAGCATTTTTGGTACTCCAACTCTGCAGGGAGGACACTTACCACAGGATTCATCCTCCAGAAACTGCATAAAGTATTTAGCAACATCCACCATACAGGTGTCTTCATCCATAACCACCATACCACCGGAACCCATCATCGAATTGGCCTCTTCCAGTTTTTCAAAATCTACTTCCAGATCAAGGAGCTCAGCCGGAATACAGCCCCCCGAGGGGCCTCCGGTCTGTACAGCCTTGAATTCCTTCCCTTCCGGAATTCCTCCTCCAATATCAAATATAATCTCCCGCAGGGTAATCCCCATGGGGACTTCAATTAGACCGGTATTATTTATCTTACCCACCAGAGAAAAAACCTTGGTTCCGGTGCTGTTTTCAGTACCAATACTGCTGAACCATTCGGCTCCTCTATTAATAATATAAGGTACATTAGCCCAGGTTTCAACATTGTTAATGTTGGTTGGATTTCCCCACAGCCCTCTCTCAGCGGGGAAAGGAGGCCTCTGGGTGGGCATACCTCTCTTCCCTTCAATAGAATGCATCAGGGCTGTCTCTTCACCGGCTACAAAAGCACCGGCACCCCTTCTTACCTCAAGATCAAAATCAAAACCAGAACCAAAAATGTCTTCACCGAGAAAACCCAGCTCCCGGGCCTGATCCAGTGCTCTATGGGTATGATCCACAGCAATAGGATATTCGGTACGCACATATATAAAGCCCCGGGAAGCGCCAATTGCATAACCACCAATAATCATTCCTTCAATAATCAGATGAGGATTACCCTCCAGTAAGCTGCGACCGAGATCACCTTCATATGCATTACAGATGATATACTTTAAATCTGCTTCCCGATCATAACAAATCTCCCACTTGACACCTGCGGGAAACCCGGCCCCCCCTCTGCCCTTGAGTCCGGATTCCTTAACCTCTTCTATAACCTCACGGGGCGTAAACTCACTTAGAGCACGGGACAGAGCAGAATAACCCCCTTCGGCAATATAATCTTCTACTGAAGTTGCATCAATTACTCCATTATTCTCAAAAACAATTCTTTCCTGGTTTTTATAAAATGGTATCTCCTTATCACTTTTAATCTTATCTTCTTTTTCAGCCTCATTATAAAACAAATCCTCTATTTCTTCATTATTCAAAACCGTTTTTTCTATAATTTGTTCCACATCATCTTCAGTAATATTAACATACAGCAGATCCTGTGGCTGAATAACGGCAAGGGGACCCTGTTCACAAAAACCATGGCAGCCCGTTACTCTAAGTTCTATATCCATATTGTCCTCAATATCAGCTAATTTATTTTTTAGAGCATTAAGAACTTTCTGGGCTCCTGAACCCTGACAGGCTGTTCCCCCGCAGAAATTTATAACACAGTCCCATTCTTCATCTTTCTGTCTGTACTCTTCTTTTAATTTTTCTAACTCCTCGGCAGTATTAATTTTAGCCATTTTGTTTCACCTTCTCATCTTCCTTTTCCTGTTCAATATTTTCCAGCAGTTCATCAACTTTCTTTTTGTCCATTTTGCCGTGATATTCACCATTAACCATGATCGCCGGAGCTATAGCACAGCAGCCAAAACAGCTGGAGGTTTCCAGGGAATATTTTTCATCAGGAGTGATTTCACCATCAGCTATTTCCAGTTTCCTTTCCAGTTCAGAAAGAATACGGGGAGCACCCTGGACATGGCAGGCAGTTCCCATACAAACTGAAATATGATAATTCCCAATAGGCTTCAGCCGAAATTCATTATAAAAAGTAGCCACCCCATAAAGATTAACCAGCGGGATATCCAGCTGCCGGGAAGTCTTAACAAAAGCCTGTTCGGGCAGCCAGCCGTATTCATCCTGGATATCCTGAAGAATCGGAATTAAAGGGGGAATTTTCTCCTCTGCTTTACCTCTATGACGGGCAATTATCTCATCAACTTTTTTAAAATCCAATATCTTCACCTCCGATAATAAGCTGTGACCTAATCATTGAAAATCTTTTCCAGCCGGCATCCGGCAAGTTTATACTCAGGAACAGTAATATCTGTAAATTTTTCATCATTTCCGGTCTCTCTAAATTGATAGGTCCCCTCAGTATAATGAAGCGGCAGGAACTGATAGGGTATGAAAACAACACCGGATTTTACTCTCTCTGTAACTCTTATTTCCACTTCAAAATTTCCATAGGGAGTTACAACCTTGGCCCTGCCTCCCTGTTCAAGTTCATACTCTTCTGCATCAGCAGGATTAATCTCAAGATAGGGATCCATTAAAAACCTCTGCAGGGCTTCTGTCTGCGGATCTGTAAAACCGGTCCGGAAATGATATAATATCCTTCCCGAAACAATAGTCAGGGGATACTTAGCTTCCAGTTTGCCTGATTCTTTATCAAATTCAGCCGGCAGAAAACGCCTTTCCTTATCTCCTAAAATCCCCTGCAGATAAGGAGTTCCTTCACAGTCCTGTTTATTATCACAGGGCCACTGCATTCCCTGTCCACTTTCCATGCTAAAGTAATTGATCCCTTTATAAATTGGTGTTAAGGAGGAAATCTCACTCATGATTTCTGAAGGATGATCATAATTCATCGGGTAATTCATTCTGGCAGCCAGGGCACAGAAAATTTTCCAGTCCGTACGGGCCTCTTCGGGTGGGTCAAATAATTTTCTCACCCTCTGTACTCTTCTTTCCATATTGGTATAAGTACCATTTTTCTCACCAAAAGTAGCAGAAGGAAGAACAATATCTGCCCGGGCTGCAGCATCATTTAAGAAGGGAGTCACAGCTACAATAAAATCAATATTATCCAGAGCCCGTTCAATCTCTCCCAGATAAGGCTCAGAAAACGCTTCACTTTCTCCCTGGAGTATTATTGCCTTCAGATCACCGCTTATAGCCTTTGAAACCATCTGTACCGCATTAAGCCCTTCTGCCCCCGGGACCGAGCTGTTCCAGCTTTCTGAGAATTTATTTCTGATCTCCGCACTGGACACCGGCTGATATCCGGGTAAATAATCGGGAGTATTGCCCATATCCTGGGCCCCCTGATCATTATTCTGATCTTTAAGAGGATAAATTCCGGCAGCTTTTTGATCAAGATTTCCGGTCAATAGAGCCAGATTGGCCAGAGCTGCGGTATTATTAACCCCATTCCCCTGCAGGAAGAGGCTGGAATTGTAAACTATTGTTGCTCTGTCAGCACCTGCGAAAATACGGGCTGCTTCCCTTATATCATCAGCTGCCAGATCAGTCATTTCAGCAGCATTTTCCGGAGTATAATCTTCCAGAGAATCCTTTAGCTCAGAAAAGTTATCCACTTCATTTTTAACAAATTCTTCATCATACAGCTTTTCATCAATTATAACTTTCATTATACTGTTGATCCAGACCGCTGTTGTCCCACTATCCGGCTGTAACCATAACTCAGCCCAGTCGGTCAATCTATGCTTATGAGAATTTACCGAAACTAACCGTACATCTCTTTTATCCACAGCCTGTTTAATATAATTAGAAACTATAGGATGGGTCTCATTTACCTCTGCTTCAGCTATCAAAATACAGTCCGTTTCCAGAAGCTCTTCTATCGAATTGGTCATTACACCCCGTCCAACAGCATTTCTCAATCCAATCTCTCCACCTGCCTGATTGATACGGGAAAAGAAATCAATATTATTAGTTCCCAGAACACCCCGCATAAACTTCTGAAATAGGTAACTTTCTTCATTGGTGTTTTGGGCCGAAGAGAGTCCCCCAATTTCTTCTGGTTCAAATGAAGCCAGCTTGTCTGCAATCTCCTGCAGTGCCTCTTCCCAGGTCACCGGTTCCAGGCTATCTTCTCTTCTTCTCAGAGGCTGAGTTAGCCGATTGGTCTGATCCCGGTAGGTATGTCCAAAACGCCCCCTGATGCACAGAGATTTATTATTGGGGGGGCTGTCAACCCCACGCACTTTTGCAATATTTCCTTCCCGGGCCAGAAGTTTAAGCTGACAGCCGACACCACAGTACGAGCAGGTAGTAATAACAGTTTCTGTCTCCCAATCCCGCAGGGGCTGTATGGGATGTTTTTCCGTTAAAGCACCTGTAGGACACAGTTCAATACACTCCCCACACCCGGTACAGGCCGAAGAACCTCGTTCTCCCAGACCTGCAGTGGCAAAAATATTTTTGCCCCGGGAACCATATCCCAGAATAGCATTACCCTGTATTTCTTCACAGGCTTTAATACAGCGCGAACATTTAATACATTTTGAGGGATCATATTTTAAAACAGGTGAGGTGGTGTCCGGTGCTGAAGGAAGACTTTTAGCCGGACTAAAGCTCCGCGCTTCAGCGCCAAAGGGCTGTTTTATGCTAACCCGATCAAAATAGGCAGCAAAAGGATTCATGACAGCCAGAGCTACAAAAGAGCTGCCAAACAGCCCGGCCAGCTGAAGAACCATGGTCAGCAGAGCCAGCACTGCACCAAATAAATACTGTGCTTTGAAGGTTACCGGAGTGGTCTGTGGTTCAGTAGCCATAAAAAAGGCCAGAAAGATAACACTTCCGGTAAAAACATGAAAGGCAATACGCATCGCTATATGGCCGCCGGTGGCCAGCCCCAGTATAACCGAAAGAACTCCCATGCCCACCAGAAAGGAAACAGCAATTCTCCACTTAAGCTTTATCCAGTAGGCCAGAAGAACCCCAGCCCCCAGGGTGGCTACCCCTGATGCGCCTCCAATCCAGCCGTGTCTTTTCCAGAGAATCAAACTCTGGGTAATACTTAAATTTTCCGTACCATAAAAACCCATCTGTTCGGCCAGCTGCATGGCCCCCAGAAAACCATCTTCTGTATAAAGGGCATACTGCAGATGTTCAGGATAAAACAGCATACCGGTGGTCAGTGAATCGGGCAGAGCCCAGATCAGGGTCAGGCCCAAAAGAACCAGGGCTTTAGCTCCCGCAGCCGGATTTACCACTTTTCGGCCAAAATACTTCTCCTGACCCCATTTGAAGACAATCATGGTCAGGGCAGAAACAAAAGCTGTTACATAATAAGGTGAAAGCTCCCCCATACACAGCCCCACAATCATACCTGCTACCAGGGGAGAATAGGCCGACTCATATGTGGCCTCCCGCAGCTTCCAGAAAGACCTGAGATCCACCGCCTTCATTATATAATGGGCCACCAGTGAAGCCACAAGGGCCGTTAATATATTAAAAAAAGCCTGGCCCCCCATGGCTATCACAGCCAGTATCGCCGGAATACTCATGGCCACAAGTGTGCGCAGCATTACCTGGTTTTCCGTCAAACCAGAGTGGACATCATGAGCCACTCCCCTTCTTGAAGGAAAAAAATCATGTCCTGCATCTCTCATTAAAGTTATACCTCCCGGAAAAAATGGTTTATTGTATTATAACAAAGAAAATAATTCCGGTATTAACCTCCGGAACAGGGTATTTAGTACTCTTAAGTGAATATTTTCTCTTTCACTTATAACATATAATATTAAACATCTCCTGTAATGTCAATATAAGGCTCAAAAAATTCTTTAAAATATGTAAAATATTTTTGCTATTTTTTAAAAAAATAATCAACAGCAGTCCCTATCTCCTGCCTTTAAAAAAACAGCTGTTAATGTTTTTACTTTTTAAATAAACAGTACTTTCTTTTCTTAAGAAGCACAAGTTCCAGATCAAACCTGGCCGCCAGCCAGGCAAATGTCCGGGCACTGTAAAAACAGATGTGGGTGGGGTCCCACTTATACCACCAGTCCTTAAATTTATCAGGCCCGGGATGAAAGGAGGTCATCAGGGCCAGATAGGCGCCCGGCTTCAGGTGAGAAATTAACATCTCTGTTATACCCAGGGGATCCCGCAGATGTTCATAAACCTCGGTAACAGTAATCAGATCATATTTTTTACCGGTGAAAACTTTACAGGGGAAAAAATATGGATCATACTTATCAACCGTAAATCCCTTCTCCTCCAGCAGATCAGCCAGAACAGGCCCCGGGCCACAGCCAAATTCCAGGACACTGTCAATCTCACTGGCCCGGGGTTCTATAACAGCTGTAATAAACTTCTCAAACATGTGCACATAACCTTCATTTTGATGAGTGTTATCATGTTCTTCATATCGGGCCCTCTCTTTGTGGGGCCCGGGGATAAACTCCTCTTTTAGAAATATAAATTCACATAAGGGACAAAAATAGTATAGTTCACCATTATGCCTGATTTCCTGTAAATTCTGATAGGAACACAGTTTACATTTCATCCTGTCTTATAACACCCAATCATTATAGGTAGTTTAGTTAATTATTGTATTTCTCATTAGTAAACTTCTATAAAATTGTCCGGAAGTATAGTAGTCCGGATTGAAATAAAAATGCAGTTCAAATTAAAAATCATTATTGAATATAATGTTTTAGACTACTGAATAGTAATAGTTATCGGTTCACTTTTCCGGATTTCATCAGTCGTATTAATTTCTGCAGTCAGTTCATATTGGCCTCTCCTGAGCTCAGGCTGAATAAGATTGGTGAACAGCAGATAATCTCTGTCCTCAAGCTCTTCACTGATAATAGCCTGAGTATAAGCTCTACCATCTGAAAGCCGCCACTGTTCTCGTCCAAATCTGGTTAACACCAGATCATATTTTAGTCCTGATCTGAAGTTAACTTCAACCAGCTCTCCCGTATTGTTAAGCAGCAGAACAGAAACAGCCAGAGGTTCATCTCCCGCAACAGTATCCGTGTTAGTTTTTAGATCAACTTTGATTTCAGCCACCCTCCTCTGTTTCTGATAAGCAAAAATAAAGTACCTGTTGCCGCGCTGTTCAATATTTAAACCAAACTCCGGGGTGAAAAGATCCACCGGCAAATACAGCCGGTCCTGATGAATAAAGTAATCATCAGCAGAAAAGAACAGGTCTCCTAAATAACCTTCAACCTGATCATCCTTAAGCTCCCAGTCCAGCTCATAATTGATGTGTTCGGCAATTCTATTAACCGGAATAAAATCACTGTCCATACGCCGCACCGGATCCGACATATCAATGGTTAAACTGCCGATCAGTTCACCATCCTCGGCCCCGGTAAAGACGGTCCAACCACTCACTAAAAAAATCATCAGTGCTAAAATTAAAATTAACCTGTGTTTTTGCATTCTGATCACCCTTTCTATTTTTGCGGAGGCGGCCGGAAGCTAATTTCCGGCAGTTCCTCTTCTTCAGACATTAAATATGACTCTTCAAGCCGGCTGACAGTAAAGTTTACTCCTCTCCTGTTTTCATACTGGTCCAGAGTGAAAAGTGAAGAACTGCCAAAATAATCCCCTATACTGATAGAACCACTGTCATTTAGATCCACCCAGCCAATAATTTTTATCCTGTCTCCAGCTTTAACTCTGCCGATATCATAAACACCCCTGTGATTTACAGTTCCCCTATCACTTACCACATAGTAAGTATTACCCACCTTCACAGCGGCCAGTACTTTCATCTGTTCATATAATTCTTCCGGTTCATATACAGGTGGCTCTTCCCCGGTCAGGGCCCGGTACACATTAATAATACCGGTATCTGAATCAGCAGAATTTTGCAGGGCGGCCAGAATATTGTCCGGCCCCTCTATCCCTTCTGAAGTCAGCAGTGCCGCTGCCCCGGAGACCAGGGCTGCCGAACAGGAAGTCCCCGCAATTGATAAATAGTCATCAGTATTATCCGGGGCATAACCGTGGGTGCTGATAATTCCTCCCCCACCACCGGAATTTCCTCCGGGGGCCAGCAGGTCTTCACCGGCATTGGTATAAGAAGCTCGTTTTGTATCAAATCCGGTAGCAGCCACAGAAATAGTATACTCCGAACTGGCCGGATAATAGCTAAAATCTTCCCCACCATTTCCGGCAGCTGCAATTACAGTAACACCTTGATTATAAGCATCTTCTAAAGCCCAGCTCAATCCTGAACCTTCTTCATAATCAGAATCTGTCTCTTCTTCATTGGAGGGAAAACCCAGGCTGAGATTTATAATATCTGCATCTTCATCAACTGCATAAGATACAGCATACATCAAATCAACTTCATTAGCATACTGGCCTAATTCATCAGACTGAAAAACTCTGATAGGCATTATATCAACCTGCCAGCTCATGCCGGCAATACCAGTGTTATTATTCCCCACCGCTCCGATAAGCCCGGCCATATGGGTTCCGTGGCTGATTATTCCATCCTCTTCATCGGCATCTTCATCTATTGCTCCCGGACCCCAATTATCATCATTTAAATAATGATAGGCTTTATCTTCATTAATATTAGACTCCATATCTTCATGAGGTATATAACCGGTATCAATAACCGCCACTCTAACCCCGAAACTGCCTTTGGTTATCGGCCAGGCATAATCAGAGTAAAGATCCCAGTGATACCACTGTTCACCGAAT
>Ga0207421_10000167_pt1 | contig 78981 bp, 84 predicted proteins | sample SodLakKL_010_SED_4_FD_187542 | JGI IMG/M metagenome (GOLD analysis project Ga0207421, IMG submission 187542) | Alkaline sediment microbial communities from Lake Tanatar, Kulunda Steppe, Russia - 8KL_010_SED (SPAdes) (version 2) | ecosystem: Environmental > Aquatic > Non-marine Saline and... | reverse complement strand
TTGCGAAACTGATTACCGAGGAACCGGATGCGTTAACGGCGCTCGTCCGGATCTGTGGGGGAGCGGGGAGGCAACAAACCGCTCTACCCGGAGGTCCATACGACCAAAAGAGATGAACTTAATTGACATACTATAATAACTTATTGAAAATTAGTTTAATTAACTTTGTTTGTACGCATGAAAATTGCAATTGATTTTGATGGTACCATCGTTGAGGATCGTTATCCTTTAATAGGTAAGCCCAGGCTTTTTGCGTTTGAAACAATGAAAGAGCTTCAGAAGAGAAATCATCAACTGATATTATGGACATACCGTAAAGGTGAAGAATTGAAAGAAGCAGTTGATTTTTGCAGAAAACGGGGCATAGAGTTCTATTCGGTGAATAAAAATTATCCGGAAGAAGTTTTTGATGAAACTGTAAGCAGGAAGATTATTGCCGATATTTATATAGACGACAGGAATCTGGGCGGGTTCCCGGGTTGGAGTGAGACTTGCCGGTTACTTGATATTAATTATTACGATAAGTCAATGCAAAGCGGGCTTCGTAATTATAAAAAGAGAAATATATTTAAAAGATTTTTGAATAAATTTTAATCATCCATTAATAAAGCCGGACACAATGCATATTAATAATTTTTTTAAACATACTGTTTGGATTATTTTTTCCATTATAGTTTTTTTGGTTTGTTGTAGCGAACAACCTGCAGAAGAAAAAGAAGAGGCTGAAGCTGAAGAATCCCCTGAAAAAACTGAAGATGAGGTTTCAACCAAAGCGCAATTGGAATCTCCTCAAAGAGGAACGGAGTATTATTCCGGTGATGCAGTGGAAATTGAATTGCAGTTTGAACAGGATGCTCCGCCTTTGGAAATGCTCACTCTTTATGTAGACGGAACAGAAAAGGGAGTGGAGAAAATTTCTGAAAACATTTTCAGGTGGGAGTCAGGTGTAACAAGGGTAGGTGAACGCAATCTGCAGGTTAGAGCAAAATATGATGACGGCAGCAGTGAACAGTATTTTACTGATATTGTTTTTAAATCGAATATTGAACCTGAAATGTTTAACTACCGGGTTATCAATACTTACCCGCATGACAAAAATGCTTTCACCCAGGGACTTGTTTATGACGGAGAGTATTTGTTTGAGTCTACAGGCGAATATGGAAGCTCTACCCTGCGGCGTGTGGAGCTTGAATCCGGCGATGTGCTCCAAAGTGTGAGCCTTGACCATGACCTTTTCGGTGAAGGTCTCTCGCTGTTTAACGGTAAATTATACCAGCTTACCTGGAAGTCAGGTAAAGGATTTGTTTATGATAAGGAGACCTTCAGGGAGACAGGAGGTTTCACTTATTCGACCGAAGGGTGGGGTTTGACCAATGACGGATCATACTTTCTCAAAACTGACGGCTCAAACAAGGTTTATGTTCACGAACCGCAAAACTTTGTTAATGTCGGCCAGTTTGAAGTATATGACCAGGGGAAGCCTGTTGCAAATCTGAATGAAATGGAGTATGTTGACGGGATTGTTTATGCAAATGTTTTTAAAACGGAAAAAATTGTGATGTTTGAAAGAGAAACCGGTAGGGTTACAGGATGGATTGATCTGAGAGGCATCCTTGACGAAAGGCACCATCATTCCGATATTGATGTTATGAATGGAATTGCATATAATCCGGAGAACGGAAGTTTTTTTGTAACCGGAAAGAACTGGCCCAGGCTTTTCGAAATAGAGATATTTCCAAATTAAGTAATTAATAGTAAACCTCTTGGAACTTTTGATTTTCATAAAAAACAATAAATCAGCCTTTGTAAAATGAGCATTGTTAATAAAATGTTAACAACTGCCGCCTGTTTGTTTATAATTAGGCTTTATAGTGGGAGTTCTAATTTAAGATAAATAGTAATTTTGAATTCCTTATTTTTTAAATTTGCTGAAACTGACATTTTAAAACTATTTCTGATTAAATGGCGAAAATTATTTCATTAGCAAACCAGAAAGGAGGAGTTGGCAAAACAACCACAGCTGTAAACCTTGCTTCGAGTTTGGCAGTATTGGAACAAAAGGTTTTGTTAATTGATGCCGACCCCCAGGCAAATGCAACCTCAGGAATGGGGTTTGACATAAGGTCTATTAAGACCAGCATTTATGAGTGTTTGATTGAAGATGTAGATCCTAACGGTATAATAATTAATTCAGACGTTGAAAATCTTGATGTTATACCTTCACATATTGATCTTGTGGGGGCGGAAATTGAGATGACCAATATGCCGGGCAGGGAGAAGAATCTCAGTAGCGTCATCGATAAAATTGAGCCGAAATATGATTTTATTTTTATCGATTGCTCTCCCTCATTGGGACTGATAACTTTGAATGCCCTTACTGCTTCACACTCTGTTTTGATACCTGTTCAGTGTGAATATTATGCTTTGGAAGGGCTGGGCAAACTCCTCAATACGATCAAGATTGTTCAGAATCGCCTGAATACGGCCCTGGAAATAGAAGGGTTTTTGCTGACTATGTATGATGCCAGGCTGCGCCTGTCAAACCAGGTTGTTGATGAAGTGAAAAAGCATTTTCAAAAGATGGTCTTCAATACAATAATACAAAGGAACATAAGGCTCAGCGAATCCCCCAGCTTCGGAAAGCCGGTTGTAATGTATGATGCAAATTCAAAAGGTGCTGTGAGTTATCTTAATCTTGCACGTGAATTGCTTCAAAAAAACAATATGACCAAATTCAGCGATTCCGAGAAGGTTTTAGAATAATAGTCAACCACAAGCTGATGGGAAGTTTATTTTGACAGAAGTGTAATAATTTTTGCTGTTAGTGAACAATTGTTTCTGATAACTTAAAAAAATGTCTGCTAAAAAAAATGCATTAGGAAGAGGATTGGGGGCACTTATGGAAGAAAGCGAACCAAGAAAAGAGGAAGGAACAGCATCCGGACTCTCGGAAATAGATATCTCTTTGATTGAAACAAATCCCTTTCAACCCAGAAAGGAGATTGAAGAAGATTCGCTGAAGGAACTGGCTGCTTCAATTGAGCAGCTTGGCTTGATTCAGCCGATAACAGTGCGTGCAACTGATGAGGGTAAATACCAGCTGATTGTCGGAGAACGCAGATACAGGGCAGCTTCGATGGCAGGGTTGGGAAAGATACCTGCATTTATTCGTACTGCCAATGATCAGGGTCTTCTTGAGATGGCTCTGGTTGAAAACATTCAGCGTGAAGATCTTGATGCCATCGAAATTGCCATGAGCTATCAGCGTCTGATGGAAGAGTGCAGTTTAACCCAGGACAGCCTGAGTGAGCGGGTAGGGAAAAAGAGGTCAACCATATCAAACTATCTTCGTTTACTTAAACTACCTGCCGAGGTACAGCTTGGCATTAAAAACAGAAAGCTTTCAATGGGTCATGCCAGGGCACTTATAAATATTGAAGATTCTGAACTTCAGCTGAAGGTATGCGAGAGAATAATTAATGAAGATCTTTCCGTAAGAAAAACCGAAGAGCTGGTAAGAAGCATAAATGATCCCAAAGCTGCTGAAAAGAAAGAAAAAAAATCCTCAAAAAATGAAATCTCCGATGACTATAAAGCCTTAAGGGATCATCTTTCACAATATTTTGGTACAAAAATTGATCTTCAAAGAAACGAAAAAGGAAAAGGAAAAATCGTTATTCCGTTTAAATCCAATGAAGAACTGGAGAGAATTCTTGGGGTATTTGATAAAATCAAAGAGTGAAGATCGATCGTCCCCTCAGCTACGGGGATGTTCGCTCATTCCCGGTAAGCGATTAACAGTTTGTATTTTACTTGTTTTTATAATACTGCCAGTGTTTGCCAGCAGCAAGATTGGTAATTTCACACCGGGTGGGGAAGATGAATATGAAAGGATTGTTGAACCATCTAGGGCGGCTATGTATTCAGCCGTGTTGCCCGGACTGGGGCAGATATACAACAGAAAATACTGGAAATTGCCTATAGTATATGGCGGATTTGCTGCACTTGGCTACTGGGCAGTGTTTAATCACGATAATTATATACGCTATCAAACGGCAATTGAGCTTAGAACTGACGGGAATCCTCATACTGTAGACGAATTTGCTGATGACGCTCGTTTTACAGAGGAGGTAATGAGGGATTATATGAATTTTTACCGCCGGAACAGGGATCGCACCCTGATATGGACAGCCGGGTTTTATGCATTGAATATTATTGATGCCCTGGTGGATGCGTATTTGTTCGACTTTGATGTAAGTGAAGATCTGAGTATAAGGGTTGAGCCCGGGCTAATGAACGGTCACCCCGTTGGTGTATATTCATTTAACAGAGAAATGTCTGTGGGATTTCGCTGCAGTATTAAATTTTAATTTAAAGATTGATAATGTCTAAAAAAATTTTATTGATAGGGGTGTGTCTCCTTTTTTTTGCAAAATCCCATGCCGGAGCTACTGAAAATGACACGGTTAAATTTAATCCTGAACCGTTTATTTTCAATTTTGAACGGAATCTGGACAGTATAATGAATCTTTGGTATGTTAAGCTTTCCCGTGATTCATCGCATTTGCTGCGCGACAATGTTGTTTTGCCCGATAAAATTTTTTCTCCCGGCGAGGTACCTGATTACCCCGATTCAGTATATATTGAAAGATTAGCAAGGATCCCTGCTGTTATTGATTTATCATTTAACAATATTGTAAGGAATTATATAGATGTTTATACAAAGAGCAGAAGAGAGCAGGTTGAAGTAATGCTTGGACTTGCTCAATATTATTTTCCAAAATTCAAGCAGATTCTGGACCTGTATGATATGCCCTATGAGCTTAAATATTTGCCTGTTGTTGAGTCGGCTCTAAATCCCCGGGCTGTTTCCAGGGCCGGAGCTTCGGGAATATGGCAGTTTATGTATGGTACGGCAAGGTTATACGATCTGGAAATAAACTCTCTTGTTGATGAAAGACTCGATCCTTATGCTTCTTCTCATGCCGCGGCAAGGTATCTGAAAGATCTTTACGAGACTTACGATGACTGGACCCTTGCACTTGCGGCCTATAACTGCGGTCCCGGTAATGTCAACAGGGCGATCAGAAGGGCCGGCGGGAAGAGAAATTACTGGGAAATATACTATTTTCTCCCCCGTGAAACAAGGGGTTATGTGCCTGCATTTATTGCCGCCACTTATACCATGAGTTACTACGGAGAACATAACCTTGTTCCCCGTCCCGTTGATTTTCCCGCGTCAACCGATACGGTAAAGATTAACAGAGAATTGCATCTTAAACAGATCGCGGAGGTTATGGATATACCGCTTAAGTTGCTGAGGGATTATAACCCTCAGTACCGCAGGGATATAATACCTGCAGGCAACCGGGAGTATGCCATTCGCATGCCAGATGAGTATACAACAAAATTCATTGATCTGCAGGATTCAATATTTACTTACAGAAGTGATGAGCTTCTGGCTAAAGAGAATATTACCGCTTCTCCTGTGAGGACCTCTTTTGTTCCCAGTCCACCAAGCGGAACCGTAGAGCTCCATTACACTGTTAAACCCGGAGACAATCTCGGTCATATAGCCGAATGGTATAACATCAGGGCACAGGATATTAGAAACTGGAACAATATCAGGGGGAACCTGATCAGGGCCGGCCAAAGACTTACTATTTATGTTCCCCGGGATAAAGCTGAATACTACCGTGAAATAAATGATCTGACTTTTGATCAGAAACAGGCAAGAATAGGAGCGGGAAGCTCTTCTTCATCCGGTCAGGCATCAACTTCCGATGCAGGTGATGAGGATGGTTACGTATATTACACGGTCAGACCCGGAGATTCTTTATGGGAGATATCCCGCCGTTTTACCGGTGTAAGTGAAGACCAAATAATCCGGCTGAACAATCTTACTAATTCCGGACGCATATATTCCGGCCAGAGGCTGAAAATTAAGAAATCGGCAGCCGGACCTTCTGAAAAATGACTCACAGGCGTTTAGTAAGTTAACATCTGCTTCATTACGTTTCCGGCCTGAAAAAGCTGCCCGGTTTCATTTTTTTAAAAAAGGAGTTACTGCTCTTTTGTATACTCCTTTTAACCAGGCAATTGCCATTCCGTAGTTTGTTACGGGGACCCCGGCATCGATTGCAGGCTGAAGGCGGTTTAGAAGCTGTTTGCGGGTTATTACGCATCCCCCGCACTGAATCACAATTGAGTAATCAGTAATTTTGCGGGGTAGCTTGTCAAGACCTGCCACAACATCAAATTTCAGTTCGGCACCTGTATTTTTTTTTATCCATCCCGGAATTTTGAAGCGGCCTATATCTTCGCATGATACGTGGTGAGTACATGATTCAAGGATAAGTACGCGTTCACCTGTTTTAAGATTTGAAAGGCGGGGAGTACCTTCAAGGTACTTTTCGAAATTCCCTTTAAAGCGTGCAAGCATGATGCTAAAGCTTGTAAGGGGAATATTATCGGGAACTGAGCTGGCTGCGATGTCAAACACCTGACTGTCTGTTACGGCTAAAGCCGGCATTGTTTTGGTTTTGCCAAGAAAGTCCTTGATTTCACTTTCTTTAACTACAACGGCAATGCAGTTGTTGTCAATTATATCCCTTATTGCCTGTACCTGTGGAAGTATCAGTCTGCCGGCAGGCGCCTGAACATCTATAGGTGTTATCAGAAGCACCATATCACCCGCCGAAAGCAAGTCTCCCAGCAAGGATGGTGTTTTCCATGAAGATTCAGGTATGGTTTTTTTTACAAGATCAATTATCTCATCTCCATTTAATTGCTCTTTGGCAGAAAAATCTATAACTGCAGATTCGGTTATATTTGTTATTTCGTTTTTTTTGGAAACCTTTAAAGGTTCCATATCCGATTTGTTATGTATGACAAAATAAGGCAACCCTAAAGTTTTAAATTTTTTTACAAGCTCTTTTTCGTAAGAACCGAAATTGTTATGGGAGGTTACAAGGATTGCCAGATCCGTTAGCTTAAGTGAATCCAGGGTTTTGCCTGTGCGCTTTTCACCGAGCTCACCGGAATCATCGATTCCTGCGGTGTCTATTATTATTACCGGCCCGAAACCTGTTATTTCAAGTGATTTTTTAACCGGATCAGTCGTAGTGCCTGATGTTTCAGATACTATGGCAATTTCCTGTCCGGCAAGAATATTGATTATTGAACTTTTTCCCGTGTTGCGCCTTCCGTATATCCCGATATGCGGTTTTGAATCTTTGCCTTTTCTCATTTTTCGTATTATGAATAAGCAAAAATACAATTTTATACCGTTTTATTAAGTTAACGTCTGTGTAATTGTGAATTCAGTTTTAAGTCCCTTGTCAGCTCTATTACAACATATTGCATTCTTGTTCACTGATAAACAAATTGGTTTGTAAAATTTGTTTATATTTGGCGGCAGTTTAAAAGTAAGTTTAAATATTTAAATTTTTTAGTATGGCTTATTATCCTGAAAAAATTCCATTGTCAGCAAAATCGATGACGTTGCTAAGGAAATTGTTGAGGGAAAATCCAAGACTTGATCGTATTTATAAAAAATCTGCCGGTATTGAGCAGGTGAGAGAAAAGATAAGGGAGTGGGCGGAAGAAGTTTTAAGCGAGAACTCATATGCACAGAAGTATTATAAGGGTGATGATGCAGGATACGAAATTTTTAAAAAACTTCGCTGGCAGGATTTCTCTGCTATTCGTATATTGGATTATCTGGATAATGCAGGCCGTCAATTTCCCAATCCCTATCTTGGCGGTAAGAATACAATTAATGAGCCTTTTTGTGTTATCTGGCACGGAATAAAAACCGGTACCGGTGGTGCCAAACCTTTGTTTTTCGAGGATATGATAAATCTTTTCAGGCAGCTTACCGGTCAGCTTCCACAGGATATACCCGAAAGAGAAAGAGTGGAAAAGTGGATGAACAGGTGGTCACATGGACTTGAACCGGAAATTGTAGAGGAACGGAAAGAAAACCGTGAGCGCATTATACGAATTTTGGTTAATAATATTGAAAGCTGTGAGCCCGGGGAATCAAAATATGTATTTGAAAATGACATGACTTTTGAACAGAAAGTTGACAAGGTTCGCCAGTGGTGGGATGATTATAATTTTCACCTGCGTTTTGCAGTTCGCTCTCCCCGCCTGCTCAATGAACTCCTTGATTATTCGCTTGACCTTGAAACACAGAAACTGCTTGAAAAAGCCGAGAAAAAAGGAATACCTTTTTTTGTAAACCCTTATTACCTTTCTTTGCTTAGCACAAAAGCCGACGCATTTCATGTAGGCTCGGATATGGCTATACGTCATTATGTAATATACAGCAAAACTTTGATCGATCAGTTCGGCAATATTGAAGCCTGGGAAAAGGAAGACAAAGTAAAGCCGGGTAAACCCAATGCCGCAGGATGGATATTGCCCTCTCACAGAAATATTCACAGAAGGTATCCGGAAGTTGCAATTATGATCCCCGATACTATGGGAAGGGCTTGTGGTGGTTTGTGTGTATCGTGCCAGCGAATGTATGATTTTCAGAGGGGTAATTTGAATTTTGACCTCGATAGTCTTAGACCTTCCAGGGCATGGGGAAAAAGGTTGCGTAAGCTAATGGATTATTTTGAAAATGATTCCCAGTTGCGCGATATACTTATTACGGGTGGCGATGCCCTTATGAGTATGGACAGCTCACTTGAGGATATTTTGAATGAAGTTTACAATATGGCAGTTCGCAAAAGGGAAGCCAACAAATCCCGTCCTGAAGGATCCAAATATGCAGAAATTCAAAGAATACGCCTTGGCACCAGGTTGCTTGCATATCTGCCGCAAAGGGTAACGCCTGAACTTGCTGAAAAGCTCCGTAACTTCAGGGAAAAGGCCGCCAGGGCAGGTATAAAGCAGTTTGTAATTCAGGCACATTTTGAAAGCCCTATGGAGGTAACCCCGGAGACAAAAATAGCAGTTGAACGTCTTTTGTCGGCAGGATGGATTGTAACCAATCAGCTTGTTTTTACATCTGCTGCTTCGCGCAGAGGGCATACGGCCATGCTCAGGAAAGTACTCAATGATATTGGTGTGATTACATATTATACATTTTCAGTTAAGGGCTTCCAGGAAAATACTTTCAATTATGCCACAAATGCAAGGGCGGTACAGGAGCAGGTTGAAGAAAAGAGAATAGGGAAACTGCCCGAAGAATTAAATGAAGAGGTTGATTCACTTCCGGAAGAGCCTGTCAAAATACCCGAAAAGGTATGGGAAATAAGGAAAAAGGCCGGCATACCCTTTCTTGCAACAGACAGGAATGTTATAAATCTTCCTGCAGTTGGCAAAAGCTTAACTTTCAGGACTATCGGTATTACCCGTTTCGGCAGGCGTATACTTGAATTCGACCATGATAATCAGCGCTGGCACAGTCCCATTATCAACAAAATGGGAAAAGTAACAATAATAGAAAGCAAGCCGGTTGGCGAGTATATTAATCAACTCGAAGAAATGGGAGAAGACATAAATGAATATTTAAGCGTTTGGGGTTATTCCATCGGTGAAACAGAACCTCTTGCTTCGTTGTTTGAATACCCCGGATATGAGTTTAAAAAGACAGAGGAGCTTACCAATTTGAAGATTTAGCCGCGTTATTGAAGTTGGAAAACTGATTTAAAGATAATTATTCGGTTACTCCATTAAAATTCCCCAGCGGGCAGCTGTGCTGTTGTTAGTGTGCAATTGGCTGGGAATATGCAATTACGTCTTTACCTGTTATTTCTTTGTCGCATAAAATAATTAACCTTTCCAGAACATTTCTGAATTCGCGTACATTCCCTGTCCAGTTTATTTTTTTTAACTCTTCAATTGCATCCCGGGTTATTTTCTTTTTCTGCATTCCGTATTCACCGCAGATCATCTCGTTGTAGTAATCTGCCAGCAGGGGAATGTCTTCAAGTCGTTCATTAAGTGTAGGGACATGTATAATTATTACGCTTAATCTGTGATAGAGGTCTTCGCGAAAACGCTTTTCCTCTATCTCTTTTTTCATATCCTTATTGGTTGCGGCAATTACACGTACATTAACCTCTATATTCTTGTCGCTGCCAACGCGTGTTATTTTGTTTTCCTCAAGTGTGCGTAATACTTTAGCTTGTGCGGGAAAGCTCATGTCACCGATTTCATCAAGAAAAATTGTGCCGTTGTGAGCCTGCTCAAACTTTCCGGTGCGGTCTTTGTGTGCCGATGTAAAAGCCCCTTTTTCATGTCCGAAAAGCTCACTTTCAATTAATTCGGAAGGTATGGCAGCACAGTTCACCTCGACAAAAGCATTGCCGGCTCTCGGACTCTTTTCGTGAAGCCATCTTGCCACCAATTCTTTACCTGTTCCGTTTTTGCCGGTTATGAGAACACGTGCATCAGTCGGGGCAACCCGCTCAGTTATTTCTTTCACTTTTTTCATGGCAGGTGACTCTCCGATCATATCGTAGGTTTTTTTTACCTTACGTTTAAGGGCTTTAGTTTCCGTAATAAGTTCCGATTTGTCGAGTGCATTTCGGATCGTTATCAATAATCTGTTCAGGTCAAGTGGTTTTTCAATGAAATCATAAGCTCCTTTTTTAATTGCTTCAACAGCGGTATCGACATTCCCGTGGCCTGTTATCATTATAACCGGCACATCCGGTGAAAGAGAATGGATCTTTTCAAGCACTTCGATCCCGTCCATCTTAGGCATTTTAATATCCAAAAGAACGGCATCATACTGGTTTTGCTTGAATAATTCCAGTCCTTCGTCCCCGTCGGATGACAGGTCAACATTATGATTTTCGTATTCAAGCACCTCCTCTAAAGCATTGCGAATGCTCTTCTCATCGTCAATAACCAGGATATTTGCCATATTTAGTACTATTTATATGAACCCCCATCAGCCTTTGGCAGACAAAATAAGATGAACAAACATGGGGGTCCATTCAGAATAAAAAGAAATGTATTTAATTGACATTCTATAGTAACTTGTTGAATATTAGTTTAATTAACCATGTTTATGCGAATGCTTAACCTCTTAATTGTTGTATGTAAGCCACTTCCATAACTCTTTGTAATTTGGTTTCTTTCCGTACATAAGTATACCTGTTCTGTAAATTTTACCAGCCATCCATGTTATGAGTATAAATGTGACAATTAGCAATACCATTGACAAAATCACCTCCCAGTAAGGAACGCCGAAAGGTATGCGGACCATCATAATTACGGGCGAAGTAAAGGGTATAATTGAAAACCAGAAAGCAAGCGCACTTTCAGGATTCTGAATGGCGTTCATCATTACAAAGATCGAAAGTATTAAAGGAATGGTAACGGGCAGCATAAACTGCTGTGTGTCTGCCTCGTTGTCAACGGCTGAAGCTATGGCAGCGAAAAGCCCCGCGTAGAGCAGGTATCCTGCAAGGAAGAAAAACAGGAAAGCCCCTATCATTACACCAAAATTCACGGTAGAAAGAGAAGCAAAGATCTGTGTTACTTCACTGTATTGTTCGGCGCTTATTGGTTGAGAATCAGGCAGAAGACTTGAGCTTTCCTGTGATGAAGAAGAAATTATGTCTTCAGCAACGACCTGTTCTGATGAGGGGACCTGCAGTTCGGAAAAAACCAGTCCTCTGCCGGCTGAAACAAGAATAAAAGTCAATAAGACCCAAAAAAGGAATTGTGTGAGACCAACAAGACCTATGCCTGCTATTTTGCCTATCATAAGCTGAAATGGGCGTACGGATGATATTATGATCTCAACCACACGGCTTGATTTTTCCTCGATAACACCTCTCATAACCTGTGAGCCGAAAAGAAAGATGAACAGATATATCAAAAAGCCGCCGATATAACCCGTACCCATAGCCAGGGCGGGATGGGTTTCCCGGTCGGCTCCATCATCCCCCCATACAATCGTCCGGATATTGATACTGGTTTGAATGCTTTGCAGTATATCGTCCAGATTCTCTATATCGTAAGCCTTGATCTTTTGTCTTTCAATTTCCTTTTCAATGGCATTTGAAATATGCATCCTCACATTAAGATTGGGCTGGCGGTCTGACATCAACTGAACTGCTGATGGGGTGTGAGGCAAAATGTGGGATATATATAAAACTGCATAGTAAGGGGTTTGTGAAAAATTTTCACGGATCTCCTCCACTGAAGCATCTTCCAGATATGTGAATTTAAGGTATTCGGTTTCAGGCAATTGTCCTTTGAATAATTCTGATTCGTCAATAACTGCAATTGTACGCACTTCCCTGTCCTCTAATGTTGCAAACCAGGCGGGGCCGATTATAAGAGCTGCAAAAAGAACCGGTCCGAGCAGGGTCATTACGATAAATGATTTTTTCCTGATCCTCGAAAAATATTCCCGGGCAACTATCAATGAAGTTTTACTTTTCATCTTTTTCCCCCTTTTTTTCGTTTACAAGATCAATAAATATGTCGTTCATTCCCGGTAGCAGTTCGGTAAAAGATGTAATATGATAATGGGGCATTAATATTTTCAGCAGCTCATTGTTAGCTGAAGCTTTATGCATTTTTATCCTGGCCATGCAACCGCCCCCGGTTTCTTTCATATCCATTATTTCGTAGTCACTGCTCAAAAATGAGTCTAACTTTTGAGGGGCACCCTCAAAGTGTATCTCGTATATTCCAGGCTTGAATTTTTGTCTTATTTCATGAACAGCCCCGCTAATTATGCTTTTGGCATTGTCTATCAGAGTAATATGGTCACACAGCTCTTCTACAGAGCCCATGTTGTGAGTGGAAAAAATAATTGTTGCCCCGCGTTTTTTAAGGTTTATTACTTCATTCTTGAGCAGGTTGGTGTTTATGGGATCAAATCCGCTAAAGGGCTCATCGAAAATAAGTAGCATGGGCTCGTGCAAAACAGTTATGATAAACTGGACTTTTTGCTGCATTCCCTTTGAAAGTTCTTCCACTTTTTTATCCAGCCAGTCATATATCTCAAATTTTTCAAACCAGTATTTAACACGCTTTAAGGTATCAGCTCTGGAAAGACCTTTCAGCCTGCCCATATAAATGGCCTGCTCACCCACTTTCATTTTTTTATAAAGCCCCCTCTCCTCTGGCATATAGCCAATATGTTGAATGTCGCTGCTTTTTAGTTTTCTCCCGTTGAAGAGAAGCTCTCCCGAATCAGGAGCCATTATCTGGTTTATAATTCTGATAAGGGTGGTTTTGCCGGCACCGTTTGGCCCCAGCAATCCATAGATACTGTGTTCGGGAATTGAAACAGTTACATCATTAAGGGCAATGTGGTTTGAGTACTGTTTGGTTACATTCCTGGCTGCAAATAACTCCATTATTGTTAATGTTAAGAACAAACTGCAAAAATAGTAAAAAACAAAGTATCTTTTTGTTCAGTAATTATTTTTTGGAGTGTGAGCCCTTGAATTTTTTGACTTAATGAAAAACGTTTTTCATGCGTTCAAAAAAGGATTTGTCTATTTGTTCCTTGTCTGGTTTGAAGTTTGTCGAATCTTTCAGTTTTTCAAGCATCTCTTTTTCTTCCCTTGAAAGTTTCCTTGGAATCCATACATTAATGTTTGCCAGCAGGTCGCCTCTTCCATAGCTGTTAAGTTCAGGAAGGCCTTTACCCCTTAGGCGCAGGATTTTTCCGGGTTGTGTTCCGGGGTCTATTTTAATTTTAACTTTTCCCTCCAGGGTGGGGACTTCCACATGAGAACCCAATGCAGCCTCGGGAAAGCTGACATAAAGATTGTAAATAAGGTCATTTCCGTCCCGAATAAGTTCGGGATGCTTCTCCTCCTCAATTACAACTATCAGATCGCCATTCATACCACCCCTGCGTGCTGCATTTCCTTTACCACTTACCGACATTTGCATGCCTTCGGCAACTCCGGCCGGGATATTAATGGGGATCACCTCGGTGCTTTTTACGATTCCCTCTCCGTAACATTCAGTACATTTGCTTGTTATGGTTTTACCTTCGCCGCCGCATGAAGGGCATGTTGAAGTGGTTTGCATCTGCCCCAGGAAGGTGTTGGCTACCTTTGTCACCTGCCCGCTGCCATGACATGTGGAACAGTTGCTGTAGGCGCTGCCGTCTCTGGCGCCTGTACTTTTACATGCTTTACAGGAGACATATTTGTTTACCTTTATTTTTTTCTCCACACCTTTGGATATATCATCCAGTGTCAGGCGCACTTTTACACGCAGATTCGCACCCTTGTTAGCACGCCGGGAACGACCGCCTGTGGAAAAACCTCCAAATCCGCCGAAACCACCGCCAAAAATATCGCCGAATTGGGAAAATATATCTTCCATTGTCATGCCTTCGCCGCCAAATCCTCTGCCTTCTCCTTTAACACCGGCATGACCATAACGGTCATAACGGGCCCGTTTTTCTTCATCTCCCAAAACCTCGTAGGCTTCGGCAGCTTCTTTGAACCTCTCTTCTGTTGTCGGATCCCCTGGATTTTTATCTGGGTGGTATTTCAATGCAAGCTTCCTGTAGGCTGCTTTTATCTCACTTTGTGAGGCGTTGCGGTCTATTCCTAATATTTCGTAATAATCTTTTTTGGCCATTTTCTCTTTTTTTTTCGGGTTCTAAAAGATCCCTTATTACTCACCCACTACTACTTTGGAGTAACGTATTACATTGTCGTTGAGTGTGTACCCCTTCTGAACCACGTCTACAACTTTTCCCTTTTGCTTTTTTGATTCTACAGGGACTTTTGTGACAGCTTCATGATAATCGGTGCTGAATTCCTGGTTCATGGCAGGGATCTCTTCCAGCCCTTTTTCTTTTAAAATTGATATCAATTTATTATATATAAGCTTCACACCCTCTTTAACAGCATCAATATTCTCTGTATTTTCCATAGATTCCAGAGCACGCTCGAAATCATCAATTACCGGCAAAATTGATTTTATAACATCTTCACCCGCCGTTTTCTGAAGTTCTGATTTTTCACGGAGGGTTCTTTTGCGGTAATTGTCAAATTCGGCTGACAAACGGACATACTTATTCCACGATTCTTCAAGCTTGTCCTGAAGGATCTCCATTTCATCCTTCTCTTCGGTGTCAGCCTCCCGGGTTTCCTCATCAGCTGATGCCGGAGCTTCCTCCTCAGCAGGGGCTTCTTTTTCCTGCTTTTGTTTATCAATTGTTTCTGATGTTTCTTTTTCTCCGGTCGTTTCAGTTTTTTCTTCCGCCTGCTTTTCAGTTACTTTTTCTTCAGTTTTATTTTTTGTCTTTTCTTCTTTCTCGTTAGATTCTTTTCTTTCTTTTTTATTATCGGCTTTATTATGTCCCTTTTCTTGCTCCTCTCTGTACTTTTCCATATTTGCAAAATTTTATAATATATATCGTAAAAAATGCGGCGAGCAAAAACTCTGCCAAAACAAAAACAAGCCATATTGGCACTGCAAAGTAAATTATAATAAAAAAAATTACAAAAGGTTTCTTATCTTAAGAATTTTACCTTAGCGGAAGTTGCAAAAAACTCAGCTCAATCTTTTTATGTCTGCACCTATTTTATTGAGTCTTTCATCAATATTTTCATACCCTCTGTCTATCTGATCGATATTGTGAATTATGCTTTTCCCTTTTGCCGAAAGGGCTGCAATAAGGAGTGCAACACCGGCTCTTATGTCAGGTGACGACATTGTAGTGCCTCTAAGCTTGTATTTTTTGTTTATTCCAATAACAGTTGCCCTGTGGGGATCACAAAGTATTATTTGTGCACCCATGTCAATGAGTTTATCAACAAAGAATAGCCTGCTTTCAAACATTTTCTGATGGATCAGAACACTTCCCCTTGCCTGGGTGGCAACTACCAGTAGTACACTGAGCAGGTCCGGCGTCAGCCCCGGCCAGATGGCATCTGAGATGGTCATTATGGAACCGTCCATAAATGTTTCGATTTGGTATTTTTTTTGTTTGGGGATGAATATATCGTCATTCCTGCATTCAAGTTGTATACCCAGTCTTTTGAATGAGAATGGGATCAAACCCAGGTTTTCATATGAAACGTTTTTTATGGTAATTTCGGATTCTGTCATTGCAGCCAGCCCAATGAAGCTGCCTATTTCTATCATGTCGGGCAAAATGTTGTGTTCTGTGCCCCCCAGGTATTCAACTCCCTTTATGGTAAGAAGGTTCGATCCGATACCTGATATATTTGCCCCCATTTTATTGAGCATCTTGCAAAGCTGTTGTATATATGGCTCGCAAGCTGCATTGTAAATGGTTGTGGTTCCTTCGGCCATTGCTGAAGCCATTATGATATTGGCCGTTCCTGTAACTGAGGCTTCATCCAGATGAATGTAGCTGCCTTTCAGTCCGTTTGACTTAACAGAATAAAATCTCCCAGTTGTGTCCGTTTTAATTTCTGCGCCTAATTTGGTAAAACCGAAAAAGTGGGTGTCAAGCCTGCGACGCCCGATTTTATCACCGCCAGGCTTAGGGGTAAACGCTTCTCCGTAACGTGCCAGTAACGGCCCTATTACCATAACCGATCCGCGAAGATCTGAGGCTTTGCTTTTATATTCGCGGCTTTTCATAAGATTTGTATTCAGCTCGCCAGCCTGAAAGGAGAACTCACCTTTACCTTTTTTAATGAGTTCAACACCCAGATACTTTAACAAGTCTATCAACTTGTTTACATCAAGAATGTCGGGGATGTTGGTAATTGTAATTTTTTCCGGTGTAAGCAGTGTAGCGCAAATAATTTGCAAAGCTTCGTTTTTTGCACCCTGGGGAGTTATTTCTCCTGAGAGAGGGTTTCCGCCCTTTATCTTAAAAGAGGCCATGGTTGTATGAAAAAATTAATGAGTTGTTATAGGATAGAGTCAATGCAAGTGAGCTTATTTTTTTCGCTGCTCTTTTTTCTTTTTTTTCTTCGAGAGTATTTCCCTTGACTCCGAGAGCTTTAAATTGGGATCTACCTTTAGTTTTCCCCCTGACATTTCTTCCAGGTCTTTTAATATAACCTCATCGGTAACCTGTGGTTTATTCCAGGTGAGATAACACTTTTTCATATGGTTGGCAATCATCTGGATGAAGGCTACTTTTTTTTCCCCTTCCTCCATTTCAATAGCAGTCTTTATCATGTTTTCAATAATTCTCCCATAATGTTTGTACTTTATCGGATCATTTTTGTACATAATAATTTTAGGTTTTTCATTTAAAACCTTCGGGGATGGCTTCTCGTAAGGTGAGTCAACATCAAGCCTGAAATCAGACATTATCGCAAGATGATCCCACAGTTTTTGTTTGTGGTCACGCAAATGAGGATTAAGATTGGCCATTATTGCTATTATGGTGCGGGCAGCCTTGTTTCGCTCCTCCCTGTTTTCAATTGTACAGGCATGCTCTATCATTTTATGAATGTTTCTCCCGTATTCGGGCATGATCATCTCTTCCCTGGAGGTGTTGTAATCGTGGTTCATATCAGCAATTTTTTGCAAAGGTACTATAATTTGGAATATTAGTCAAAAGAGTATTGACCTGGGGGGTGTTGGTATGTACATCATACTAAAAACCGCTGTTTTTGAATCCGCGGTTTTTACTAATGAGAAGGATAGTCTCTATCACTTTCTTCTTTTTTACCCGGAAATAATTTTCCCAAAATTCTTCCTGCAAACGAAAAAGTTTGTTTAATTACTGACATTACACGGGTTACCCTGGCAATTGTAGAAGTGAAAGAATATGCTACCTCGGCCGATTTTAGTGTTATCATTATATCTTTTTCAGCCACGAGCATTTCGTAACGCAGCTTTATCTTTTCCTGTCTTATATCCCCGAGAGTTTTAATTCTCTTAAACCTTTCCCCGTGTATCATTTTATTTGTTTTATAAATTATAAATCTTCTTCAAAAAAGGTTTTTTTAAGGGAATTGATAATGAATCGGCTGAAAATCTTTCTTTTCAGAGCTGCAAGAACAATCCCCACCAGAAGAAAAAAACCGCCTACGATTAAAAGCCCCAGTTCTATGCTTTCTATTATTCTGCCAATATAAACTGCTCCCGCCAAAGCAATAATTATCAATGCAATGACGAAAGCAGAAATAATGAAAATACTTGAATAAAGACTGGTCAGCACCTTTACAACCTTCTCAAAAGTTGTGAGGGTGTAGTAGGCTGATTTTGCTTCCACATAATTTTTTATACTCTCCCAAAGTCCGGAAAAACTGTCGGTTAACGATTTTTGATCCATTTAAAGGGTAATTTGTTTATGCGGGATTACTGTTTGCCTGTTTTAATCTCGGTGGAGAATCACTGACCTTTTGGTTTTTTTTCGGATCCCATGTACCCTTTCAGATCGTCAATTTTTTCCTGGACTTTCTTAATGGCATCATCCGAATAATCTTTTGCCTTTTTTTCAATGTTCTGACGGGTTTCAGCTCCGCTTCGAGGTGCAAACAACAGTCCTACAGTTAGCCCTGCAGCTGCTCCAAGTAAAAATCCTGCAATAACTTTTCCTGATGAATTACTCATAGCGTTTAGTTTTAAATGTTTTTAAATAGATGCAGCTATTTCTCTAATACAAACTTAAGAATTAAATATCTTAAATCAAAAAAAATTAATTATCAATTGTTTCCCTTTGTGAAACTGATTTTTCGCAGGTAACTGGTGAATGACCGCATGGGGAAAATTTCAGAGGATCAATAAGTTCCTGAAATTCTTGAACCACAAAGATTATAAGAGAGTCTGACAAGGAGTAGATGTTTTTTTTTATTGCCAGGTTGGTTATATTTGCCAAATTAATTTAAGTAATTGACAGTTGGACGGTTAACCGGGGAGAGAGATTTTTTGGAGTATAATAAAAGCGCTTATTATAAACCGAAACCGGTTGTAGATAAATAGTAGTCTGTTTTTCAAAGAGTATTGTTATAATTATTTCATAAATGCCGATATTATGGTTGAATTTGTAATAAACCCCCTAAAGAACAAACCGGTAGAGAATTTTCGTGAAGTGGCTGAGTCACTAAAGAATTCGAAAGCACCTGAATATCATAAAACTATAAAAGGGTATGAACCCACCCCGCTTGTTTCATTGCCTGCACTTGCAGAAGAATTGAACCTTGAGGCTGTGCATGTAAAGGACGAGTCACAACGTTTCGGTCTGAATGCTTTCAAGGCTTTGGGGGCCTCATATGCTGTGTTCAGATATTTGCAGGATAATCCCGGGGAATATGTGTTTAGTGCTGCAACTGACGGGAATCATGGAAGGGCTTTGGCCTGGGCTTCCCGTTTGTTCGGACAGCTTACAAGAATTTTTGTTCCCGAATATACAACATCTCAAAGGATTAAAAGCATCAGGAAAGAAGGTGCCGTGGTTCACAAGATTAAAGGCGGTTATGACCTGGCTGTGGAAACAGCAAAGAAAGAGAGTATTAAAAACGATTGGGTTTTAATACAAGATACTTCATGGGAAAATTACAGCAAAATTCCTTCATGGGTTATAGCCGGATACCAGACCCTGTGCAGTGAAGTTGATAACCAGACAGAACCTGTTTCAGGCTCAGGTGAGCTTCCATATTACGATCTTGTTTTACTTCAATGCGGAGTTGGAAGTTATGCAAGCAGTGTAATATGGTATTACCTTCAAAATTACGGTGACAAATCTCCTGACTTTGTTTTGGTAGAACCTGCCGCATCTTGCGGAGTGTTACGCTCGATTTTAAATGGCAGGCTCAGTTCCCCGGGATCTTCCGGAAAAACAATAATGGCCGGACTGAACTGCGGTAAGCCTTCATTGATTTCATGGCCTCTGTTGCGAAATAATGCCGATGGAGCTATGGTAGTTTATGATGAAGATACAAAGCAGGCCATGCGCAAATTTTATTATCCAACAAATGGTGACCCGAAGATTGTCTCCGGCGAGTCAGGAGCTGCCGGCATGGCCGGCCTGCTTAAGCTTGCACGTGACCCCGCTTTTTCAGTTTTAAAGGAAAAACTGCAGATTGGCTCCCAAACAAAAGTACTTTTAATAAATACCGAAGGGGATACTGACAGAAGAAGCTTCAGGAAAATAGTTAAGTAAAAAAAAATTATTGTACAGTTATTCTCAACCCTGATTAAAAGGTTGCACTATAAGTAATTAATCCTGAGTCTTGTTTAAATTCCAATTATCCCTTTTTAATCAATTACTTTAAGTTTGGCAAACTTTAGAAGCAGTTGTTTTTGTCCTGCCGACTGAAAGAAAACAACTGCTTTTGTATTGGGTGGCTCACCATTAACCTGAAGCACTTTCCCTTTTCCAAATCGCTGATGTTCTACAGTCATTCCTGCAGAGAGCTTTTCTCCCAGATAGTTTTCGGTGTCATTCTGCGAGTTATTCTCTTTGCTTTTTTCGAGCCTGACAAGTTTTTTCCCTGATGCAGAACCTGCAGTAGTTAATGTATCTGTATTCCTGCCGGGGGAGTTCGCGGAAGAAAAATTTTTACTTGACTTTTCTCTTCCGGGTGATTTGCCAATGTGTCCGATTTCAGAAAAGTCAAGGTACTTATTATCAATTTCATTTATGAAACGGCTTGGTTTGCAATATACCGGAGATCCCCAGCGGTATCGCGATTGTGCAAAGGAGAGTTTTACTTTTCTTTGAGCTCTTGTTATTGCCACATAAAAGAGGCGGCGCTCCTCTTCTATCTCCTGCATCGTTGAACAGGAAAATCTGCTTGGGAAAAGCTCTTCTTCCATCCCTGCTACAAAAACATATTTGAATTCCAAACCTTTTGCAGAATGAACGGTCATAATTGTAACTTTGTTTTTGTCTTCCGGCTTTTCCTTGTCAGTGTCTGTTAAAAGTGATACATTTTCAAGAAATGCAGGCAGATTTGTGTTGCCTCCTTTCTCAATCTGACTTGCGGTAAATTCTCTTATCCCGTTTAACAGCTCCTGAATATTTTCATACTTGGTGATATTCTCCGGTGATCCTGGTTTGAACAAATCCTGCAGAATACCTGATTTAGATGCAATATCCATTGCTTTTTCATGGGCATTTTCAGTTTGGATATCTTTTGCAAAGTCTTTTATCATTCCTGCAAAGCTTTCCAGCTTTTTTATAATTCCCCTGTTGAGGCCAAGATTATTTTCATGGTTGCTTATTTCACTTACAATTTCCCAGAGATTATATCCTGATTCAATGGCATAATTGTTTAATTTTTCAAGGGTGGTTTTACCTATTCCTCTTGCAGGGTAATTTACAACCCTGAGGAAAGCCTCACTATCAAGCTGGTTAACCGAGAGACGAAAGTATGCAAGCAAATCTTTTATTTCTTTTCTCTGGTAAAACGAAAGACTTCCGTAGACTTTATAGGGAATGTTTTGCTTACGAAGGGATTCCTCAAATATTCTGGATTGGGCATTGGTGCGGTATAATATGGCAAAATCTTTATAATCGGCCTCTTCGGTAATAATTGTCTTGCGTATTGATTCGGCAAGCAGTATTCCTTCTTCTGTGTCGGTTGAAGTTTTAAATACCTTTATTTTATCTCCCGTTTCATTGTCAGACCAAATCTGTTTTGACAACTGGCTGCGGTTTTTCTCGATCAGGCTGTTGGCGGCGTTTACAATGGTTTTTGTTGAACGGTAATTTTGTTCCAGTTTGAAAATCTTGTGATCGGGGTAATCTTTTTTGAAATTTAGCATATTTTCTATACGTGCTCCCCGGAAGGCATAAATGCTTTGGGCATCGTCACCGACTGCGCATATGTTGCGGTGAATTCCTGCCAGTTTTGAAACTATAAGGTATTGAGCAAAATTGGTATCCTGAAACTCGTCAACCAGTATATAACGGAATCTCTCCTGGTACTTTTTGAGAACTTGGGGAAAATCACGCATTAATATATTTGTGTTAAGCAGCAGGTCATCAAAATCCATTGCATCTGACTGAAAGCATCTTTTTGCATAGATGCTGAATATATCTCCAATCTGAGGCTTTTTTGATCTTTTGTCTCTTTCAATAAATTGTGAATTGGATTGATAGGCGGCGGCGGTTATAAGGTTATTCTTGGCCGAGGAGATCCGGCCAAGCACTTCTGCCGGCTTGTACAATTGGTCGTCAAGCGATAACTCCCCAATAATCTTTTTAATTGCTTTTTTTGAGTCTACAGTATCATAAATGGTGAAATTTGAGGTGTACCCGAGCAGTGAAGCTTCGGCTCTCAATATTCTGGCAAAGACGGAGTGAAAAGTTCCTATCCAGAGGGGGCGGACTACCTCCTGGCCCAAAAGTCCTGCCACCCGGTCCTTCATTTCTCCCGCGGTCTTGTTTGTGAATGTCAGGGCCATAACTGAGCTTGCAGGGACACCTTTTTGCAGGAGGGAGGCTATACGGCAGGTCAGCACCCTGGTTTTTCCTGATCCGGCACCGGCTATTATAAGATGTGCACCTTCATGATCTGTTGCTGCCTCTTTTTGTACGTTATTGAGATTTTCCAGAAAATTCACTATACCAGTTTTATAAAGTTTTTTTGGGTTTTTTGATAATTGTATGCAAGTTGCACCGTAAAATTACTTTCATATTTCCTGGGGTCAAATCTTAATCCCGATATTTTATAAACATTTTATGTGTATAAATTGTAATTGTCAATTTTATCAAACCGATAATTTAATGTATATTTTCAAAACAATTAGGTATTTGATCACGTATCAGTATTGTTGTGTTTTCTTTTAATACCGGCTGCTGTATGTTAGGTAATCGTTTCCGAAATGGTTCAGTTTTTGCACTAATATTTATGCTGTTTGGCGGCATATTGACAAATGGTTATGCCCAGATAGATACACCTTATCCTGTAAACACAATGCCGGCACCATACTCCTCAGATATTTACCCCGATACCATATTTGTTTTTTGTGATTATCCCCTGGAGCTTACCGCTTCTTTTAACGGCAATTCCCGGTTATATAATTTCGAATGGTCGAATTTTAACACCTCTACATTGTCCTACGATGTTTTTTTGGTTGAGAATGGGGAGACTTCAACTGTCCGTGACCTTGATCCCGGGGGTTACCGGGTCAGGATTACCGCAGGTGAAGATATAGACACTGTTTTCAGTGTGTGGGCTTTTGGAAATACTGTTCATGCTGAAAACTCAATTGGTCATGTAAGCTGTGGTGAACTTGCTTTAACGGGAGAGGTTGAATGTAAAGATCTTGTCTTTTACCACCCTGAAACGAAGGAGGAACATTCAATTGAAAACGATTATTTTTTTGAGTGGACAGCCTCCCCTTATGCTGCAATACCGTATCCTTCAGAGGATTTAAATCCTGTAACGCATGATCCCCCTTACGAGGATACATGGTTTTATCTTACCTCAGAAGATAATTTTGGGTGTACTGCATCAGATTCGGTATTTTATGAAACCATTGAGGTAAAGGCCGATTTCGTTCCCGATCCCATTGAAGGTCCGGCACCGCTTGAGGTCAGTTTCACAAACAAAAGCATAAATGCAGCAGAATATCAGTGGTTTTTTGGAGAACCCGACGGATTCCAGGGTGTTCCAGATGAGACATCATTTGAACCAGTTCACACATTTAAAGCACCTAGAGAATATTATGTCAGACTCAAAGCGTTCAGTGAGGCCGGGTGTGAAGATGAGTTCACATATCCCGATCCGGTTTATGTTCATTATTCGAAATTAGAAGTGCCAAATGTTTTCACTCCCGACGGTGACGGTATAAATGATGTTTTTAAGGTGGATAGCCGCTCACTTAGGGAATTCCGCGGCTCCATATATAACCGTAACGGAAAGAAGGTTTTTGAATGGACAGACCCGGAAGAAGGATGGGACGGAACGGTTAACAGAGGTAAAAAAGCCTCACCCGGTGTCTATTTTTATATAATAAGGGGTCGCGGCTGGGACGGTGTTGAATATGAATATACCGGCTCTTTACACCTCTACAGGGGTGGATGATTTTTTGCAATTCCTTGATACACTTTTTTACAGTACATTCCAAATATTTGCGTCTTTTTTAATTATTTAACTCTCCCTTAACAAATTTTTAAGGTGAGGCTGGAAATAATTAATTTTTTACCATCGTTTTTTATATGTAAAGAGTTGTATTATAAGCATATAGCTTATAAGGCAATTTTCATTAGGTAACATAAAAATCTTTTTTTATGGTACAAAAAATGTTTTTTATCCTTATTTTATTGATTCCAATGAGCTTTACATTGTCATTTGCTCAGATTACAGTCACAGGAAAAGTAACATCAGCTGAAACCGGAGAACCTATTGAAGAAGCATCTGTGAAAATCAAGGGGCAACTCGAAGGGACACTTACCGACAGTACAGGTGCTTACATGATTGAGGCGCCTTCGCCGGAAACGGTACTTGAATATTCAGCTGAAGGTAAAAAGTCAGAGCAAATAGAAGTAGGCACACAGGAAAAGATTGACGTTGAGCTGGAACCTCGATCAGAGGAGCCAGAACAGGGCCAGGAGATGGGTCAGGAGATGGACCAGATTACAATTGAAGGCACCGTTATTTGTGCTGAAACAGAAGAACCTCTTGAGGGCGTATCTGTTGCTGTACAGGATGAGTTAGAGCAAGCAGTTACTGATAGTGAAGGCGATTACGAAATTGAGGTGCAATCTGAGGAGTCTGTACTGGAGTTTCAGATCTTCGGAAGAGAAAGGAAAGAGGTGGTAGTTGATGATCAAAAAACCATCAATGTTGAGCTGGAACCGGAAAATTTAGATTCCCACTGAGTTAAACTGTGGTGATTGAAAGAAAAAATGTTAAAAAAAGCTGCCAAAAGGCAGCTTTTTTTGATACACCTGTGGCAGCTATGTGAACTGTGGGCTTGAAATATTATTATTCCTCCTTCTGTTCTTCCTCGTAGGCCTTAAGCAGTTTCTCCTGAATATCCCCGGGTACTGCTTCGTATTTTGAAAGTTCCATGGTAAATGTTGCCCGCCCGTTGGTCAGCGAACTCAATGAAGTGGAATATTTACCCATTTCTGCCAGCGGCACTTTGGCTTTTATCCTTTCAAAACCTTTTTCGCTTGACATTCCTTCTATTGTTGCCCGCCTGCCTTGCAGGTCGCTCATTACGTCACCCATTTTTTCAGAGGGTACAAGCACCTCAACATTGTATATGGGCTCCAGGATTTTTGGGCCGGCGTTTTTGAAAGCATCCTTGAATGCACTCCGGCCTGCAATTTTAAATGATATCTCATTTGAGTCGACAGGGTGCATCTTCCCGTCATAAACTACAACCCTTATGTCACGTGCATATGATCCGGTAAGAGGGCCTTCTTCCATTTTCTCCATAACACCTTTTAAAATGGCCGGCATAAAGCGCGAGTCTATGGCTCCTCCCACTATGCAGTTGTAGAAAACCAGTTTCCCGCCCCATGGCAGATCGTGCTCTTCCTTGCCTCTTACCGAAACATTAATGTCTTTCCCGTTAATCTTATATTTTACCGGGTCCGGAAGATTTTCAGAATAAGGCTCAATTATCATATGAACTTCACCAAACTGCCCGGCACCCCCTGATTGCTTTTTATGCCTGTAAGTTGCCTGGGCCGTTTTTGTTATGGTCTCGCGATATGGTATTTTGGGTGCGACAAACTCGGTTTCAACTTTAAAAATATTATCAAGGTGCCATTTAAGAATGTTAAGATGGTATTCACCCTGCCCGTGAACTATTATTTGCTTTAGTTCTTTTGAGTATTCAATCAGAATGGTGGGGTCCTCCTCGTGCATTCTTGCAAGTGCCTCGCCAAGTTTTTCCTCATCCGATTCCGATTTGGCCTTTATGGCTATCCTGAATCTCGGCTCAGGGAATTCTATTGAAGGAAACATAAATTTTTTGTTTCCCCCGTAAAGTGTATGGTTTGTTTTGGTGCTTTTAAGCTTTACTGTTGCACCTATGTCTCCGGCTACCATCTTCGGGGTTTTTTTGCGGTTTTTCCCCGCTGTTACCAGTATCTGTGACAATCTCTCCTTAGTGTCGGTCTGGGCGTTTACTATATCCATCCCTTCTGTAATTTCACCCGACATTACCTTGAAGTAATTGATTTCACCGATATGCTGCTCATATGATGTTTTAAAGACAAAAAGTGACGGTGGCAATGATGGATCGTATTTAACTTCTTCGCCTTCAGTTGTCTCGGGTGGATGGACTTCGTTTGGTGATGGTGCGCTTTCACAGATGAATTCCATCAAACGGTCGATTCCCATGTTCTTCTTTGCCGATGTACACAGAATCGGGAATATATTTCTTGTTTTGATTCCCATTTTTAGTCCCTTAATCATGTCTTCATCGCTAAGTGTTCCCTTGTCGAAAAAGACTTCCATAAGGGACTCATCGGTTTCTGCCGCTGCCTCAATAAGCTCACTTTTGAGATCTTCAACACGGTCTTTCTGGTCGGCGGGAATTTCTGTTATTTCTGCTTTTCCGCCGTCTGCAGGATAATTGTAAACAGCCTCTTTTAAAATATCTACGAATGAATTGAATTCGGGGCCGGCATTAATAGGATATTGGAGAATTACTGCTTTATTCCCGTAGCTTTGCTTTAGTGATTCGATGGTTTTTTCAAAATTGGCTTTGTCATGGTCCAGCTGATTTACAGCAAGTATCATCGGTTTATTAGATGATTCAAGATAGCGGCCCTGAATTTCTGTGCCAATTTCAAAGCCATTTTGACTGTTAATTAACATTAATGAACTGTCTGCCGGATATAACCCTGATATCAGTCCTCCGACAAAATCATCGAGCCCCGGTGAATCAATAATGTTGATTTTTTTATCTGCAAACTCTGAATACAAAACGGTTGCAAATACAGAGTTTTCGTTTTCATGCTCAATTTCATTGTTATCGGAAACGGTGTTTTTACTTTCTACTGAACCTCTTCTCTCGATAACACCCCCTCCAAAAAGCATGGCTTCAGCCAAAGTTGTCTTTCCCGACTTGGTGTTGCCGGCAATAACAATATTCCTAATTTGATCTGTATGATATGTGTTCATCTCTTACAGGTTAAAATTTTTATTATTTATAATTATTTTATATTTGCTGAATTATTCTGGCTAACATGTTGGCTAGCGTGTTTATATGGCAAATTTTATAAAAAATTGTCATCAAAAGTAATAATTTTTTAATAACATATCAATCACCAGCTTGCCGATCCTGCAAAAATCTTTTTTATCTTTTGGCCTTTTATAATTTATGAATGGTATGAGATTCAGAAATTATTATTGAATTTTTCTTGTTTTTTTAGAAAAAATTATACCTTTGCACACCAATTTTGTTAAAAACTCAAGTAATTAAACAATAACGTTTATGCCTACAATTCAGCAATTAATAAGGAAAGGGCGAACCAAAATTGAGGAGAAGAAGAAGGCTCCTGCATTGGATGCATGTCCCCAGAGGCGGGGGGTTTGTGTTCGTGTTTATACGACGACTCCCAAAAAGCCAAATTCCGCTATGAGGAAGGTTGCCAGGGTGAGACTGACAAACGGGAAAGAGGTGAATACATACATCCCCGGGGAAGGTCATAATCTTCAGGAGCACTCCATTGTTCTGATCAGAGGGGGGAGGGTTAAAGACCTGCCCGGTGTAAGATACCATCTTATACGAGGTGCTCTTGATAGTTCAGGGGTTGAGGGGCGCACCCAAAGACGCTCAAAATACGGAACCAAAAAACCAAAAAAATAATTTCAAATAGAAATTGCATCTTAAATGAGAAAGTCAAAACCAAAAAAAAGAATTTTATTGCCGGACCCAAAATACAACGATGTTGAAGTTACCCGGTTTGTTAACAATATGATGCATGACGGGAAGAAAAGTCTGGCTTTTAATATTTTCTACAAGGCGCTGGATATTGTAGAGCAGAAAACAAAGAAAGAGGGGAAGTCTCCTTTGGAAGTTTGGAAGAAGGCGCTGGAGAATATAACACCTATGGTAGAGGTGAAGAGCAGAAGGGTTGGTGGTGCAACTTTTCAGGTGCCACAGGAGGTTCGTGCTGAGCGTAAGGTCTCGATCAGCATGAAAAATATGATACATTTTGCAGAGAAGCGTGCCGGTAAGACAATGGCAGAAAAGCTTGCTGCTGAAATAGTCGCCGCATACAACGAAGAGGGGGGCGCTTTCAAGAGAAAAGAGGAGATGCACAGGATGGCAGATGCAAACAAGGCATTTGCGCATTTCAGGTTTTAATAATTTGTTGAATATTGTAAATATAGAGAGGCGGCAGCCAAATGAGCAGTGATTTGAGATATACGAGAAATATTGGCATCATGGCCCACATTGATGCAGGAAAGACTACAACCACGGAGAGAATGCTCTATTATACGGGGATTACTCACCGGATGGGGGAAGTCGATGATGGTGCTGCTACGATGGATTGGATGGTGCAGGAACAGGAAAGGGGAATTACGATTACTTCTGCCGCTATAACTACTTTTTGGAAACACGGTGGGGATGATTATAAAATAAATATAATAGATACCCCCGGTCATGTTGATTTTACAGTCGAGGTTGAAAGAGCTTTAAGGGTTCTTGACGGGGCTGTTGCAGTTTTTTGTGCGGTAGGTGGTGTAGAGCCCCAATCTGAAACAGTATGGCGCCAGGCCGACAAGTATAAAGTACCGAGGATTGGGTTTGTCAATAAAATGGATCGCAGCGGGGCTGATTTTTACAATGTGGTAGCCCAGATAAAAGATAAGCTTGGGGCTAATCCCGTGCCTCTTCAAATACCTGTCGGTGCCGAAGATAGCTTCAAAGGCGTGATAGATCTGATTGAAATGAAGGCGATCACATGGTATGAAGACGACAAATTTGGAACCAATTATGAATTGTCGGACATACCTTCGGAATATTTATCTGAAGCCCAACAATACAGGGCTAAGCTGATAGAGTCGGTAGCCGAATGTGATGATACCGTTCTTGAAAAATTTTTCGAAGACCCTGAGTCAATAACACAGGAGCAATTATTTGATGCCATAAGAAAAGCCACCTTGACCATGACAATAATTCCGGTTATGTGTGGTGCTGCATTTAAAAACAAAGGAATACAGAGACTGTTGGATGCAATTGTCAGGTACCTGCCCAGTCCGGCTGATGTTGAGTCAGTAAAAGGGATAAATCCCAAAAACAACGAAGAGATAGAACGCAGGCCTCTTGAATCCGAGCCTCTTTCTGCCCTTGCTTTTAAAATTGCAACTGATCCTTACGCGGGTCGTTTGGTTTTTTTAAGAGTTTACAGCGGAGTGATACAATCATCTGCACATGTGCTCAATATCAGGTCCGGGAAAAAGGAGAGGGTGACAAGGCTTTACCAGATGCGTTCAAACAAGCAGCTTCCGAAAGAAAAAGTGGGTGCCGGTGATATCTGCGCAATTGTCGGGCCTAAAGATCTGCGTACCGGCGATACGTTATGTGATGATAAAAGTCCCATTCTTCTGGAGTCAATGATTTTCCCTGAACCGGTTCTTGGCGTTGCTGTTGAACCTAAAACACAGGAGGATGTGGATCGTTTGGGAATGGCCCTTGCCAAGCTGGCGGAAGAAGATCCGACATTTAAAGTGCAATACGATGAAAGTTCGGGGCAAACCATAATAAATGGTATGGGCGAGCTGCATCTTGAAGTAATAATGGACAGATTAAAGCGTGAGTTTAAAGTGGAATGTAATCAAGGTGCTCCGCAGGTTGCATATAAAGAGGCAATTTCTGCAGAGGTTGAACACAGGGAAGTGTTCAAGAAACAAACCGGAGGACGTGGTAAATTTGCGGATATTCAATTCAGGATTTCGCCTGCCGACGAGGGTGTTACCGGCCTGCAGTTTATCGACGAAGTAAAAGGAGGCAATATTCCAAAGGAATTTATACCTGCTGTGGAAAAAGGATTCCGTGAATCAATGGACAACGGGAATCTGGCAGGCTATCCGCTGGACAACATGAAAGTGGTGTTGATTGACGGGACGCACCATCCGGTGGACTCCGATGCATTATCATTTGAAATAGCTGCAAAGCAAGCTTTCAGGAAAATATATGAAAAGACCAGGCCCTATTTGATGGAGCCGGTTATGAGTGTTGAGGTAGTTACTCCCGAAGAGTACATGGGAGATGTAATATCCGACTTCAATAAACGCAGGGGGCTGATAGAAGGAATGGAAAACAAGGCCGGGGCCAGGGTTATAAAGGCAAAGGTTCCCCTGGCAGAATTGTTTGGCTATGTAACCGATTTACGTACTATAACCTCGGGGCGTGCAACTTCTACTATGGAATTTTCGCATTATGAAAAAGTTCCCCCTGAGGTTTCAAAAAAAATCCTGGAATCAACCAAGGGAGTGAAGAATACTGTATAAAACAAATAAAATGAGCCAGAAAATCAGAATAAAGCTGAAGTCTTACGACCATAACCTGGTGGACAAATCGACCGAAAAAATAGTAAAAACTGTGAAACCGACCGGGGCTATAGTTAGCGGTCCCATTCCGCTCCCCACTCATAAGCGTATATTTACGGTTTTACGTTCGCCTTTTGTAAATAAAAAAGCAAGAGAGCAATTTGAGCTGAATTCATACAAGCGCTTGCTGGATATATACAGTTCGACACCCAAGACTATTGATGCACTGATGAAATTGGAGTTGCCAAGCGGTGTTGAAGTTGAAATTAAAGTATAATTGAAAATATAATAAGAGATGCCCGGATTAATTGGAAAAAAGAAAGGAATGACCTCACTTTTTACCGAAGATGGAAAAAGTATCCCGTGCACGGTTATTGAAGCGGGGCCTTGTGTTGTAACTCAGGTAAAGACTGCCGGGAAGGATGGTTACGATGCCGTGCAGCTGGCTTTTGACGATAAAAGAGAAAAAAGTTGTACAAAGCCGTTACTTGGACATTTTAAGAAAGCAAACTCCGGCCCGAAGAATAAACTCGCCGAATTTAAGGGGTTCAAGGAAGATCTGAAGCCCGGTGATGTTTTGACTGTTGATTTTTTTAAAAATGATACCTGGCTTGACATAACCGGTATTTCAAAAGGAAAGGGTTTTCAGGGAGTAGTTAAAAGACACGGATTTTCAGGAGTAGGTGAGGCCACACATGGTCAGCATGACAGGGAGCGTGCACCGGGTGCAATCGGAATGTCTTCTGATCCGTCAAGGGTTTTCAAGGGCATGCGCATGGCAGGCCGTACCGGTGGAAAAAGAGTTATGATGATATCGCTTAGGGTAGTAAAGATCATACCCGAAAAGAATGTATTAATTGTAGCCGGGTCTGTACCCGGATCAAAAGGTTCATATTTAACAATTGAGCAATAATGGAATTAACGGTATACAATATCAACGGAGAAGATACAGGCAGGAAGGTAAGCCTGAATGAAAGCGTATTCGGAATAGAACCGAATGATCATGCCATTTATTTGGATGTGAAACGCTACATGGCCAATAAAAGGCAGGGAACAAGCAAAGTAAAAGAACGAGGAGAGGTTTCAGGCAGCACAAAAAAAATAAAAAGGCAAAAAGGTACGGGTACGGCCAGGGCAGGTGATATTAAATCCCCTATTTTCAGGGGAGGAGGTCGTGTTTTCGGTCCCCGGCCGCGTGATTACAGCTTCAAGCTGAACAAGAAGGTAAAACAGCTTGCAAGAAAGTCGGCTCTTTCCTATAAGATTAAGGATAAAAGTATTGTTGTAGTTGAAGATTTTCAGTTTGACGAGCCAAAGACAAAAAAATATCATTCAATTATTGATAATCTAAAAATAAATAAAAGGTCTCTTTTGGTTTTACCTGAACAAAATAAAAATATATATTTGTCCTCGCGAAATTTCCCGGGGTCAGAAGTGATAACAACCTCAGAGTTAGCAACATATCATATTATGAATACGCCGGTTCTGATGTTTAGTGAAAGTGCAATTGACATTCTGGATAAATCATTAAGCAATAAGTAATAAATAAATGACAATGGATATTTTAATAAAACCGATAGTGACTGAAAAAATGACCGATTTGGGCGATAGGCTCAACTGTTACGGTTTTATAGTGGATAAAAAGGCCAATAAAATCCAAATAAAAAGAGCAGTGGAGGAGATGTACGGGGTTACCGTTGAGTCGGTCAATACCATGCGTTACGGTGGAAAAACCAAGGCACGCTACACACGTACTGGTATAATCTCGGGGAAGACCAGCTCATACAAAAAAGCTATCGTTACATTACCGGAAGGAGAAACCATAGATTTTTACAGCAATATATAAGTTAGAAAAAAATGGCAGTTAAAAAACTAAAACCTGTTACACCGGGTCAGAGATACAAAATAAAATCAACGTTTGAAGGCATAACAACTGATAAGCCCGAAAAGTCACTCCTGGCTCCCATCAATAAGTCAGGTGGAAGGAATAACCAGGGCAGGATGACTTTGCGTTATATGGGAGGCGGTCATAAGAGAAGGTACAGGATCATCGATTTTAAAAGGGACAAGGATGGGATGCCGGCGGTAGTAAAGACAATAGAGTACGATCCTAATCGCTCTTCCCGCATTGCCCTTGTTGTATATTCAGACGGTGAAAAAAGATATATTATAGCTCCAGCCGGGTTAAAGGTAGGTCAAACAATAAGGTCCGGCAAAAATATCGCCCCGGAAATTGGCAATACTATGTTTTTGTCAGATATACCACTTGGTACCGTTATTCACAACATAGAGCTTAAGCCTGGCAAGGGTGCTGCAATGGCAAGAAGTGCAGGCTCTTACGCACAGTTAACTTCAAGGGAAGGCAAGTATGCTTCTGTTAAGTTGCCTTCGGGTGAGATAAGGATGGTACTTGTTACATGCCGGGCTACTATAGGAACTGTTTCAAATCCGGATCATTCCCTTGAAGTATCAGGAAAAGCCGGAAGAAAGAGGTGGCTGGGACGCAGGCCCAGGGTACGTGGAGTTGCTATGAATCCCATAGATCACCCCATGGGTGGAGGTGAAGGCCGTGCTTCAGGCGGACTTCCACGTTCCCGTACAGGTTTGCCGGCTAAGGGGTATAAAACACGCTCCAAGAAAAAAGCTTCAGATAAATATATAGTTCAAAGAAAGAAGAAGAAAAAGTAAAAATTAAATAAAACTAATTGAGTTGTTATGAGCCGTTCATTAAAAAAAGGCCCGTTTATAGATTATAAGTTGGAAAAGAGGGTGTTGGAACTTAACGATAGCGGTAAAAAGAAGGTAATTAAAACCTGGTCGCGGCGTTCTGTTATATCTCCTGATTTTGTCGGACATACAATAGCCGTTCATAATGGCAACAAATTTATTCCTGTATATATTACAGAAAATATGGTTGGCCATAAGCTTGGCGAGTTTTCCCCGACACGAATTTTCCGGGGCCACGGAGGTAAAAAGAGATAGCTATGCCAGCCGGCTGACTTGTAAACATACAGCGGTCATCTTGAGTTTTACAACTGTGTATTACCTGAATAACAGCTCAAAATTTGATTTGACAAACAAAAAGATATAAAATAATTATCAGTCAAAATGGGATCAAAAAAACAACAAAAGGCACAGAGGATTAAAGAAGAGAAGAAGAACAAGTATTTTGCGGTGCTTCGAAATTGTCCGACATCACCCCGGAAAATGAGACTCGTCGCCGATATGGTTAGAGGAGCCCAGGTAAACACAGCCCTTGATATATTGAGGTACACCCCAAAGGATGCGGCAAGAAGACTTGAAAAGTTGCTTTTGTCGGCTATATCAAACTGGCAAAATAAAAATGAGGGTGTCAGGCTGGAAGATACAAACCTTGTGGTAAAGGAAATATATGTTGATCAGGCAAGAACATTGAAAAGAATAAGGCCTGCGGCTATGGGCAGAGCAAACAGGATACGAAAACGCTCCAATCATGTAACTCTGGTTCTTGACAGTGAAAAACAAATGGAGGAAGAAACAAATACAAATCAATAACAGATGGGACAAAAAGTTAATCCGATAAGCAACAGACTTGGAATCATAAAAGGGTGGGATTCTAATTGGTATGGCGGTAACGAGTACTCAGGAAAGCTTGTTGAAGATGTGAAGATTAGAGAATACTTGCATGCCAGGTTGGCCAAAGCAAGTATTTCAAAAATAATAATCGAGCGTACGCTTAAACTTATAACTGTAACCGTCAACACTGCAAGACCGGGGATAATTATAGGAAAAGGCGGACAAGAGGTTGACAAGCTGAAAGAAGAATTAAAGAAGCTTACCCAAAAGGATGTTCAGATTAATATATTTGAAGTAAAACGTCCCGAGCTTGATGCAACAATTGTTGCCAACAATATTTCACGTCAGATAGAGGGGCAGATTTCATTCAGGCGTGCAATTAAAATGGCAATTGCCTCAACAATGAGGATGGGAGCAGAGGGCATTAAGGTGCAGATCAGCGGCAGGCTTGGTGGAGCTGAAATGGCTCGCACGGAGACATACAAGGAGGGAAGGATACCCCTGCATACCCTCAGAGCTGATATAGATTACGCATTGGGAGAAGCACTGACCAAAACAGGGCTGATAGGTATAAAAGTATGGGTATGCAATGGTGAAATTTTCGGAAAGCGCGACCTTTCCCCAAATATTGGAACATCGAATGTGCCTGCGGGTGATAAAGGAAAACCCGGATTCAAAAAGAAAAAGAAATAATATAATATTGGAACAATGTTACAGCCAAAGAAAACAAAATACAGAAAACGGCAGAAAGGCAGAATGAAAGGTAATGCTCAGAGGGGAAACCAGCTGGCATTTGGATCTTTCGGAATCAAAGCACTGCAAGAGGCATGGATAACAGGTCGTCAGATTGAAGCTGCCCGCCAGGCCGTTACTCGTTATATGAAAAGGGAAGGAAAAATTTGGATACGGATTTTTCCCGATAAACCAATAACAAAAAAACCGGCAGAGGTGCGTATGGGAAAAGGAAAGGGGGCACCGGAAGCCTTTGTTGCACCTGTAACTCCGGGCCGGATCATAATGGAAGCTGAGGGAGTTCCAATTGAAGTGGCGCAGGAAGCACTCAGACTCGCATCCCAGAAGCTGCCCGTAACAACAAAATTTATTGTAAGACGTGATTACTACGAAACAGTTTAGGATATGAAGACATCTGAGATACATGAATTTACTACCAAAGAAATTGAGGAAAGAATAGATACCGAAAAGAGCTTTCTTGCAAAGCTTAAAATGAACCATGCGGTTTCTCCTCTGGACAACCCTTCGAAGATAAGGGCAACAAAGAGAAATATTGCAAGGCTGAAAACTATTCTTCGCCAGAGGATGGAAAACGAGAATAAGAACAGTTAAAGATGGAAAATAGAAATTTAAGAAAAGAACGTACCGGTGTGGTGGTTGGCAATAAAATGAATAAATCAATTGTAGTTGCCGTTGATCGCAGGATTAAGCATCCGGTTTACAAGAAGTTTATCAAGCGCACCACCAAATTAATGGCTCATGACGAGCAAAATAGTTGCAATGTTGGAGATTCCGTAAAAATTATGGAAACCCGTCCTTTAAGCAAAAATAAGTGCTGGAGGTTATTAGAAATCCTTGAAAGAGCTAAGTAAAAATGATACAACAGGAAAGCAGATTATCAGTTGCCGATAACAGCGGAGCCAAAGAAGTGCTCTGTATAAGGGTCCTTGGGGGGACAGGCAAACGTTATGCTTCTGTGGGAGACAAAATTATGGTTACAGTTAAAAGTGCCATTTCCTCAGGAGAAATTAAAAAAGGCACCGTTACACCGGCGTTGGTGGTTAGAACTAAGAAGGAGATAGGAAGAAGTGATGGATCATATATACGTTTTGACGACAATGCTGTTGTTCTACTGAACAATATCGGGGAGATGAGGGGAACCCGAATATTTGGTCCCATACCCCGGGAATTGAGAGAGAGGTACATGAAGGTTGTTTCATTGGCACCTGAAGTTTTATAAATAAAAAAACAGACTGATGGCAAAAAAGTTACATATAAAAAAGGGTGACAACGTTTACGTTATTTCAGGTGAGTCTAAGGGACAGCAGGGGAGAGTGCTGGAGGTATTCACCAAAAGCGGAAAAGCAATTGTTGAAGGGGTAAATATTGTATCAAAGCATACAAAACCAAGTGCAAAAAACCGCCAGGGCGGCATAATGAAAAAAGAAGCCCCTGTTAATATTACAAACTTAATGCTTGTTGACCCTTCAACCGGAAAGCCCACAAGAATTGGAAGAAAACTAGACGATAATAATAAGCTGGTACGTTATTCAAAAAAATCAGGGGAGGAGATTAAATAATGGATTACAAGCCTTTACTTAAACAAAGATATTTCGAGGAAATAATACCGGCATTAAAAAAGGAGTTCAATTACAAAAGCGTAATGGAAGTGCCCAGGTTAAAGAAGATTGTAATTAATCAGGGAGTAGGGCAGGCTGTTGCCGACAAAAAGGTGATAGAGACTGCAGAAAAGGAATTGACTAACATTGCCGGGCAAAAAGCTGTACAGACCTTATCTAAAAAAGATATTTCAAATTTTAAGCTTCGCCGTAATACACCAATTGGTGTCAGGGTAACTTTACGTCGTGACCGCATGTATGAGTTCATGGACCGCCTTATAGCCGCGGCAATACCGCGTATCCGCGATTTCAGGGGTATACCCAACAAAATGGACGGGCGTGGCAACTATACTTTAGGGATCAACGAACAAATAATATTTCCCGAGGTGGATATTGATAAAGTCAATAAAATCATTGGAATGGAAATAACTTTTGTAACCACCGCCAAAACGGATGAAGAAGGATATGCCCTGCTCCGTGAGTTTGGATTACCATTTAAGCAATTAAAAAAGAGTTAAATATGGCAAAAGAATCACTTAAAGCAAGAGAAATCAAAAGGCGTAAGCTGGTGGAGCGTTATGCGGAAAAGCGTGCAAGGCTTAAAGCAGAAGGGGATTATGTTGGTTTGAGCAGGCTGCCAAAGAACAGCAACCCTACACGTTTGCACAACCGTTGCAAATTAACCGGCAGGCCAAAAGGATATATACGCCAGTTTGGAGTTAGCAGAATTACTTTCAGGGAAATGGCATCAAAAGGGCTGATACCGGGAGTAAAAAAGGCAAGTTGGTAATAATTTAACTATTAAATAATTAACTGAGATGACAGACCCGATAGCAGATTATCTTACGCGTATTAGGAACGCAGTGATGGCCGGACATAAAGTTGTAGAAGTACCTGCTTCTAATATAAAAAAAGATATAACGAAGATTCTTTATGAAAAGGGTTATATCCTGAATTATAAATTCGAGGATGACAACTTGCAGGGGATAATAAAGATTGCATTGAAGTATCATCCTGAAACGAGAGAGCCTGTTATTAAATCGTTGAAGCGTGTAAGCAGGCCGGGATTACGCCAGTATTGTGACAAAAAACAATTGCCCAGAGTTTTGAACGGGTTGGGCATAGCTGTAATATCCACTTCTCAGGGTGTGATGTCAGATAAAGAAGCCCGTGCCAATAACATTGGCGGGGAAGTATTGTGTTATGTACATTAAACAGTAAGAATAAAATGTCAAGAATAGGAGTTTTGCCTGTAAAAGTACCTGAAAAGGTAACAGTTTCGGTCGAAGGGGAACAGGTTGTTGTTAAAGGCCCTCTTGGAGAACTTTCGCAAAACATTGCCCCCGATGTAACTGTTAAAGTTGAAGACGATAAAGTTGTGCTGGAACGTAAAAATGATTCCAAGGAGACCAAATCAAAGCACGGACTCTACAGGGCTTTGATAAATAATATGGTGCAGGGTGTTTCTGAGGGTTTTACCCTTCAGCAGGAACTTGTTGGAGTGGGTTATCGTGCAGAGGCGAAAGGTCAGATACTGGAACTGAGTCTCGGATACTCTCATGATATTCATTTTGAGATACCTGAAGAAGTGAAAGTTGAAACAAAAACAGAGCGCCGAAAAAATCCAATCATAACCCTGACCAGTCCAAATAAGCAACTTTTGGGTCAGGTTGCGGCAAAGATACGTTCCCTGAGACCACCGGAGCCGTACAAAGGAAAAGGAATCAAGTTTGTCGGCGAACATATAGCAAAGAAAGCCGGCAAATCAGCAAGTGTTTAATTTTAAGTAAATTATTTTGAAATTATGGCTTTAACAAAGCGAGACAGAAGGAAACGTATTAAACAAAGGATCCGGAAGCGTTTGTCCGGTACAGCCGAAAAGCCCCGCATGAGCGTTTTCAGGAGCAACCGCGGCATATATGTGCAAGTGATCGACGATCTGACCGGAGCAACGCTGGCGAGTGCGTCTTATCTTGAAAAAGACATTTACGGGCAAAAAGATATAAGTAAAACGGAACAGGCGAAATTGGTAGGCAAGTCGATTGCAAAAAAATCACAGGAGAAAAATATTAACCAAGTGGTTTTCGATAGAAACGGATATCTTTATCATGGCAGGGTGAAAGCGTTAGCTGATGCTGCCAGGGAAGAAGGATTAAAATTTTAATTTTAAATTATGTCAACGATCAGAAAAGTTAAAACCAGCGACCTGGAGCTTAAAGAAAGGGTTGTAAGTATAAAAAGGGTTACGAAGGTTACCAAAGGGGGAAGAACTTTCAGCTTCTCAGCTATTGTAGTTGTCGGAAATGAAGATGGTATAGTCGGTTACGGACTTGGTAAAGCGGGTGAGGTAACAACCGCTATTGGCAAAGGAATGGAAGATGCAAAGAAAAACCTTATCAGAGTACCTATTAATAAGGGAACAATACCACATCAGAAGGTGGCCAAGTACAGCGGTGCCAGGGTTTTCCTTAAGCCGGCATCCCACGGAACCGGAGTAGTTGCAGGCGGAGCTATGCGTGCGGTGCTTGAGAGTGTTGGTATTACTGATGTTCTTGCTAAATCAAAGGGATCATCTAACCCTCACAACCTGGTAAAAGCAACTTTTGCCGCATTAACTGATATGAGAGATGCCGGCACAATAGCCGAATTGAGGGGTATCTCCATTGACAGGGTATTTAACGGATAAAAATTTACTAATTATGGCCAGGATCAAATATAGGCAGGTGAAAAGCAGAATAGGAAGTACAAAACGTCAAAAGCAGACACTGGAAGCTTTGGGGCTGAAAAAAATTAACAGCAGTTCGGAAGCGGAAGCTACACCTCAGATTATGGGTATGCTTGAGAAGGTTAAACACTTGGTAAAAATTGAAAAAGAATAACAATAAATAAGATATTTTTATTATGGATTTAAGCAATTTGAAACCCGCTACAGGTTCGGTTAAGAAACCAAGAAGACTTGGCAGGGGAGAAGGTTCCGGCCGCGGAGGAACTTCAACCAGAGGACATAAAGGAGCAAAATCCAGGTCGGGATACAAAACCCGGTTAGGATTTGAAGGCGGACAGATGCCACTGCAAAAGCGTGTGCCAAAATACGGTTTTAAAAATATAAACCGCAAGGAATATAGGTGTGTAAATATTGAATCATTGCAGTCTCTGGCAGACAATAAAGGGGTTTCCTCAATAGAACCTCAGACTATGATTGAATCGGGTCTGGTTTCAAAGAATTCACTTGTTAAAATTCTAGGTAACGGGACATTATCAGCAAAGCTTGAAGTCCATGCACACGCATTTTCGAAGTCTGCTAAAGAGGCGATTGAATCCGCAGGTGGAAAAGCAGTAAAGCTTTAGTTTTATGAGAACATTAATAGAGACTATAAAGAATATATTCAAGATTGAAGATCTTCGCTCGAGGATATTGTATACCCTTGGCATTCTTATGATATACCGGATATGCACGGTTGTTGTTTTGCCAGGCATAGATCCTCAGCAGCTGGATCAATTGCAGGCACAAACACAGGAGGGGATACTTGGTCTTCTTGATATGTTTTCAGGGGGAGCTTTCGCAAATGCCTCTATAGTTGCTTTGGGTATTATGCCTTATATATCCGCATCAATTGTGGTACAGCTTCTCGGTATAGCTGTTCCTTATTTCCAGAAATTGCAAAGGGAAGGAGAGAGCGGAAGAAGAAAAATCAATCAGATCACACGTTATCTCACTGTAATTATACTTGTATTCCAGTCACCAGCCTACCTGAGGAATTTGCAGGTCCAGCTCCCCGAGGAGGCGTTTGCTTTGGAGGGTCCGTTCTGGTGGCTTTCCTCAATAATTATTCTTACCTCGGGAACAATGTTCATTATGTGGCTCGGAGAAAGAATTACCGAAAAAGGCATAGGCAACGGCATTTCGCTCTTAATTATGGTGGGCATTATTGCAAGATTGCCCTTTGCATTGTTTGCCGAGTTTTTTGCAAAACTGGAACAACAACAGGGTGGCGGACTTATTTTCTTCGTTGTTGAAATGGTTGTCCTCTTTCTTGTATTCATGGGTGTGATACTTCTGGTTCAGGGGACAAGAAGAATTCCGGTTCAGTATGCAAAAAGGATAGTGGGGAACAAACAATACGGAGGAGTCAGGCAGTATATACCTCTTAAGGTAAATTCAGCCGGTGTTATGCCTATTATTTTTGCACAGGCACTGATGTTTATACCCATGACTCTTGCCGGATTTGCTGAGAGTGAGGCAATGTCAGGATTTGCAGCAGCATTTTCAGATTTTACAGGATTCTGGTATAATTTTACCTTTGCAATATTGATAATTTTATTTACTTATTTTTATACTGCTGTTACTATCAACCCAACACAAATGGCAGAAGACATGAAGCGCAACGGAGGTTTCATCCCCGGAGTTAAACCCGGGAAAAAGACCGTAGAGTTTCTTGACACTGTTATGTCAAGAATAACCCTGCCAGGATCAATTTGCCTTGCCATAGTTGCAATTATGCCTGCATTTGCAATGATGGCCGGTGTAAATGCTCAATGGGCGCAGTTTTACGGGGGGACCTCTCTTCTTATACTTGTTGGTGTTACCCTTGATACACTGCAGCAGATCGAAAGCCATTTGTTAATGAGGCATTATGACGGACTTATGAAGTCCGGCCGGATTAAAGGCCGTGCAGGTGGCGGTGTAATATAAACAGATAATTAACGTTCTTTGATGTTGGTGGTTAAAAATGAAGAAGAAATTGAAAAGCTGCGCCTGTCAAATTTGCTGGTGTCAAAAACCTTAGCAGAGCTGGCTAAGCACATAGAACCAGGCGTAACAACATTGAAGCTTGACAGAATAGCAGAAGAGTATATTCGTGATCATGGAGCCCAGCCCGGCTTTAAAGGTTACGACGGATTTCCAAATACCCTTTGCACATCGGTCAACAGTGAAGTTGTGCACGGAATTCCCTCAGAGCGTAACCTGGAAAATGGGGATGTGGTTTCAATTGATTGCGGAGTAATATTGGACGGTTATTATGGCGATACCGCCTACACTTTTTCTGTTGGTCAGGTTAACGAAGAGGTAAGGAAACTTCTTAAAACCACCTATGAGTCACTTATTAAAGGGATTGAAAACGCGGTTGAAGGAAATAGAGTTGGCGATATCGGAAACGCAGTTCAAACGCATTCTGAAAATTCCGGTTTTTCGGTAGTCCGTGAGCTGGTCGGACATGGAATTGGAAGGAAGCTTCATGAAAAACCCGAAGTGCCAAATTACGGGAAAAGAGGAAGAGGGGTGAAATTGAAAAGCGGTTTTGTAATTTGCATTGAGCCGATGATCAATTTAGGAAGAAGAAATATAACTCAAGACCCTGACGGCTGGACAATCAGAACCCGCGACGGTAAAGTTTCTGCTCATTATGAGCTTGCACTGGTAGTACAGAGAGAAAAAGCTGATATTTTATCTACATTTGAATATATTGAGCAAGTACTTAAAACTAAAAAAGAGGAACTGCCATGGCAAAACAGCCGCCTATAGAGCAAGACGGTACAATAGTTGAAGCTTTGTCAAATGCAATGTTCAAGGTTGAGCTTGAAAACGGGCATACTATAATAGCCCATATATCGGGTAAAATGCGTATGCACTATATTAAAATTCTTCCGGGTGATAAAGTGAAAGTGGAAATGTCTCCGTATGATCTTTCAAAGGGGAGAATTTGCTACAGGTATAAATAGTTTTTTAACACCGGCAAAAGCCATGGCAATATAATACTGACCGCTATAAAGGTCATTTTAGCTGAGAACTATACAATGTGTATAAGTACAATAAAATAAGAAAATTTTTAACTAATTATAATTTGCAGAGATGAAGGTAAGAGCATCAGTAAAAAAAAGAAGCGCTCAGTGTAAAATTGTACGCCGCAAGGGGCGCCTTTATGTTATTAACAAAAAGAATCCCAGGTATAAGCAGCGCCAGGGGTAACAATATTTTTAAAACCTTAAGATTTAGAATATGGCTAGAATAGTTGGAGTAGATCTTCCAAAAAACAAAAGAGGAGATGTGGGTTTAACCTATATTTACGGAGTAGGTCACACCACTGCAAGAAAGATACTCGAGGCTGCCGGAATAGACGGAAGCATAAAAGTAAAAGATTGGGATGACAAGCAGTTATCTGAGATCAGAACTATTGTAAATGAACAGTATAAGGTCGAAGGTGAATTGAGATCGATGATGCAAATGAATATCAAGCGGCTGATGGACATTGGTTGTTATCGTGGTATTCGCCACCGTTCCGGAATGCCGGTTCGCGGCCAGAGTACTAAAAACAATGCCAGAACCCGGAAAGGAAGAAAAAAGACTGTTGCAAACAAAAAGAAGGCAACCAAATAATTTTAACTTTAATTTATTATGGCAAAAAAGGTAAGGAAAACAAGAAAGAAAGTAGTAAAGATTGAACCGGTAGGCCAGGCTCATATTCAGGCGTCTTTTAATAATATAATAATAACAATGACCAATAATAACGGTCAAACAATAACCTGGGCTTCGGCGGGAAAAATGGGATTCAAGGGTTCAAAAAAGAACACTCCTTACGCCGCGCAGGTTGCAGCTGCTGACTGTGCTAAGTTATCCTATGATCTGGGTCTGCGGAAGGTGAAGGTATTTGTCAAGGGTCCGGGTTCAGGACGTGAATCGGCTATACGGACAATCCACAATTCCGGCATTGAAGTTACCGAAATTATAGATGTAACTCCGCTGCCTCACAACGGTTGCCGTCCTCCCAAACGCAGGAGAGTTTAGCAGGATAAAATGATGTTAATTAAAACAATTTATATTTAAAATGGCTAGATACAGAGGTCCAAGAACTAAAATAGCAAGAAAATTCGGTGAACCCATATTCGGGCCGGATAAGGTGTATGAAAAAAAGAATTATCCGCCCGGTCAGCATGGTATGAACAAGAAGAGGAAAAAAACCTCTGAATACGGTATGCAGCTGCTGGAAAAACAAAAGGCCAAATATACCTACGGAATGCTGGAGAGGCAATTTTACAATTTTTTCCATAAAGCTTCAGTAGCTAAAGGTATTACAGGTGAAGCTCTTTTGCAGTTGCTCGAGTCGCGTCTTGATAATGTAGTATTCAGAATGGGTATAGCTCCTACAAGGGCAGCAGCACGTCAGCTGGTATCGCACCGTCATATTGTAGTTAACGACAGTGTGGTCAATATACCCTCTTATATCCTCAAACCCGGTGACCATGTGGGAGTGCGTGAAAAGTCCAAGTCTCTGGAGGTAATAAACAACTCCCTCTCTGAGAGGAAAAGGAATGCATATTCCTGGATTGAATGGAATCAGGAGAAATATACAGGCAGGTTTCTGAATGTGCCTGAGCGATCAGAAATTCCTGAGAATATTAAGGAGCAATTGATTGTAGAATTGTACTCAAAATAAAACAGTAATGGCAATATTAGCATTCCAAAAACCTGAAAAGGTTATTATGCTCGATTCAACCGATACTTTCGGTAAGTTTGAGTTCCGCCCCCTTGAGCCCGGGTATGGGATTACTATAGGTAACGCTCTGAGAAGGATCCTTCTTTCTTCTCTGGAGGGATATGCTATAACAAACGTAAAAATATCGGGAGTCGAACATGAATTTTCAACAATAACCGGTGTAATTGAAGATGTAACGGAAATAATTTTAAATCTTAAGCAGGTCAGATTTAAAAAACAAAGGGAGGATGCCGAGGAAGAAAAAATTTCAGTATCCCTGAATAACCGGCAGGAGTTGAAAGCCGGGGATCTTGATAATTTTATGAGTGGTTTTTCTGTTTTGAATCCGGATCTTTTAATATGCCGGATGGAGCCCGATGTTAAGCTTGAGATGGAGTTAACCGTAAATAAAGGTCGCGGTTATGTCCCGTCAGAAGAAAATAAGCCGGCCGATCAGGAATTCGGACTTATTGCCATGGATTCGGTTTTCACCCCAATTAAAAATGTTAAATATGATGTTGAAAACTTCAGGGTTGAACAGAGGACCGATTATGAAAAGCTTATTTTGGAAATTCTAACCGACGGCTCAATCCACCCCAAAGATGCCCTGAAAGAAGCAGCCAAGATATTAATACATCATTTTATGCTGTTTTCCGATGAAAAGATAACCCTTGATACTGAAGAAAAGCTGACAAATGAAGAGTTTGATGAAGAAGTGCTTCACATGCGTCAATTACTGAAAACAAGGCTGGTTGATCTGGATTTATCGGTAAGGGCTCTGAATTGTTTAAAGGCTGCTGAAATTGAAACACTGGGCGACTTGGTCCAGTACAATAAAAATGACCTTCTGAAATTCAGAAATTTCGGAAAAAAATCCCTTACAGAGCTTGATCAGCTTCTTGAATCGATGAACTTGACATTTGGTATGGATATATCCAAATATAAATTAGAGAACGAATAAGAAATGAGACATAGAAAAAAATTGAATCACCTGGGAAGGACAAGTTCCCACAGAAAAGCGATGCTTGCAAACATGGCCTCATCGCTTATCCTGCATAAGCGTATAACCACTACAACAGCAAAAGCCAAGGCATTGCGTGTTTTTGTTGAGCCTATCATTACAAGGGCAAAATCAGATTCCACCCATTCAAGAAGACTTGCATTCAAATATTTGAAAAACAAATACGCCGTATCTGAACTTTTCAGAGAAGTAGCTACAAAGATTGCTGACCGCGCGGGAGGTTATACACGCATTCTGAAAACCGGGAACCGTTTGGGCGATAATGCTGATATGTCTATTATCGAACTTGTAGACTATAATGAAAATATGCTGGCTGCTGCTGAAGAGACAAAGAAAAAGGCCAAACGTACAAGAAGAAGGGGAGGAAAGAAGAAGTCGGCTGCCGAAACCGCCCAGACTGAGACAACACAAACTGCGGAACCTGTAGAAAGCGATCAAAATGAAACTGAAGAAGCAGCTGTAACCGATCAGAAAAAAACTGAAGAGACGGTTGAAACCGATCAGCAACAGGAATCTGCCGATGTTAAGGAAGATACCGCTGAACAGGAGGAATCGGTTGAGACTAAGGATGAATCTGATAAGCAGGAGGGCTCTGCAGGTGATGATCAGGAAAAAGAATCCCGGAAAGGCTCTGGCAAGGGAGAAGATATTTCCCAAACCAAATCGGAAGATAAGGATAAAGGTGATGATGAAAAGGGTGAGGGTGAAAAAGAGAGCTGATAAGCCAATTATCTTTGATTATTTAAATACATCAATCTTATGAGTCAAATTGAAAGCATCAGGGCCAGGGAAATATTGGATTCTCGCGGCAATCCCACCGTTGAAGTCGATCTTATAACCAGGAGCGGTTTTTTCGGACATGCAGCCGTACCTTCAGGAGCCTCCACCGGTGTTTATGAGGCTGTTGAACTTCGCGATAAGGATGAATCCCGTTATATGGGGAAAGGAGTTTTAAAGGCTGTTGAAAATGTAAACACCATTATAAATGAAAAGTTGCGCGGCTTCAGTGTATGCGATCAAAATTTGATAGATGCTGCAATGATTGAGCTTGACGGGACTGAAAATAAAAGCAGGCTTGGTGCAAATGCCATACTTGGAGTGTCGCTGGCTTCTGCACGCGCTGCAGCAGGTTATACCGGACAGGAATTGTACCGCTATATCGGAGGTGTGAATGCAAATACTTTGCCCGTACCTTTGATGAACATACTGAACGGAGGGTCCCATGCCGACAATAAGATAGATATACAGGAATTTATGATAATGCCGGTTGGGGCGGCTACCTTCAGGGAAGCATTGCGTATGGGAACTGAGATTTTTCACAGTTTGAAAAATGTACTAAAAGAGCAGGGGCACTCAACCAATGTAGGCGACGAAGGTGGATTCGCTCCTGATTTGTCATCAAATGAAGAAGCAATTGAAGTAGTTCTCAAAGCGGTAGAAAAAGCAGGATACAAGCCCGGCAAGGATGTTTTCATTGCTTTGGATCCGGCTGCATCGGAGTTTTTCGATAAAGATAAAAAGCAGTATTACTTTAAATCAACAAATGAATTTTTCACTTCAAGCCAGCTTGTAGATTTTTGGAAGAGCTGGGTTGAAAAGTACCCGATATTGTCAATAGAGGACGGACTCCATGAGGATGACTGGGAAGGATGGAGGATGCTGACAGATGCGATAGCCCATAAAGTTCAGATTGTCGGTGATGATCTGCTTGTGACAAACGTAAAAAGATTACAAAGGTTTATTGAGGAAAAAGCCGGTAATTCCATCCTTATAAAAGTCAACCAGATAGGAACACTAACTGAAACCATTGATGCTGTCCAGCTTGCTTTACAAAACGGGATGAGTTCAGTTATAAGCCACCGCTCGGGGGAAACCGAAGATACTTTTATAGCTGATCTTTCTGTAGGTCTTAATACAGGAATGATAAAAACCGGATCCGCATCCCGCTCAGACAGGATAGCAAAATATAATCAATTGCTTAGGATCGAGGAGGAGCTTGGCAGTATGGCTAAATTTAAAGGAATAAATTCCCTGTGATTCTCTGAAGACTTACAAAAAGGCATAATGCGCGGGATCCAGGGGTGAAGTTATATCGATTATAACCGGCATGAAAAGCCGGTTTTTTTATGGTGTGCCGTGCATGATTGCTTAACTTGTTGGTGAAAATCCACTTCCCGTTTACCTTGCATGAGATATTGTACTGATCGTGAGAACAACAGTTACTTTCAGGGCTTTTATTTTATATAATCGTCTTCAGGTTATATTATGATTTGACAAAAATGTTAATTTAGCGATAATTATTTCCTGCAACGGTTATGTAATATGCTGCATTTATTTATGCCGCCCGGTATTTTGGTAATAATCTTATTCTGGCATTCACAGCCTGCATATATAATGTATGTGGTGCTTGTGGTGTTGCTTGTTTATTTTCTGTTTCTTTACCGTACACGCAATCTGCGAATTGCCAATCAAATTTTAAGGGAGAAGGAAGCTGCCTCAAAGGAGATCGCAAGGCAAAAGGAAGAGCTGTCACTTAAAAACAAGAACATTACAGACAGCATTAATTATGCAAAGCGAATACAAATGGCAATTATGCCAAGTCACAAAAATTTTTCCAGACTTTTCCCCGAATCGTTCATTTATTATAAGCCGAAAGATATCGTAAGCGGTGATTTTTACTGGATAAATGAAAAGAATGGCAAGATATTTATTGCTGTTGCAGATTGCACCGGGCATGGTGTCCCGGGAGCATTTATGTCAATAATTGGTTTTGAGCTTATTAGAAATATAATTTTTACAAGGAAGCTGGAAAAGCCGGCTTCCATACTTGATCAGCTAAATTATGACTTTACTGCTATATTTCATGACAACAATGATTCTGAAAATAATATGACCTTCAGGGACGGGATGGATATAGGGTTTTGTGTCATTGACAAGGAAAATGCTGTAATAGAGTATGCAGGAGCTTTTTTGCCCCTGTATCTGATCAGGAACAGTACAATAACCGAATTTAAAGGTGACCGTTCGTCTATCGGCTTGATCTATGAAAAAGAAAAAGAATCCTTTACCAATCACCGCATGAATCTTCAAAAAAACGATGTTGTTTATCTTTTTTCAGACGGCTACGCTGATCAGTTTGGTGGTGAAAAAGGGAAAAAATTCAAATACCGCAGATTCAGATACCTGCTTCTCAATATTAACACCCTGCCCATGCAAAAGCAGAAGGAATTGGTTGAGAATAGCATGAAACAATGGATGAAAGGGCACGAGCAGGTGGATGATATTCTGATAATTGGGTTTAAACCCAATATTGGGGACTAAAATTTGTGAAAAACCCTCAGCAACGCTCAAGAAGCTTTTTCATTTTAAGCAGCAACTCATCGGCGTTGAAAGGTTTGCTTATATAGTCATCCATCCCTGCTGCAAGACAGGTTTCCCTGTCTCCGTGCAAAGCATTTGCAGTAATCGCAATTACAGGTGTGTGTGCATTTATGGAGGACTCAACCTCCCTGATTTTTTTTGTGGCTACAATACCGTCCATAATAGGCATTTGAATATCCATCAAAATTATGTCATATTTCGATTTTCCGAACATCTCAAGTGCCTCTTTACCGTTATTTGCAAGGTCTACCTTACCTACCGCTTTTTTTAAGCTAAGCATAAGGATTTTCTGATTGATGGAATTGTCTTCGACCAGCAAAATGCTCGCCTCATCGAGTTTGATGTCACTTGCCGGGGCCGGGCTTTTATCCGTTTTAACACTTTCAGTTGAAGGAGTCTTCTTTTCACGAAAGGATTTGCTGAATGGAAGAGAAAATTCAAATACCAGATTCTTTTCTGGTGTAAAAGACAATTCCAGATTTCCCCCGCTTTGTGTTATCAATTTATGTGCTATTGCTAATTCACTTATGTTGGTAAAGGCTGAAAAATCGGATGCCGGGAATGCTCTTCTGGGTTCGTTTATATCTGTTATACCAAAAGGTAATGAAACGGGCTTGTCAGTTGAAATATGGAATTTAGCATCTGCATATTCCTGGTTTTCATAAGTGGTTTCAACTTCAATCCCTAAAGTCAGTTTTTCAGCCCCTTTATTTTTGATAATTGTCTCTATCAGATTGAGCAATATCTGCCTTAGTTTAACCGGCTCACCAATTAGTTGGGTATTCTTCATATGCTTGGTAATGGCAAAGTTGAATTCAATATTGGCATGAACCTGGGAAGCAAAAAGCTTTATAGTGTTGTTTACGGTTGAAAAGAGGTTGAAACCGACTTTTTCTTCCTTCTCTTTGCCTTTTACCGATGATTCTGCAATGTCTTCAACAGCATTCAGAAGATTTTGGGCAGATGCCACTATGGTTTCCATTAAATCCTTTTGTTCGGATGTTAAATTGGATTCATTGGCCATATTGCCAATAAGCATTATATTATTCAAAGGAGTTCTGATCTGGTGAGAAAGCCGGGAAATAAAGTTTTCTTTTTCTTTTACTTCGTTTTTTGATTCAATCAGTTGCATTTCCAGCTGACGTAAATTGCTGATGCGGAAGTTTTCAAGGGTGCAGGAAACAAGAATAAGGCCTGTATACGCACCTGAAAAACGGGCAAGAAAAAGAAAGCTGTAATCATTTGTATTAAAAAATGTATAAGGCATTGAGAGTAATGCGACGGATGCGACCAGAACAAAAACCGACAGTAAGCTGCCATATTTTGCACCCCATATGCTTGATGATACTGCAGGTATTATCAGAAGCCAAAATAGTGCTGAGTCTTCATTTGTTTCAAATAAGATTACATATAATATAAGGGCAACTATAAGGACCGTATTTAGTATGGCCAGGATCAGAAACCGGCGAGTTTTGTAAATAAAATAAAAACCTGATGCAATAATAAAAGCGGCAGTTAAAGTTGCACTTCCCCGGAGTGAATCCCCAAGGTAAAAAGCAATTGCTGAGAATGCAACAAGCATTAATACTGCTGAAAAACTGAGAACATTTATGAAAATTATCCGGTTAAGGATAATTTCCTCGCATTTGCCTTTTAAGCCAAGCGAAAAAAATTTATTGAGCTTTTCAAAAAACTTCATGAGCGTTTGATTGTGCTGTTTTAATCCAATTCTCAAAATTATCAAATAATAAATTATAAAATGAGTGTTTGATATCAAATGTGAAAATTTTCTCTCTTTTTTTCATTGTCAAGTTGACTATTGGTTAATATTGGCCCAGGAGGTATAAAAGAAAGTGTAAATTATTACCTTTGTCCTGCTTGTGTGCGAATTAATAATATATTTGAGTCCGTTTCAAAAATTGAATTTTTATGTTAAATAAACCTTCAATACCAAAAGGTACAAGAGATTTTTTACCTGCTGAAATGGCCGGCAGGAATTATATTTTTCAAACAATAACAAACGTTTTTTCACTATATGGCTATACACCAATTGAAACACCGGCCATGGAGAACCTTTCCACATTGCTTGGAAAGTACGGGGAAGAAGGCGATAAATTGTTGTTTAAAATTCTAAACTCCGGTGATTTTTTGTCGAAGGTTCCTTCCGGGGAATATTTCCGTGATTCCAACAAGTTGTCCTTCAAGATTTGTGAAAAGGGTTTGAGGTACGACCTTACCGTACCTTTCGCACGCTTTGTTGCACAACATAAAAACAGCCTTACCTTCCCCTTCAAACGATATCAGATACAGCCGGTTTGGAGGGCAGACAGACCTCAAAAGGGTCGTTACCGGGAATTTTTCCAGTGCGATGTTGATGTTATAGGCAGCAATTCATTGTTCAACGAAATTGAACTGGGGCAGATAATTGATGATGTTTTCACAGGTCTTAATGTAAGTTGTGATGTTAAGATAAACAATCGAAAGATACTTGCCGGTATAGTGGATCTTGTCGGGGAATCCGGGAAATTTAACCAGATTATGACAGCTATTGATAAAATGGAGAAAGCCGGCAGGGAAAATGTGATTATGGAATTAAGGGATAAAGGTCTTTCATCCGAATCAATTGAAAAAATAATGTCTTTTATTGGGATCACCGGGAGCAATAAACAAAAGTTGAACTCATTGATATCAATGCTTCAGGAATCGGAGGCAGGTGTAAAAGGAGCTGAGGAGGTGGAGTTTCTCTTTAATAATCTGGAAAAACTTGATTTGCAAAATGATTTTACATTTGATGTTGCACTTGCCAGAGGGCTGGATTATTATACAGGCACCATTTTCGAAGTAAAGGCAAAGGATGCTGAAATTGGCAGCATATGTGGTGGCGGTCGATATGACAATTTAACTGAAATGTTTGGATTGCCCGATGTTTCAGGTGTTGGTGTTTCTTTCGGTGCCGATCGCATATACGATGTAATGATTCAGCTTAACGCTTTTCCCCGGGAGCTTCTCACTACAACGAAATTAATGTTTACCAACTTCGGCGAAAAGGAAGCGGCTTTTTCCTTGTCTGTTCTCGAAAAGGTTAGAAAAGCGGGTGTTTCTGCTGAATTGTACCCTGAAACGGTTAAGATGAAAAAACAACTTTCCTATGCTCACAGACGGCATATCCCTTTTGTTGCCCTGGTAGGTGAAACGGAACTGAAAGAACAGCTTGTTACTCTGAAAAATATGGAAACCGGAACTCAGGAAAAAATTAGTCCCGCCAAATTGATAGAAAAACTCACAAGCTAAAACCGACGTTTTTATAAATAAGTCTATGGGGAAATTACATTATGTGTCAGCTCAGGAGTTAACTTTTCAGCGTATTGAAGAGTTGCTCAACGAAGATCTTGAATTAGCTCTTTCCGATGATGCGAGGACCAGGATACACGAATGCAGGAAGTTTCTCGATGACTGGCTTGCCGGCTCTGATGAGCCGGTATACGGCATAAATACCGGATTCGGATCATTGTGCGATCGTTCTGTGCCCAAAAATGACATAGAAACTCTTCAGCAAAACCTTGTTATGTCGCATGCATGTGGTGTTGGTGAGGAGGTTCCCGTTGAAATTGTCAGACTGATGCTTTTTTTGAAAATCCAATCTCTTTCTTATGGATACTCGGGCGCTCAACTGGCTACTGTTGAGAGACTTGTAGAATTTTACAATAATGGAATTTATCCTGTAGTTTACAGGTTTGGTTCATTGGGTGCATCGGGTGATCTTGCTCCTCTCGCTCACTTGAGTCTTCCGCTTATGGGACTGGGGGAGGTCAATTATAGAGGAGTTAAAATGCCGGCAGGAGAAGTTTTAAATAAGTTCGGATGGTCGCCTGTGCGTCTCAGGGCAAAGGAAGGACTGGCACTTTTGAACGGCACACAATTTATGAATGCTTATGGGTTGCATTGCTGCCTGAAAGCCATAAGGCTTTCCAGGATGGCTGATCTTATTTCCGCCATATCAATTGATGCATTTGACGGACGGGGTGAACCTTTTCATGAGTTCATCGGCGAAATCAGACCTCACAAAGGTCAGATAGAAACGGCCGCCAGATTGCGTTCTTTGTTGCAGAATAGTGAAATAATGAAAAGGAGAAAGGATCATGTTCAGGATCCTTATTCTTTCAGGTGTATTCCTCAGGTTCACGGTGCTTCGAAGGATACTGTAGACTATGTTTGCAGTGTGATTAAAAAAGAGATTAATTCGGTTACAGATAATCCTGTTATTTTACCCCGAGAGGGAAGAATTCTTTCCGCCGGCAATTTTCATGGTCAACCCCTGGCACTTGCACTGGATTTTCTTAGTATAGCTCTTGCCGAACTTGGGAGCATTTCTGAGCGCCGGATATATCAATTACTATCAGGCAAGAGAGGATTGCCTTCATATCTTGTGGCCAATCCCGGCCTTAATTCCGGTTTTATGATACCTCATTATACAGCCGCTTCGATGGTAAGCCATAACAAGCAGTTATGCACTCCGGCGTCTGTTGACTCCATAGACTCTTCACAGGGACAGGAAGATCATGTCAGTATGGGAGCTAATGCAGCGGTCAAGGCTGGTGAATTGGCAGTAAATGTTGAGTATATACTAGCAATTGAGTTGTTTACTGCAGCACAGGCGCTTGATTTCAGGCGTCCTTTAAAAACATCTCACTTTTTGGAGAATTTTATGGAAAAGTACCGGAAAAAAGTGGGATTCATCTCCGATGACCGTCCGATGTATACTGAAATGAACGCATCACTTGAATTCCTGAGGAATGTTGACGACAGGGCTTTTGAGTAACATCAGTCAGGCGATCCCCTTCTGTCTGAATCCCTTCGAAGGCGCCGGAGCAATCTCCCGCGGAACTCATCTTCGGCAAGGTATAGCAGCATAACTCTTTCGGCCGAGATAATATCTTTCAGCTTTTCATGGTACTCCATGCCCAGCTGAGCGTCTTTCATTCTCAGCTCAACCAGACTGTCTACCATTTCGGTTATTTCTGAGGAGGACAACTCCTCTCTTTTTTCATTAAAACGCGAAATAATATCTCTTCGCTCCAGAAGCAGGTTATTTCTTTTTTTGTCAAACTCATTGTAAACCGGCCAGAATTTTTCGGCCTCTTCGGAGGTAAGATCCAGCTTTGAGGTTATAAAAGAAACCCTTTCGGCTTGTATTTTCTCCAAGTGATGATGACGCTGTGAATTTGCCGTAAGCGAAAAACTCAGGGCAATTATAAGCATCAGGGATATATGTAAGAGTTTCATAGTTTCAAATTTAGTTTTTTACTAATAATATTCTGCAACAAGATAATATATTTCAATATCACTTTCTGCAGTTAAGTAATCAATATATGCTTCACTCTCTTCATCTTCCAGATAAAAATCCTCAATAAGCTCCTCTTCGCCAAACTCGCTTAAAAGTAAAGTATAGCTGTAATTATAATAGTGCAAATCAATAAATTCAGCAATCTGATCTTGCGTGACTTCAGAGGGTTCAGGTGATGTTATAAACCTGAAGCCGTGATAGCCGAAAAAGGCAAAACCGGCAATAATTGCCACAAGTGCTAACCGGGGCTTCAACGTTTGCCATAAATGCTCAAGTTTTGAGGGCAATACAGCTTGCTTCTTCTCCTTTTCAGAAATACTACGGTGTATTCTTGAAGGCAGCTCTTCAAAATAATTTGCCGGAGTGGTGAAAGGTTTTTCTTTCTTTATTTTTGAAAGCCTTGACCCTATTTTGGAAAAATCTTTCATAATTGTCTTTTTACAGCCAGTTAAATGTGCTGAAAACTCCTCTTAGATTACCCTTTTAATACTTTGGTTTTCTCTTAAACTATTAACGGTTACCAGGTTTGATAAATTTTTAGTTAAATATTTTGAATAATTTTTTTTATCTTTTTCATATAATTTAGACACAACTACTTTATTTAGGTTTAATTATCGGTCAGGTATTTTTCAATTTTTTTTACTGCATGATGATATGAGGCTTTAAGCGAGCCTGTGGATGTGTTGAGGATTTCTGCCATATCCTCGTATTTCATCTCATCGAAATATTTCATGTTAAAAACCATGCGCTGCTTTTTAGGCAGGCTTAAAATGGCTTTCTGCAGTTTAAGCTGCAGTTCGTCACCATTGAAATATGGGTCACTTTCCAGTTCCCGGTTGAGCTGATTTTCAGTATCAAAAAACGGCAAAAAATTCTTTCTTTTTTTAGTCTTCAAAAAATTCAAAGCTTCATTTGTGGCAATCTTGTAGAGCCATGTAAAAAGGTGAGAATCCTCCCTGAACTTGTCCAGGCCCTTCCATACCTTAATAAAAATGTTTTGCAAAACATCATCTGTGTCATCATGATTTATTATGATTTTCCTTATGTGCCAATAAAGCTTCTCCTGGTATTTTTTTATTATCAGGTCGAAAGCAAAATTACGGTGACTTTCGTTACGGAACAGTTTGAGAAGTTCTTTATCACTGTACTCCTGCATTCTTTATTTATTGTTGTTTTCCAAAAGGGTTGGAACTACGTTTAATAACTTTAGACGAGCACATTTGAGGATGATTTAACAAAATTAATGATAAAAACTGATTTAATAAACTTTAACAATACCCCGTTCTTATATTATTTTGTCAGCCAAAGGCTGATGGGGTTCATCTGCGGGGATTTGAGGATTGCTGCATTATTTTTATTCTAAACCGTACTGTTCCAGATATGCTTCAACACGTTCAAAAACCTTTTGCGGGGTAAACCCGAACTTTTCATCAAGCACTCCTGCAGGAGCCGAATAACCAAAATGTTCAAGTCCGAGAACCTTCCCCTTCGGACCTACAATATTTTGCAATGTAAGTGGTAGTCCTGCAGTTAATCCGAAAACCGGCAGTTTTGAGGGAAGGAGTTTTTCCCTGTAGTGATAGGGTTGTTTGCGGAAAAGTCCTTCCGAGATTACAGAGACAACTCTCACATCCAATTTTTTTCTTTCTTCCAGTAATTCACAGGTTTCAATAAGTGTTGATACTTCTGAACCGGACCCCGCGAGGATCAAATCCGGTTCACTGTTTGCCTCTTTAACTGTATAAGCGCCATTGCGGGCATTAAGGGCTTCTTTGTAACGCGAGGAACCTCCTCCTGCAGGAAGGTTTTTTATTTTCTGCCGTGAAAGTATCAAAGCAGTCGGTGTATCTTTGTTTTCCATTGCCATTTCCCAGGCTACAGTAGTTTCCCACGCATCTGCCGGCCTTAAAATAAGCATACTTGGATTGCCTGAATGGTTTTTCAAATGTTCCATTACCCTTATCTGAGCTTCCTGCTCTACGGGTTGGTGGGTGGGACCGTCTTCTCCAACACGGAATGCATCGTGAGTCCATATATATTTGACGGGCAGCTCCATCAATGCACCCACTCTCACGGTCGGCTTCATGTAATCGGAAAAAACGAAAAAGGTTCCGCAGGCTGCAATCACTCCGCCATGAGCAGTCATCCCATTGACAATGGCTCCCATTGTTAGCTCAGAAACACCGTTGTGCAAAAATGCTCCGCTGAAATCTCCTTTAGTAAAGGGTTTGGTTTCCTTTAAAAAACCTTCGGTTTTATCGCTGTTTGCAAGGTCTGCCGAACATACAATCATATTTTCGACATGTTTTGCAAGATAATTAAGTACTGAACCGGAAGCGGCACGTGTTGCAATATTGTCTTTTTGCTCAATTATACTGTAATCCAACGCAGGTGTATCACCGGACAAGAATCTTTGAAGTTTTTTTGCAAGCTCCGGATTTTTACTCTCCCATTCTTTTTGCATCTGCTTTTTGGAAGCTGCTTTTTCCCTTTTTTCCTCCAATATTTTTTCGTAGTACTGGCTAACCTCTGGAAAAATTTCAAACGGCTTTTCGGGATCACCTCCCAGATTTAAAACGGTTTTTTCGAATGACCCGCCAGCTGCACTTAAAGGCATCCCATGTGTTACAACCTGTTTTTCGAAGGATTGGCCGCTTTCTGTGACCGCCCCCTTGCCCATGATGGTTTCTCCTATTATCAGAAAAGGCTTTGAACTTTCATTAACAGCCTCTTCAAGGGCCTCATAAATTTGGTGAGGATCATGCCCGTTGATTGTTTTTACCCGCCATCCCCATGCTTCATATTTTTTTGCGGTATCTTCACTTGAAACCTTCATGGTTTCTGTGGATAGTTGTATTTCATTGGAGTCAAAGAACATTATAAGGTTATTAAGTCCTAGATGCCCTGCTATACGTCCTGCTCCCTGAGATATCTCCTCCTGTATACCTCCGTCGGAAATAAAAGTGTAAATTTTATGGCTCATCCATTCACCGAACCTGGCTGACAGAAAACGTTCGGCTATTGCTGCGCCAACGGCCATGGCATGCCCCTGTCCCAGAGGCCCGGAGGTGTTTTCTATTCCGCGGGAAATATCGCGTTCAGGATGGCCGGGGGTTGGACTTCCCCATTGACGGAATTCTTTAAGATCACTCAAAGTGTATTGCCCCGTAAGAGTTAGAACCGAGTATAGCATAGGTGACATGTGACCGGGATCAAGGAAAAACCGGTCGCGCATATGCCACTCCATGTCCGAGGGGTCGAAATTCAGGAAATGGGAGTATAAAATATTGATAAAATCGGCTCCGCCCATTGCTCCCCCGGGATGACCCGATTTTGCTTTTTCAACCATTGCGGCTGTTAAAATTCTTATATTGTCTGCTCCTTTGTTAATAATATTTATATCCATTTTTAATCACATTTATAGCCGTCTGTTTTGATTTTCAGAGTGATCAGGTAGTTTGATCCAAACAACAAAAGTAATTAATTTCAGGGACTTGCATGTTGCTTATATTATTTTTTTTAAAATTGTTTTCAACTTCAGGTGTACTTATATTAGATGAAAACCCCGTTTTATAATGCCAAAGGCTGACGGGGGTTGCAGGTAATTTTAAAAACGGTAATTTTGCAATTGATTAAAATTTATAGTAATGGGACTCAGATGTGGTATTGTGGGAGTAGCCGCTTGCGGTAAAACAACTCTTTTCAACTGTATGTCGGGACAAAAGGCCCAAACTTCTGTTTCCTCTTTCGGAAAAGGTGGAGCAAATGTTGGAATGGTCCAGGTTCCGGATGAGCGGTTAGATATGTTGGCTAAATTTTATACCCCACAAAAAATAGTGCATACAGCTGTTGATATTGTTGATATACCCGGTATTACAAAAGGGAGTGCCGATGGGAACAGGTTTTTGGCCGATGTGAGAAATACTGATGCACTTATTCATGTGCTAAGGTGTTTTGAAGATCCAAGTGTACCGCATGCAGATGGTTCGGTTGATCCTATGCGCGATATGGATACCGTTGAACTGGAGATGAAGGTTAAGGATCTTGAGCTTGTTGAGAAAAAAATTGAAAAGCTGGAAAAAGTTGCAAAATCGGGAGATAAGAATGCAATAAAAGGAATAGAAGTACTTGAAAAACTCAAAAGGCATTTCGAGGATTTTCTGCCGGCGCGCAATATAGAAATCAGGGATACTGACAAAAGGTTTTTGGAGGATATGGATTTCCTTTCTGCTAAACCTGTAATATATGTTTGCAATGTTGATGAAAGCTCAGTTACAGGTGAAAATACCCATGTAAGGAAAGTAAGGGAAAGGTTTAAAGAAGAAGAAAATCAGATTCTTGTAATAGCTGCCAAAACCGAGGCAGAAATAGCTAAGGTCAACTCTTTGGAAGAGCGCCGGGAATTTCTTGAGATGATGGGTTTAAGTGAACCGGGAGTCAACAAAATGATAAGAGCAGCATATAATTTGCTCAAATTGCAGACTTTTTTCACGGTTGCAAACAAAGAGGTCAGGGCGTGGACTATCAGGGAGGGAATGACCGCACGTGAAGCAGCAGGGATAATACACAGTGACATGGAAAGAGGTTTCATAAGAACCGAGGTTATCAGGTATGAGGATCTTGTAACTCTTGGTTCCGAAGCGGAATGCCGAAAAAAGGGTAAAGTTTCGGTTGAGGGTAAAAATTACGTGGTGGAGGATGGAGATATTCTTTATATTCGTTTCAACGTATGATCTTTTATATTTTTTAAAAATAAAAATCTCAAATTAAAGGTGATGAGCATATCAGTCAGATTATTAACAGCAATAATTGTTTTTTTTCTTTCTTACTCTCACTGCTATACCCGTCAGCCGGAACATTTTGAAGGTGACAGACCCAAACTTGTTTTCGGTATCGTGGTTGAAAAGATGCGTTATGATTATTTAGAGCGTATGTGGGATAGTTTTGGAGATGAGGGATTTAAAAAGCTAGTCAGGGAAGGAGCGTTTTGCAGGAACGCTTCTTTTGATTATTTGAACAATCAGACTTCACCTGGATATACTACAATTTTTACAGGTGTTAATCCTTCAGAACATGGAGTTATTTCAAATGTCTGGTATGACAGGCTAAGCGGGTCGGCCGTAGAAAGCCATTCAGACAAGAAAGTTACGGCAGTGGGCGGCTCTTTTGAGAACGGGCAAAGGTCTCCGGCAAATTTGAAAATTGAGACTGTCGGCGACAGGATGAGAAAATTTCAAAATTTCAAATCCAGAGTCTACAGCGTTTCTATGAGCTCCCGTGGTGCTGTTTTTTCCGGAGGGTTTTCGGCCAATGCAGCCTGGTGGTTTGATGTTAACTCCGGTCAATGGATGTCAAGTTCCTATTACATAGATTCACTTCCCGGATGGGTAAAAGATTTTAATTCAAAAAATTTTCCTGAAAAATATTCACAGCGAGCATGGGAACCTTTAATGGGACCTGAGAAATATTTCAGCCAGTATGGTTCTGACGATAAGTCCGGTTTGTTTAAACATAACCTGAGGCAGTTAAGTCGCAAAAGTGATGATTTTGAGCTTTTGAGAGAGTCACCGTTTGGAAATGTATTGACAAGGGACTTTGCCATATCGCTTATTTTGAACGAAAACCTTGGAAATGAAGGATATACCGATAAGTTCATTCTCGGTTTGTCGGCAACAGGTGATATAGGGCAAAAATACGGTGTTTTTTCACCGGAGCTTCAGGATGCTTATCTGAGGCTTGATCAAGAGATAGCACATATACTGCGTTTTTTGGATGAAAATTTTGGTAAAGAGAATGTTTTGGTTTTTCTGACTTCTGATCAGGGAGCTGCTTATCCGGAGGAATATATTAAAACTTCAAAAATTCCATCCGGCACTTTTAGTCAGGCAGCGGCCACTGCACTTTTGAGAAGCTATCTAAATGCATCTTACGGGGAAGGAGACTGGGTTGAGGCTTATCATTCCAGGCAGGTGTATTTGAACCGTCTTCAAATTGAAGAGTCCAATATTCAGCTTGGTGAAATTCAGATGAAATCCGCCCGCTTTATTAGCAATATGACAGGGGTGGGGAGGACTTTTACGGCTGAAGTATTAACAAGCAACAATTTTACCGGCGGATTGGATTACAGGGTGCAGACAGGCTTTAACCCGGGACGTTCGGGTGATGTTATCCTTTATTTAAGACCGGGCTGGCAGGAAAGGTCAGTTACTGAAGAAGCAACCAATCAGCCTGTCAAAGATTCTCATGTACCTCTTGTATGGTACGGGGGTAATGTTAATAATACAATAATAAACAGGCCTGTTAATATGACAGATATAGCACCTACGATATCATTTTTGCTTAATATGCCCTATGGAAGTGATTTCAGCGGCCAGCCCCTTATGGAGCTGGCCCGCTGATAATGGTTTTAAATTTGCCTGTAAAGACCGGGTTTATTTACCAGCCCGGCAGGAAGTTCAGTCCGAACACCCCGCCCATAACACCGTCGCGGTGGATAGGATAAGCATAATAAGGTTCAAGTATAAGATACCCGAAAAGATTAAAACGCAATGAAGCTCCTGCGCTGAAGAACGGGTATCTGTTATCAGTATCATCGCGGTCCAGTGTTGGTCTTTCCTCTTTAGTCCATGCAACTCCTGCATCAAAAAACAGGTTCAGTTCGGTGAAAAAGAAACCCGATTCGATCACGGCAAGAACATCGGGTCCGGTAAAGGGCAGCCTTAGTTCGACATTTCCTACCAACATTTGTGTGCCGATCATGTCGTTGAATGTGAATCTTGGGTCTCTTACAGATTGCATTTCATAAAACTGGTTTGTCATATATCCGCGCAAAAATCCCGGGAAACCAAGGAAAAGCGGACGAAACAGATCGTTGTCGGCATCTTGTCCGTATCTTCCGCTGTAGTAAAGGCGGTAGGACAAGTTCAGGGGGTTGAAAAAATGATAATTCCTGAAATCTGCAATGCTCTGATACATATTGATCTCCCCGAAATATCTGTCGAGGTGAAGGCGGTATCTGTGACCGCGCATAGGTGATGCCATTCCGAAATATGAATCATCTCCAACATAGGCAACATTCCCCCTGCCAAGTGTAAAGCCCGGTGGTGCATCGGCTTGTTCACGGGATTGTCCTATCTGAAACCCCTGTTGATCGTAGTAATGATTGAACACATCAATACGGTAATAGTATCTTGCAATTGATGCGCCTGCCTCAAAGCGGCGGGTTACAGATATAGGGTATTGTGCAAAAAGTGAAAGCTGGTCTTCGAACATTCTGATATTAAATAGCTGGAAGTTGTCAACAACCATGTATTCATCTTCGTCAACCGGAATTTCTTCCTGAGTAAATCCCATGGCTGACGAACGATAAGGAATGTGTGAAATGCTTGCACCCCAGTCTATTCTTCCGCCCTGATTCAGATAGGAGGCCAGACCGGCAAAATCGTAAATTTCACCGTCAACGTGTAGAATGGTTGAAAGTTGTTGTTCCCCCACAATGTCGCTAAAGAACATACTTACCCCCCCATGCATTCCGGTACCGTAGTAGGTGTCAAACCCAATGCCGGCTCCCCCGGTAGTTCCTATATAATCCAGCTCGAACTGGGGCTTGAAGGGCTTATCTGCAAATTCCTCGGATGCAATATCCCTGACTTTTTCATAATTGCCCAAATTCTTGTCAACAATGTTCTTTGCAACTCTCTGGAACGGAGGTAGTGTTGCAGCAAGCATATCAACATTTTTGGGGTTTACCTCCTCCCTTTCAAAATCCTCCTTGTTTGCGGTGTAAATGCTGTATTTTTTGTCAAAGTAATAATTATAAGCAATTTTATCTGTTTCCCGGGAAATACTCATTGCCGGTGCAAGCCAGGTGATACCGCTGATTCCTGTCGGGTAGTCGGTAAGACTGTAGAGTTTTTCTTCATTCAGGTCATATTCATACATATTCCTGAATCCGTCCCTGTCGGAGAGGAAAAATATCGATTCACCGTCAGAGGAATAAACCGGGTTGACGTTGTCAGCTCCCTTGAAAAATGGGAAAACTGTTATCTCATTATCATTTTCAAGATCGATAGTGCCGATATTGAACTTGTAGTTGGGGGAGGTATCATCATCGCCCGGTTGCCTGCGGTCTGTTGCAAAAACAATTTTATTGCCCCCGGGCGACCAGTTAGCGTGTATATAAGAATGTTTGTCGTTTGTGAGCTGGTCCACCTCCTTGCTATCCATATCGTATATGTAAATATTGTTCCTTCCGCCGGCCAGTCCGTTCAAAACAATTTTTTCACCGTCAGGCGACCAGGAGGGGTTGTTGAAAGCCTTCACACCGGGTATTTCTATCTCCCTTGGCGAGCGCCGGGGCCTTTCGGTATCCACTATAAATATTTTGTTCCTTCCCCTTTTAACACCTACGTAGGCAAAGTAGCGGCTATCAGGGCACCAGGTACCTCTTGACTCAAAAAAATTGTACCCGTCTATGTCAGTTCCAAGTGATGTACTTGTAAGCTCCTTGATTATTTTACCGTCTTCTGCACGGGCAATGAAAAGATCCAGTGTAAATACATCCTTTTCTGAGAAAAAGGCAACATATTTACCGTCGGGGCTTATTGAAGGGGATAAATTCATCTGTCCTGCCGTCTCTTCGTAAAGTATTTTCTCTCCGGTTATCTCGGGCAATTCATCCGGCAGGAAAGTTCTGAAATGAGTTTTGTAGGAATTTTTCCATACCTCGGAGAATGTTGAAGGACTCATATCCAGGGTAGTCTCAATAGCACGGCGGTATCCCCACCTTGCAGTTTCCATAAACAGGTCGGGAATAATATCATCGCCCCATGTGCGGCCCACAAATGCCAAGAAGGCATGGCCCCACCTGTAAGGGAAATACTCTTGCATATTTTGAAGATCGTCAACTTCCGGGAAATCATCATTTAGCAGAGCGTCCCTCATCCACATAGCTGTATGGGGGTCTACACTTCCGATCGACATGTATTCGGCCATTCCTTCTACGAGCCACAGGGGCAAATTTTGCATTGAAGCCCTGTCTACCTCATCACCCTCAGCGCTTTGCATAAGCATGTTAAACTGAAAAGCGTGTACAAGCTCGTGGCCCATCACATGGTTGGTCTGGGCATTGGTTTCCAGAATGGGCATGATCACCCTGTTTTTGAGAGATTCAGTTACTCCCCCGGTTCCTATACCTATCTGTGACTGAACAGCTGTTGTTTGCTGAAAATCAGGGTGGTTTTCGTACAGGATAACAGGACTGGGTGTTTGAAGGGAGTCCTGCATAACTTCATAATGTCTTTTGAACCATTTTTCAGTCATTACACCCATATCCTTAAGTATCTCCTCATCATCAAAGTAATGATAAATGTCAAAATTCGATGTGCTGAAAACCTTATAGTCGAAAGCCTCATAAGTTGGCTTGTTTCTTCCGAACCCTTGCGAATATGCCTCAGGGGCAGCCCAAAAAAATACGGCCATTAGAAAGCTCAGCACAAAAAATATTTTTGATGTTCTCTTATAAAACTGAGTCATAATATATTAATTTTCTAGTTAGAATAACTTAAGGCAGTTTTACTATTTTAAAACGGTTTTTCTCAAGTAATAATTATACCAAAAGGGAAACCTGCCATCTTTAAATTTATGTATTATTTAAAGTAAAAACAAGTGTAGCATCGATTATGTTCAATCCAGACAATAAAAAAAGGGCTGCCATTTTGAAGCAGCCCCATTTTAACCGGGTTTAATTTTGTCTGCAGCTTATTTTTCAGCTGATCTCAAAAGTGTCTCCGCTGTTGAGAAGATCGTCCATGTTCCTGACATTTGTAGACTCTCTTACATTATTGATCTGCTTGTCAATTAAATGTTCGTAGGTGTCAAACCTGGCTGCACGTATAACACCGAATGCCCTGGGCATTTCAGGTGGATGCATATAGCCGAGCATTCTGTGTATTCCGGGATCAGGGTTATACTGGTCATGTATCAGTATTTTTTTATCAGCCTCCTTGTCTTCCCCCACATTGATCTGTTTAAGCTTGTTATCCTCGAAGATGATCCCTTTGCTGTTGTCCTTGCCGAAAAGCATGGGCTCCCCATGCTTAAGATACACCCTGTAGTCTTCCTTGTAATTTTTGTCTCTTAAAATATCGAAAGCATCATCGGAATAGATTACACACCTTTGAAGAATTTCAACAACTGCAGTTCCGTCATGGTATGCAGACTCCTTTATAACCTCTTTCATCATTTTTACATCGTTATCTATGACACGTGCAAAAAAAGTTCCCATTGCACCCATAACTAGTCCTGCCGGGTTAAACGGATGCTCAATGGTTCCGTGAGGCGAAGTTCTTGTAACTCCGGATTTAGGAGTAGTAGGAGAATATTGCCCTTTAGTAAGTGCATATACCTGATTATTGAAGAGAAGAATATTTATATCAATATTGCGCCTTATAGTGTGTATAAAATGATTTCCTCCGATTGCCATAGCATCGCCGTCGCCTGTTGCAACCCATACACTAAGAGAGGGATTCGCAATTTTTACCCCTGAGGCTATTGCAGCAGCCCTGCCGTGTATACCGTGTATCCCGTAAGTATTAATATAATAAGGGAATCTGGAGGAGCAGCCTATGCCTGAAACAAACAGGAAATTTTCCTTCTTGTAGCCTATTTCAGGAAAAGCATCTTCAACTGCTTTTAGCACGGCAGTATTTCCGCAACCGGGACACCATTTTATTATCTGATCGCTTTTAAAATCTTCTTTGGTCAAATCGACCTCGGAGTTCGGAACTCTTTTAGGAATTATTTTTTCGGACATAACTATTTCTCCTCTAATATTTTGTTAAATGTTTCGGTTAACTCTTGTACTGTAAATGGAAGACCCTGTATTTTGTTGTACTGATGATATTTAAATTCGGGGTGCTCAATCTTGAGGTACTTCACCATTTGACCCGCATTTATTTCGCATACAATTATTTTTTTAAAATTGCCCAGGATTTCCTTTGTGTTTTTTGGCAAAGGTTTTATGTGATGAAAGTGAGCATGACTAACTTTCTTACCTTCTTTTTGCATTTCGGTGACTGCTTCGTTTATTGCACCATAAGTGCTGCCCCAGCCTACTACCAGCAGATCTCCGGTTTCTTCACCGTTTACACTTTGTTCCGGAATGTAATCAACAACACGATTTACTTTGTCTTCCCTTAGCTTGGTCATAAGCTCATGATTAAGAGGATCGGTTGTCGGCTGGCCTCCAATGTTGAATTTTTCCAGTCCGCCCACCCTGTGCCTTAAACCTTCTGTACCGGGTAGTGCCCATTTTCTGGCCAGTGTAACTTTATCACGTGCGTAGGGTTTGTATTCGGGATCATTTGGTTCGGCAACTGGGGGATTGATATCGGGAAGATTCCCAGTATCTGGAATGCGGAACAATTCTGATCCGAATCCAAGATAGCCTTCAGTGAGAAGAACCACAGGTGTCATGTGCTCCATTGACAATTTTGCCGCCTCATAGGCATAGTTGAAACAGTTTGCCGGCGTGGAAGCGGATATTACAATTAACGGGCATTCACCATTGCGTCCGTATAGTGCCTGCAGCAAATCTGATTGTTCTGATTTGGTGGGCAATCCTGTGGAGGGCCCCCCCCTTTGAACATTGACAATTACAAGAGGCAATTCGGTTATCACGGCAAGACCAATTGCTTCACTTTTAAGTGAAAACCCTGGGCCGGAAGTAGTTGTAACTGCAAGTGAACCGGTATAGCTTGCACCGATTGCTGAACATACTCCGGCAATTTCATCTTCCGCCTGAAAAACCCTTCCGCCAAGGGACTTTTGCAGGGCCATCTCAATTAGTATTTCAGTTGCCGGTGTAATTGGGTATGAACCAAGGAACAGCTTATGTCCCGAGCGTTCGGCAGCAGCAATAAAACCCCATGCGGTTGCCGCGTTTCCGGTAACATTTCTGTACTTACCCTTGGAGAGTTCAGCTTTGGGAATAAAATAGGTGGTGTCTATTTCCTCTGAATATTTTGCAAATTCATAGCCTGCCGCCAGGGCTTTTTTATTGCTTTCTATAACCTGGTCCTTTCCCTTGAATTTTTTCTCAATAAACCGGTATGTGGAATTTATATCCTGATTGAACAGATACCCGGCAATACCGAGTGCCACCATGTTTTTGCTCCGAAGCGCAACTTTTTGTGGCAATTCGAGATCTGAAAGGCTTTCTTTTGTAATGGTTGTTATCGGGGCTTTTACCACCTTGTACTCTTTAAGGGTGTTGTTTTCAAGGGGATTTTCATCGTAACCCGACTTTTCAAGGGCTTTTTTGTCAAAAGCATCAGCATCGACTATTATAGTGCCGTTTTTTTTGACCCATTTCAGGTTGGCTTTAAGTGATGCCGGGTTCATGGCAACCAGCACATCACAAAAATCTCCTGATGAATTGATCTTTTTTTGGCCTATTTGTGCCTGAAATCCTGAAACCCCGAAAACCGTGTTGTGAGGTGCTCTTATTTCTGCAGGGAAATCGGGAAATGTTGCCAAATCATTTCCAAACATTGCCGCTGTTTCAGAAAAAAGTGTACCGGTCAGCTGCATTCCGTCACCCGAATCTCCTGCAAATTTGATAACTGCCGAATCTTTTTCCGTTACTTTATTATTTTTGCTCATTTGTATGAAATAATTAGAATGTTAAAAATCAATTAAATTATTAAGGTTTTGCCTTGGAAATTCAATTATGTGCCGGGAAGTTAAAATTAACCTGCATAGAGAGTGTTTTTTATTACAGGTTGCCAATATTGAAAAAACGTGCATGCAACATCCCGGTTACATGCATATATTAGAAAAAATATTCCCGGTTTTTTGATTTCTTTAAAAAAGTAATTTAATTCACAAAGTTAATAATTTCTAAAATACTGTGTAAGAAAAACCACTTTTTTAAGTATGCTATTTATCATTTAATTAATATGTTAATATGACTTTAATCAGGGAGTTAAGAGGATTTGTCCCGAAAATAGGCAGGGATTGCTACCTGGCCGAAACATGTGTAGTTATCGGGGATGTTATTATCGGTGACCAAAGCAGCATTTGGTATAATACGGTAATCAGGGGGGATGTGAATTCAATCAGGATCGGCAGTAAGGTAAATATACAGGATAACAGTGTTTTACACTGTACTTATGAGGAAACAACAGTTAAAATTGGTGATAATGTTTCAGTAGGTCATAATGTTATTGTACACGGGGCCAATATTGAAAGCAATGTTTTGATCGGAATGGGGGCAATTCTTATGGATAATGTAAAAGTTGGGGAAAATTCAATTATTGCGGCCGGATCGGTGGTCCTTGAAGGAACTAAAGTGGAGCCGGGCAGTGTTTATGCCGGTGTACCGGCAAAATTTATTAAAAAAGTAAGCAGTAAGGAAGCAAATGAGCAAATAAAAAGTATTGCCGCCAGATATGTTGGTTACACTGAATGGTACAGGAATGGATAGGGTTATTTCCAAAGGTCGATCTTTGTAAGATTTATTTTGTCGTCAAAAAACATTTGTCCAACCTTACCGAAATAATCAGTGTAATCAGAAACATAGAACATATCTTCTGCATTATTTCTTTTACCTGAGAGAAGGTTTTGTGACTCGAGCTTATCTTTCACGTAACGTGCAACTATAGCTGCTGAATCTATCACTTCTACATTGAAATCAAAGAATTTCCGGATTTGGTTCTTTATTATAGGGTAATGGGTGCATCCCAGTATAAGAACTTTTATCCCCCGGAATGTTTCCCCTGAAAGATAGGACCTGATAATTGCATTGCTTATGTCATCGTAAATGAATCCCTCTTCGATCATGGGCACAAGCAAAGGAGCCGCCATTGATACAACTTCGGCTGAAGGGATCTTCTCTTTTATCCCGTAGGGGTATGTGTTGCTGTCAATTGTATTTTTTGTCCCTATCACCCCTATTTTAGAAGATGGATACTTTTGCACCACAAAATTAACTACCGGTTCAATTACATCAATTAAAGTTGCTTTATTTCCCACATGGCCTGCCAGTTGAGAATAAGCCCTTGCCGAAGCAGTATTGCAGGCAACCAGGATTGTTTTACAGTTTTTTCGGAGGAGGAAATCCGTTATTTTTTCCGAGTAATGAACAATGGAAGCGGCTGATTTGTCGCCGTAGGGCAAGTGAGCTGTATCACCTACATAAATAATACGCTCATTCGGAAGCAAGTGTTTGATTGCTGAAGCAACTGTCAGCCCTCCCAGTCCGGAGTCAAAAATACCCAGGGGCTGATTTGGATCCATATTACTTTTACCCATTTGTGGCTTATTGTATTTAAAAATACGGTACCCGGCAAAGAAAAGCAATTTTATTGTTTAAGTCAAATATCATTTTTTTAATAAAAAAAATACCAACCCCTCCAGGGGATGGTATTTTCTCTATAAAAATTTTCAGGCATGCTAAAACATTCCCAGCTCTTCTCTAACGTACTGCTGAATGTTTACGCTTTGATTACTATGGTATAATAAAGAGTTCCCGCTCAGATCAAATACATAGATCAGGCCCTGTTCTTCTGCTACCCTGGTAATAGCATTTTCAATTTTGTTAAAAATAGGCTGCAGCAGCTCCATTTCTATCCTTTGAAGGTCTTCCTGGGCCGTAGAGGAAAACTCACGAATTCTGGCCTGTATGTCAGACAATTCCCTTTCCCTCATCTGCTTTACAAGGGATGTCATTGTCTCCTGATTCTCAGTAAAATTCTGCAGTTTTTCCTGGTATTCCATTTGCATGAATTCAAACTGTTCCTGCAGTTTTTCAGCTTCTAACTGTAATTCTTTCTGAGCTTCAGTTCTTTCCGGCATATCCCTCAGGATCTGCTGTGAATTGATATGCCCGAACCTCAGAGTTTCCTGTGCAAAAGTGGTAACTCCCACCACTAACAATACTACAAGCACAAATGGTTTAAAAAATCTTTTCATTTTTTACCTGATAATTGTGTTTTATATATGTAAAAACTCCCGGAAAATTAATAAATGCCCAGCTCTTGCCTTACTTCCTGCTGAATGTTTACGCTTTGATCACTATGGTATAATATAGAGTTACCGCTCAGATCAAACACATATATAAGTCCTTTTTCTTCTGCTACCTTGGCAATGGAGTTTTCAATCCTGTTGAAAATTGGTTGAAGCAATTCCATCTCCTTTTGCTGCAGATCCTCTTGTGCAGTTTGCTGAAATTCCTGAATCCTTCCTTGAAGATCAGCCAATTCCCTTTCCATATTTTGCTGTTCAACTTCACTCATTGTCTCCTGCTCATCAGTGAATTCCTGCAGCTTTTGCTGATATTCCATCTGCATTGATTCAAAACGCTCCTGCATCTTTTGAGCTTCTTCCTGCATTTCTCTTTCGGCTTCAGCTCTTTCGGGCATATCTCTTAAAATTTCCTGTGAGTTGATATGTCCGAATCTGAGGTTTTCCTGTGAAAAAGCGGTTAAGCCAACCGTCAGCAATGCAGAAATCAAAAATAGGTTAAAAAGTTTTTTCATTTTTTAATTACAAGTTATGGGTTATTACTATTTGTTTTATTAAGTTTTTAATCTGAATTAAAACCTTTTATTCTTTTATAGATGTCAATATCCTAATTTGCCCAGTACCTCATCGCTTAGATCATACTGTGGGTTTGTGTAAAGCAGTGTAGCCGAATCTGCCATATCGAAAATAACTGCATAATCCCCTTCTTCGGCTATTTCTTCAATGGCATTGTAAACCTGATCCTGTATCGGACCTATAAGCTCTTCCTGTTTCTGATACATTTCTCCTTCCGGCCCAAAATATTTATGCTGAAGCTTTTTCGCTTCAGCTTCCAGGTTCATTATTTCCTCTTCTCTTTTCTTCCTCATTTCATCTGACATCAAAACCCTCTCAGACTGGAAGTTACGGTACATTTCCTCTATTTGCCCGTACATTTGATCTATTTCATTTTCCCATTCTTCTGCCATCTCATCCAGCTGATCCTGAGCCGATCTGTAGGCCGGAATGTTGCTCAAAATATATTCAGAGTCAACATAGGCATATTTTTGCGAAATGCCAAACTGCATTGTTGCAAAAAGAGCCAGAATTAATAAAGTTATTTTTTTCATTGCATTCGTCAGTTTGTTTTAGACGATTTAAAATTGTTGTCCAAGGGTGAAATGGATTTGCCACTCGTGTGCATCAGGCCTTTGGGGTATATCGTCGAAACCGTATCCCACATCAACTCCCAGCATTCCAAACATTGGCAAAAATGCCCTTACTCCAATTCCTGCGGAGCGTTTAATTGAAAACGGCTCAAATTCATCTGCGCTGTACCATGCATTACCTCCTTCCAGGAAGCCAAGGAGATAAATTGTAGCCTGTGGATTGAGGGATATCGGGTAACGCAGTTCCATTGTAAGTTTATTGTATATGTTCCCCGCCTTGCTGCCGTCTCTTATAGGTGTAAGTGCACCATTTTCATATCCCCTTAGTGCTATCGTTTCCCTTCCGTAAAGGTTATAGCCTGTCATTCCGTCACCTCCAAGATCAAATGATTCAAACGGGGAGGGTCCGATGTCGCTGTTGTAATATCCAAGAATACCGAATTCAGCACCGGAATGGAAAACAAGGTCACCCACAATGGACGTGTACCATTCTGAATTAAATGTCCATTTGTGATATTCAATCCACCTGTATTTTTCCTGAGGCTCCATCTGGCTGTAATCCTTATCGTTCATAAGTGAATAGGGAGGTGTCAGTTGCAATGTTAAATTGAACTTGTTACCCCGTCTTGGATATATGGGCTGGTCGACCGAGTTGCGTTCAAAGGAGGTTTTAAGGCTGAAATTGTTTGATTGTCCGTCAGAGAACATAAAATAACCGCCCCACTCATCAAGAAGGTAACTCTGGTAACTTACCTCGTTGTAGAGTGTGAAAAAGTCATCAGGCCAGTTAAGGCGTTTGCCAAATCCAACCGCAGCTCCTGAGATCTTTATTGAGGCCCCTTCTTTTACCGTGCGGTCACGCATGTCCGTTTGAATGGTGTGGAAAGCGGACAAAGAAAGTGAATTGGGTTTAACACCTCCGACATAAGGTTCCTGGAAGCTGAAATTATAAGCCTGGTAATAGGTTCCGTTTGTTTGGGCACGTATGCTTAACTGTTGACCGTCGCCGGACGGCAGAGGTCTCCATGCATCCCTGTCGAAAATGCCGCTTGTTGAAAAATTGTTAAAGCTTACCCCAAGTGTGCCGATGAGCATGCCGGCCCCCCAGCCTCCTGAAATTTCAAGCTGGTCGTTGGCCTGCTCTTCAACAATATACTCAATATCAACTGTACCGTCATCCGGGTTAGGTATCGGCCTTACATCAAGCTCTTCCGGATTGAAGTGCCCAAGTTGGGCAAGCTCGCGCTGACTGCGGACTATGGCCGACTTGCTGAAAAGCTCACCCGGTTTTGTTCGCAATTCCCTTCGAATCACATGCTCATTTGTTTTGTCGTTACCGGTGATTATTACCCGGTTTATCCTTGCCTGCTCCCCTTCGTGTATACGAATTTCAAGATCAATGGAATCCTCTTTTATTCTTGTTTCAACCGGCTCGGCCTGGAAGAAGAGATATCCGTTATCGAGGTAGAGTGAACTTACGGAGTTTTCGTCAAGCTGAAGTCTCTCCGTCAGCTTTTTTTGATTATAAACTTCTCCCTCTTCTATCCCAAGGTAAGCGGAAAGATATTCGGAGGGGTATTTGGTGTTGCCAACCCAGTCTATCTCCCTGAAGTAGTATTTGTCACCTTCTTCAATGTGAATGTCAATTTCAATCCGGTCTTCGCTTACAAGGTAAGCGCTGTCGGAGGCTATTTCGGCGTCCCTGTAGCCGTGTTCGTTGTACTTGGAGATTATTCTTTGCTTGTCTTTTTCAAAATCTGACCTTATGAACCTTGAAGGGCTGAATAAGTTAAGCAGACTTCTTTTTTTGGTGTCTTCCATTGTTCTCTCGAGGCGGAAATCGGAAAAAGCCTCATTGCCGTAAAAATTAATATCTTTAATTCTTACCCTGTCATTTTTTTCAATATCAACATCTACTATGACCCTGTTTGGCCTTTCAGGGTCATCTTCTGTTTTTAAATCAATATCAGCATTGTAATACCCCTTGGAGATCATGAATTTCTCAATTGTACTTTTTGCATTGTTCAGGGTATTTTCAGTGATCATGCTACCGCTTCGCATATCGAGCTCCTTGTTGAGATCTTCCTCTTCAGATCTTCTCAAACCTTCAATATTGAGTCTTGACAGCCGCGGAGGCTCCTCGAGCTCAATCTCAAGGTAAATATTCTCTTCTTCTATTCTTTCTGCTTTAATTTTTACATCGGAAAACAACCCATGATCCCACAACCTTTCTATTGCACTGGAGATATCCTCGCCGGGAACACTTATTCTTTCCCCAACCTCGAGACCTGATAATGCTATAATAACCGAATGGTCAACATAGTTGGCACCCGATACGGTAATTCCTCCAATTGTATATTCGCGGGGTGAGGAGTAATCCATAACCGGAAGTGATGTAACATCCACTTGCTGGGCGCTAACAAATGTTCCGCAAATTAACAGCATCAGAGCAAGCTTAATTCTTTTGATCATCATCGGCACTCTATTTTTTTTAGTCAGTTTGTTCGCTTGTTTTTCCAAATCTTCTTTCCCTGTTCTGGAAGTTAATAATTGCCTGGTATAAATCTTCTTTACTAAAATCGGGCCAAAGTGTTTTTGTGAAAAACAATTCTGCATATGCAATTTGCCAAAGTAAAAAGTTACTTAACCTGTACTCACCGCTGGTTCTGATAAGCAACTCGGGATCGGGAATTTCTGCCGTCGAAAGATATTTGCAGAAGAGCTTCTCATCCACTTCTTTTATTTTTCCTGTTTTGTAATCTTCTGCAATTTTTCCGGCTGCTTCCGTTATCTCCCACCTTGCACTATAACTTAGTGCGATAACGAGTTTCAGGCCCGTATTATTTTTGGTGGCTTCAGTTACTTCCCTGAGTTTGCTGACAATCTTGTCCGGTAAACTGTTCAGGTCTCCAATAATTATCAAACGTATGTTGTTTTTAATTAGTGTTTCAGTTTCGGAATTAATTGTTGAAGCCATCAAATCCATAAGTGCATCAATTTCACTTCTTGGTCTGCACCAGTTCTCCTTTGAAAAAGCAAAGAGTGTGAGATATCCTATCCCAAGCTCTGCGGCGGCTTCCACTGTATTTTTTACCGCTTTTACACCGTTCTGGTGCCCGAATATGCGTTCATAGCCTCTTTCCTTTGCCCACCTTCCGTTGCCGTCCATTATAACAGCCACATGCTTTGGCAGCTTACTTGTTATTATTTTATCCTTCAATGTCATACCTCCACTAATTATTGTAATTACCAGTAAACCGGACAATCGCCCCTTTTTTCAAAAGGTTTTATTGTAATAAAAAAACCGGCCAAAGATACCCAATCATTATTATGAATCAAAGAAGGATCGTTTTTTTGACCAAAATTCATTACTCCGTCAATTTCATCGGATAAGAATTTTTTAAACAACCATTCTGCCCCAACGGTGATCTTTTTGGATATCCCGAATTTAAAACCTCCGCCGAAGGGAATGTTTACGTGACTTGAAGAGATATAAGAATCCTCGGGAATGAACATGTAGGAGAACCCTCCCGTTAAATACGGACTGAATCCTTTTTTGAAAATGGTTGTTTCAAAGGGAAAAAAATTGAATTCCAGAAGGAGTGTGAAATCATAAAACCCGGATTGAAAACTTGCCCCGCGCATTTGCTGGAAGTCGTTTTCAAAATCATTGTCATCACCTGTTATGCTGCCGTAATTCACCGATTTTCTGAGCGAATAATGATCATTGAAATTGTATTTGAACGTGCCGCCAAATGCAGGAGACAGTGAATAAAAATGCTTTCCGGGATTAATGTCGCCCAGGTAATATGAAGTTCCGGCAAAGGCACCGAATTCCATTTTTTCCCCGGCACCTTCTGTTGCCGTTGAGAGTATCAGGAAGGCAAATATGATTGATATTTTAATTTTTGCGGAAGTTACCATTGAAAATAAACAATGTTTTAAAGTGGTTCATATTTTAATTCTCTCAGAGCAGGGGTGCGCGGAAAAGTTTACAAACCGATATCGTTGATTCTGTATATAAGATTTATTGAGGTTATGTAATATACGTCATTGTGTTTGGAAAAATCCGAAGTGAATCCGTCTAAATAATCTGTTGTTGTGAAGCGGCCTCCTATTTCAAAACCTATGTCCAGCTCATTAGCGATGCCGAGTTTCATACCTGCACCCAAAGGCAGTGAAAGTGCTGCTTTGCCATGCTCAATGCTGCTTGCCTCACGCCTTTGTTCCAGAGCATCGTTAGGCATTGTATGATAGAAGACTCCGGCAAATCCGCAGAACACATAAGCCGAAATTGTTGAGTAGCTTGCCATGCGGCCTCTTCTGTCAGTTCTCCTTGCCATGAAGGGCAGGTCGTTTAAAAAAAAGAACTCCAGTTTGGTCGATGGTTCAGCAAAAATAGTATTGAAAACATAGCCCCTTTCTTCATTTCGTCCGCCGTCATCGTTGCCGCTCAGCCAACCAATTGATATTCCGGTATTAAGGGAAAAAAGGTGATGAAAATTGTATCTCAGACCGGCGGTAACGGAGGGACGTGTTTGAAGTATTTCCAAATCTCTTATTCCATAAAGGTTGTCATCGTCAGCTGTACCTCCGATATCCCCAAAATAGTTTGCCGTTCCCAGTCCGCCGTAAATTTCATATGGCGTGGCACGCCATTGCTGAGACCACAATGTGGTCATGGTTGCTGAAAAAATTGACAATATCAGCAAAGCTTTTTTTACCATCCGGGTTTATTTAAATTGTAATTCAAAATTAAGCAATTATTTACATTTTTGGTATACGAAAAGAAACGTTTAATGTTATCCTCCATTGGTTATCCTTCATGACGATTAGTTGCGTTTGTCAACTCCCCACATTAGCTTGTTTCTGAGAGTGCTGTAGAAATTGTGTTTTTTAAGGTTCACCAGGTTTATGTAAAAAGGAGCTTTTTTCAGTGTAATTTTTTTGTTGTTTTCAATTTGGGCAGTATTGAAATCCATGGACAGCAAAAAGTTGCTGTGACGTTTGTCAATTTCAAGGGTGATCTCCTTGTTGTCAGGGATAACAACGGGTCTCACCGTGAGGTTATGAGGAGCGATAGGAGAGATTATAAAAACACCCGAATCCGGAGTTATTATCGGTCCGCCCACACTTAAAGAGTAAGCAGTTGAGCCGGTGGGAGTTGATATAATCAATCCGTCAGCCCAGTATGAGTTCAAAAATTCACCGTCCAGATAGGTGTGAATCGAGATCATCCTGGAATCATTTTTTTGAATTGTAACTTCATTTAACCCGTAGTTGAAGTCTCCGAAAACCCCTGCGGGTTCAGGCATTTGAATGAGGCCTCGTTTTTCAATCTCAAATTCTCCTTCTATAATACTTTCAACGGCATCGTTTATTTCTTCTTTTGCAATGCTTGCAAGAAAGCCAAGCTTCCCTGTATTGATCCCGATAATTGGTATTCCTGAATTTCTTACAAGTGAGACACTCTCCAATATTGTTCCGTCACCGCCGATTGATAATACAAAATCTGTATTCTTGTTTAAATCCCCGGAATTTGTAAATGTGCCCTGAGGAAGTGGATCGAAAAGTGCTTTATTTTTTGTATATTTAAGAAAGGGTTCAAAAATATGCACTTCCAGTTGGTGAGACTGAAGCTTTTTAAAGAGCTCCTTTATGTTTTCTGAAAATTCATCAGAAAAGCTTCTTCCGTAAACCGCTATTGTCATTTTCTCTTTACTAGACATTCAGATATCTCATGAATTGTTCGTAACGGTTTTTGTAAAAACTTTCAAGCTCTTCGTCTTCCATGAAGGATGCTTTAATATTGTATTCGTAGCGGAGGAATGTTTGAATTATGGGAGAAAGATCATTTCTGTTTATTTTGAGTGTAACGTTCATTTTGGTGGTATCTTCGCTTGAGGATACATAAATGCTTAGAATTTTTGCATCATTGCTTTCGACAATCTGGGATATCTGACTTAGAGAGTAATCGGTCTGATTCATTTCAAGAACCAGTATTCCCCCCGGGTTTTTCATAGCCAGCAGGTTAGATGAATACTGGAGCAAATCGCTTTGGGTTATCAGTCCCAAGTAGTGCTTATTTTCATTCAAAACCGGGACAACTGACAGATTCAGGCGCGAGGCAATCTCAATCACTTCATATATGTGCTGATCACCGTTGACAAAAGGGCTGAACAGGGAAAGTTTATGATTTCCTATTGGCTCGTCTATCATATTCAGGTCATAAATGTCAGAATCTGATATAAGGCCCAGAAATTCAATATTGTTGACAATGGGAAGATGAGACACCCTGAATGTTTCCATGAGCGTAAGTGCTTTGGAACCTGCATCGGATGTTCTTATCGATGGTATTAAGTCTGATATCAGATCTTTTGCCAGCATAAAACTATAAAAAATAGGTAAATTACTCTTATTTTTGTAAAATCTCAAACGTTGCCATTTATTGTAATAGTATGACCAGATTAAGTGTAAATATAAATAAAATTGCAACATTAAGGAATGCAAGGGGAGGAAATATACCTGATTTACTTAAGGCTGCAGTCAGGTGTCAGGACTTCGGTGCTGAGGGCATAACCGTTCATCCCCGGCCCGATGAAAGACACATTAGGTACAGGGATGTGATTGATCTGAGACCTCTGGTGAGAACAGAATTCAATATTGAAGGCTACCCCTCGTCACAGTTTTTGGACCTGGTACTGGATGTTGTGCCTGAGCAGGTAACATTGGTGCCCGACCCTCCCGATGCTTTGACATCCAACCAGGGCTGGGATACTAAAAAGCACCGGAACTTTTTGAGAGATGTGATTTCCGGTTTGAAAGAGAAGGGGATAAGGAGTTCAATATTTATTGATGCCGATCCGGAAAATATAGAACATGCATCTGATACGGGAACAGACCGTGTGGAGCTTTATACTGAGCCTTATGCTTCTGGTTACATCTGCAACAGGGAAAAAGCAGTTAAGCCTTTTGTGGATGCTGCTGAACTGGCAAGTGAAAATGGACTTGAACTCAATGCAGGTCATGATCTTAATCTTGATAACCTTGGGTTTTTCCGCAAAAACATTCCTGATTTGCTGGAGGTTTCAATCGGCCATGCCCTTATATCAGATTCACTTTATTTCGGACTGGAGAATACGATACAAATGTACCTGAGGCAATTAAAATAACCGGTTTTAACCAAAAATTTTGCCTGTTATGAGCAAACTTTATCCTCTTAAGTTTTATCCTTTATTAAAGGAACGAATTTGGGGAGGGAGCAGGCTGAAAGCCCATCTGGGAAAGTCTTTGCCTGAAAACTCCAGGATAGGAGAAAGCTGGGAAATATCCGGTATTGAAGGAAATTCTTCCGTTGTTTCCAACGGGTTTTTAAGCGGCAACGATCTTAATGAGCTTATTGAAGTATACATGGATGACCTGGTGGGGGAGAAGATCTTCAACAATTATGGAAATGAATTTCCCCTGCTTGTTAAGTTTATTGATGCTTTTAACGACTTGTCAGTTCAGGTTCACCCGGACGACGATCTTGCTTTCAGAAGGCATGGTTCCCGGGGCAAAACAGAGATGTGGTATATACTGGAAGCTGAAAAGGGAGCAAAACTGGTCTCGGGATTCAATAAAGATCTAACACGTGAGGAGTTTAAAACCCGTCTTGAAAATAAAACCCTCTTGGATGTACTGAACAGGGAAAAGGTTGAAAGGGGGGATTTCTTTTTTATACCTTCGGGTAGAATACATGCAATAGGCAAAGGAATATTGCTTGCCGAAATTCAACAGGCCTCGGATGTTACTTACAGGATATATGACTGGGATCGCACTGATGAAGAGGGAAAGCCGCGTACGCTCCATACAGAGCAGGCCCTTGATGCAATTGACTTTAAAAATTACGGGTCTTACAGGACTCCCTATAATGCTAAAAAGAACAGTGTTGCAGAGCTGGCAGATTGTGACTATTTTACTGCCGCTCTTATAAAGTTTGACCGGAATGTTGAAAGGGATTACAATTTGATTGATTCATTTGTTATATATATTTGCACTTGCGGAAATTTTACCGTAAAGTTCAGAGATGGCTCATACTCCTTCGGCAAGGGAGATACTGTGCTTCTCCCTGCAGAGATCAAAAATGTTGACCTGAGGCCTGAAGGAGAGGCTGAAATTCTGGAAGTCTACATAAAATAATTATCTGTTTAAAAAATTTATTGTATGGAAAATTTGAAGGCCGGTATTTCCAAAAAGTTGGAGATTGTTGTAAAGCCGGAAGATACTGCTGTAAAATATGGTTCAGGAATGATAGAAGTTTTTGCTTCACCGGCAATGATAGCCCTTATGGAAAAAACCGCATTGGAGGCCGTAGCGCCGTTCATTCCAGAAGGGAAGAGTACTGTGGGAAGTGAAGTTAATGTTAAGCATGTTAAGCCAACTCCTGTTGGAGGTTCCGTCATTTGTGAGGCCATACTGGAGGAAATGGAAGGGAAGAAGCTGGTTTTCAGGGTTGAAGCCTGGGATAAGGAGGGGCTTATAGGCAAAGGTACTCACAGTCGCTATATTGTAAATACTGAAAAATTCATGGCACAGGTTAACAAGTAAATGTTATGCACGTTGTTAAATCGGCAGTTTTCATTAAAAGCTCCGCGGATGCAAAAGACTGTCCTGACTGTTCTGTGCCTGAGTATGCTTTTACCGGCAGGTCGAATATTGGCAAGTCATCTTTGATTAATATGCTGACAAACAGGAAAAATCTTGCAAAAGCATCATCTGCACCGGGCAAAACAAGACTTATTAACCATTTTTTGATCAACGACAGCTGGTACCTGGTTGACCTGCCGGGATACGGATATGCAAAAACTTCAAAAAAAGAAAGGAAGGGTTTCGGAAAATTAATTGAGCAGTATTTAAAGGAAGCAGCCAATATGGTGTGCCTTTTTTTGCTTATAGACTCCCGCCATTCCCCTCAGCCGGCTGATGTTGCTTTCATTCAATGGCTTGGTGTTAATCAAGTGCCTTTTGTTATAGTTTTTACAAAAATTGATAAACTCTCCTCACAGCAGCTTAATAAAAATGTAAGCCGTTACAGGGAAGAGTTGCATAAAACATGGGAAACGCTGCCCAAAATCTTTTACACTTCATCAATAAAAAGGAAGGGAGCTGAAGATATACTCGATTTTATTGATAAAACCAATAAAACTTTAAGCTAGACAATTTTGGCATTTGGTTATTTAGGGTCTGCTGATTTTCTATAAAATAGAGGTTATACTGTTGATAAACAAGACAATATGTTGATAAAATGAGTGAAAAATGCAAGGAAAAGTGAAGGG
>Ga0207421_10000166_pt1 | contig 79062 bp, 82 predicted proteins | sample SodLakKL_010_SED_4_FD_187542 | JGI IMG/M metagenome (GOLD analysis project Ga0207421, IMG submission 187542) | Alkaline sediment microbial communities from Lake Tanatar, Kulunda Steppe, Russia - 8KL_010_SED (SPAdes) (version 2) | ecosystem: Environmental > Aquatic > Non-marine Saline and... | reverse complement strand
GGGATCTTCATCCTCCGGGCATGCGGCAAGCGTGAACACCAGCGTACCCAGAGCCAGAACCATGAATAGTTTCTTGAAATCCGGCATAATGCAACTCCTTTCGTATTTTTGTTGCTTTATAGTTTTGATGCACTTGTTGATGATGGTTAAAGGGCTTACATGGTCAGCTTCAAGTCTTTCAGGCGTTTTTCTTTGAATCGGCGTCAAGGGCTTACATATCTTCACCCATTTCCTATGATATACGTTCAGCGGAGATGTTTCAACCCGCACGCCGTCCGTTCAGCCCATCAGACCAAGGAGGAACAAAAGGGCCAGCACGATAGCGGCGAGCGAACTGATGAGAGCGCCGATGAAGAAGGCGGCCGCATGTCGGGGGAGGGCCCTTCGCAGACCAAGATAGAGCACCAGTCCGATGAAGGGGAAGAGGACGCCGAGAAAGGCGAAACCGATGTTGCCCTTTCCATAGAGCATCCACATCTTGGTCGCATCGGTCAGCCGGTTACATGTGGGGCAGACCTCCCGGTCTGCCTCTAAAGGGGCATGGCAGTTCGGACAGTATCGCATGCATCGCCTCCTGAAGACGGATTGCTTCAGTTGATTCGCTGTTCGTTCTCTTTATCAAAGAAATGAGCGTTCTCAAGATCGAAGATGAACTTGATCCGGTCGCCGATGCCGACATCGGTGCGAGCGTCGACCCGGGCGGTGACTTCACGCCCCGCGACGTCGATGGTAATGTTGGTTTCCGAACCCATGAGCTCGGCGATCTCGACATTGTATTCGAGGATATTCTCGGGCGTGGCGTCAAACATATCCCTGTCGTCATGGACATCCTGCGGACGGATGCCAAGTGTAACGGTGCGTCCGGTGTAGCCCTGGTCCTTGAGCGTGCCGAACACCTCATCGGGCAGGACCAGTTCGAAATCATCGGTCTTGAAGGTTCCCTGGGACGTAATCTCCCCGTCAAGGAAGTTCATCGTCGGCGTCCCGATGAATCCCGCAACGAACAGGTTCGCCGGGCGGTTGAAGATTTCAAAGGGCGTGCCGACCTGCTGGATGAACCCATCGCGCATAACGACGATGCGGTCGGCCATGGTCATCGCCTCGGTCTGGTCATGCGTGACATAAATCGTCGTCGTCTCGATGCGGTGGTGCAGTTTGACGATCTCTCCGCGCATCTGCACGCGTAGTTTGGCGTCCAGATTCGAAAGCGGCTCGTCCATCAAGAACACTTTCGCGTTGCGGACGATGGCGCGACCGAGCGCCACGCGTTGACGCTGCCCGCCGGAGAGCGCCTTCGGACGACGGTCGAGAAGGTTCTCAAGACCGAGAATCCTGGCGGCGTCATTCACCCGGCGTTCGATCTCGTGTTTTGGAAATTTCCGAAGTCTGAGCCCGAAGCCCATGTTCTCATAGACATTCATGTGGGGATACAGGGCATAGTTCTGAAAGACCATCGCGATGTCACGGTCTTTTGCGGGCAGGGGATTCGCATACGTATCGCCGATGTAGAGCTCACCGGAGGTGATATCCTCCAGCCCGGCGACCATCCGCAGCGTCGTGGATTTGCCGCAGCCGGAAGGTCCGACGATGACGAGGAACTCTTTATCCTCAACGTTGAGGCTGAAGTCGTTGACAGCTTCAACGGAGTTTTCGAAAACCTTTCGGACGTTCTTGAATGTGAGTTCAGCCACAGTCTCACTCCTTCCTTACGCTACCATCTATTGTAAGCGAAGCGGTCGGCCATCGCCATGTGCAACGTGCACAAAGTCCGCTACAGCGTGTAGAGCAGATCAAGCAGCGCCGCCGTACGGAAGCGCTGCGGGTCGAGACCGGTCTGAAGCTTGAACTGCCGGAGCCGGTAAAGCAGCGTGTTGCGGTGCACATACAGCCGTTTCGCGGCGAGGGTCGCATTCAGATCGGCATGCGCCAGAGCGAGGGCGCTCTCCAGCAGATGCTTTGAAATTCTGTTTTCGAGCCGGCGTCGGAACTCCTTGCGCGCATTCGCAAAATGCTTGTTCAGAGCGTAAAGCACGCTGTCGTCGGCGTAGTGTCCGAAAGGGAGGCGCTCAAGCGCCCGGCACAGCCACTTCCTGCCGATGAGTGAGCGACTCTGCGGCGTGAAAAGAGCGATGGTGAACGGTTGACTGACATCGCTCATGATCAATTCATGATATGCGTCCAGGCTGTCTTCCGGCGCTTCCGGAAGCTGAAGTACCGCTGTTTGCCTGCTCAAGGCGAGCAATTCGCCTTCGGGCCAGATGGAAGCGGCCAGCTCGCGGATGAGCCCGCCTTGCCGAGCGGTGTGGATATACAGTTCATACATGCGCATCGTCCGTCCTTGTTTTAACGTCGAGTCCCTGTCTATTGTACCACAAGCCAGTGATGCCTTCAGTCTTTGAAGCGATAGATCCGGAATGTAAAGCCGGGAAGACGCATCCTCGTCTTCAGATTGACAGAACGCCCGGTAAGCAGGTCGGACGCTTGACCTAAAGCCTCACCGAGCTGAACCGTGCCGGGGGTCTGCGAAACATTGTACAAGAACAGCAGGTCCCCCTTGCGAAAGGCCAGCACGCCATCGGAGGCTTGTAGCCATTCGAGGTGTGCGCGACGGAAGTCCGCCTCCTCTCGATAGATCCGGATGAGGTGTTTCAAGGTCTCGAAAAGGCGTTTGTCGCTCTGCTCACCCTGCCAGTCCATCGCCCGGCGGTTGTCAGGGTCTTTTCCTCCATCCAGACCGATTTCGCCGCCGTAATAGATACTCGGCGTCCCGGGCAGAGCGAAAAGCAGTGCGTAGGCGATTTCAAGCTTTTCCGTCTGGTTGTCGAGCACCCGGGCAATCCGCTGGGTGTCGTGGCTGTCAAGCAGATTGTAGAGGTTGACATGCACCGGTCGCGGGTAAAGGGCGCAATGGTCGACAACGAAGTCGCGGAAGCCTTCGGTATCCAGCCTGAAGGGCGCCTTCTCTGGAGCGAGCAGCGCATGCACCGCAAAGAGGAAGTCGTATTGCATGGTGCCATCATGCTGATCGCCCTGCAGCCAGGGGAAGGCGTAGTCCCAGTTCTCCCCGAGGATGTAGGCATCCGGTTTTGCTGCTTTCACGCGCTTGCGGAACTCCCGCCAGAAATCATGGGACACCTCGTTGCCAACATCGAGTCGCCAGCCGTCGATATCGGCCGTTTCAATCCAATACGTCGCCACCTCGAGGAGATATTCACGCATCAAGGGATGCTCGGTGTTGACCTTCGGCATGCGTGGCGAAAAGGCGAATGCAGCGTAGGGCGGGCGGAAGCGCTCTTTGGCTTCAAATTTACGACGGACCGCTTCCGCATCGAAATCCTCATGCAGATGAAAGGCATCATAATAAGGGCTTTGTGCTCCCTTCTCGAGGACATCCTGGAAAAAAGGGTGTCGATAGGAAACGTGGTTGAAAACCGCATCCAGCATCACGCGCACGCCCTTGGCATGCGCTTTTTTCACAAGCCGGCGCAGGGACGCTTCATCCCCGAAACGTGGATCGATGCGGAAATAATCCGTGACATCGTATTTGTGCGCAGAAGGCGATTCAAAGACAGGATTCAGATAGAGGCCATTGCAACCGAGTTCATCCGCGATGTAGTCCAGCTTCTCCTCGATGCCTTTCAGATCCCCCCCGAAGAACCGATCGTTTCGGGCCGGGCGAGAGGGGTCCAGACCGCTTGTGCCGGATTGATGGAAGCGGTCGGGGAAGATGCTGTACCACACCGTGCTTTCCACCCACTCCGGCGCTTGATAGCGGTCGGCCTCCAGTAGATAGGGATAGTTGAACAGGTTGTCGAGGTTGGCGAGCTGTCCCGGATCTCGTACCGCATCCAGCAGCAGTCTGGCGCCGAAAAGCCAGCGGCCCTCAAGCAGGAACGCATACTTCACGCGGCGGGAGGGCACCCGGATGCGGGCGAACCAATAATCGAACGCCCGGGTGCGATTCTCAAGGTCCATCTCAGTATAGGAATCCAGGCCGGCCCAGCTGCGAGTGTCATTCTGCCGCTTCCAATGGAAGGGATCGCCGTGCACCAGCTGCACCCTCCTCACGCTCCCCCGGGTCGTGCGTAGCCGGATGTCGAGGGTGTCGGGGGAGGATTGGAAGGCCATGTGGGATTTGGGTAGATGGTGAAGATCGTGACGATCCATATCGGACCCACCTTTCATTCAATGGTCGACACTCAACATTGTGCACGATGAGAAGATGATTGTAAACGCTTCGGAGTTCAATTCCCCTCGCTCGAGGTATCCAAAAGGGGGGATAAGTGTTAGGATATAGGTGGATTCGAAATCGTGAGGGGGTGGACGCGTGACACTCGGAGAGTCCCCGCACTGGTCTGATCTGGCCATCCTTGTCATCGGAGGGCTGGCCATCTTCCTTTTCGGCATCCGCAAGCTGAGTGATTCACTCAAGCTGCTGGCTGGACATCGTTTGAAGCTGTTGATTGAAAAATCGACGTCGACCACGTTCAAGGCTCTGCTGATCGGTGTCTTCGTGACCGTGCTCTTGCAGACGAGCACGGGCACGACGGCCTTGACGGTCAGTCTGGTGCGTGCCGGACTGATGACGTTCCCGCAGGCCGTCGGTGTCATCATCGGCGCCAATCTGGGCACCACGGCGACCAGTTTCATCATTGGACTGCAAATTGAGGAATATGCCCTTTTGATGGTCGCGGCAGGAGTCTTCGCCCAGCTGTTTTCACCGTCTTTGCGTTTTCAGCGCATCGGCGGGGTCGTCTTTGGATTCGGCATGGTGTTTTTCGGTCTCGACCTGATGGGGGACTCCTTGAGCGTCTTCACCGAATACGACGCTTTTGAACGGATGCTCATCACTGTCTCCGACATCCCCGTCCTGGGTGTGGCCGTCGGCACCGTCGCCACCATCTCGGTCCAGTCCTCGACCGCCGTCATCGGTATTTTGCAGCGTCTCTATGCAACCGGGACGCTGCCCCTCATCGGCGCTGTCGCCATTGTCCTCGGCAGCAACATCGGCACGACGGTGACCGCCGTGCTCGCCGCTGTGGGCGGCTCTGTCGCAGCCAAGCGGACGGCGGCCGCGCACGTCCTTTACAACCTGGGCGGCAGCATCCTCTTTCTGATTCTGATCGTTCCCTACACAGCCTTCATCATGATGCTTCAGGATATATGGCTCGATGGACAGACGGTCCCGCTGACCATCAGCTTCGCCCACATCTTCTTCAATCTCTTCAATACCATCGTGATGTTCTTCCTCGTCAAGCAGCTGACTGCTTTGAGCAAGCGGATGGTCAGAGGAACGGACCAGGACGTCGTGCTCAACGTCGACTCGCTTCAGGATTCTCTTTTGAGAAAAGCGCCTTCCCTGGCTCTGGAAAACGCCAAAGGTGTTCTCGACTCGATGGCTGACATCGTTCAGGATATGTTCAGATCAAGTGTCACCTACTCGTTCACGACAGATAAGAAGGCCCTCGAGCGAGGACGGATGCTTGAAGAGATGGTCGACACCACCGACAGCAAGCTCTACGGCTATCTCGTGCGCCTATCCGAATCCATCGAGGATCCCGAACTTGCGGACCGTCAGGGGACGTTCTTCGAAAGCATCCATGATCTCGAGCGCATCGGCGACCATTGCCAGAACCTGTTCGATTTCTTTGAAGAGCGCCGCGAACGTCGCCTGTCGCTTTCGGAAGCTTCGGCGAAAAAGCTGAGATCCCTCTACGCCCATGTCTCGGACATGCTCGAACGGACGGTGCGCGCCCTGAAGGAAGAGGACCTCCGGGCCGCCGAAAGCGTGCTCGTGGACGAGGAGCTGCTCGATGAGAAAATCCGCACAGCACGCAAAGAGCACCTCGAACGCTCACGCAGAGGCCAGGCCGACGAACTTTATATCGATATTCTCTCCAACGTCGAACGCATCGGCGACCACTGCGAGAATATCGCCAGAAACCTGCTCGCCCTCTCACGGCCCAGATGAAGAAACCACCGCTTACGGACACATGCTAAATGAAGCACCTCCTTGTATACGGTTAACAAGGAGGTGTTTTTTCAAGGCTGCTTAGAATATCCGTGTGCCTCATTGAAGCGTTCAACATCAGGCGGATAGAGAATCATGGTCGATAGGACAATCGCCCCGAACCCGAGGTAGATCAACGTAAAGACCCAATCGGGAAACGCGTAATAAGTCAACTCCGTTGCCAGGCGGCCGAGAAACGTATAGTCGGTATCGACCTCCCGCCCGGCCATCAGATTGAAGTAATTCTCGATATCCGTCAGCGGACAGCGCCGGCCGAAGAGTTCCTGAAAAGCGACGACAAGCATCATGAACAGGTGAACGGAGCGGAACCAGACTTCCCTCGCGAACGGCTTCCTCAGAACAAAGCCGATGATGATCGCCATTTGACCGAGAATCACGGCGGCGATATAGGAAACGTGCAGGATCGAGGCCAGGTCGGCCAGGAATGCGTACGTGTCGGCTGAAAACATGACGCCCCTCCTTCTTCTAATTCAATTCTACTACGAACCGGGGGGTCTGTCACGCATGGATGAGCAAGTTGCACCACCAAGCGGGTTGACGACAGGACCTGCGAGACAAGGATATGTTGCCAACGAAGGGGGAGGAAGATAAGCGTTTCCTGCCTTTTTATAAACCAGGAACTGTCTCGCCCCATGAAGCGAGCTGGAAGAAGGGTCTATCCGCATCCTTTCTACAAAAAGCCCCAACCGGCTTTTCTATCTCAAAGTAGCACCGGCTGTCCTGCGAAATCCTGGCAGGGCGGACGGTACTAAGCCGAACCAGTCGGAACGGGAACCCGGGTGGCACGCTTACGAAGCGTACAAACGGGTAGTAAGTCACAGCATATGTACGAAAGAAACGCAAGGTTGTATAAAACCCGTCTGAACAAGTCTGGGACTAGCTGCCAGTTTCTTGAATAAGAAAACGCACCCGCTTGGTTTCAGCCAAGCGGGTGCGTCCGGCCCTTCCACTCGAGAAACGAATCAGCTCACGAGTATTCTTTTTCTTCGTCATCCTTGTCCGTGAGAATACCAAGCACCGGAATCGCGAGGAAGAACAACCAGCTAAGGTTGTAGGCGTCGAACGCATGCCCGACGATGACGAACAGGGCGGTTGCGATAAACGGTGAATAGGCGACCAGGGGAAGCTTCTCACCCAGGATGAATTGGACATACAGCAAAGCGAAAAGAGGAACGAGCAGAAACACCAGCCATCCGGGATGCCAAAGCGCCCACATGAAACCAAGCAGAAGGTAGACAGCCGCCATCAGCACCACCAGCCCGCTGAACACCACTTTCTCCTGCCTCGTGGTCGAACGGCCTTCAATATCGAAACGTACACCGAACACGCCGCTCTCCACGGCCAGCACCAACGTGGGGGCAAAAAGCAGCACATGCATGAACTGGATGCCCAGCAGATAATCCAGAGTTAAAAATCCCCCGACGGCGGCCACGGTATAAAGCGCGCCCGCTTTACGGATGCGGCCGCCGCGCTCATAAAGGTTGAGCGCGACCATCAAAACCAGCAGCGCCCACAGCGGATGCCAATCCCCGGTATACGTCGCGAGCAGCACATAACCCGCGATGAGAACGAAGACGCTCAACCCCTTCAGCCGGTCAAGACCCCGGGTTTCAGTCCAGATTGCGCTGATCGGCGTAATGAAAAACACCAGCCAGGTCGGATGCCAGACGTTGGAAATGGTCCCGATCAGGAAGAACGCGATCAGCGCGAGAAAGGGTGAGAGCGCCACCAACTTATGGTCGTCCTTCGTCTGCTTCGGCATCTCGCGGGCGAGTTTTTTCGCGATTTCACGTGGCGATCCCAGCTCGCCGATGAAAGCCGATTCCTCTTCTTTTGACAGTGACGCCTCCGAAATCATCTCCCGATAATCCTCGACGATCTCCTCACGGGCTTCCTTTGCGAAACCCTCCTCTTCCAGAGCGCGTCGAAGCGAGTCGGAGAAAGTCTCCTTATCCTTCATCCTCATGACCTCCTAACAATTGTTCGACAGCATCGCTCAAGCGACGCCACATATCCTTAAGATAAAGCAGCCTTTCCTCTCCGGCTTCCGTGAGCGTGAACTGCTTGCGCGGGGGGTGGGGGCCTTCTCTGTGTTTCTGATGTGTCAGCCGCCCTTCGCTTTCCAGCCGGCGCAGCAGGGGATAGATGGTGTTCACGTTCACGCCGATGGGTTCCGCGAGCGCTTCAAGCAGATCGAACGGCGTCTTGGGTCCCTCGGCGATCAGTTGCAGAAGACAAAGCTCGAGCACCCCTTTCTTGAATTGCGCGTCCATATCCGCCTCCTACTGTGCATTACACATTGTGTTATACACAATTAGTATAAAACAGAACGGATGCGAACACAACCCTTTTCAATAAAAAACGACGCGGATGCGTCGTCGCCTCATGCATAGAAGAAATACCACACCGTACCGGCCACAACGACCGCGCCGATGGTGATGAAGGATAAGGAAAAGGCCATCAGGAATGCATCACTCTTCATCAGTTTCTTCCAAGGCCGGCCGGGATGTCGTCGGCGCAGGCGGACCAACGGGATGAAGAACCCCGCGAGAATAGCCAGCAACAGCGTGAGCCCGGGCAGGATGTAACCCGTCAGCAAGGCCTCGGCCAATGTCACGAACAAAAACACGAGCATGTTGATGCCGAGGATCATCACCATCAGGAAAAAGAACGAATGAAGCTCGAAACGTTCCTTCAACCCTTTTCTCACAGGCCGCACCTCCATCTTTCGTGTTGGAGGTATAGTCTATCATAACCCACGCATCCCGACAAACGGTTCAAGGATGAAACATCAGCGGCCCGCTTGCGGATGTGCGCCCATTGGCGATTGACACCCTTTTTTCAAGAATGGCGTCCACGTGCTCTCCATCAAAAGCCACCGGCAGCCGGGGGGTCCCTTCTCCGGCCACATCGAAGGCGCCGACCACCGCCCCCGATGGCGCATCATATTTCGCGAACAAGGTTCCGCCGATGGCTTCGACATGGAACGCACCCTTGCGGAACGGTTCTCCCCGGACGGCTTGCGACCACCGGCCGATGAACCTTGAGAGATCCGGGCCGTCGGCGGCGACCGGGTCCTTCTCAAACAAGTCGGGCTGCTTGCGTTCAGCCCATTCGCCGCCGGCATAGACCATCGTCGCGCCCTTGGCGAAAAAACTGAAGGCCAGCCAGTTCTTCAGGCGATAAAGGTCGCCATCCAGCCACTCTGCCACGCGTCCGAAGTCATGGTTCTCGAGGTTTCTGAGCTTGATGTATTCCATCGGCAGCGTGGCTTCCTGTCGGTTGAGGGCGGCGGCATAGTCGGCAAGCGTGCCGCTGCCCTTTAGATAATCACTAAAGGCCGGCTGCGAATCGTAATCGTAAGAAAGGTCGAAGGTTTCGAAGATCTCCGCTTCGCTCAAGCCTCTGCCCTCCTTGCGACGCACTTCCCGGAGGAACTCTTCGTGTACTGATTCGCTGAGCCAGATGGTCTGTGGGTTCTGCGCCTTTACACGAGCCCGTGCCAGGCGTAGAAAGTCTTTCGGCAGAAGACTGGCGACATCGAAACGGAACCCGTCCACGCCAAGCCCGTCCCAGAAGGCGAGCACGGAAGCGAGGTAATCCTGGACATCCTTTCGATGCAATTTGAAATCCGCCACGTCGCTCCAGCCGCCGGTGCGGTTGTAGAGCCGGCCCTCGGCGTCGGTGTGGAAGAAATCGGGGCGGCTGCGCGCGATCACTGCATCGGGGGCCGCGTGGTTGAAGACCATGTCCATCATCAACCGCATGCCGTGCCGGTGGGTTTCTTTAATCAGACGGCGGAAATCATCAAGGGTTCCAAGCTCCGGATGAATGGAGAAATAATCACGCACGGCGTAGGGACTCCCGATACTTCCCTTCCGGCGCGCCAAGCCGATGGGATGGACGGGGAGCAGATAAAGAATATCGACCCCGAGACCGCGGATACGGTCCAAATCCTCGATCAGCGCGGCAAGGGTCCCCGCCCGGGTGTGGTTCCTGACGAACACCTGATAGACGAACGCATCCCGCAGTCGAAGGTCCGTATCCTCGGCCATGAAATCCCTCCTCGGTTCACTACACGGTCATTATACATATAGCGGGCGGTTTCGTGAAGAGCGAAGCATCTGACGAAGAGAGGTCATATATCTTTATATTTAGCGTTTACTTTCATATATCAAGGTGGTATACTTTTTTGTATGACGAGTTCTTCGGCACAACCAAGGCCTTCAATTTTCTTTAAGACAACCGGGCTGACGCGAGAAGCATCGTGGATAAAGCTCGGTGGATGTGTGCCAATTCATGATTGCGGGGCGGAAACCATGAGCCGATTCAAACAGTTCACAAAATGGATGGGGCCCCATCTTCCTCTGTATCTGATCGCTGTCGCGGTCCTTTTCGGCATGCAGTATTTCCGCACGCTGCCGGCGTTGTTCATCCAGCACATCGTCGATTTTGTGCTCATGGACGGTGCTTCGGCCCTTCCCGGTGCGATCGCGAGAGCGCTCGAGGCGCAGACGGTGCGCCGGGAGTTGCTGCTGGTGGCATTGGTGGCCCTGGCTTTCGCCTTTATCCGGCTCTCGCTGGTCTTCGTCCAGCGGGTGCTTTTTTCCATTTCCACGGAACGCACGGTCCATGGGATGCGCAACAAGCTCTACGACCACCTGCAGAACCTCGATTACGACTACCACTCGAGCATCGAGACGGGCGATGTCATCCAGCGGGTCACCACGGATGTGGACACGTTCCGCCGATTCATCGGCGAGCAGTTCGTCGACGTGCTAAGACTGCTGTTCATGATGGGGTTCGCAATCTTCCAGATGGCCCGGATGCATCCCACGATGACTTGGATCTCCCTGGCCACGACCCCCATCCTCCTGTTCACCGCGACCATCTACTTCACGAGAGTCCAGCACATCTTCCGCGGCGTCGAGGAAGCGGAAGGCAAGATGACCACCACCGTACAGGAGAACGTCACGGGGACGCGCGTCGTCAAGGCCTTTGCGAACGAACCCTATGAACTAAGAAAATTCACCCGCACCTCACAGGATTTCCGCGACAAGAGCATGCACCTGACGAAGGTCATGGCCTTCTTCTGGAGTTCGACGGACATGCTCATCTTCGCTCAGTACGCCCTGACCGCCTCCTTCGGTATCTATTTCACAGTCAGCGGCACGATGATGAGCGGTCAGTTCATCGCCTTCTTAAGCCTGCTCGGGTTGATTGTCTGGCCGCTGAGGCAGCTGGGACGGATCGTGGCCGACTTCTCCCGCACCACCGTCGCCCTCGACCGCATCGAGGACATCGTCGGGATTCCCGACGAACATGAGGGCGACTCGCTGCACACCCCTCCCATCGAAGGACGGGTCACCTTTGAATCGGTCACTTTCCAGTTCAAGGACGATAACAAGCCGTTGCTCAAGAATCTCTCCTTTGAAGTCGACCCCGGAGAGACCGTCGCCGTCATCGGACGCACGGGAAGCGGAAAGTCGACGATGATGAACCTCATGGTCCGGCTGCTCGATGTCAGCGAGGGGCGCATCCTGCTGGATGGGACCGACATCCGCGGCATCAACAAGAAATGGCTGCGCAGGCACGTCGGCATCGTGCTGCAGGAGCCCTTCCTCTTCTCGAAAAGCATGTCCGACAACCTCCGCATCATCAAGCGTGACGCGCCGCATGAAAGCATCGTCGACGCCGCGTCGGTCGCGCGCGTGCATGAGGACATCGAGAATTTCGAAGAAGGCTATGAAACGCTAATCGGCGAACGCGGCGTCACCCTCTCGGGCGGACAGAGACAACGCGTAGCCATCGCGCGGATGCTGCTAAATCGCAAGCCCGTCCTCATCTTCGACGACTCGCTCAGCGCCGTGGATACCGAGACGGACCTGCAGATCCGCAGGGCGCTCGCCAAGCGCTGGCGGGGGACGACGGTCTTTTTGATCACACACCGCATCACGACCGCCATGGAGGCGGACCGGATCATTGTGCTGGAAGCGGGCGAGATCCAGGCCATGGGCACCCATGATTCGCTGTTGAATGAAGACGGGCTCTACGCGGAACTCTATCGGATGCAGACCGGCGGCGTCGACATCGGGGAGGGAGGGACGGACAATGCAGGCATTTGAAGAAGAGACCTACGTAAAGAAACGTTTCGACCGTAGGACCTGGAAACGTATCTTCTCCTTCATGCGCCCCCTGCGGCGCTATGTCGTGATCGTCATCCTCTGCGGCGTGCTGCTGGCGGGCTCGGACATCGCCTATCCACTCATCAACCGCTACGGCATCGACCGCATCATCGCCGCGGAGGACCTCTCGCTGCTGCCCTGGTTCGTCGGCGTCTACATCCTTTTCATGCTGGTGATGGGCACGCTGGTGTTCACCTTCATCTATTTCGCGGAGAAGATTCAGAACCATCTCGCCTTCATCATGCGCGAGAAGGCGTTCCGTAAGCTCCAGGAGCTGCCGTTTTCCTATTATGACCGCACACCGGCGGGGTGGATCATGGCCCGCATGACAAGCGACACGAGGTTGTTGAGCGACATCCTCTCCTGGGGATTGATCGACCTCACCTGGGGGGGTCTGATGATGATCGGTCTCGCGCTCGCCATGCTGATCATCAACTGGCAGCTGGCCTTAATCACCCTCAGCGTCATGCCTTTGCTTGTCTATCTCAGTTTCTTCTTCCGCAAGAAGATTCTGCGAGCCCACCGCGACATCCGCAAGCAGAATTCCAAGATTACGGGAGCCTACAACGAAGGACTGGGCGGAGCGAAGACCACCAAGACCCTCGTGCTCGAGGAGACCAACTACCAGGAGTTCGAGCAACTCAGCGCACGCATGCGCCGCCATTCCATCCGCGCGGCGATGATCGCCGGTCTGTATTTCCCCACGATTCTGTTCATCGCAGCGGTGGCGACGTCTCTCGTCTATTATTTCGGCGGAGTCCTTGTCTTCGAGACGGTGATCCAGGTGGGGCTGCTGTATGTGTTCGTGAGCTATGTCGCGCAGTTCTTCGAACCTGTCATCCAGCTGGCGAATGTGCTTTCGCACTTCCAGCAGGCCCAGGCGAGCGCGGAACGGGTCGTGGGACTGATCGACGCCGTCCCCGAAATCCAGGACTCGCCCGAAATCCTCGCCCGCTACGGATCGGCCTTCGAGCCTAAACGGGAGAACTGGGAACCCCTGCGAGGGGCCGTCACGTTCGAGGATGTCACGTTCCGCTACTCAGGCGGTCAGACGGTCCTCGAGCATTTCAACTTCCACGCCGACGCCGGAGAGACCATCGCGCTTGTCGGGCAGACGGGTGCGGGGAAGAGTACCATCGTCAATCTTCTCTGCCGCTTCTATGAACCCACCCGGGGCCGCATCCTGCTTGACGGGACGGATTATCGGAATCGCTCCGCCGCCTGGCTGCACGCCAACCTCGGCTACGTCCTGCAATCACCGCATCTATTCAGCGGCACCATCCGGGAAAACATCGCCTATGGAAAACTCGACGCCACCGACGAAGAAATCATTCAGGCCGCTACGCTCGTGGGCGCCCATGCGTTCATCCGCGATTTGCAAGACGGGTATGACACCGAAGTCCAGGAAGGCGGCGCCCGGCTGAGCGTCGGTCAGAAACAGCTGATCAGCTTTGCAAGGGCGCTTATCCGCGACCCGGCGATTCTCATTCTCGATGAAGCCACGAGTTCGGTCGATACGACCGCCGAGCAGCTTATCCAGGGTGCCATCGAGGCCGTCATGGCGAAGCGGACCGCCTTTGTCATCGCGCATCGGCTCTCGACCATCGTGCGGGCCGACCGCATCGTGCTGCTCGAGGACGGAAAGATCAAGGAGACCGGCACCCATGAAGGGCTCCTCGCGCGCGGAGGCGACTATCATCAGCTCTTCACCAACCAGTTCCGGCCCTCCGGCTACTGATGGGCTGTTTGCAGAGCGTTTCGGCCCGTGCTATGCTGAAGATGGAGGTGAAACACCATGCTTGAAACACGCAAAACACTCCGCAACGGCCTGGAAATCCCCGCGCTGGGATACGGAACCTGGATGATGTTTGAAGGACCACAGACAGTCGAAGCCATCAAGACAGCCATCGAAAAAGGGTATCGCCTGATCGACACCGCCGCGATGTACGACAACGAAAGAAGCGTCGGAGAGGCAATGCGCGAAAGCGGCGTGCCCCGCGAGGAACTGTTCGTGACAACCAAACTCGAAGCACACATCAAGGATGCGGTGGAGGCCGAAGCCGCATTCGAGGAGTCTCTAAAGAAGCTCGGCCTGGACTATGTCGACCTTTACCTCGTCCACGCACCGGCACCCTGGGGCGAGGACGGCAGACATTACGCCGAGGCCAATATCGAAGTCTGGAAGGTGCTCGAACAGTTCTACACCGAAGGCAGAGCCAGAGCCATCGGCGTGAGCAACTTCACGCCCGCCGACCTCGAGCGGCTCATCCCGCATATCAGCACCGTCCCGCACGTCAATCAGATCCGCTTGCATCCCGGAGAGCCCCAGCACTCGACCATCGACCGCTGCGCACGCGACGACATTCTCATCGAAGCCTACAGTCCCCTCGGACAGTCACGGCTGCTCGACCATCCGGTGCTCGAGGAGCTCTCACACCGCTACCAGGCGACCCCGGCGCAACTGTGCATACGCTACGCCATGGAAAAGGGCGCTATACCCATTCCCAAGACCGCCACGCCCTCGCGGATGAAAGAGAACGCCGATGTGGATTTCCCTCTCGATACACAGGACATCGAACGCCTGGATAGCCTTCGCTGAACCGTGCGGCACTCCCAAAAGAAGCGCGCCTCGAACGAGTCGCGCTTCTTTTTTTTCAGGCGGCGAAGACCAGGAACGTCTTGACCTGTTCGAAATCCTTGCTTGAGAAGGCGATGGTCATCGGATCCTTCCGCTTGGCTCCAGGATAGAACTGCATACGATACGCCATCTTGTGGTCGCGATACTCGATCTCGACCTCGAAGCGGCGCGGCAGACGGATGGGTTCATGGGAGCGCGAGAGGGTCTCTTTCACACCGGCTTCAATCCGCCGGCATGCCTCTTCGGGGTGCACATGGGATACCGTGGATCCTTCGGCGCGGAAAGTCGGGGCGAACACGATATCGCCCTGCGTGGCCACAACTTCCTCGCCGAGCCGGGCATCCCCGCTGACAAAGACAACCGGCACACCCTTTTCGGAGGCCATGTAGGCGGAAAGCAGAAATTCGCTCGCCGCGGTCCCGTTGATGGTGATACGGTGAATCGAACGCGAGGAAAGCGTATGGGCGAGCGGATTCCCTCCGGCGGCCGCAGCGGCGTGATAGCCGACAAGCAAGGCGGCGTCGAAATCCTTCGTCAGACCGAACATCATATGATCCGGATGGCCGTTGTAGCGGCGGATGATTTCCACATCCTTATCGAGCCGGGCGTCGTCGAGGTTGTCACCACTCCCATGGGCGTCGCGGACGACAATGCGGTTTGCGCCCGCCGCTTTTGCACCGTTAATGGCCGCCTGGACCTCATCGGACATGCGACGGGCGAACGTCGCATGCTCGGGCTGCCCCTTCGTCGCCTGGGACCAGTCCGTGATGCCGCTGATTCCTTCAATATCCGCGCTGATGAAAACCTGCATCCTTATTCCTCCTTGTTTTCGGACATTCCGTCCGCGTCTACAGTGAACTCTTCCAGCCAGTCGTAAGCCTGCCGGTACAGATCGACATAAAGCAGCCTGTCCGCCAGAACGCTTTCCTGCCCCGCCAGCAGCTTGGCGGCTTCGACGACCATCAGCGAACCGATGACGGCGGGGGTGAAGGTCGGATTGCCGTCGCAGCCTTCGACACCCTCCTCAAGGTTCCCATACACCGTATCTAGAAGGGGCCGGCCGGGAAGGATCACCCCGAGCTGGCCGAGCCAGCCGCCGATGGCAGCATGCAGAAGCGGTTTCTCATGGCGCTGTCCTAATGTTTCAAGGTAACGTTTCGTGGGGATGTTGTCGACGGCGTCGACGATCAGGTCCACCGTTTGCAAGACGGATGCCGGAAGTTCTTCGATCCGGCATTCGCATACCTCGAGTTGTGCGTCGGGGTTCACACGCGCCAAGGCATCACGGACGGTTCGCGCCTTGTTCTGTCCGATGGTTTCGCGGTCGGCGAACAACTGGCGGTTGAGGTTCTTCGTTTCGAAAACATCATCATCGACGAACACCAACCGACCCACACCGAGCCGGACCAGGCCGTTCGCCACATGGCCGCCCAGCCCGCCCATACCGACAATCAGCACCGAGGAGGCAGCAATGCGACGCATCTCCCGCGGACGAAACAATTTTCGGTTCTCCTTGAAAATATCCATGAACACACACCTCTTGAGCGCTTTTTGGTTTGTCCAGATTGGCCATCGATGCTATAATCAAGACGTAACCGCACCGGGGGTGAGAAGATATGGTGACGGTAAGGCTTTATGGACGATTGACCCATCGTTACGACGTCAAAGCGACACAAGTTCCGCCGGGCTCCCTCGAGGAGATCATCGGGGCCATCGTCGAGAAACATCCTGAGATTCGCCCGGAAGATCTTAAAAACGCGCGGCCCATTGTCAAACGCGCCAAAGCGGAAAACGACCGACAAAGCGGTACACAGCTTCAATCGGGCGATGAATTGATCTTCATGAGTCCCGTCGGCGGAGGATGAGCAAGAAAACGGCCGGAGCCACTACCGGCTGTTTTTCATAAGGCGAACCCACCAGCGGCGATGAGCGCCAGCAACACCACATAGGCTAGAAGCTGTCCGCGATTGAGCTCGCGATCGGCAAGCCACGCTCGATACGGTGCGCGCCGGTTCCAAATCAGCGTCGTCACATAGACCAGGACGAAGAGGGTCGGCGGGAACCATCCCCCCAGCGCGCCTTCGAAGAACAGCGCCCCGAGAATCGCGGTAACTCCTGCAAAGCCGACGAACAATTCCTTGCTCAGAAGCCGGTCGCGAAACGCGTACCGGCAGAGAAAAAAGCCGACTGCATACAGCACAGCCCAGAGAACACCAAAAAGAACAGTCAATGCCTCCGGTAAAACGTTTGCGGCAAGCAAGGCGGCCAGCAGCAACGACAGACCAAAAACGACCTGTCCGATGCGCGAAATATTCCACACCATGGCGACCCTCCTGTGCGATTGCTTCTAATTCGAGTATAGCACAGTCACATGAGAAGAGAAATGACAAGACCATTCATCCAGCATTCTACTACACTATCAAAGCGGAATCGCTTATAATGTGCCGTGATAGAACGTAGACCGGAGGGGGCGTGACATGGGTCTTTTAAGAGACGTAGTGCAACTCATTGCCGATCGCTGGGGGTTTTTCAGCGACTTATTTATTCAGCACATCTACCTGACGGGCGTCGCCGTTTTAATCATCTCAATCATCGGTATCGGCACGGGCATTTTCATTACCTATAACAAGCAGGCGGCCAGCGTCGTACTCGCGGCGACCAACTTCCTATACACCATCCCCTCCATCGCGCTTTTCGGATTTCTTGTCGCCATCACCGGCATCGGGAACACCAGCGCGATCGTCGCCCTCAGCATCTATGGGGTCCTGCCCATCATCCGCAACACCTATGTCGGCATCGAAGAAGTCGATGAGACTGTCATCGAGAGCGCCATCGGGATGGGCGCGACACGCCGGCAGTTGTTGCTGCGCATCCAGCTGCCGCTCGCCTTCCCCGTCATCATGGCCGGCTTCCGGACGATGGTGATCATGACGATTGCCCTCGGCGCCATCGCCTCCTTCATCGGCGCCGGCGGACTGGGTGTCGCCATCTGGAGAGGAATCTCGACCAATTTTCAGGAGATGACTCTGGCCGGCAGTCTGCTCGTCGCCGTGCTTGCGGTCGGGATGGACCTGGTTCTCAGCGGAGTAGAAAAAATGATGCGCCTGATAATATTTGGAAGAACGGGGGAATGAATCATGCTTTTTCGACGCACTTTGCTTGGATTGACCCTGCTTTTGGGAATTTTCTCGCTCGGTGCCTGTGGGGGCTCCGATGCGGACGTAACAATCGCCAGCAAACCCATGAGCGAACAATACGTCCTGGCACAGATCATCATCGAACTCATCGAGGAGGAGACAGACCTCGCGGTTGACTACCGCTCCGGCATGGGCGGCGGGACAGAGACTATACACCCCGGAATGGTCAATGCGGAAATCGACATCTACCCCGAATACACCGGCACCGGCTGGATGCAGGTGCTCGGCGAGGACCTCATCCGCGACCCCGATGAGCTGACCGAGGCCGTCAGGGACGCTTATCTCGATGAGTTCGACATTCATTGGCTTGAACGCTACGGTTTCAACAACACCTACGGGCTCGCGATGCTTGAAGAGGAGGCCGAACGTCTCGGCATTGAGACCTACAGCGACCTCGAGGACCATCAGGACGATCTGGTGTTCGGGGCTGAATCGGACTTTTTCGAAAGGCAGGACGCCATGCCGGGGCTTGAAGAGACGTATGGGTTCACATTCGACAACACCTCGGAGATGGAAGCCGGACTCAAGTACGACGCCGTCGGCGACGGCCAGCTAGATGTCATCAGCGTCTGGTCCACCGACGGACGGCTGCGGGAATACGACCTCCGGCTGCTTGAGGACGATCTTGACTTCTTCCCTTCCTATTACGCGGCGACCCTTGTCCGGGACGAGACGCTTGAAGCCCATCCGGAACTTGAAGGCATTCTGAACCGCCTCGGCGGAGCGATCGACAACGAGACCATCACCGATATCAACTACCGCGTGGAAGTTCTCAACGAAGATCCTGAAGACATCGCACTCGACTTCATCGAGGAAGCCGGACTGTTAGATTGATGGGGCTTATCGAATTCGACCGGGTCTCGAAAAGCTACACCCCCGGAGAACCTGTCCTCAAGGACATCACCTTCGAAGTCGAGGAAGGGGAGTTCGTAGTCCTGCTCGGTGCTTCCGGATGCGGCAAGACGACCACCCTCAAGATTGTCAACAAGCTTATCCCCTACACCTCCGGCTCCGTCCGCTTCAAGGGATATGACCTTTCCCGGTGGCCGAAAGTCAAGCTCCGCCGTTCGATCGGCTATGTCATCCAGCAGGTCGGACTCTTCCCGCACATGGATATCAACCATAACATCAGCTTTGTCCGGCGCATACAAGGGCAGGGCCGACAGTCGAACACGGCCCGCTCGCAGGAACTCCTTGAACTGGTCGGTCTCGATGCGTCCTATCTGCGCCGCTACCCGCATGCGCTCTCGGGTGGCGAACGCCAGCGGGTGGGCGTCGCACGCGCCCTGGCCGCGGACCCCGAGGTCCTCTTGATGGACGAACCGTTCGGCGCGGTCGATGAAATCACCCGACGGCATCTGCAGGATGAAATGCTTCGCATACAGGAAAAACTGCGCAAGACCGTCCTCTTCGTCACGCACGACATCGAAGAGGCGATCCGCCTCGCGGACCGGATTGCTTTGTTCAACGACGGCAGGCTTGAACACTTCGGCACGCCCGAATCCCTGGTGTTCAACCCGGCAAGCGAATACGTACGCAGTTTTCTCGGATTGAAAGGATTCAAGGCTTCCATGGACCCTGTACAGCTCGAGAAGGCATACGAAGCCGTTCTTAAAGGGGAACGCCGTCTGAAGGATGTTTTCAGGGTTTCCTGATGATCGATGGCGCTACCGCTCAGCGCCGATGAATGCAACTTACCGTGACAGCCTTGTGCAAACGCAAGAGGACTTGTTAATTTGCACCTGAAAGGAGGGGTTGCATGAAACGTCTTACGCTAGCGGTCCTCGCCTCGCTTGCGATGTTTCTGATCGCAGCTTGTGAAGAGGATGAGCCAATCATCGAAGACGAAGCCCGTCCCGTGCTGGCCGCCGAGGAAGGAGACGGCTATACGGTCCACCATTTGCGGACCGATGTGCGCGGCGGCAGACATGAGGAACGCGAGCACCTCGTCGGCATCGACTCGACGGAAGACCTCGAGAACTACCTTGAAGACAAAAGCGACACCTTCCGCTTCGATCAAGGCTACGATGAAGATGACAGCTTCAAGGAGATCATCGAGGAATACGACGAAACGTTCTTTGAAGATCACCGGCTGGTCTTCGCCGTCATCGAGGAGAACAGCGGTTCGAACCATCACGACCTGGAGCACATCGACCTGGATGCTGATGGAAATCTCTCGATAGCGCTCGAACGCTATATTCCCTCTGTCGGCACCATGGACATGGCCGCCTGGCACATCGTCTTCGAACTCGACCGCGACACATTCGACTACGAGGAGAAGACCCTCGAGGTCGACGACGTCCCAATCGATTAACACCGCATTCATGACACAAAGGCCCAGAATCCGAGGTCTTTGAGACTGTGTTTACAAACAGCGCCTAAAAAAGCCACGATTCCCAGAGCAGGGATTCGTGGCTTTTGTTCAACTGATGCTTTACAACAGTCTGAGGTCCGCCCTGTTCAAGGGCGGACCTCTGCTTGATATCAGACATGCAGCTTATTTATTGGACCGCAAGTTCACCTTGAGTCTGCATCACTTTTAAGAACGTTTGTGTCGTTAATTAATCTTCCAGAACCTCAAACTGATCCACACAAGTGAACATCAACTGAGGACCTTCATGCCATGCAAGAGGCATTGATTCGATGTGGAGCATGTCTCCAACTTCAAGGTCCTCAAGAACCGGCTCCAAGTCATCGTCAAATCCGGGTGTGCGATTGTCAGACCGCATGGTAATTCGTTGATCATCTTCGTTTTCCAATTCAATCTCGTAGGTGTCATAATCATCAACATCAATCTCAACGATTTCCATGTCCGTGAGCTCGACAAGCATAGACTGATAATCGAGCATAGCACCATCGTCTTCGATGTTCACGTCATCGATATTGGTAGCCTCAGGCAAATCCACGTCTTGCTCTTGGATCTGATAAGACGCCAGATCAATTTGCTCTAAACCACTAAACTCACTTCGTTCACCCTCAGCATGAACCTTATCGCCAGTACTAATGTCGTCGATATCCACGTCATTTTCATAAATTGCAATCGCGCCAGTTTCATCCTGAATATAAATGTTGTTATGAATTCTTCCTGTTACAACACCTTCAATTACAGTCTCTTCACCTACATTAAGGGCGCGAGCGTCTTCAATATCTACCAGTTCACCGTTTTCATCACCGTTTTCCTCGTCGTCATCGTCACCGTTGCCTTCAGCAACCACGGTGACTTGATCGGCGTCGCTGTAGAGCAACTGAGGCCCGTCAAACCAGCCAAGCGTAATCGCTTCAAGTTCGACTTCGTCGCCAGCCCCTAATTCAAGTAGGTGATCGGCGTCATCGGCAGAATCGGCGAGACGTGAATCATACCGCAGAGAAATCTCCGCACCGTCGTCTCGTTCAAGTTCAACATCGATATTGCCGTGTTCGTCTTCGTCCACATCGGTGACTTCCATATCAGAGAGATCCACAAGATGACCTTGGTAATCAATCATCTCGTCCTCATCTTCCAAGTCGGCTTCATCCAGGTCCACCGATTCGGGCAGGACCTCATCGGACTCGACTGTCAGTACGGATTCAAGGGCATCAATCTGCACGAGGTCATAATCCGAATCCCACCAGTCGAGGTCCCAGCCTCCTCGCTCGCCGATGACTTGCACTTCATCGCCGATCGAAAGGTCCTCGATATAGGCTTCATCTTCATCATAAACACCCACGGCGCGTTCATCATCTTCGATGAAGAACGTTTCGTGGTCGGTGATGGCAGTTACGACGCCCTGGGTCTCGACTGTGTCGCCAAGGCCGGCATCCCAGACGGAGTTAATGTCCATCGGGTCGTCAAGTTCCTGGTCCAGCTCGTCGAAGACGGCGGTCAGGGTAGTGTCGGCGGTCATGGTGAGGGTATAGGTCTCCTGTTCAGTAACTGTGATTCCCTCTTCCTCCCAGCGTTCGAATGCGTACGCATCGGCGTCGTAGTCGGTGAGGGTCACTTCGACCTCTTCTCCCTCTTCATAAGGGCCGGCGGGGTCGATGGCGAAATCGTAGTCGTCCATTTCCGGCTCACTGGTCACTTCGAGTTCGTATTCCGCCACATCCTCTTCACCATTGCATGCAACGGCGAAGAAGGCGGTCAGGGTTAATGTGGCAATCAGCAGCAGTTTCTTGGTCATGTGGGAATGATTCCTCCTTCATTTTTTGGTGCATCGGCTCACACTAACATATGTAGGTCCCATGTGTAAAGGATTTCAAACAGGTTAAAAATCTACAGACGACAAGCAGACAGGTCCTTTGCGCATGTCTCAGCGAAGCCCCTTCAACAGCGATGGATCGTCGTTGGCGGGGGAATTGACGCGGCTAGAGACCTCCCGGCGCTCGAAGAACCCGGCCTCCGGCGTGCCAAGGTCCTTAAGAAGCGCCGATACATCGGTGGCTTCCGGGTCCATCCACTGCTTTGATTCCTCGCGGCGCATGGCAAGCGGCATCCGCTCATGAATCCCCTCGAGGTCCCGGCCGGCCCGGGTCGTCACAATCGCGAACGTCGGCACGGCGCGCCCTTCGCCGTCCCGGGTTTTACTCCAGATTCCACCGAGAAGGAAAGGCTCGCCACCCGGGCGCTGGAAAAAGTAGGGCACTTTCCCGGAATCCCGTGTCTCCCATTCATAGAAGCCATCCGCCAGCAGCACACAGCGTCGCCTGCCTGCGGCCTCGCGGAAGAACGGCTTGGATGCGAGGGTCTCCCCGCGGGCGTTGATCGGCCTCGGTCCCGAGGCGGAGGAATCCGCCCATGAAGGGACGAACCCCCACTGCATGTAGCCGACCCGGTAGCCGATCCCGTCCGAGACCAGCGCCAGCGCCTTCTGTCCCGGGGCGATGTTGTAGCGGGGGAGGTCGATGGATTCGGGAAGCGTCTGGATCTGATAATCGGCCTCAAGAAATTGTTTCAGCGTTTCCAGGTTCATAGCCAGGGTGAATCGTCCACACATATCTATCCCGCCCTTTCAATCACAGCGTCTTCATGAGGAAGAGCCGCTAATGTCGATTGTTTTTTCAACCTTAGCACATGGACACCGAGAAAGCAAACAAAAGCCCGTCTGACTGGACGGGCGCATGGTGTTTGAACAATCCGATCTGGGCCTCAGGGATTGAAGAAAAGCTCTTCCTCGAGCCCGTGGGTCTCAATCGTCTCCTGCAGATAATCGAGAATCTCATGCAGCGGTATCGCCATCGCCTGATTCTCCATCGGCGCCTCCGCCCAGGCATTGATGCCCAGCAGGTCGCCATTCAAATCAAACAGCCCGCCGCCGCTGTTTCCGGAGAACACGGTCGAGCTGTGCGCATACGCGTGGAAATCCACTTGAGCGATCGGGGTCATGCCGAGAAAGCGGCCCATCGTCACGTTGCTCGGCAGACCGCGCGGCGAGCCGACAGAAAAGACCAGCTCGCCGTTTTCCGGCGTTTTTCCTTCCCGGGCGCGGATATCCACAGCCTCCATGGTAGTTGAATCGTAGGGGATGGCGATCAGAGCGAGATCGTAGCCAAGCGCGAAATCGATCAGCTCGGCCTCGAATATCTGTTCATCATAACTCATCGCCGCGAGATCACCGGGTTCATCCCCGCTGATGACACCCGTCTGGTTGTCAATCGTCTCGATGACGTGGGCATTGGTCAACGCATAGCACTCAACCGAGCTGCAGCCGACGAGGGTCGCACTGCCGAAATTCTCATACTCCGCCTCCATCACACCGACGGCCACGTTGTGATGGCGGATGGCCAGTTTTGTCTCTTCAAGCTTCCCGGCAGAACGCTCGGGGAAATCCTCCGCGGTTTCATCCAAGGGAGCCGGCGCCCAGCACGCACCAAGCAGGAATGCAGAAAGGAACATCAGGACAACGAAAGGCGGCCACAAACGCATTACTTACCCTCCTCACACTCGCAGACCCTGCTTGAAGGGGCCGAAGGGTCTGGTTTTAAGAAAAACCTGCCCGGCTCGCAGCGGACAGACGAACACCGGATTTCCCCGCAACAGCCGAAAGCTTCTCGATCAGAACCGGACCTCGAACCCGTGATATTCGGTTGTTTCCGATTCGAGGCGCTGGGTCTCGACGCGCTCCACATCTCCGGGCGAGCGGGTGCGGATGGCATCGAGAAGCGCATCGACGTCATCACGCTTGCCGTGGGCGACGCATTCGACAGTGCCGTCACGCAGATTGCGGACATAACCGTCCACACCGATCCGTCGCGCCTCGGTGGCGATGAAATAACGCATGCCGACACCCTGGACCAACCCATGTATTTTGACATAAAGCCGTGTAAACATGCTTCCCATCACCTCGTTCAAAAGGATGCTTAGGCGCGCCCGGGACTACTCGACGACGATGATGGCATCGACCGGACAGACGGCTTCACATTCGCCGCAGTCAATGCAGGCCTCCTCGTCGATGACGTAGGGCTCGCCCGCCTCGATGCAGTCCACGGGGCAGACCTCCGCGCACTCGCCGCAGGCGATGCAGGTCTCCATAATGCGTCGGGCCATTCGCCGCACCTCCCTTCCGCTTGCATCTACAGTGTAGCGCCTGTGGAGGATTTTGTAAACGGATTTCGCCGCGGGAGCGCGTCGAAGGCTTCAAGAGCCAAAGAAAGCGGAACTTGGCAAGCTTTCAGTGTTTGTCGCGGATCTCCTGTTCGAGCATCTCGAGGAACGCGTCGGTCGTCAACGTCACTTCTTCCTTCGAGCCATAGCGACGGTAGGTGATCTGGTCGTTCTCCTGCTCCTTATCACCGATGACGAGCTGATAGGGGATTTTCTGCGTCTGAGCGTCACGGATCTTGTAGCCGAGCTTCTCCTCGCGCAGATCGACCTCGCTCCTGAGGCCGCGGTCGATGAACCGTTCGTGCAGAGCCTGCACCGTCTCGCCGTGCACGTCGGCGTTCACGGGTATCAAGCGGGCCTGGATGGGCGCCAGCCAGACAGGGAAGGCACCCTTGTATTGTTCGAGCAGAATGCTCATCAGACGCTCCCAGGTGGAGACGAGCCCCCGGTGGATGAGAACCGGACGGCGACGTTCGCCGCCTTTATCGACATACGTGAGCTCGAAACGTTCAGGGAGCAGGAAATCGAGCTGGACGGTGCTCATGGTGATCACATGGCCGAGCGCCGTACGCACCTGGATGTCGATCTTCGGTCCGTAGAAGGCCGCTTCGCCGCGCTTCGACTCGTATTCGATGCCGGCCTCATCAAGCAGTTCATGCATCACCTGTTCCGCTTCGTCCCACAGTTCGTCATCGGGGTGGAACTTCTCCTTGTCGGCATCGCGCAGAGCGAGCTCGACATATTCGATCTCGAGGCCAAGGTCGTTGATGGCCTGCTGGATGAGACGGTAAGCTTTGAGCACCTCTTCTTTTATCTGGTCCTTGCGAGCGAAGATGTGCGCATCCGTCAGCGTCATCGCGCGGACGCGCTCCAATCCCGTCAGCGCGCCGGAGGCTTCGTAACGGTGCTGGGTCACAATCTCCGCATAGCGCAAAGGCAGCTCGCGATAGCTGCGCAGCTCCGAATCGAAGACCAGCGCATGATGCGGGCAGCTCATCGGTCGCAGGACGAAATTCTCATCCTCATCCTCAATCACGGGGAACATATCATCCCGGTAGTGCTGGAAATGACCGCTGATCTCATAGAGCTGCTGCGTCCCGAGCACCGGGGTCGACAGATGGAGATAGCCGGCCTTGCGCTCCAGTCTATACACATAATCCTCAAGCACCCGCCGGACGGTATAGCCGTTGGGCAGCCAGATCGGCAGACCCTTGCCGGCCTTTTCGTCGATCATGAAGATCTTGAGTTCCTTGCCGAGCTTGCGGTGGTCACGCTCCTTGCGCTCCCGGCGCAGTTCGAGGTATTGATCGAGGCCCTCCTTGGTGAACCAGCTCGTGCCATAGATCCGCTGCAGCATCTCCCTCGAGGAATCGCCCCGCCAGTAGGCGCCGGCCACGCTCAGCAGCTTGAAATGCTTGATGTGGCGGGTGTTGCCGACGTGCCCCCCGCGGCAGAGATCGACGAATTCCCCCTGCTTGTAGATAGTGATCGGCTCCTCCTCGTCGAAGGCCTCGATCATCTCGAGCTTGTAGGGGTCGTCGGCGAAACGGCGCCGGGCCTCCTCGGGCTTGACGACTTCCCGCTCGATGGGGACTTGTTCCTTGATGATGCGCCGCATCTCCGCTTCGATGCGGGGAAGGTCCTCTTCCTTGATGGTGGATTCCGTGGCGATGTCATAGTAGAACCCTTCATCGATTGCGGGGCCGACGCCGAATCTGGCGTCGGGATACAGCCGCTTCACAGCCTGCGCAAGCAGATGGGCGGTCGAGTGGTTGAGAATCTCGAACGCTTCCTCGTCGTCTTTCGTGATCAGGCGGATCGATCCGCTGCGCTCGATGGGCCGGTTGAGGTCATAGAGCTCCTCGTCGAGGTAGGCGGCGACCGTCTTCTTCCTCAACCCCTCGGCGATGTCGCGGGCGATATCCTCGGGGGTCACACCCGCGTTGAAGGTTTTTTTCGAACCATCCGGAAACGTAATCTCGATCATTCTTTCTCCCTCCTGTCGTCGTAGCGTTGCTCGTTGATCCGGTCCTTTTCGATGATGGCGTCTTCGAGGTCGATGCCGTAGATGTTCGCGATGTGCGTGACGTAGTGGAGCACGTCGTAGAGTTCGTACTTGATGGCTTTCTTCCGCGACTCATCGAGGCCGTGCTGATGCTCCTTGCGCATCTCGACGGACAGTTCGCCGACCTCCTCGAAGAGCTTGAGCACGACCTCGTGCTTCTTATCGGGATGAAAGTCGATCCGGCGGATGTGGCCTTGCAGGTCCTTGATGGTCATGTCCCTCTTAAGCATGGTCCATTCCTCCTAAGTATAAAAAAAGCCCTTGTCTCCAAGGACGACGAATGCCGCGGTACCACCTTGCTTCACATGCACTCGGACCCTTAACGCGGGCATACGGGGGTCCCTTTCGGGCCCGGCTCCGAGGGAGTGGCCATTCCCGGCGGCAGCTTCCACCGTCCTGCCTCGCTGGTATGGGCGGCCGTGTCCTCTTCCTTGCCTTTGTGATAAGTCTAACCCGCCCCCGCGGCTTTGTCAAGTCACATGTTGAAGGGGTCGGAAAGACGCTTGATGCGTTCGACGATGCGGTAGGCTTTCAGCTGTTCAAGCTGCTGCTCGTTGTTGATGAGGTGTTTCGCGAGTTCCTTCACCGGCACGTTCGAGGAGAAGAACGTCGGCTTATCATCAAGCAGGCGGTGCTGCAGAATGGGGCCGAGCACCTCGTCGCGCACCCATTGGCTGTAGGACTCGCCCCCGATATCATCCAGGAGGAGGATCTCGACGTGCTTCAGTCTGTTCACCAGGCTTTCGAGGTTCCCTGTCTGGATTGAGGATTTCAATTCGCGGACCAAATCCGGATAATAGGCCAGCAGCGCGCGGTGACCGAGGAAAGTGAACCGGTTGGCCAGGGCGCCGAGGGCGTAGGTCTTGCCGACCTGATAGCGCCCATGCAGATAAAGCCCCTTGATGGATTCGCCCTTGTGGTATTGATTCGTCAGCGCCATGAGCTGATGGTAGAGCTTCGTGCGGGTCTCGCTGTCCATGTGGAAATCCTCGAGCGTGGCCTCCATGACCATCCGGGGCACGTAGAGGGCTTCAAAGCGCTGTTGTTGCTCGCGGGCCGCCTGCGCCTCCCGCAGATACACACAGGGGTGGTAGGCGAGCTTCGGACGGCCCCGGGTGTAGATAAGACCGGGCTGCATGCCCGAGGTATCCTGCCGGCAGGAGGAAAGACCCGGACAATCGTCGCACAGCGCCCGCTCCTCGCGGAACGTCAGAAACTCCCCGAGGTGCTCCTCGATGGTCTCGCTGGAAAGGTCGTGCTCGATAAAGAAATCCTTGAGGCGCTCATTCTCGCTGAGTTCCTCGACCAGCCGTTCCACGAGTCCCGGATGGCGGGTGAAACCGTATCGGCGCATGTGTCATTCCTCCTGTTCCTTGAGATACTCCTTGAACCAATCAACCTCGGTGTCGAAGGGTTTCTCGCCACGGCCGGATGGACGTCGCGGCGAGCGGCGGCGCTGAAGCTTCTTGCGGATATGGGCGATGGCCGCATCGGCGGTCTCGATCTGGTTGCGTCGCCATTCCGCGACAATCTTCTCGAAATACCCATAGACCGGAACCTGCTGGTCGAGTTCCTTGAGGACGTAGGCGATGAGCACGTTGATGACTTCCAGCGGCAGGCCGCTTTCCTCGATGAGTCGCTCGATGACTCTCAGATCCGCTGCGGGAGGCTCCTCGCCGGTCGTCTCGGCAAGCAGGGTGCGGGGGTGCACCCGCTTGAAATAGGCCAGGCCGTGGGGTTCTTGCTTGCGCTGGATGGGCCCTTTTCGGGAAGTCTTATCCCTTGCGGCGCGGTAATGCGCTTTCGCGTGATGACTCAAGGCGGAAAAATCGATGGTTTTGTTCTTTGTGAGGCTTTTCTTGATCAGATCGCCGAGGTGCTTTTCATCGAGCGAATAGAGATAGGCGGTCTGCTTGAGTTTTTCCTTCGTCTGTTTCGTGCGCATCGAGTCGGCAAGCAGGGTCTTGGGAATGCCGGCGAGCACCAGCTCCACATCGGCAGTGGTCTGGATATTGAGTTTTTTGGTCCGGGCTTCGCTTAACTCGCCGCCGGGCCCCGACTGCTTCTCGATGGGCGGAAACACTTCATCGAAACGCGCCGTTCGCGCCGTGTAGCCGGTCTTTTTTTTGTTGCTGTCAATCTGGAATTGCGCATGAAGATCCAGGAACCGCTCTTCGCCGACCGCACGCTGCAGATAAGGCGCAAACGGCGAATCCTTGAAGAACGCTTCGGGCGAGAGCGGTAGATATAGCTCGTATAAGAACCCCTCGGGGCCTTCGTAGGTCTCCAGGAGTCCGGCGGCTTCAAGTGTACGGCAGGCACGCTCGAAAGCGTCCGGTGCAAGACTGAGCAGATCCAGCAGAAACACTTTCGGGTATTCACAGGATTTGAGACCGTAACGGTTGGACAGGCCGTGCAGGGCGAAATAAAGCGCGTGGGCGTCGCGTCCGACGATGGGGAGGTAAAGCAGACTCATCACATGCGTCTGTACATGGGTGATCGGCGCACAAGTAACCACGCGGACGGTGCTTTCCTGTTTATCCTTCTCCATCCGGCATCCTCCTCATCGGGCGGGTTCGTTGGCTGATGGCCGAGAACACCCGCTGAAAATCCTTGCGCGTCTCCTTGAGCGACTTCGAATTGTCGATGACAAAATCCGCCAGTTCACGTTTCTTCGAAAGTGGCAGCTGAGCCTTGATCTTGCGGATCGCGAACGCCTCGTCAATGTCATCGCGAGCCTTCAGCCGACTGATCTGGTCCTTTCGGCGTGCAAAGACCAGCACCGTGAGGTCGACAAGCGTATGGAAATCCGTCTCGAACAACAGCGGCACATCCCAGACGATGAGTTTCTCCCCCTGGTCTCGCAGCGCCCGGCTTTGTTCAAGCGCCGCTTCCTTGACATAAGGGTGGACAATGCGCTCGACCTTCCGCCGCGCATGCCGGTCATAGAACACTTTGCGAGCAAGGGCGTCGCGGTCGAGAATACCCGCTTCATCCACAATCCCCGCCCCGAACTGGTCGATCAGTTTCTCCAGGGCGGGACGTCCGGGTTCCACCGCTTCGCGCGCTAGCCGGTCCGTGTCGATGACGGGGACGGCGTGTTCCTCGAACATCGACGCGACCGTCGTCTTGCCGGTGGCAATGCCGCCGGTCAGTCCGACAATCAATGCCATGTCATCCCTTCTTCCTTCGCTGGCAGGTGGGACAGTAATACGTCCCCCTACCGGAGATTTGTGCTTTGCGGATAGTACTCTGGCAGTCGGGACACGGCTTGCCTTCATGCGTGTGCACACGCAGGCTGCGTTCGAAACGGCCGTCCTCCCCCAGCGTGTTCCGATACGAGCGCACACTCGAACCTCCGGCCTGGACGGCGGCTGCGAGAATGCGCTGCGCGCAGTCGATGACACGCCGGCGAAGCCGCACGCCCAGCGTGCGGCCGGGGCGTTCGGGGTGGATGCGGGCGCAGTGGAGAATCTCGTCGGCATAGATATTGCCGATGCCGGCGAGCCGGGTCTGGTCGAGAAGAATGGCCTTGATGGGGCGCTCTCCCCGGAAGATCTCCGTAACATCGTCGCGAAGGTCGAGTTCCGCGGGTTCGGGCCCTAGTTTCTTAAGAGCGGGCACGTCCTCAAGAGAGTGCATCGGGACGGCTTCGAACGTGCCGAACTTGCGGACATCGTGATAATGCAGAGCCCAGCCGTCGGTGAACGTGAAGACAACATGCTCGTGTTTTTCCGGCGGGGTTCCGGCTGGTTTCAGATAATATTTCCCCTCCATCCTGAGATGTGAAAGCATCGCCACCTCGCCCAGGATAAAAAGCAGATATTTGCCCCGTCGCGACAACCGCTCGATTCGACGACCCTCCACGAGATTACGGAAATGCTCGAGGTCACCCTGGATCATGCGCGGATGAAAGACGGCGACGGACTCGATACTTCTGCCCTTGATTGTCCGTTCAAGCGCACGACGTACAGTCTCGACCTCGGGGAGTTCGGGCACTTACTTCACAACCTCGATGCGGTCGGGATCGTAGCGGGATGCCTTGGGCTCTGTCGATTCCGCCGGATGGCCGATCGCGATGAGCGAGAAAGGCTGGTCTTCCTGCTCGAGATTGAGAATGCGGCGGACTTTCTCCATGCGGTCTTCCAAGGGATAGACACCGATCCAGACCGCACCGAGGGATTGATTCGTCGCTTCAAGCAGAATGTTCTGCGTGCTGGCCGCCAGATCCTGCGGCACCATCTCGCGTTTGGCGTTTTCCGGTTCATCGATCAGGGTGAGGATGCCCAAGGGGGCGCCCTTTAATGGCCAGGCACCGCGGGAGATGCCGCCCAGCTGCTCGAGCAGCTTTGGATTCTTGATGACGACGAAGCGCCAGGGTTGCTGGTTGCGTGCCGATGGCGCCTGCATCGCGCTTCGTAGAATCGCTTCGATCGCAGCATCGGATACGGGTTCGTCTAGATACTTGCGGATGCTTCTGCGTTTCTGACACAGACTCATGTTTTCACCTCCGGATTGACATGGACTTCAACATGATTCAGATTCGGTTCGGATTTCAAGCGGTCACGCACGCGATGGGCGATGGCATGTCCCTCGCGTACGGAAAGCGAGCCGTCGACACGGATCTCCACCATGACCTGATAATAATGGCCGTAATCAATCATCGTCAACCGGTCGACACCTTCGACTCCTTCGATGGGTTGAATCAACCTTCTGGTCGCCTCGATGGTTGCTTGCGAGGCGCTTTTGCCCAGGACGAAATCCACCGCCTCGCGAATGACGAAGAACGCGACACGGACGATGAAAAGAGCAATGACGAGAGCGGCCACATTATCCGCAAACATCAGCCATTCCATGCCGGTGCGTTGACCAATCAGCCCCAGCGCGACGCCGATCAAGACCGCAAAAGTGCCGAACATCTCCATATACGATTCCTGCCCGCTCGCCTTGAGCACTTGCGAGTCAAGTTCCACGCTCTTTTTAAGAAGATAACGCGAGAGCACGAACTTGGCCGTCAAGACCACGGCAATGACCAATATCGCCGCTGCATGCGGGGCGCTGGGCGGCTGGCCGAATGTCGGCAGGGCGTTGCTGATAAGCTGATAGGCGATGAACAGAATCCCGACCCCCAGCAGCAGACTGAGCACGTATTCAATCTTGCCGTGACCGATCGGATGTCCGGCATCGGGGGGTTTGCGACCCTGCCGGATACCGAAGATGACCAGCACGTCGCTCATGAAATCGCTCAGGGAATGAAAGGCATCGGCCACCAGCCCCACGCTCCCGCTCAAGATTCCGGTGATTAGCTTGACGAAGACGAGCGAAAGGTTGACGAAGAAACTCGCAAACATCGCCCGGGTTCTGGGATCGCTACTTAGCTGCATCGAGGTCCCCTCCCCAGGCCAGATCAACATCCAGCGGCACACTCAGCGCAGCGGCATGCTCCATCTCATGCTGGACAATCTCCGCCACACGGGGGCGTTCATCTTCGGGAACCTCAAGCACGAGCTCATCATGGATCTGCAGGATCAGCCGTGCGCCGAGATTTTCCTCCCTCAGACGCTCATCCACCTTCAACATCGCCACTTTAATCAAGTCCGCGGCACTTCCCTGGATCGGGGCGTTCATGGCTGTGCGCTTGCCGAGCTGGCGTTGGGGATGGGACAGGCTCTTGATTTCGGGAATGTAGCGACGGCGGTGATAGAGCGTCTCGACGAACCCATCGGCCTCGGCCTTCCCGATGAGCGAATCCATGAATGCACGGATGCCGGGGAAGCGTTCATAATAACGCTCAATGAAGGCCTCGGCATCGGCGCGTGAAATGCCGAGCTCCTCGGAGAGTCCATAAGGCGTCTGTCCATAGAGGATGCCGAAATTCACGGCCTTCGCGAGGCGGCGTTCGTCCGGATCGAGCGTCTCCTTGCCGAGAATCTCCCGACCGGTGGCCGCATGCACGTCGCCGCCCTCGCGGAAGACATTGATGAGCCGCTGCTCTTTCGCCATGTGGGCGAGGATGCGTAGTTCGATCTGGGAGTAGTCGGCGGCGACGAGAACCTTTTTTGGACCCGGGACGAAGACCTTTCGCAGTTGGCGCCCGGTCTCGGTACGGATCGGGATTGTCTGCAGGTTCGGCTCGATGCTGGATAGACGGCCGGTCTGCGTGAACGCCTGCTTATAGATGGTGTGGATGCGTCCGTCTTCACGGACGGCGTCCCGAAGCGTACGCACATATGCGCTTTTCAGTTTGCTGACGGTCCGGTAGCGGATGATGGGCTCGATGATCGGATGCTTCCCCTGCAGCTTCTTGAGCACGTCGATGTTCGTCGATGGGCCGGTCTTCGTACGGCCGAGCACCGGCAGTGAGAGTTTCTCGAAGAGAATATGTGAAAGCTGTTTCGGGGAGCCGATGTTGAATGCTTCGCCCGCTTCATCGTGGATCTTTTTCGTGAGGGTGGCGATTTCCTCGTCGAGCTGCGCCTCGATACGTCCGAGTGCCTCGATATCGATCCGCACCCCGAGACGTTCCATATCAGCCAGCACGGAAGAGAGAGGCAATTCAATCTTGCTGAACAGATCAGCCTGGTTGCGCGATTGAAGCTTCTCACTCAGGGGTGCTTTTAAAGCGGACACCGTGCGCGCCTTGGCAGCGGCATACTCGGCCACGCTTTTTTGTTCGGGGATGGCTTGCTTGGCGCCCTTTCCATAGACCTCTTCCAAATAAGGTGTCGAATCGTCGCCGAAAAATGACGCGACGACACGGAAATCCTCTTTAGTGCTGCTAGGATTTAGAACATAGGCCGCAAGCAGGAAATCGAACGTCACACCCTTGAAAGCATAGCCCCGGGACTCAAGCAAGACGCGGCTGCGCTTATAATCGTGTGTGTACTTTGTCTTGGATGAATCGGCGAGGAAAGCCTGCAGTTCACTGGAGGCTTCGAAAACCTCGAACGGGACGAAATGCACGCCGTTCTCGTTCGCCAAGGCGAAACCCAGCGGTATGGCGTCATGGTAGTTGCTGCCGAAGGCTTCGAGGATGATTGTAGTCGGCGTGCTTAAAAGGCGGGGGATTTGCGCGGCATCGGCAATGATCGCAACCGGGTCCTCCTCGCGTGCATCTTCCTCGACGCTGGAGAAGCGCTTGATGAGACTGTGGAACTCATAGGTTTCAAAGAACTCGACGATCTGTGAATGATCCGCCGGCTTGAAGGCAAGGTCGTCAAGTGAAAAAGGCAGCTGGGCATCAGTCTTCAGACGTGTCAAATCTCTCCAGCGCAGAGCATCCTTGCCATGACGCTCGATCTTTTCGCGCTGCTTACCCTTGAGTTCATTCGTGTTCTGAAGCAGTTCATCAATGGTTCCGAACTCGCTAAGCAGCTTGATGGCGGTCTTCTCACCGACACCCGGCACGCCGGGGATATTGTCGGAACTATCGCCCATCAGACCCTTGAGGTCGGGGATCTGTTCAGGGGTGAGGCCGTAAGTTTCGCGGACAGTGTCGGCGGAGACCGTCTCATCGACAGAAAGTCCTCGTTTGGCAATGCGTAAGGTTATATTATCATCCAGGAGCTGAAAGAGATCCCGATCGCTCGAGATGATCTCGATGGCATCGAATTGTTCAGCGTAACGCGTAGCGAGCGTGCCGATGATGTCGTCGGCTTCGAGCGCTTCGGTCTCATAGACAGTGAAACCCAGACGCTCCGGGGCTTCCTTGATGCCGGAAAGCTGCATCTTGAAATCATCCGGCATGGGTTTTCGTTGCGCTTTATAGTCCTCATACAGCTGATGGCGGAACGTCGCTTTTCCTTTGTCGAACGCAACCAGTGCATGCGTGAAATCTTCTTCCAGTATGCTCAGGAGCATGTTGGTAAAGGCGTACACAGCATTGGTGGGTTCCCCTTTTGAGTTGCGCATGAGGTTTCCTGAATGCGCCGTTGCGTAATAGGCCCTGAACATCATGTTCGAGCCGTCGATCAACAACATCTTCTTCATCGTACACCTTCTTTCTCGGTCCTCGCTGCCTGTTTCATTCTACCACAGTCGGGGGGAAATGAAAAAAATACCCATCGTCCCCGATGGGTATTCAGTCCGTAACTTGTTTCAAATAATCGATGATATCCTGGACACTTTTGATCTTGGTCGCCTCGGTGTCGTCGATCTCGACGTCGAATTCCTCCTCGATGGCCATGACCAGTTCCACCGCGTCCAGTGAATCCGCTCCGAGGTCGTCGGCGAGTCTGGAATCCGGTTCGATGGTATCCCGCTCGACCCCCAGCTCTTCGGCGATGATGCCGCGTATCTTCTCAAACACCTCGTCCTCACACTCCTTTACCAAAGTCTTGTTCATTATAGAGTGATTGTTCATCTTTGTCAATCTCCAAGCTTCACGTCCTGAAAACTTAAGCAGCCAGGCGTTATGGTCCTCTTGGCGCTTTATCAGGCGCAGTGACGTGAATCGTATTCAGCGGTTCTTTTTGTAGATTTCCGCAAGCCCTCTGAGCACCAGATGCTCGTCAATCCGATATTCCCTCGGCAGCATGGGCGCCAGATGAGGCGCGGCGCCACCGGTTACCAGGACGACGGGGTCCGTGTCGTAGGTCGCCTTGATGGCATCGACCATGCCGATCACTTGATAGACATGTCCATAAAGAAAGCCGGCATTGAGCGCGTCGATGGTGTTGGTTCCAAGCACGGAGGGCGGCTTTGAAAACTCGAACTGCAGAAGCTGTGACGTGTTCTCCACCAAGGCCTGTTTCGCAGCGTCGAGTCCGATGGTGATCGAGACGCCTTTGATCTCGCCCTGCTGGACAAGCGAGAATGTCGTCGCTGTGCCCATATCGACAACGATCGCATCCGAATGGTAGCCGGCGACGGCGCCGGCGGCCGCCGCGACCAAGTCCGCACCGACTTCCTGCGGATAGTCCGTGCGCACCGAAATTCCGGTTTTGACACCCGGCCCGACAAACAACGGCTTGATATCGTAATAACGGAGCATAAAGGCCTTGAACGCCTCATTCACCTGAGGGACGACGCTGGCGATGGCCGCGTCGTCGACATCCTCGAACAGGTGTTTGAGAAGCGCATAGTATTCATCGCTTGATTTGTAGTCGGTGCGGTAGCGGTACGTCTCCTCGATTGTACCATCGCCCTTGCCGATGACGATGTTCGAATTCCCGATGTCGATGAAGAGCCGTTTCATTCCGATCGCTCCTGGCTGTTGAAATACGGCGAGGCCATGAGACGCAGGGTGATCGGTGTGCCGATGAGTGCGGCGAGCGCCATCTCGAGGGTGCCGTTGATCGGGATGACCACCTGCAGCAGCGTGATGAGCTGTCCATAGACTTCTTCAAGCTGTGTCTGGAAGAACGCCAGGAAGGTCAGCGTGAACACAGTATGGACGAACGTCCCCAGCACGAACGTCAATCCTACATGGAGCGCGGGACGGTCGATGAGCCTGCCGAGTCCGACGAAGATGTACCAGGTCGCGATGCCGAAGAGCACCCTCGGGGTGATGGCGAGGATGGGGTTTTGGAAGATGACATCAACAGCCCCCGGACGCAGGAAGGCGATGAACATCGAGAAGACGCCGAAGGCGGCGCCAAGCACTATGCCGTACTTGAGTCCTCCATAAAGCGTGCCGATAATGACGGGGATGTGCAGAAGCGTGATGGCCACCACTCCGTATTGAAAGAAACCCACTTGCGGAATCATGGCCATGGCGACGATGATGGCGATGAACATCGACAGCATCGTCATGTCTCTGACTCTTTGTTCCATGTTTTTTCTCCTTTCCTTCAGGCCCTTGTAAGGGTCCCATAGTCTGGAATGTATGCATGAAAGCCGCTCGCTGCCGCTGGCACGCCGCTAGGCTGCACCGCGACGAGGGCTATCATACGTTGGCTTTGATGCGCGCGAGCGCATCGGAATCAAATGAACGAAGGAACGCCAGCAACATATCCCGGACCGCGTGATAGTCGTTTTCATGAATCATCGAGGTCGTCGAGTGGATGTATCTCGCCGGCATGCCGATGGTCGCGACGACGACGCCATCCCCGGAAAGCTGTGCCCGGGCGGCGTCCGTCCCGCCCTTGGATTGATAGTATTGATAGTCGATGCCGTGCTGCTCGGCAAGCTCTTCGAGATGGTGTTTCATGCCTCGGTGCATGATGGTGTTCGGATCATAAAAGCGCATGAGGAAGCCTTCATTCAACTTCCCGCTGATTTCATCCCCGCCGAAGGAATCCTGACAGGGGGAACAATCGACAGCGATGAAGACATCCGGTTCAATTCTGGCCGTTGCCGTCTTCGCTCCCCGCAGACCGGCTTCCTCCTGGACAGTCGCGCCGGCGTAAAGCTGGATCGGCAGCGACTCCGATTTCAATGTCTCGAGGATTTCCAGTGCCATGGCACAGCCGAAACGGTCGTCCCACGCTTTCGAGATGTGTTTTTTGCCGTCCTTGGTGGTCGTATAAAGGTTGCGGGGAACGACCTGCTGGCCGATCTTGACTCCGAGCTTTTCCGCGTGCTCCTTGTCCTCCGCACCGATATCCAGCCGCAGGTCCTCGAACGACATGGGCTTGTCCTGCTTCTTTCCTCGCGTCAGATGCGGCGGTTTCGAAGCCGTGACGCCGGGAATCTCTTCAAGGTCGTCGGTATGGATGGACATGTGCTGCGAGAGGAACACGTCCCCCTTCACACCGCCCAGCGGTCGTAACTTGACCAATCCTTCTTCCGTGATGCCGACGACCATGGCGCCGACTTCATCCATATGGCCCGCGACCATGACCCGAGGTCCCTCGGCATCCGGATTCAACCCGCCGAAGATCGAGCCGAGCTTGTCTTCGACAATCGTCTGTGCATGTTCATTGAGGGCGCGGCGCATATAGGCGCGGACATGATGCTCGAAACTCGGAGCGCCGGGCAGTTCGACAAGATCCTTGTAATACGGCTTCATAGTGTCTCCTCCTTGGGTCTGGCGATCAATTTGTAGATAGGGGAGTTTTGTGAATATCTTTCTTCAAACTCGGTCATGATATTGAGAATGCGTCTTTCGGCGTGCAGATCGAGCGAGAGGAACTCGAAGCGCCAGCCAAGCTGGTTGAACTGCTTGATGGAGTATTCAAAGAGCCCGCGGTTGTCCGTCTTCAGCTTTAGACGACCGCCTGGACGCAGACGGGAGGCGAAGGTTTCAAGCTGTTGCGGATGGGTGAGGCGGCGCTTGGCGTGACGCGCTTTCGGCCAGGGGTCGGGGAAATTCAGATACAACGTGTCGATGCTTTTTTCTGGGAAAACTGCGGAAAGATGCTCCGCATCCATGCGAAGCAGGTAGAGGTTCTCCTGCGGGTCTTCGATCTGTCGTTCGAGAGCCCGCACGATGACGCTGTCGAATTTCTCGATCGCCACGTGGTAGGCATCGGGCTGCCGCTTGGCGAGGGTGTGCATGAAACGCCCCTTGCCGGCGCCGACTTCGACATGCAGCGGTCGATCGCCCCGGTAGACGTCGCCGATCGTGAAGCTGTCCCCTTCCGAGACGTTCGCGATATAGTGTGGATATGCCTGGATTTTGTCCCGCGCATAGGGAACGTTTCTCAACCGCATGCAATCACCGAGGTCATTATAACAGATTCCCGGATGTTTTGGGGCTTGAAAACCAGAATTATCGTGACGAATCCCCACCGCTCAGCAACGCATGCAGCGCATGCATATAAATCGCGGTCGCCTCGAGCAAATCCTCGATGTGGACATGCTCGTCAACCTGGTGCGCGACTTCCTCCCGCCCGGGCATGACCATGCCGAAGGCGACTCCTTTCCTGAGGGCGCGTGAATACGTCCCGCCCCCGATGGTGAAGGGACCGTTTCGCCTATCCCCGCTGATGAACTGGTAAGCATCCATCAGCGTCCGGACAAGCGGGTCGTCCTTCGACACATAATGCAGGGGCAGATCGACGTTCATCCGGCGTGTCAGTCCATGCGCAGAAGCAGCCTGATCGAGCCTGGCGAACGCTGTTTCAGTATCGAATCCCCGTGGGTAGCGGATGTTGACGCCGATCTTCGAACCATCCTCGTCATAGTGGACCGTGCCGACGTTCACGCTCACACAGCCGGTCTCGGGATCGTCGTGGTCGATGCCGAGTTGCTCTCCGCGCAGGCCGTCGACAAACCTCTGCTTGAGAAAATCGATGAGCGGGTTCTGAATATGGGAGGAAAGGAAACGGACCATCTCAAGCGCGGCGTTCGTCCCTTTCCAGGGCGCCATCGCATGCACGGATCTGCCCTTCACATGATAGGAACGACCGTCTGTGTCACCATCAAGACCTCGTTCGCTCAGGAAACGCCGGAACTCATCGGCGAGGTCGATCGACAGGCGGACGGTCGCCTCGCCGGGAACAACGTTGGGACGTTCCCCGGCATGAAAGCTTTCAAGCGGCCCCTCCGAGCGGACACCGACAAAGTCCATCATCATGATTCCCTTCTCACCGTGGATGAGCGGAAAGTTGGCATCCGGAGAAAAGCCTTCGGCGGGCATCTCTTCGTGCTTGAAATACTCCGTGATACCGCGCCAGGCGGTCTCTTCGTCCGTACCGAGAACCAGCCGCACCCGGCGGCGGGGTTCGACCCCGAGCTCCCTGAGCAGACGCATCGCGAAGTAGGCGGCGATTGCGGGTCCTTTGTCGTCGATCGCCCCTCTGGCATAGAGTTTTCCATCCCGGATGCGGGGCTCGAACGGGGGAGTCGACCACTGGCCCGCCTCCGCCGGCACCACGTCCAGATGGCAGAGAATGCCGAGCAGTTCTTCGCCGCGGCCCCATTCGATGTGTCCGGCATGCCCCTTGACATTCTTTGTCCGAAAGCCATCGGCCGCGCCGATCTCCAGCATGGTGTCGAGCGCTTCGCCGATACCCTCGCCGAATGGGGCCACGGCGTCCGGCTCATAACGCACGAACACGCTGGGGATGCGACAGAGTCTCTCGAGCATATCCAAGATTTCATCTTTCCTCGACTCTACGTATTGTCTGTAATCCATGCATTCAGCCTCCAGGATAGGGGGTGATGCTTAAAATCATACCACGGCCCCCCGTCGCTTTCAACAGCCCTTCGACAGTTGACATATGAGTGTCTGTTCATATAAAATGGAGGTTAGTCGGAGGTGAGCCGCCCATGGTTCGTAAAGTCCAGCTCAAGAATCTCATCTGCACGGGGTGCGCCGAACGCATCGAGAAGGCGCTCACCCGGCTCTCATATATAAATTCCGCGAATTTCAGCTTCGTCAACCAGACGATGCTTTTAGAAACGACAGAGGACTACGAAGAGACACAAGCCCTCGAGGACATCCAGAACATTGTCGACGGCATCGAGACTGGCATCGAGGTGCTTCCCTACGGAGAGCGACACCGGATCGAACCCAGGAAGTTCATCAAGTCCTACCGTTTCGTCATCGTCGGCGCCCTCATCTACGCCATCGGCGCCATCTTCGGACATCTGGAGATCCTCAGGCCGCGGCTCAATCTATTGTATTGGATCGGCTACGGCTTTGTCGCGCACAAAGTCATCCACAACACCTATCTGAGCATCAGACGCGGCGAGATTTTCAATGAGAACACGCTCATGTTCGTCGCCACCCTTGCGGCGATGTTCATCGAGAAACCCTACGAAGCCGCCCTCGTCATCTTCTTCTACTCCATCGGCGAGCACCTGCAGCACCGCGCCGTCGACCAATCCAAGAACGAGATCAGTTCCTTGATGGATTTGCATGTGGATTACGCCAACATCAAAGAAGGCGACGACGTCGTCATCCGCGACCCGATGAACGTCAAGGCGGGGGATATACTCATCGTCAAGCAAGGCGAGAAGATTCCTGTCGACGGAACCATCGTGAAAGGACGGACCTCGCTCAACACCAGCGCCCTGACCGGCGAAAGCAAACTCCAAAGCGCCGGTGAAGGGGAGCGCGTCCTCAGCGGAAAGATCAACCTCGGCGAAGTCATCGAAATCAAAGCCGAAAAGGAATACAGCGACTCCACCATCGCGCGGATCATCGACCTCGTCGAGAACGCAACGAACACCAAGACCCGCACGGAGAACTTCATCACCCGCTTCGCGAGATACTACACGCCGACGGTCACCGGCCTCGCCTTGCTGCTGGCTCTGGTCCCCTCGCTTCTCAACCCCGCCATGACGGAGGATTACATCTTCCGGGCGGCGATCTTCCTCGTCATCAGCTGTCCCTGCGCGCTCGTGCTCTCCATCCCGCTCTCCTATTTCGCTGGCATCGGCGCGAGCGCCAAGGAGGGCATCCTCTTCAAGGGATCGAACTTCCTGGATAGTTTGCACCTCGTCGATACCATCGGCATCGACAAGACCGGCACCCTCACCCACGGGACCTTCGAAGTCGCAGGCTACACCAACTATCGGACCCTCGAGCTGGCCGCTTCCCTCGAGCGCTATTCGAACCACCCCATCGCACAATCGGTCGTTGAAGCCTATGAAGGCACTTTCGTCGACTTCGAGCGCATCGAGGAGCTACCGGGCCTCGGCATCAAGGGCATCCACGCCGACAAGGAGGTGCTTGTCGGCGGCAGCGAACTGCTCAGGCGGCACGGCATCGAGGCCGGACCCCGCAGTGATGCCGCGGCGAATCATATCTTCGTCGCCGAGGATGGCCGCTACCTCGGACGGCTGCTGATCAAGGACCGTATCCGCGAGAGCTCCAAGGACGTCATCCGGAACCTCAAACGGCGGGCCCGGATCACCATGCTGACCGGGGACAACGAAACCACCGCCAGCGAAGTCGCCCTCGAAGTCGGCGGCATCGATTACGCCCACAGCCTCATGCCGGAAGACAAGATCGAAGTCTTCGAACAACTCGCCGCCAAAGGCAAGACGCTCTACATCGGCGACGGCATCAACGACGCACCCCTCATCCGACGCGCCGACATCGGCATCGCCATGGGAGAGGGCAGCGAACTCGCCCTGGATGTCGCCGATGTCATCATCATGGAAAGCGACCTGACGCGGCTGCGCACCGCATTCGAGATATCAGGGCGTACGCGCCGCATCGTGTTTCAGAACATCGCGCTCAGCCTGGGGGTCAAGTTCACATTCCTCGCCTTAGCGAGCGTCGGCGCGACAACCATGCTCATGGCCATCTTCGCCGATGTCGGCATTACCCTGATCGCCGTGCTCAACTCGCTCAGACTCATCTATGGAAGGGGACGGAAAAACCATGAAGAAGCCGTCGTTTGAGGAAACGCTGCGTCTTTTCAAGCTGTTCGCCGACCGGACGCGCTTGCGGATTATCGACCTGCTCGCAGAGGATGAACACTGCGTGCAGGATATCTGTGAAACGCTTTCGCTCGAACAGTCCACCGTCTCGCATCAGCTGAGGATGCTGCGGGAGGAGAACGTCGTGCGCCGGAAGCGACGCGGCAAGCAGATCTTCTACACCTTGAAGGACGCCCACATCCTCGCCATCTACCACATGGCACGCTCGCACGCGGAAGAATGCGACGATTGAAAAGACCTCACCGTCCAGTGAGGTCTTTTCAATCGTCGATTCATAGTCGCACAAGGGCGTAGTGTTTCTTCCCGCGTCTGATGACATGATAGGAACCATGCAACGCATCGGTGCTATCGAGCGTGGCATCCACCCTTTCGACGCGCTCGCCGTTGAGCCGGACGGCGTTCTGCCTGAGGAAGGTGCGCGCCTCACGTTTCGAGTTCGCGAGGCCGGTCTCGACAAGTGCCTCAATCAGAGGCTTTCCGGCTTCTGCATGGATGGAGGGGACACCTTCGAAGCCCATCTCGATCTCTTCGGGAGTGAGGGAGGAGACCTCCCCGCCGAAGAGGGCCCCGGTGATGTTTTCAGCCTGTTGAAGGGCTTTCTGACCATGAACAAAGCGGGTCACTTCCCGTGCGAGCGTCTTCTGTGCGTGACGCTCGTGCGGGGTTTTTTGCATGCGGGCCTCGACTTCGTCAATCTCCTCCGCGCGGAGAAAGGTGAACTGCCACAGTCTCCGAAGCGCCTCGTCGTCCTCGAGATTGATCCAGTATTGATAGAACGCGTAAGGCGAGGTCTTCGCGGGGTCCAGCCAGATAGTCCCTTCGGCAGTCTTGCCGAACTTCGAGCCGTCCTTGCGGGTCAGCAGCGGAGCGACCAGCCCGTAGGCCTTCGAGCCGGGACCGTAGAGTTTGCGGATGAGTTCGAGGCCGGCGGTGATGTTGCCCCACTGGTCCTGGCCGCCGATCTGGACCGTACAGCCCTCGCGGCCGTAAAGCTCCATGAAATCGATCGACTGGATGATCTGATAGGAGAACTCCGTGAAGCTGATGCCTGAATCAAGTCGGTTCTTGACGCTGTCCTTGCCCATCATGTAGTTGAGATTGAAGTGCTTGCCGATATCTCTGAGGAAACGAATCATGTCGTAGTCCTTGAGCCAGTCGTAGTTGTTCACGATCCGCGCCTCGGGAATCAGCCGCTTGACCTGCGCTTCAATGGCGCTTGCGTTCGCGAGCGTATCCTCGAGTTCCAGCAGCTTTCGTTCCTCGCTCTTGCCGCTGGGGTCGCCGATCAGCCCCGTTCCCCCACCGATCAGCAAAATCGCCTCATGGCCGGCATCGATGAGATGCTTGGCGATGATATAGGGGACGAGATGACCCACATGGAGCGAATCGCTAGTCGGGTCGGCGCCGAGGTAGAACGTGACCTTCCCTTCGTCGAAATGTTCCTTCACGGCCTCATCCGTGACAGCATAGAGGAGCTTTCGTCTTTGGAGTTCATCGACAATGTTCACGGGTAATCCTCCTACGAATCGGACTAGGCGGGTATTGGATAGAGAAAAAGGCGACGCGGGAGGGCGGAGACCATCCGACGTGCCGCCTTCTCAACGTTCATGGCCCTGAATGAAGGCCGATTGTCAGTCATTGAGGGTCGAATCGCGAGAGACGATGCCGTGATCGAGGTTGATGATCCGCTCATCGAGCGCTTCTTGATTCATCAGCTTCGTCAGCACGCGCATCGACACCGCGCCAATATCATAGATGGGCACGTCGACACAGGTGAGGTTGGGGCGGGAGAGCCGCGCGTATTTCGTATTCTGAAAACCGCAGACGCTGATGTCTTCAGGCACACGCACGTCGTTCGCGCGAGCGACGTTGATAAACGAGACGGCGATCGAATCACGGACCGCGATGATGCCGTCGACGCTGTGATGTTTGAAATACTCGTGGAAATGCTCGGTGTTGACGGTGATGCGCCCGCTCGTGCGCATGATCTGCGGGGTGAGCGCCGCTTCTTCCATCGCGCGCAGATACCCTTTCTCCTTGAGGTCGTTGACCATGTACTTGCGGACGGTCGAGACCATGTAGATGTTCTTCCGGCCTTCCTCGATCAGCTTTCGGGTGATTTCATAACCGGCGCGTTCGTAATCGATCGAGACGCTCGGAATGTCATCGCGTTCGTGATAGGTGGTGTTCGTCAGCACGATCGGAATCTGCTGTTCTCTTTCGATATTGAGGAGGAAGTCGTATTGCTGTGGGGTGATCTCATCGTTGAGATACAGGATGCCATCGACCTGAGCGGCGATGATCTCCCTGAGGATTTCTTCTTCCGATGAATCCTCCTCATCCAGGATATAAAGCAAGACGGAGTACTTATAGACCCGGGCAATGTCGGCGATGCCGTTCATCATCTCCGCAATCGAGGCACGGGACATGTCGGGCACAAGAACAGCCACGGTCGTGGATTTCCGACTCGCAAGCCCCTTGGCGAAGGCGTTCGGCTTGTATCCGAGCTCTTCGATGACGTTGAGCACACGCTCCCGTGTCTCCGGTTTCACTTTTTCCGGATTGTTGATTGCGCGGGAGACGGTCGCCAGGGAGACTTTCGCCGCGCCGGCGACATCGTAGATGGTCGTCTTTCCCATGCGGTCCTTCTTGCTCATAAGATCACCTTCTTCCTTATTCTCGTATTATAGCATCCCATGAAAATGTTTTCAATTGATTTTCATGTTTTTTCGAACACCTAATAAAAAAAGCCTTCCGCAGAAGGCTCTTTTCACCGTCGCTCCTTGATCCGCGAGGCTTTCGCCGAGCGGCCGCGGATGTAGTTGAGCTTGGCGCGGCGGACCTTTCCCTTCCTCAGCACCTCGATTTTCTTGATAGAGGGCGTATGGACGGGGAATGTCCGTTCGATACCGACACCGAAGGACGTCTTCCGTACGGTGAAGGTCTCGCTGACTCCCGCTCCCTGTCGCTTGATGACCAGACCGTCGAAGTCCTGCACGCGCTCGCGGGCGCCTTCTTTGATGTTGACGGACACGCGGACACGATCACCCGGACGGAAGTCGGGGAGGTCGGTGCGAAGGTGGTCCTTGGTTACTTCGCTGATGATTTGTTGTGACATGTTGGGCTTCACTCCTTGTTCACTTTGTTCATGGAGTCCGTTGCCTCTCCAGCGGAACAAGTTCATTAAACAGCGCCAATAATTTTAGCACATTTATGTTTCAGATTCAACCACTGTTGGCTTATTTATCGGATTCCTTTGATTAATTTTTCCTATATGGATGAAACCGAAACTCTGAGCGTATTGAAGCCGCACCGGATAGCCTGTTTCAATCGCTGCCACCACGACGTTTCAAATAAGCCTCATACAAGTCAGGACGGCGTTCTTTTGTGCGCTTCAAGGCTTGCTCGCGCCGCCAGGAGGCAATCCGTGCATGGTCCCCGCTCAAGAGGACATCGGGGACCTTACGTCCTTCAAAGACCCGAGGCCGGGTGTAGTGTGGGTACTCGAGCAGACCGTCCGTGAACGAGTCCTCCGCGGCGGATTGTTCATTGTTCAAAGCTCCGGGGAGCAGCCGGACGACGGAATCGATCACGACCAGGGCGGCTAACTCCCCGCCGGTCAGTACATAATCGCCGATCGAGATCTCGACGTCGAAGTAGTCGCGAATCCTCTCGTCAAACCCCTCGTAATGCCCGCACAGAATGATGATCCAGTCATTTTTCGCCAGAGTTCTTGCCCGGGACTGGCTGTAGGGAATGCCTTGCGGAGACAAAAGGACGCGAAGGGCGGAATTATCCGCATCAAGATTTCGAAGCGCCTTTACGACGGGTTCGACGCGAAGCACCATGCCCGCGCCGCCGCCGTATGGATAATCGTCGACACGCCGATGCTTGTCTTCGCTGTATTGACGGAAATCGTGCACCTGGATCTCGGCAATCTCCGTTTCCCGGGCCCTGCCCAGAATCGACTCGGAGACGACGGGTTCAATCATGCCGGGGAACAAGGTCAGTACATCAATCCTCATATCAATCCCTCCAACGGCTCGAGTTCAAGGTATCCCTGCTGCACGTCCACATGCCGCACATATTCCTTGAGGAATGGAACCAGCGCGTCGCGGGCGTTCTCCCGGGATACCCGCAGCATCGTCCCCTGCGGCACAGGAAAGACATCCTTGACGACCCCGACCCGGCGTCCCTCGAGGAGGACCTCCAGCCCGGCGAGCTGATCATAGTAGTACGCACCGGCTTCGAGAGGGTCGCGGTCCGAGACATGCACTTCTAAAGTGCAGCCTTTGAATGGTTCGACTTCCTCGATGGAAGCAAACTCCACGAAACGGAGGATGTCGAGGGTGCCCTTTTCCCGGTGGGAGGCGACCGTCACGGGAATGCGACGCGCCGCTTTGCGGATGTAAAGCCGCGAGCCTGCTTGGTAGCGGGACTCCTTGAAGTCGGAGTCGCTCTTGACGCGGACCGCGCCGTCCAGTCCCTGCGTGGTTGTAATCGTGCCGATGGGGATGTAGTCCATGTCGACCCCTCCTAATCCTAGCGGGTGAACATGATCCGCTCGTCGCTGAACATCCGGTTCAGCAGGACGACGAACAGGCTGGTGTAGACCAGTGTGGAAAGCACCGTGGCGAAGAAGTTCACCAGTGAATATTCAAACGTCAGGATGCCGGCAAGCAGATTGATCGGCCCATAAATAGGGGCGAGGTGGGGCAGGAGACTTTGGTTGACATCCGTGCCGAACGAGTTCATGATGCCGATGATCATCGCGATGAAGTAAAAGGGCATGATCAGCGTCGTCGCTTCTTTCACCGACTTCGCATAGGTGCTGATGATGGAGACGAGGGCGACGATGAAGAAGACAGTGATGATCAGCACGAGGAGCAGCACCGCGAAGTCGCCGATGCCATAGATCGAGATGTCGGGGAGCGTATCATCGAACTGCATGAGCTGCGGCAGACTGAGCAGGATGCCGATGAAGGAGGACAGCGCACTCGCAAACGAGAGCAGGGCGATACTCAGCACTTTCCCAAGCGCGATCTCCGTCCGGCGGGTGGGGGTCACCAACAGCGTAGCGATCGTCCCCCGCTCTTTCTCGCCGGCGATGGCGTCCGGTCCGATGTTCATGACCCCGACGAACAGAAAGATGATGATCAGCATCGGCATGAGCATCGCGAATCCCTGAGCGACGACGTTTCGTTCATCGACGAGGTTCACCGTCCCCAGCTCATAGGGGTGGTAATCGGATGGGTCGTCGAGACGGTCCATGATGATGTTTTCGTGATAAGCTCCCATCGCCTGGTTGAAATTGTTATAGGCGTTCGAGGAATGGTTCGAGCCCTGGTTGTAGAAGACAGTGGCTTCGGGGATTCCCTCGCGGCTGTCGATGCGCTCGGCGAAATCTTCCGGAAAGATGACGGCGAGGTCCAGCTCCTCTTCGCGGATCTTCTCGCGCAGAGCCTCTTCTTCGATGGTCCCCTCCTGCAGGGTATAGTCCATGTGTGCATCCAGATGCGCCTCGACCTCGCCGGGGAGGTTTTCGACATACAATGTCGGCACATGAGCCTGCTCTTCATCCATCTGCCCGCCGATGGCGGTACCAATGATGGTATAGATCAAGAAGATGGACAATCCCGGCAGGATGAAGACGCCGAGCACCAGACGCTTATCGGTCACGACGCGATAGATCTCCTTCTTGAAGATGACCCAGAGGTTTTTCACGCGGCCGCCACCTCGCTTTGCTCAACGAGCTGGAAGAAGACATTCTCGAGATTCGCATCCGCATCCGTCCGCCGCACCTCGTCCAACGTGCCTTCCGCTTGCAGCCTGCCGTCGATGATGATGCCGACCCGGTCGCACATCTTCTCCACGACACTCAGAATATGGGTCGAGAGGATGATGGCTTTGCCGGCTTCACGCATCTCGAGAAGATAATCCGTAACCGTCCGGGCGGTGAGGACATCGAGGCCGTTGGTCGGTTCGTCGAAGACGATGAAGTCCGGATCATGCACCAGCGAGATGGCCAGTGACGTCTTTTGTTTCATCCCGCTTGAAAGATCGGCGACCTTGACTTCCGCGAAGCGGTCGATGCCGAAACGTTTAAACAAGTCTTTTTTCCGCTTTTTCCGGGTCGCGGCGTCCACGCCGTGCAGCCGGGAAAAATAATCGAACAGATAGTTGGGCGTGAAAAAATCGTCGAGCTTCAGCTCGCTCGTCAAAAACGAAATATACTGCCGGACCTCGAGACTATCCGTAAGCACGCTCTTGCCATCGACCCGCACATCCCCCTCGTCCGGACTGATGAGGGTGGCGATGCAGCGCAGGGTGGTGGTCTTTCCCGCGCCATTCGGACCGAGCAGTCCATAGATCTCCCCGCGCCTCGCGGTGAAGCTTAGTCCGTCGACCGCCACTTTGCGTCGCTCTTTCGTACGATCGATCCGTCTTTGCTTTCTCGAAAGCCGGAACGTCTTCCGCAGATCCTTCACTAACAGATCGTTCATTTAGCCATCCTCCTGTGTGGGTATTCAGTGTCTTACTGACGGTAAAAAAAGCCCCCTGCAAGATCCAGAGGGGGGTTCAGAATGCGTCGATGTCGATCGTGATCTTCTTATGCTGGCGCGACGCACTTGCATAAGCAATGGTCCGTATGGCGTTCGCGATGCGTCCGTTCCGGCCGATCACGCGACCAAGGTCATCGTTATGAACGAGGACCTGGACGACAATACGATCCTCATCCTCGGAGAGCTTCTTGACTTCGACATCCTCCGGATGAACGACTAGCGGCACGACCAGATTTTCGACCAGTTTTTCATAGTTTACGGCCATGGGGCCCACCCTATTCTGCGTCTTTTTGGTCGTGGTATTTCTGCATGACGCCGTGCTTCGTCAATATGTTCTTAGCGGTCGGGGTCGGTTGAGCGCCTTTCTGGAGCCATTCCAGCGCACGAGCTTCGTCGAGTCGGGTGACACTCGGGTTCGCACGGGGGTCATAGTGTCCGATAATCTCAAGGTATCTTCCATCCCGCTTGACCTTCGAATCCGCGACGACGAGTCGATAATACGGTTGTTTCTTCGCGCCGAACCGTTGAAGTCTGATTTTTACTGCCATGTTGATTCCTCCTTAAGCAAGCTGAGGAAAGTCTAACAGAAACCTCCAAGGTTGTCAAGGACTTTTTCTTGACAGGTCATTCGATTTTGTAGGGTGAATCGTCAAGTCGGGAGACCTCGACACGTCGGACGTGCTTGAGGCCTTCAAGCTCTTCATGGATACGGTCGAGTTGGTCTTCGTCGATGTAGAGCACGGCGTATTTGCGTTGCTTGTGGAAATAGCTCACGTGACCGACCTTGCGCAGCCGCTTGAGAACTCGCGGACTCTTGAAATAGACAATCAGCGTCTTTCGGTTCTGCATATCTGCTTTCCTCCTCGGGAGACGCCGGCCCCGCCGACGGCTTCATCAATCGCTTTCGATATGTCCTCCAACTGCTTTTCGAGCTGGCGCTCGCAACGCTTGTACTCGCGCACGAGCGGATGTCTATAAAGCGCAGCCTTCGCTTCAGAAAGGGCTCTTCGGTATCGTCCGAGGTCCGGGTGGTGTTTCCCGTGCCGATTCGCCTCTTCGAGTCTGTGCTCGGCATGCTTGAAAGCACGGGAGAGCTCCCCCACCTCTTGATCGGCTTTGATTGCTTGATGCAACCGTAAGAGCTCCTGATATTCTCTTGTACGCTTGATCTCGTCGACAAGCGCGTAGGTTTGTTCGATCAGGCGCTGTTCCATCACATATCACCGCATACAGTATACCACATAGAAGTTGGACGTGGAAGCAAGGAGGTCCGGCGACAGTCGTTTGACAGACGAACTGACGACAGAATATAATATGGTGTATGTTCTTGATGGGGGGATCTAATGAAGGTGCTGAAAACCTTGCTTGCTGTTTGGTTTATATTGTTCGCGGCCGCCCCCCTGCCGCTTCAAGGGGAACATGATGAGGCGACGTATCCCGTCGCCTATTTCTACCATCCCCGGTGTGCAAGCTGTCGAGAGATAGAAGATCGTGGCTACATCGACGAACTTGAATCCCAAGTCGAGGTCGAGCGCTACGATATCGCCGATGAAGAGAACCATGAGCTGCTCTTGAGCTACCTTCACGTGTACGAATCTGATGAATCCTACCCCATCGTCTTCGCCGGTGAGGATTATTATTTCGACATCGACGAGATCGGCAGCGCAGTCGAGGATGGCAGTATCGCCGAGAGCGCAAGAGACCCCTTGTTGGATGTCGAAGGCGTCGCACCAGAGGATTTGATGGACCTCGATGGCTTTGCGGGTTTCATCCGTGTCGTCATTGCGGGACTGATTGATGGCATCAACCCCTGCGCCATCGCGATGCTTTTGATGTTTCTTTCCATGGTCGCTTTCGTAAAAAGCCGCAAGGCGTTGCTTCTTATCAGCGTTTCCTACATCGCCGGCATCTTTCTGACTTATCTGACGATCGGGCTGTTCCTGCTGGAAGCCCTGCGTCGACTGACTTTCATTGAATGGCTTGCGACCGGACTGTATGCCGCGTTCGCGCTGCTCAGTCTAGTGCTTTTTCTCGTGACCTTCCGCGATTTCCTCGCGACAAGAAGAAATGACTATGGCAACGTCCGCAATCAGCTGCCCTCCCGCCTGCGACGGTTCAACGAACGCTTCATGAGCGCGCTCACCGCTGTTGTCAGGCGGGAAGAGCATCCGTTCAAACGCACGGCATACCTGATTTTCGTCCCCTTCCTAATCGGTGTCGTCATCGGCCTGACTGAAGCGGTGTGTACCGGTCAGATTTATCTGGTCGTCCTCTTCAGCATCCGCACGGTCTCCCCGGCGCTCGGCCGTTTTTACCTTGTCATCTTCAACCTGCTTTTCATTCTGCCGCTCATCCTGATCGCCATCGCCGCCGTCCGCAGCCGGGACATCCTCTCCATCTCCGCTTTCGTGAGACGACGGATGCCCCTTGTCAAGCTCCTTACAAGCCTCTTCTTTTTCGCAATGATGATCTATTTCATCTCCCAGGTGCTGGGCGTGCCGCTCTTCGGCCCCGCCCTGGTGCAAGGAGGATGATCATGGAAGAGAAAGTCCGTATCGTCTCAGAAGAGGAAACCCTCTTCGAAGGCCACGCACACGAACTGCCCTTCCGTGAATCCGCCATCAAGCAAAAAAGCCTCGAACTATTTGACGAGGAGGACCCCTGCATCCTGCATCGCTCGTTTGTCTTTGAAGCCCTGGGCGACGAAGTTCTCGAGGCGCTCGACGAGCTCGGGAATGACGTCGCTCGTCTTGATGCACACGAAGCATTCGCAAAGATCGATATCGAGGCCGTGGAAGCGACGATCTCGAGATGTTGAGGAGGAAGCGCATGATCTATCTGGATTACGCCGCCACCACACCCCCATCCGAAACGGTCATCGAGGCTGTCACGCAGACGCTGCGGGATTACCCCGGTAATCCTTCATCCTTCCACCGACCCGGCCGGGAGGCGAAAAAACGCTACCAGCAGGCAAAACGCCACATTGCGACGCTGCTCGGCACCATCCCCGAGCGGATCTTTTTCACCGGTTCGGGAAGCGAAGCCACCGCCCTCGCCCTCAAGGGACACCCCTTCACCCCGGGCGAGACCATTCTGACCACCACCGTCGAACATCATGCCACGCTGCACACCCTCGAGCAGCTGAAAAAAAATGGAATCCGGGTCCGCACGCTGCCTTGCGACCACGAAGGCTTTCTGCCGGAAGAAACACTCGAAGCGGCGCTTGCAGAGGAACGCACCGGCATGCTTTCCTTGGTCCATGCCAACAACGAAATCGGGACCCTTCAGGATCTCAAGGCCCTCGGGGACCTTGCCCACGCACACGACGTAAAGGTCCACGCGGACATGGTCCAATCCCCCCTGCACATGCAGCTTGCCTTGGACGAGATGCCCGTCGACTACGCGAGTTTCTCCGCTCACAAGTTCTTCGGCCCCAAGGGCATCGGCATCCTCTACGCGAGGGACGTCAACGAACTGACCCCGCTGATCGATGGCGGCGGACAAGAACACGGGCTTCGCTCGGGTACGGAGAATCTTCCCTACATCGTCGGATTGGAGAAGGCGCTAGCAGAAGCTGTCGAGGCTCTAACGCCCCGCGAGGCCGCTATCCGCCGTCTTGCGAAGCGTTTCCTATGGCGTCTGGAAGCATCCACCCTTGAATACAATCTCAACGGTCCGCCGCTTGAGAAACCCCGCCTTTGGAACATCCTCAACATCGGCTTCAAGGGGGTCGACCCCCAGCGCCTCGCCTATAAGCTCGACAGACACGACATCGCCGTCAGTCTCGGCAGTGCGTGCAGCGGAGACACGATCGAGAGAAGCCATGTCCTCGAAGCCATCAAGGCTCCCCGCTCACACGGAGCCTTGCGTTTCTCCCTCTCACACCACGAAAGCGAGGAGGACATCGATGACGTCGTGGAGGTCTTGCAGCGGCTGTTGCTGTGAAGGCGATGCAGAGGCAATGACTGGATGAGGTAACCCTTGACCGATGCGCTAATTCCGCGCTATGTCAGGGGTTTTTCATTTGCTGCGGGGTTTCCGGTTCGTGCAAAGCGAGATGTCTTTATAAGTATTGCATTTAAGATCCGCTTTCCCTTCGCGCATCGCTCAACACTGTCTACGCATCCGATGAAAAAAGAGCCCCGCCCAGTTGATCGGCTGTCGGCTCTTTCGTTGAGTGACGCTGTTCACGATTCAGGAAAATTGACGTTGATGGTTCAATCACGATCTTCATCACTGGAGGGGTCTTCAAACAACAACTGTCGTTCGTCATCGGTGAGCGGACGCGCCTCGCCCTCGGCGAGGTCGGAGTCGAGCTCGAGCGCACCGATCGCAATCCGGCGCAGATGACTCACCCGATGATTCACGGCCGCCATCATCTGTTTGACTTGATGGTACTTGCCTTCCCTGATGCGCAGCACCGCACGGTTGCCGGAGACCTCGAGCACCTCGGCCGGGTCGGTCCAGTAAGGGCGGTTCTTTCCATCAAGGATTTCCACCGGGTGCCGCAGTCGCTCCAGGCTATCAATACGGGATTCCGTATAGATTTCATAGGTCTTGGGCACACCCTTCTTCGGGTGCGTGAGCTCGTGGGCCAAGCCCCCCTCGGCGGTCAGCACCAAGAGCCCAGAAGCGTCTTTGTCCAGCCGTCCGGCGATGTGCAGGTCGTGGCGTCGAAACACGATGTCCAAATCGCCGAAGACGCTCGGCCCCTCCGCATCCGAAGCGCTGGAGACCGTTCCGGGCCGCTTGTTCATCATCAAGGTGAGCGAAGAGAAGTACACCACGTCCTCGCCCGCAAGGTTCACCCAGTCACGCTCCGGGTCGATGTGCGCATCCTTCCTGCGGACGGTTTCACCGTTCACACTCACAAGACCGTCGCGGATGGCTTTCGCGACGCTTTTACGGGTGCCGTATTTCAAATTGACGAGGAAGCGGTCCAAACGCATCGGTTCCTCCTCCCTTCAAGAGAAAAGGGGGGCGCCCCCCTTTTCCGTCAGTCATAGATTCTTCATCGTTTGATAGATAGAGATGCCGGTCTGCTTGGCAAAGGCCTTGTCGATCCGCTTCTCTTCCGCGATGCTGTTGACAATCTCGCGGAACCGGCCATGCGCCTGTTTGAGCTTCTCGGCCGAGACGTTCCCACGCTCGTCATGATATTGTTCGAGAAGGGCGAGGAATTCAACAATCTCGATCAGCTCATCACGCTCATAAGCCTCGAAATCGATCGGATAGACGAGCCGGTCACTCATCGCCGAAGGAGATGCCGATGGATTTCGCTGCCCGGACGATCTGCCCCTCGGGGTCGACGTGTTTTTCGCCGCCTTCGCTGGTTTCGCCTGTCTCACCCGTGCCGACGACTTCCTCGAGATCGACATGGGTGATGTCCCGGCCGCGATAGCGGACCATCTTGCCTGCGCCCCCCTGCATGAGCAGATCGAGGGCCGCCACGCCGAAACGCTGCCCGACGAGCCGGTCGAACTGGCTGGCGATGCCGCCGCGCTGCAGGTAGCCGAGGTTTGTGTAGCGGACCTCGTGTTCGGGGACAATCTTTGAAAGCTGGTCGGTGATGGTGCGTCCCACGCCGCCAAGACGGACGGAATCGGGCGAGTCGTCGACCACTTCACGGACGTGGACGTCGCCATCCTTCGGTTTCGCTCCCTCGCTGACGACAATCACGCTGAAATGCTTCCCTTGCGCGTCGCGACGACGAATCTTCTCCGCCACTTTCTCCAGATCATAGGGGATCTCCGGAATCAGGATCGCATCGGCACTGCCGGCGAACCCTCCTTCAAGCGCGAGCCAGCCGGTGTGACGACCCATGACCTCCACGACAATCACCCGGTCATGCGAGTAGGCGGTCGTGTGGATTTTATCTAGCGCATCGACGATGTTCTCAAGCGCCGTGTTGAACCCGAACGTGATGTCGGTCGCGGGCAGGTCGTTGTCGATGGTCTTGGGCACACCCACGACAGGAACTCCTTTGCGATAGAAATCGCGAGCACTCGTCAAGGTGCCATCGCCGCCGACGACAATCAGCGCGTCCACACCTTCTGCTTTCATGTTCTCGATGGCGACGTCCGAGACATCCTCGTAATCGTAGCTGCCGTTTTCACGCTTGATACGGTAATTGAACAGATTGTCCTTGTTCGAAGCCTTGATCAGCGTCCCGCCTTCGTGGGCGATGCCGGAGATGGAATCCGCGTCCAGTTCGATGAAATCGTTGTGGTATAGACCGAAATATCCGCGACGATAGCCGATGACCTCGATGCCGTACTTGCTGAGGGCGGTTTTCGTCACACCGCTGATGACGGCGTTCAAGCCGCTGCAATCGCCGCCTCCTGTGATGATGCCGACTTTTTCAATAGGTTTCATGATAACCTCCATATGACACAGATATACGTACTCTCACTGTCACTAGTTTATTTTACTTTGTCAACACCCAAATCTCAACACTATCGCTACTTTTGAAAACGCTTTACTCGTGATGCGCATCCTGGAGAAAGTCCCATGCGCGAGGGTGGGTTTTCCTCCGCGCTTTTGTTATAATGTTCATGAGGTGAGAACATGCTGACCATGGACGATATCGTACGCGAGGGTGATCCCATCCTAGAAAAGCGGGCGGCCGAAGTGGAGTCGCCCATATCTGAACAGACGAAGCGATTGCTGCTCGACATGCGGCAGTTCCTCATCAACTCCCAGGACGAGGCGATGCGGGAAAAATACGCACTGCGTGAAGGCGTGGGGCTCTCAGGCCCGCAGGTCGGCTTTCCCAAACGTCTCGTGGCTATCTATACTCTGGATGAGAAGTTCGAGACTCTGCACGATTACATGCTGATCAATCCGAGAATCGTGAGCCACTCGGTCGTTACAACCTACATGCCAGGCGGGGAAGGCTGTCTCAGCGTCGACCGCGAGGTCGAAGGACTCGTCCCCCGCTACCGCCGCGTCACGGTAAAGAGCTGGGTCTACGAGCAGGATGCCGACCGCATCGTCGAGCGGGAGCTGCGACTGCGCAACTTCGCTTCCATCGTCATCCAGCACGAAATCGACCACCTGGATGGTGTGCTGTTCACCGAGCGGGTCGTCCCCTCGCTCGAAGGCATCAGCCCCATCGAGTTCAAGACAGAGGAAACGGATAACACAAAGGAGGAATCCGCAGAATGAAACTGTTCATCGACACCGCCAACGTCGAAGAGATCCGCGACATCGCCGGGCTGGGCATTCTCAGCGGCGTCACCACGAACCCGACGCTCATCGCCAAAGAGGGTCGGGATTTCCAGGAAGTCATCCGGGAGATCACCGACATCGTCGACGGGCCCATCAGCGGCGAAGTCATCAGCCTCAAAGCCGAGAAAATGCTCGAAGAAGCCCGGGAGATCGCCAGAATCCATCCGAACATGGTCATCAAGATTCCCATGACGAAAGAAGGCCTGAAAGCCGTACGGAAGCTTCACGAAGAAGGCATCAAGACGAACGTCACGCTGGTCTTCAGCCTCAATCAGGCTTTGCTCGCGGCGCTTGCCGGCGCGACGTATGTAAGTCCTTTCGTCGGCCGTCTCGACGACACGCTGCATGATGGCATCGAGGTGATCCAGGAAATCCGCGACGTCTACGACATGTATGGACTGAAGACCGAAATCATCAGCGCGTCCATCCGCCATCCGAAACACCTCGCGGAATCCGCCAAGGCCGGCGCGCACATCGCGACCGTGCCCTACGCCGTCTTTGAAAAGGCGTTCAAGCATCCCTTGACGGACAAAGGCATCGACGCGTTCCTCGCGGACTGGGAAAAAGCTTTCGGCGAACAGGGGAAGCGCTGATGTCGTTCTTCAAGCACGAAGCGAACCTGATCAACGGCAAGCCGAGCGATTTTCGCGACCTCGAGGGGAAGGTCGTCCTCGTCGTCAACACCGCCAGCCAGTGCGGGCTCGCAAAACAGCTGAAAGGTCTGGAGTCTCTCTATCAGGACTATCGCAGCGAGGAATTCATCGTCCTCGGCTTTCCAAGCGACGATTTCGGAAACCAGGAACTCGATGACCCCAAACAGATCTTCAAGACCTGCCGGACGAACTATGGGGTCACCTTTCCGATGTTCGAGAAAGTCAAGGTCAAAGGCTCCGATGCGCATCCCGTGTTCAAATGGCTCAAACGTCAGAAACGGGGCCTCTTGGGCCATGAGATCCGCTGGAACTACACCAAGTTCCTCATCGATAGAGAAGGACAGGTCATCAAACGTTTCGGCCCCCTGCGCACCCCGGAAAAACTGCGGGTGCCGATCGCCAGGGCGCTTTGAACCCGCTTTTCCAGTCAGGATACGAAAAAAACTCCTCCCTTCTCGGCGGTTGCTACGTCGCAGGGAGGAGTTTTTTACGCTTCAACACGCGTATCCAGCCGCCGCAGGCGGTCTTTCAAGGACGGGTGCGTGCCGCGCCAGCGAGTGTAAAAAGGCGGCGCGACTTCATGCGAACCAATCGCCACCAGCGCGGAGGACAGGGCGCTTCGCAACCCCCTTCTTGCCGCATAGGCATCGGCGGCGTACTCCTGCGCATGCAGCACGCGGATGAGAATTACCACGAACACCGAAGTGAGAATATAAAGAGCGGCGAAACAGCCCACGTAAGCCTCCACGCCCTCGAAAGCCGCCGTGTTGAGCGTCAGGTGAGCGACCAGGAAGGCCGCGATGAAATACAAAACGGACAGCCCCAGCCTCTGCGGAAGATGCGCTTGACGCGCATGAGCGACCTCATGGGCGAGGATGGCCTTCGTCTGCTCGTGTGTCAACCGCGAGAGCAGCCCCGGGAAGACGAAGAGACGTTTCCTGCTGAAGACGCCGAGCATCACGGCGTTGGGTCCCAGATCGATCTTTCCTCCCGTCGCGAGACGGACATTCTTTAGCAGGGTTTCAGGGGCGCCGAGCGCCTCGGCGTCCATGCGATGTTCATAAGGGACGAGGCGAAAAAGCTTTGAGATCAAGCGGAAGTGCAGAAACTCGAACAACACCCACAGCATCAGGGCGGCGACTGCGAAAGTACCGCCCAGCAGAAACACAGACGTCGTCTGAAGCAACACGGCGGCCGAAAGCAGCGCCGCGAAAAATACCCCGTACTGAAAGAAGAAAAGCAGCGTCCGTCGAAAAGGGTCGCCCTCCTGAAAGATGAGCGGGGTCAGCGCCGCCACGACAAAAGCAAGCAGCGCTTCTGAGAGCGGATGGCCATCCGTAAGCAGCAGCCGCAAAATCAACCCTGCCAGGATGACGCGACGTGCAAGGCGCCCATAAGCGGAGAACTTCGCCTGCTTGTGCGCGCGGAAGCCCTCCAGCCCCGCCTCCGCCAGAGCGAAAAGAAGCGCCGTCGTCAACAGCGCTTCAAGCATGCTCATTCACCGATGACCTTGATCAGGACGCGTTTGGAGCGCTTGCCGTCGAACTCGCCGTAGAAAATACGCTCCCAGGGCCCGAAATCGAGTCTGCCCCCCGTAATCGCGACGACGACTTCACGTCCCATGAGGGTGCGCTTCAGGTGCGCATCCGCATTGTCTTCACCGTTGTTGTGGTCGTATTGGTCGTGCGGTTTCTCCGGAGCGAGTGCTTCGAGCCAGCGTTCAAAGTCCGCATGCAGGCCGCTTTCATCATCGTTGATGAAGACGCTCGAGGAGATGTGCATCGAGTTCACGAGCACCATCCCTTCTTCAACGCCGCTCTCGGATACGGCCTGTTCGACCTCGGATGTGATGTTGATGAGCTCGCGGCGATTCCGGGTGTGGAATGTCAATGTCTTGCGATAGGATTTCATGTGTGAACCCTCCTGTTCATTTATTTGGTTTTCCTGAGCATGGACAGGTATTGACTGGCCTTCAAGTAGGCCTCCTTGTAGCGTCGCTGTTGCTTGAGAACCTGCAGATACAATTCCACTGCCAGCATCGAGACCAGGAAATCCCCCGTTTGGAAAGCTTTGTCCACAACAGTACTCAGCGCTTCGATATACCGTTCCTCTTTGCCTTCAACAGCAAAACCCATCGCCTCGAGCAGGTCCATCTCGGTCTGGCGGGGAAAATCCGCCCCGTGCTCATAGTCCTCATAGATGGCCTGCGCCTCGGCGTAGCGTCCCTCGATGAAGGCGGCGTACATCTTTAACAGATAATAGGTGCATACGGGCAGCGTAAAGGACTCAAGCGTTTCCGTGGCCGCTTCGTAATTCCCGCGGACCACATGGTAGCGCGCCCGGTTCAGCTGCGTGAAATGATAGAGCGCCAGCGCGCCATGGCGTCTGGCGTAGGCCATGGTATCGGCGTAGGATTGTTCGAAGCGGTCGAAGCGATGGAGATAGATATAGAGCGTCTGCTGAGCCGATTTGGCACGGTTCAACCGCTCGAAGTTGGAATAGCGGCTGAAGATCTCCACCGCCGAATCCAGAAAACTGAGCGCCTCATGAAAACGGGTGTAGTCGTTGAAGACGGCGATGGCATGCATGTAATACGCAATGGCTTGAAGGTGACTATCTCGGCCGAGCTCGATGGTCTGCTGGAAAAGCGCCCGGGCCTCTTCATACTGTTCGAGAAGATGTGAGTAGATGCCCTTCTCCAACAGAAACAGTTCGTGCTGCGCATCGTCCATCAGATCCTCCATCACGCTCAGCGGGCGATAGAAAGCCTCGATCCACTCACGGTCCATCTGCAGATGAACGGCCGTCATGAGCATGACCAGATGGTAATCCACGGCCACGAGGCTGTTGGAGAACTTATCATGCGCTTCAAAAAGCTTGTCGAATCGTTGTCTGGCACGGGTGTAATCGACGTAGAGGATGTCGTGATAGAGGGGTTTTGAGAGACTGGAAAGTTTATCGTGGAGGGCATGGTCGAAGTGGAAGTCAATGCCGAGCACGCGCAAGAGACGTTCTATGCTGTTGGCACGCGCATGGACAAGACCCCTTTCAATCCGGCTGATGTGCGCCGGAGAGAGACCGGTCTGTATGGAAAGCTCTCGCAAGGTCAGCGCCGCCTCTTTTCGGGACAGATGTATACGTCGACCGATAATTTTCCTTGTCTTCTCGGCATCCATACGGGGTCACCTTCCTGACTGTCATGAAATGATTCGTAGTGCGAACCGCCCGATGTGCATCTGAGCGGACATCCAGCCGCTGCGATGGTATGATATTGATGAGGTGAGAGTATGCTGCGTTTGGTACTGCACGAACAGAAACGACCGAAGAACCTGATGGTGCTCGCTGTCGCCACTGTCTTCCTATACGGCTTGTATCTGTTTCTCGACGTCCTGGCGAATGCATCGGTGCCGACGCTCATCGAAGAATGGGGGCTCGGCTTGTTTGTGCTGCATCAATTCCTGAATCTGACGATGGCCGTCCTCGCAGGGTTGATGATCAGTACGAGCCACATCAACCTCCGGCTTAATGGCAGCGAACCGAAAGGCGGCACCAGCATCCCGTTCTTTTCATTTATCTTCGGGCTTTTGACTTTCGGCTGTGCACCCTGCGTCGTTGCCTTTCTCTCCGCAATCGGCATCGCGTTCACACCGATTGTCCTGCCCTTTGGCAACCTGCCGTGGAAATTGTTGCTGCTGGGGCTGCTTGCAGGGGGACTGGCCTGGATTTTCTACAGCATCCAGACGACAACCTGCGGATTGCGCCGAGCCGAAGACCGTTCACACTAAGTGGCGGTCTTTTTTAATATCGGAAGCACATCCGAGCGGTGTAGGGGCCGATTGAGATAAAACCCTTGCGCATATTGTGCGCCGGCCTCGGTGATGACGTCAAGATGCGCTTCTTTCTCTACACCTTCGATGAGCACGTGAAGCTTGAGATTCCTTCCTAATAAGGCGGCGTTCTTCACTATCTCGCGACCACCGTGTTCAGGAATAGAAAGGAAACTCTTGTCGACCTTCAAAATATCCGCCGGGAGACGATGGAGGTGACGAAAGGAAGAATATCCGGTGCCGAAATCGTCGATAGCGATCTTTACACCGTGTCGCTTTATCTTTTTCACTTGTTCGACTGCCACCTCGATGGCCTCGAGAAAACTCGATTCCGTAATCTCAAACGTCAAGGTTGACGGATCCTCGACCTGCTCAGCCGCCTTTGCCACGCGTCTGAGCAGACGCTCACCGACAAGTTGTTTGCCGCTGATGTTGATGAAAAGATAGAGCGGTCGTCCCGCCGCCTCCTCAAAGTCCCTTTTCGCATCCAGACCTTCCTCGAGGACGAAATCGGTCAAACCATCAATCCAGCCGTATTGCTCGGCGACGGGGATGAACCAATCCGGGGAGATCTCCCCCATTTCCTTTGACCGCCACCGCAGTAAACACTCAAAGCCGATGATTCGCCAATCGGAAATAGCATGGATAGGTTGATAATTCACAAAAAACTCTCCGGCTCGCAAGGCGGGTTCCATCGCGTCCTTCATGCGCTGCTGGTAGGATAACCGCTCATGCAGGGCTGGCGAATAGTGCACACTGTCGGTCTGTGTCTCGACCGCTTGTTCGACGGCAATCTTCGCCCTCGAGAGAAGGGCGGAGACCGCCTCTGCATCGTCGGGAAAAGCTACGACTCCCTGGCTTACCTGAAAATGGACGCCCTTGTCGAGCGGGCGGCTGAGTGCCTGGTGAACCTGTTGCAGCTCCTGCAAGAAAAGCTCCGTCTGCGACTGCTTGCTGTATAGAATGATGGCGATGTAATCATCATCGATCTGTGCGAGGAAACCGGTCCCTTCCTGGCCTATCTCGAGCTGTTTAACGGCACTGGCCAATGCTTCATCAAGTTCAGCTGTGGTATAGACCGCTTCAAGCTGTGCACGGTTTACAAGCTTTATCATGATGAGCTGAAAGGGAACAGCGCGCTCAATCAATGTTGAAAGCCGCCGGCGCAGATAATGTTCGTTCGGAAGGCCGGTCTGTTGTTGAAAATACTGCAACCGATCGCGTTGTGATGCTATTTCGCGTAATTCGGTGACATCTTTGTGAATAGCGGCGTATCCACGTGCGCGGCCGCGAATGTCCGTGATGCAAAAAAGCTGCGTGTCACGTTCGATCAGCGTGCCATCCTTGCGTTGATCCCAGACAGTGCCATGCCAGTAACCGCGGTTTTTAAGTTCGGTCCACATTTTTTTGTAGAAGGCGTCGTCGTGGACACCTGATTTGAATAGCGAGGGTTTCTGCCCTCTTGCTTCGGCCAATGTGTAGCCCATCATTCTGGAAAAGCCCTCGTTCAGATAGATAATACGATTATCCGCATCCGTCACCAGGATGCCCTCATCCGCATGCTCGGCCAACCGTAGGACAAGACGCAGACCGAGATGCAGACGAGAAAGAACAAGATATAATAAGAAAAGCGACCCCACAAGCAGCACCGAGACACCGAAGGAAACCCCTGCGGGAAAACGTCTCCCGAAACCTGCAAGCACCGCACCGAGTAGAACCAGGAGCGTGACTGAAACGACCCATGTCAAAGCGATGCGACGAATACACCTCAGACGACGCAGGGCATCCTCCATGCCTAATACCCCCGCTTGTGCGGAATCACGCCGCGCACCCCGCCGCGGGGGGCGGGAATGTCCCCATGATAGCGAGGTATCAGGTGGATGTGGACATGATAGATCGTCTGGCCGGCCGCTTTGCCGACATTGACTCCGACATTGTATCCATCCGGGTTATATCGTCGGTCGATAACACGCTTCGCTTCTTCAAGACAGCCATACAGGCTTCCGACCTCTTCGGCCGAGAGCTCGAAGAAGGAAGCCACGTGCCGCTTGGTGAGAATCAGTGCGTGCCCTTCATTCACCGGATAACCATCGTACATGGCATAGGCATGCGCATTTTCAACAAGCTTGTCCTTCCCTGATTCACAAAAAAGGCAGTCCATGCTTACACCTTCTTTCAAAAGAGCGCTTGTTTGGTGATGGCGATTATGTTCTGGGTAAGCTCGAACGCATCCTTGTAGCGGCGGGTATCCTCGTAGAGGTCCACCAGATATCGATAGGCGATCTGGACTTCGATGTAACTCCGGGTCGTGAAGGACTCTTGAAAGAACCACTCGAGCTCCTGCTCATAGGGTTCCCCCATCACGTACCGCCAAAGAAAACGCAGTCCATAACGATAGAGAATCATCCGATCCCCGGCGGGGGGATGTTCCAGATCGAGCTGCTCGAGGTAGTCCGTCGCTGCCGCTGCTCCCCGGGAGTAGAATCGGTTCAATGCGTGATAGAAACGAATCCGAAGACTATCCTCCGTTGTCTTTGCCAGCATCGCGAGCGCCGCTTCGTGCTCCCTCCGCAGGAAATGATACAGCATGTAGTGGAAGCGCACAGCGGAGGCTAGACTGCTAAGCTGGTGGCGATGGGCGAAATTCAATGCCTCATCAAGCACGTCGACAACGCCGTCGAACGTTCTCATCTTGATACGGTTCGCACATCCGAGAAAACGGGTGTTGCTGGCGCGCATCTCGTTGTTCGAGGCATGGAAGAACGATTCCGCCCGGCGATAGTATTCGTTGGATTCGGGCAGACGGAAGGTCTCGCCGTAGACCCTGCCGATCAAATAGAGCGCCAGCGGCTTGAGCCCGGGCACCACGTCGAAGCTGAGTGAGTGCTGATAGTCACGGACGGCGGCATCGTGTTCATTCTCGCAATAATGATAAAGCCCGCGGTAGAGGTAATAACGCTGCCGCTGGGCATCGCTCATCATCTCCACCACGCTGTCGAGCTCCGTGATAGTCGAATCGGCATCACGATGGTCCTTATAGGGGACGAAGGTCATGCATCCCACATAGAGTATCATGTAGTCGATGACCCATAGCGAATGCGCGTGAAGGTTTGCATCCTGTTCGAGCACATCAAGGTTCGTCCGCATGTTCAGGCTGTTCAAGTAGAGGATGTCGTGCTCGATTGTTTTCTTGAGATCGTAAAACCTTTCCTGAAGGGTTTTATCCACGCACAAATCAAGGTCGAACACACGACAGAGCCGGTCGTATAGATGCTGGCGCAGCGCCGTCTCCCCATACTCCACTTTCCGCATGTAGGCGTGGGAGAAGTTGACTTTCTCCGCGAGCGCACGCAGTGTCAGTTGATGCCGTGTGCGAAGGATCCGAATCAGCCTGCCGAAAGCCTTGAGATTCGGCGGGCGGTTGATGAGTGCTAACTTGTCCACGGCTTCACCCACTCATCCTGAAGAAGTTTTTCTCGAACACCGTCTCGATGAGGGTTCGCAACCCCCCCGCCGTCAGAGTGCTGGCAAAAGCGATGGTTCCAAGCTTTCCGCCGGCGCCGGCGAAGTAGGGTTCGCTGAAGACGAACACGAGTGCGAAGACAAACCCTCCCAGGGCGATGAAACGTTCATCCAGCAGTCGCTGGGTCGAGGCCATGCCGACGAACGACGCACCGAAGGCTGCGACCGCGAGGGTCTCTCCGAAAGCACCGATAATCTCCGGGAAAAACAGACCGCTCAGAACACCCCAGATGCCGACCACGACACCGACAGCACCGCTGCCGAAGACCGGACCGAGACGGAAACGGACACTGAGCACGAAGGCCGCCACCGCGCCAAGCACGCTAGCGATAATCAAGGCAACGATTTGTGGGTGGGCGAAGATCTCTCCTTCGAGAAAAGGGCGGCTGAACAACACGCCGCCACCAGCGGTGCCGACTAGTGCAATAGTCCCCAGCTTGCCGCCATACCCATTGAAGACGTCCTTCGTCAAGACGAACACGAACGCCGCAATCACGCTGGCCGCAAGCAGCGGCAAAAACGGAAGGAAAGCCGCCGAAGACATACCGGCGAAGGATCCGCAATAGATAGGCACCGCGTGCGAACGGAGAAAAAGCGCGGCCACGACCCCCACCAGCCCTGAAGCGATGACCGGACCGAGATTCAGATGCACGCTGATCAGATAGGTCACCACGGATCCTGCCGCGGTCGCCGTAAAATCCAGCAGCGCAGTCTTTGATGGAATTGGAAATGAGTCCCTCAGCCGCGCCGCCTCTTTGAAACCTTTGAACGCCGAATAGATAAGCAGCAGGCTGATTAAAAGCAGTAAGCCCCCAAGCGGCAGGTGGATCGACAATGCGTTCCCGACAGTAAAGGCCATGAGAATAAGTGTCAGGAACACCAGGACGATGGATCCGAGATAGCGTCTCACAATACGCTCAGATCACGTCGAGAGCTTTTCCGGTTTCCTTGAACGCTTCGATAGCCTGGTCTAGATCGTCCTTGGTGTGGCTGGCGCTGATCATGGCCCGCAGCCGGCCGGTTCCCTCGGGCACTGTCGGATAGACGATGCCGGAGACGAAGACTCCGGCTTCGAGAAGGGCTTTGGAAAAACGGAGGGTCTTGGCTTCATCGCCGATCATGACCGGCGTGATGGGGGTCCTGCTGATGCCGGTGTCAAAGCCGAGCTTTTCTAAGGAGCGTTTGAAATACCGGGCGTTCGCCCAGAGCTTTTCTGTATGTTCTTCGCTTTCCATCAGCATCTTGACGGATTCAATGGTGGCGGCGGTCGCGGCCGGCGGCAGGGCCGTCGAGAAAAGCAAGGGCCGTCCGCGATGCAGCAGCCAGTCCTTGACTGTCTGTTTGGTGGCCACATAGCCACCCACCACGCCGATCGCCTTGCTCAAGGTGCCGACAATGAAATCGACGTCTCCATGGAGGTCGAAATGGTCCACCGTTCCCCGTCCGCTGCGACCGAGGACGCCGCTACCATGCGCGTCGTCGACATATGTCAAGGCATCGTAGCGCCTGGCGAGCGCGACAATCTCCGGCAAGGGGGCGATGTCCCCGTCCATGGAAAACACGCCGTCGGTGAGAATAAAGACGTTGTTGTAGTCCGCGCGCTTTTCCTTGAGCACACGTTCGAGATCGTCGACATCCGCGTGTCGGTAGACCGCCTTGTCCGCCTTGCTGAGGCGCACACCATCAATAATCGAGGCATGGTTCAGTTCATCGGAGACCAAGAGGTCTCCTTTGCCACTGATGGCCTGTATGGTGCCGATGTTGCAGTTGAATCCCGATTGGAACGTGATGACGGCCTCTTCTTCCTTGAACTCTGCAAGCAATTCCTCAAGCCGCCCGATGAGGTCCTGGTTGCCGACGATGGTGCGTACCGCACCGGCCCCAGCACCGTAGGCATCGACGGCCTCCTTGGCGGCGTTGATGACACGTGGATGAGTCGCGAACCCCAGATAATTGTTGCTCGAAAGGTTGACGACACGTCGGCCATCAAGGTCGATGACATGATCGCAAGGCCCGTGGTTCACGGGCAGTTCACGATAGACACCCTGATCTTTCAGCGATTGGACTTTCTCTTCTAGAAAACGCCATTTACTCATAATCATCCTCCTCCGGAAGCAACACAATCTTACCGCTATCGCCGCTGCCCATGATTTCTGCGGCTTCATTGACTTGCTTCAACGACAGTTGATGCGTGATGATCTTATCGAGATTCAGCCGACCTTCGTCGAGAAGCCGACGCACTTCATGCCAGGTCTCGTAGATCTTGCGTCCGACGACTCCGTAGACATCGATGCCTTTGAAGACGATGTCGTTCGCCAGATCCAGCTCGATCGTCTCTGCGGGAATGCCGAGGAGGCTCACACCTCCACCGGCCTTGACATACTTGAAGGCTTTCTCGATCGCGTCCTTGTTGCCGCTGAACTCGCCGACAACATCAACCCCGCGTCCGTCCGTCTCTTCCAGAACGCGGGCGACGACATCCTCTTCTTTAGGATTAATCACCAGGTCCGCTCCCAGCTCATAAGCTTTCGCGATCCGATACTCGTTGATCTCGATGCCGATGATCTGTCGGGCTCCATAAGCCTTTGCAAGGTCGATGCCCATCAGTCCGAGCGGGCCGGTACCGACAACCGCGACACTACGTCCGGCGACAGGATACTTCGCCATCGTATGGACCGCGTTCCCCAGAGGCTCCTGCACCGAAAGGTGCAGCGGATCCATATCGGGGTCGTTGATGAAACAATTCGCCGCAGGAATCTTGACATAGCCCGCAAAACACCCATCGGTATCCACACCGATGATGCGGGTGTTCTCACAGATATGACCTTCGCCGCGAAGGCAGAACTCGCACGTTCCGCAGATGATGTGGGTCTCGGCGCTGACGACATCGCCCACAGCGACATCGTCGACCTTTTCCCCGACGGAGAGCACCTCCCCGCTGAACTCGTGACCCACTATCAAGGGCAGTTCCAACCTGGATTCCGCCCACTCGTCATAGGTGTAGATGTGATGGTCCGTCCCGCAGAAAGAAACGGTAAGGACCTTGATCAGTACCTCCTCTGGGTCCAGATCCGTGGAAATCTGTCGCTTCGTGACTGTGAAACCTTTCGTCGGGCGGTCCTTCACGACCGCGGTCATGCTCAACGTTGGACTAACCATGTCTCGACCCCTTATCCATAAGATTAAAGGCAAACCACAATTGACATTATAACATACAGCCTATCTCAACATAGCGCCCTGAACAAAAAAATCACCGGGCCTGCGGCTGGCCCGGTGAAGAAACGAAAGAGTGTCAGTGAGAAACTAAGCATCATCCCTAGATTCCCTTAATCCGCCGCTTGTAATTTCATTATGCAACACAAACCCGAAAAATGCAACGTAGCGGCGGTTGTTTACAAGTTGTTCATAATTGCTTCTAAATGTTTTTTTGAACCCCGTTTTGCATAAAAGTTGTTTTCCACATCCGTTTCATACTGTTTGCGCAACAATTGATAAGCCGTTTCAAAGTCTTCCATGTATTCGTAGTAGGCAAGCAACAAACCAATCATGAAAATACGAAGAAAGATATTCTTCGTCTGGTGGATACATCTATGCAAGGTCTCTGAAGCCTCTGCGGAGGGCTCTCGTTGCTTGAGACGCCATAGGAACAGTTCAGCTGCGGCGATGTAGAGATCGTCCTTCAGCCGCTTCTTTTTCGCCGGGGAAACCGACTCGAGGAAAACGAGCGCATCACGGACGCGCCCGAGCTGATGGGAAAGATAGCCTTTGAAAAAAAGCAGCTGTGGCGTTTCATCGTGAATCCGCTCGAGATGGGCGAGCGCCTCCTGAAAATCCTCCCGTGCATAGGCATGGTAGGCACGATACAAATAGAAGCGACGTCCCAGCGCGTGATCTAAATCCTGTGTCCCTTCAAATACCTGTCGCAGTCCTTGTATGTGCTGTTCGGCGGTCTCGAGATTCCACAAGTCGATATGCTTTTTGAGCACCAGCAGATTCATCTCCACCTTGCGCGGGAGATTGTTCAGCTCTACATGCAGCTTGGAGGCGGTATCGGCCGTCTTCAGCGTCTGATGCGACCAATCAAGCTGATCCAGAGCTTTTGCTTTCAGCGACACGGACAAGGCATGGTAATGCTTCGATTCCGGACGTTCGCAGCTTCTTTCAAGATACACCAGAGCCTCCTGATGGCGGCCCTGCTCATAGAGAGCCCAGCCCTTCAACAGATCGAAAAGCTGGCGTTGTTCAGCCGAAAGATGGTCGTAATAATCCTCGAGTTCATCAAGGATGCCAAGCCGGAAGTCTCTACCAGAAAAGATGCGTTCAGTCTCAAGCGCCAATAAGTAGGACACTCTCAGCGGCGAGCGTAAAAAGACGGCCGCTTCCGCCCGGAGCGCGTCGAAATACATCTCGACATCGTCCTCGGAGGCTTGATATATGGCTTCATAAAATGCATCCAGCACTCTTCTGAGTTTCCGCAGCTGTTGCGGATCCCGGTAAAACGGCGAACCGACCGCTTCAAAAAGCTGAGCAATGGTTTCTTCATGCGGCGTGAGACGGCAATTCTCAATCTGCGAGATCATCGCGTGTGCAACGCCGACACTGCGAGCCACACCGCGCAGGGAGTAATCCCTGCCCTCCCGGCGGTTTTTGAACATACGCCCCAATAAACGCAGGTTCTCCTTGTGATATAGCATGGTGCCCCTCCCCTGGAAACAAAAGACGCAGCTAGCGTCAAATGCAGCTGCGTCATGTGATCGTAACTAGTTGTCCTTGATCCATTTGACTAAGTAATCGTACACATAAGCGCGGTTTTTTTCGTTGAGGATCTCATGCCGGGCATAATAGATCGGCTTGACCTCTCCCCAGAAACCTTTTATCTTTCGCTCGTAGGTCTGGGCCAATTTCTCGATGCCTTTCATCTCCTTCTTGACGAGCGGGTCGGAAGCTCCGGAGATGAACAGCACCGGAATGTTCGCGGTCTTCTCGATGTTCTTTGAAAGCGAGACCTTGAACACGCCTTTGAAAAATTCACGGTAAAAATACTTGTTATAGATGAAACCGGAGAGGTCGTCCTCCTGATAGGCTTGAATGACTTCCGGATTCAAAGCGAGCCAATCGTACTTCCCCTTCGCGTTGGGAAGTTTGCGGTTGACCGAACGGCTCATCAGCCAGTTCATGAGGCGATGGCGCGCAGCCGAGGGCATGAACCAGCCGGTGAAGTAAGCCAGCCCGGCCATCAGCGGAGCGACGATATGGCTTCGTGGCAACGTCCCCATGACGATAGCCCGCTTGACATGTTTCGGGTCTTTCTGCAGATAGCGACGTAGCAGTATGGAACCCATGCTGTGGCCCAGAATAGTGACGTTCTTGCTGTTTTCATGCTGGGTGATATATTTCTGGACGTCACCGATATCGTCCACGAGACGCTCGAAACGGTCGTGTTTCGTAAAGACGCCGAGACTTCCGTCTTCATCCAGGCTCCGGCCATGACGACGGTGATCTTGCAAATAGACGCTATAACCTTGTTCAGCGAGGTGGGTCGCGAATTCATCATAACGTCCCGAGTGCTCGCTCATGCCATGAAGGACATGGACAACGCCCTTCTTGCGTCCATCGGGTGCGTAGTTCTTCACATGAAGACGGATGCCGTCGCTGGTCTTCACGGATTCTTCTGTGAACTTCATAAGGACCTCCCGATTTCAATGTTTTGGTCAGTTTCTCTAAAAATTATTATACCACATTTTTTTCATCTAACAACCGCCCCAAGCCTTGCATATTCATGACACAAAAGCCAGGCTGCATGTTATAATGCAATGAGTATTCAATACAAAGAGAAGGTGGGACACATGAAACGGACATTGCTGCTGCTTCTAATGATAATGACCGCATTCTCCGTTGCGGCCTGTGGCACTATCGACAACGGTTCAGATGACACTACAGACGGCTACGACGACAACATCATCAACATCTATCACATGAACGACCTGCATGGCGCCCTCACAGATGAGCAAGGCGGCATGCACATGGCGAATGTCGGCAACTTCCTGGTCGACGAGAAGACCAACAACCCTGAGAACACCATCATCGTTGCCGGCGGAGACATGGTCCAGGGCACGCTGCTATCGAACTATTTCTACGGCGAAAACGTCGTCGAAGTCATGGACGCAGTCGGTTTCGACGCCGCGGCCATCGGCAACCACGAATTCGACTGGGGACTTGAAAAGGTCACCCGTTATTATCAGGACACCGATGAAGACGTCCACCGCGCCGAACATCCGATGCTGGGGGCGAACGTCTTCTACGAAGGCACCGAAACCATCCCGGACGGCATCGAACCCTACACCATCCTTGAACGCGGTGAGTGGGAGATCGGCATCATCGGCACCATCGGCTACGGGCTTGAATCCTCCATTCTGGCCCCCATGGTCGAGGATTATGAATTCGCCGACCCGGTCCCCGTCGTCGAGGACCATGCACGGATGCTGCGCGAAGAAAAAGACGTCGATTCGGTCATCCTCATCACCCATGACCCCGGCGAAGCGGATCTCGGCAGTGACCTGAACGCCAGCGTTGCAGCCTTCCCCGAGGACGCACGCGTCGACGCGGTCTTCAACGGCCACAGACACTATGAGCGAATCGACTGGTACGGCGACATGCCCACCATGGAATCCGGCGATGACGGCGAATATGTCGGGCACGTCCAGCTTGAGATGTCCGAGGACGGGGCTGTCGCGACCTACGCGGCCAACCTCTCCCAGACCGATGTCTCACGATTCTGGGAACGCAACGAAGACGTCGAGAGGCTGATTGAAGGATACCAGGAAGACATCTCCCATCTGTTCGAACCGGTCACGAAAGCCGACTCCGATGCCAGCCAATACGACCTTGCGGAATGGATGGCGCGACTGATGATGAAAGGAACCGAGGCCGACATCGGCATTCAAAACAGTGGAGGCACCCGGACCGACTACAGTGCAGGCGAGGATATCTCCCACGCCAGACTCTACGACGCCTTTCCCTTCGACAACACTGTCGTCACGGTCGAAGTCCCCGGTGACGTTGCCGCTCAAGTGATGGATGACAATGTCTACGCTTCGAATGTGGATCACATCGAGTCCGATGAAACCTACAAGGTCGCGACCAACAACTACATTTTCCATCATGAACGCAACGAACTCGAACAGGCAGGCGAGAACATCATCTACAAAGAAGCGGAGATGTTCGAGTTCGCCGTCGGCGCACTCGAATGGATGGTCGACGAATACGATTCCTTCGACACCGGCCACACACTGAATCTCGGCTACTATGAAGAATGGGTTGAAACGGACTAAATCCCGATAAACAAAGCGGCCCGACGAAACATCGCCGAGCCGCTTTTTCTATGACTGTTAACAATAAGACGAGAATGGAGGTCCCGACCGGATTCGAACCGGTGATCACGGAGTTGCAGTCCATTGCCTTAGCCACTTGGCTACGGGACCCTTTCAGCGCAGATTATGATACCTCACCCGACAGCGGTTGTCAACCTTTCGCCTCGGCCTTATGATGACGTATCCTGATGTGTATCCACGGCTGGGTCCGCTTCTTCGTCCGGGCCGGCCTTCTTCTCGAAATATCTCAGCAACAGACGTTGCAGGGACATCATCAGCAGAGCGAATGACACACCGATGATGGCAATCCAGAAGACAAGCGTGCCCGTCTGTGCCGCATCCCCCATCAGATAGACGAAATAGGACGTGATGGAGAAACGCACCGCACGAGAGAAGAACGCCGCGAAGACGAAGGGACGGAATTTCATCTTGGCGATCGCCGCGGTGAAGACGATTACGAAGAAAGGCAGCGGAGTCATCGCGAAGATGAAGATCGCCCAGAACCCATAAAGGTCGAACATACGTTTCGCTTTCCGCTGGTTCTTTTTACTGACGAAACGGTTGTAGAGACGATTATCTTCTTTCGCTAGAAAAAAATAGACGATGATGGCGCCGATGGTGTTCGCGGTCACAAGGTTCAATGTCAAAAACCACCAACGCTCCGGGCTAGCGACAATCAGAGGAATCAGGATGAACTCGACCCCGGCCATCGGGGTGATGGTTTCAAATATGGAATAGAAAAAGAGACCGATCTCACCGAACCGGATAAAGAATTCAATCACCGGTTCAAAAAGTTCGGTTATGGTATCTATGATAGACTGGTCGTTATTGGTACTCAAGAGGAGACGCATCAGCATGGCATACACCCCTACTAACCTTCCTGATGAAGTTCCAGAACGTATTCCCATTCCTTAACAATTTATTATAGCACATAGACCCCGGACCGACAATTTGGAAAGCTTAGGAATGGCCCCTGGGAGAATATCGAGCCAGAATTACCAAAATAAGAAAACGGCGGAATCCTCCGCCGTTGTCCACAAACTGGTCGGGAAGACAGGATTTGAACCTGCGACCTCTTAGCCCCGAACCAAGCGCTCTACCAAGCTGAGCTACTTCCCGTGACCGTGCAAACGCACGGGGTGATATAAAAAAGAGCATATGCCGTCTAATGGCTGCTCCGATGCCCGGTCGCAAACTGCATGCTCATGGTCGGGAAGACAGGATTTGAACCTGCGACCTCTTGGCCCCAAACCAAGCGCTCTACCAAGCTAAGCTACTTCCCGTGGTGGCGCGCCCAAGAGGATTCGAACCCCTAACCTTTTGATCCGTAGTCAAACGCTCTATCCAATTGAGCTATGGGCGCACAGGCATGCTCCGCAACCGCAAAGGAATTATAACATACGGCCATATTCTTTGCAAGTTGAGACAACCGCATTAAAGCATACCAGAAAACCTACTAGACTGCAACCCTTTTGTGTCATGGTCTGGATTCCTCCGTGTTTGCCAATCCCTTTGAACGTTTCGCAGATCACACCGTCCATTCAAGGGAGCCGAAGAGGAAAGAAAACTGGAACATTCCACTGCTAGAGACAGGCAACTTCTACTGGGCCCATACAGGGTGTTTATGATACAATTGTTAAAGAACCCATTCATAGGAGGCTTTTGACATATGGACGCATTGCTTGGTTTCACCGGTTTCATCGCCATCGTCCCCGTGGCCCTTTTCGTCTACTACAAGGGACGACATTTGCACAAGAATGAATATACCTACTACTGGGGAGCCGGATTGATCGCACTCATCGCAACGATTCTCTCCATCTGGACCCAGGTGGGCGAACCGCCGATCGACATTGAACGTCTGCCACTCATCTATGAGCTGTTCTTTCAAGGCCATCTGACCTTCGCCCTCTTCATGCTCGTGATGTTCGCGGGCGCTTTCAAGAAGAAAACGAAACCCAAGATCACCCTGATGATGGTGCGGCGGGAGATGGCGATTATCGGCTTTTTCTTTCTCGTCCCGCATGCTGCTTTCCTGCTTTTGACGGCGCTGGGCGCATGGAATCCGACCGGCTCGATCGCCTTCTTGATCATGGTTCCGCTTTTCATTACCAGTTTTCCGAAAATCCGCAGGAAAATGCATCCCTTACAATGGCGCAAGCTCCACAAGGCCGCCTATGCTGCCTACGCATTCATCTATGCCCATCTTCTCACTATCAACTTGATTGCTCAGGATGACGGATTACGCTTTGTCCGCTTCGCCCTCTACACAATTATCTTCATCGTCTATACGTATTTGAAATTCAATAACTATATCCTCCCTGAACGAAAGAAACAACAAGCCTGAAAGCCGGAGCATGACTCCGGTTTTTTTCTGCAAGCATTTTATTTGTAAATATTATATTTTATGAGATAATGACCCTGTAACGAAACTTAAGGAGGGAAAACCATGGAATTTACTCTTCCGAAACTGAATTACAATTATGATGCATTAGAACCCTACATCGACGCAAGAACAATGGAAATCCATCACACCAAGCATCACCAGACCTACATCACGAAACTAGAAAACGCCGTCAAGGAAAGCGGCCTTGAAGAGAAAGACCTCGCCGAGGTCCTCGCGAATCTAGACGACGTGCCTGAGGAGATCCGCACCGCTGTCCGCAACAACGGCGGCGGCCATTACAACCACACGTTGTTCTGGGAGATCCTCAAGCCCGCCGGTCAAGTTGAACAGCCTGAAGGCGAGCTGAAAGAAGCCATCAATCAGACCTTCGGCGGATTCGAAGACTTTAAGGAGGCTTTCGCGGCTGCTGCCAAGGGGCGTTTCGGAAGCGGCTGGGCATGGCTCGTCGTCGATGATGCGGGAGAGCTACGCATCACATCAACGCCGAACCAGGACGTCCCCTTTGATGAAGGCACCCCCATTCTCGGCCTGGATGTGTGGGAGCACGCCTATTACCTGAAGTATCAGAACCGTCGGCCGGACTACATCGAGGCGTTCTGGAACGTCGTGAACTGGAGACAGGTCGAAACGTACTATCAACAAGCACGTTAAGACGATGTTCAACCCGGGGTAGCCCCTCGGGTTTTTTCATGAGGACCCTTCTGTGCTATACTCATGGAGAAGGGAGCGTTGGCAATGTGGACAGTCTATGGATTCACATGCAAACAAACAGCCTCCGACCTTCAGTTCAAGCTGGACTGTCGTCGATGTCTGAATAAGAACCGGGAACAACCATGGGCACGTTGATTAACGCAGCGGCGATCGTGCTCGCGGCGGCGATCGGCACGATTCTCAAGCGCGGCCTCCCGCAGCATTTGCAGCGCACCGTGCTTTTTACTATGGGGCTCGCGCTCGTGGCGCTTTCCCTGGGCTGGTTCCTCTCCGATTTCCTGCAGGTCGCCAACGGGACGCTAAAGAGCCGCTTTGAACTGCTGATACTTGTCTCGTTGGTACTCGGCACCCTGATCGGTGAAAAACTTGATATCGACGGCCGCATACACAAAGCAGCGCAACGGGTCGAGGACCATTATAACCTCCCCCCAGTCGCAAAAGGGTTTGTGACGGCGACCATCATCTTCTGTGTTGGCGCCTTGGCGATTCTCGGCCCCATCCAGGAAGCCACCACCGGAAACATCGCCCCCTTGCTTGTCAAGAGCGGTCTCGATTTCACAACCGGCATGATGCTCGCCGCCGTCTACGGCATCGGGGTGGCCTTTGCTGCTGCAAGCGTGCTTCTTTATCAAGGCGCCTTTTTCTTCATCGGCATTCTTGCGGGCGATCTGATGGGCGCGGAGGCGATCGCCGCCTTCTCGATGGTCGGAAACATCATCCTGATCGCGATGGGCCTCTCCTTCATGCGCATCGTTGATGTCAAGCCGGCGAACATGCTGCCGGCATTGCTAATCCCGGTTATTTATTTCCTGCTTTTCGGTTAAGCTGCCAAAAAAGGACGTGAAGCCTCGGCTTCACGTCCTTTTTCCTTGTACGTTCAGGAATCTTCCTTGCGGTAGGACTCGACAATCTTGTCAATCAAGTTTCCCGGCACTTCCTCGTAGCGGTCGAATTCGCGAGTGAACACGCCGCTGCCTTGCGTCATGGCCTTGAGATCGATGGCGTAGGTCACAATCTCCGCTTCAGGGATTTCGGCGGTCACTTTCTGTCGACCGCCCTCGAGGGGGTCCATGCTGAGGACGCGGCCGCGACGCTTGTTGATATCGCCCATGACGTCACCGACGTAATCGTCCTTGACGAACACCTCGACGCGCATGATCGGCTCAAGGATGGTCGGCTTCGCTTTCTTGTAGGCTTCGCGGAGAGCCAGCTGGGCCGCCATCTTGAAACTGATCTCATTCGAATCGACCGGGTGGTGCTGACCATCGAACAGCGTAGCCTTGACGCCGATGACGGGGAACCCGGCGGTGGGGCCTTTTTCCATGCCTTCGACGAGGCCTTTCTCAACAGCCGGGAAGAAATTCTTGGGAACCGCGCCGCCGTAGATCTCTTCAGCGAACTCGAACTCGGTCTCGTTCGGATCAAGCGGCTCGAAGCGGATATGAACGACCCCGAACTGTCCGGCTCCGCCGGATTGTTTCTTATGACGCCCTTCGGCTTCGACCTTCTTCTTGATGGTCTCGCGGTAGACAATCTTCTGGTCCTCTTTCTCGACGTCGACTTTGAACATGTTCTTCATCTTCTCGAGGATGAAGTCGATATGCGTCATCCCTTGCCCGCCGATCAGCAGTTGTGCGGTCTCCTTGTTGCGCTTGACTTCGAAAGAGGGATCCTCGACATTCAAACGCTGGAGAACGCTGGAGATCTTGTCTTCATCCGCTTTCTGCTTGGGACGGATCGCGACATAGATGGTCGGCGAGGGAATACTGGGGCCCTCATAGATTATGGGGTGCTTGCGGGCTGTTATCGTGCACCCGGTGTACATGGCATCGACCTTGGTGACCGCGCCGATATCGCCGGCGGGCACCGAATCGACCTGCAGCTGTTCTTGGCCGCGCAAGGTGAAGAGAGTGTTGATTTTCGCGGTCTTCTTCGTGTTGGCGACCAGCAGTTCACTACCGGGCTCGAGGGTTCCTGAATTGACTTTGATGAGGCTGACAGAACCGACGAAGGGATCCACCGTGGTCTTGAACACATAAGCGGAAAGCGGGGCGTCGGCCTTTGTCTCACGGGTTTCTTCTGCTTCTGTTTCAGGATGCTTGCCCTTGATGGCCTTGAGCTGGTCAGGAGAGGGCATGAACCGTCCGAGCATCGAAAGCAGCGTACGGATGCCGATGTCGTTATAAGTCGAACCGACAACGATAGGTTTGAGATCGCCATCGACGACACCCTGCCGAAGCCCGCCGTAGATTTCCTCTTGTGTAAGCTCCTGTCCATCGAAGTGTTTCTCGAGCAGCTCCTCGGACGTCTCGGCGACACTCTCGACAATCTGTTCACGGAGTTCGGCGGCCCGGTCGGACAGTGAATCGGGGACCTCGCCCTCCTCGAGTGAACCGTCTTTCAAATAACGCGCCCTGACATCGACGAGGTCGACATAACCTTCGAAGGATTCGCCCGTGCCGATGGGCAATGTGAAGGGAACCGCCTGATAGCCGATGGTGTCTTTCAGTTTCTGGACAAGCTCGTCGAACTTGACGTTGTCCTTGTCCATCTTGTTGACGAAGAGTACGGTGGGGACATTCCTCTGGTTCAGCTGATGGAGAATCCTCTCCGTTCCGACCTCGATCCCTTTCGTAGCGTCGATGACGAGCACCGCGCCTTTGACCACTTCGAGTGCCTGCTCGATCTCGTGGGGGAACTCTTCGCTGCCCGGCGTGTCGATGAAGTTGAACTTGCACCCTTCATGCTCCGTCGGGGCGAGGCTTATCGACAGGCTGGTCTGACGATGTTTCTCCTCCTGCATGAAATCGGTCGAGGTGTTCTTCTCCTCGACAGTCCCCTTTTTCTCCTTGGCTCCGGAGACATAAAGGGTAGATTCGATGAAGGATGTCTTTCCAGCGCCGAGATGACCCATAACGGCGATGTTTCGGATGTCTTTGGTCTCGTATCGCTTCATGTACCCACAGTCCTTTTTATAATGGATTTTTTCTGAACGCCCTTACATTATAGCACAAGCCGTTTCTACCGGGCAATGCCAAGCCGCTTACAGCAACCCTGTGGACCGGAAGAAGACGACGAACGTGAAAATCGTCAGGACAGCAAGCGCCGTGGACCAGATGACAATCTGGCTCGCGAGTTCCTCCTCGCCTCCGAGTTCCTGCGTGACGGCGACGCTCGAGACCGCGACCGGTGAAGCAAAGAGCGCGATCAGCGCCGGCCAGGCCGGCGTGAAATCCAGACCGAGCGGCCGTTCGATAGCCAGAGCGACCAAGAAGACAACCAGCGGCACGACGACCAGCCTTGAAGCGACCCCGTGGATAATCGGCCGCAGCATCGTCCGTGTCCGTTCCATGCGGAACTGGGCGCCGACGGCCACAAGCGCCATCGGCGTCGCCGTGCGTGAGATGTAATCAAGCGCATCCGGAAGCACTGCGACACCCTGGGGAAGCCCGGCGGGAAACCCCACCAGAAAGGCGAGCAGCCCGGCGAAGACCCCGATCATGATCGGGTTTCCCGCCGTGCTTTTCAAAAGCCGCCACAGCACCTCGCGGGTGGTGGTGGAGCCATCATAAAGCCGGAAGACAACGATGGAGCCGAAGTTGGCTAGCGGAATCATGGCGGCGTTGAGGATGACCAGCACCTGCAGCGCTTCGAACCCGCCGAGACGTTCGGCGAGGGGGAAGCCGATCAGGACGAAATTCCCGCGGAAGAGGGCTTGCAGGATGATCGGCCGTTCCACGCCCCTTAGCGGGGCGAGACGAACATAGAAAATCCCGACCGCGACGACAAACAGGATGGCGATGACGGCAAAGGCGACCACGCCGCCATCAACCAGACGGAAATCCTCCATATCCGTCAACGTGGTGAAAATCAGTACCGGCAGGGCGATGTAAAAGACGTATCGATTCAATTGCTGGACAAAAGCCTCTCCCACGAGGCCCACCCGGCGGAGCAGATACCCCACCACGGCGACCAGCAACAGCGGAACCAGCGCTTCATACGCAAAGAAAAAGCTTTCCATGGCTATCGCTCCGTTTCCAAGGATATTGTAACACAGCCCTGCGCCGATAAAGAAAAAAACTTGCCCGGAGGCAAGTTTCGTTTGTAATTGGTGACCCGTGCGGGATTCGAACCCGCGCATGCTAGCGTGAAAGGCTAGTGAGTTAAACCGCTTCTCCAACGGGCCACGACTGGCGCCCCATCTAGGATTCGAACCTAGGACCCCTTGATTAACAGTCAAGTGCTCTACCGCTGAGCTAATGAGGCGGATCAGCCGATAGTCTCTATCGATTCGGCGCTTAAGGAACATGATAAAGAAAGAAGCCTGGCAACGTCCTACTCTCGCACAAATGTACTACCATCGGCGCTGGACCGCTTAACTTCTGTGTTCGGAATGGGAACAGGTGTGGCCGGTCCGCTATCGTCACCAGGCTATTCTTTCAAAACTGGATAATACGGGTCAGAAAAGTTAAGTCCTCGATCGATTAGTACCAGTCAGCTTCACACGTCACCGCGCTTCCACCTCTGGCCTATCAACCTCGTAGTCTACAAGGGATCTTACTCTTGCGATGGGGAATCTCATCTTGGAGTGGGCTTCGCGCTTAGATGCTTTCAGCGTTTATCCCTGCCACACATAGCTACCCAGCCATGGGTCTGGCAACCCAACTGGTGCACCAGCGGTGTGTCCAACCCGGTCCTCTCGTACTAGGGTTAGCTCTCCTCAAATTCCCAACGCCCACGACGGATAGGGACCGAACTGTCTCACGACGTTCTGAACCCAGCTCGCGTACCACTTTAATGGGCGAAC
>Ga0207421_10000165_pt1 | contig 79239 bp, 52 predicted proteins | sample SodLakKL_010_SED_4_FD_187542 | JGI IMG/M metagenome (GOLD analysis project Ga0207421, IMG submission 187542) | Alkaline sediment microbial communities from Lake Tanatar, Kulunda Steppe, Russia - 8KL_010_SED (SPAdes) (version 2) | ecosystem: Environmental > Aquatic > Non-marine Saline and... | reverse complement strand
ATTTAGTAACTTATCTGAGACAGATAGAATTAATGAAGAAAATATCATTAATGATATAAATAATATTGTAAGATCTCAGGTAGAAGATATTAATAAAGTTAATGAAATCAGTAATTTCATAGAAAATAAATTTAATGAGTTTAATAATCTATCTGATACTACCAGAATTAATGAAGAAAATATCATTAATGATATAAATAATATTGTAAAGGAACAAATAAGTGATATTAATAAAGTTAATGAAATCAGTAGTTTCATAGAAACTAAGTTTAATGAGTTCAGTAATTTATCTGAAACTACAAGAGTTAATGAAGAAAATATTATCAATGATATAAATAATATTATAAGATCTCAGGTAGAAGATATCCAAAAAGTCAATGAAATCAGCAGTTTTATTGAAACTAAGTTTAATGAGTTCAGTAGCTTGTCTGAGACCACTAGAATCAACGAAGAAAATATTATTAATGATATAAATAATATTGTAAGAGCTCAAGTAGAAGATATTAATAAGGTCAATGAGATAAGTAATTTTATTGAAAATAAATTTAATGAATTTAGTAATCTTTCAGAAACAACTGGATTTAATGAAGAAAATATTATTAATGATATAAAGAATGTTTTAGAAGAACAAATAACTGATATCCAGAAAGTTAATGAGATACATAATTTTATTCAAAGTAAATTTAATGAAATTAATGATATAATTAAAATTAATTCTGTTGGTGGTATTAGTACTGATTCATCTCGAAATATGATTTCTTCTGATGCATCTATTAATAATTTAAATGTAGAGGTTGATGGTTTATTAGGGCATATAAGGCAAGAGGCTATTTATCTTGATGACATAAACAAGCCATTAAAAATAAGAGTTTCAGGTTTAAAGGATAATATTGAAATCCCAATTCAAAAAACAGATAATGAAATTTCTGCTTCAAGAGATAGCTATCAATCTGCAAGGATGCGAACTATACAACGAGATAAACCTCATATAGAAGGGGAACGAGATGTTGATGATATATCGTATTCAGAAGGATATTCACATGGAGATATTATAAGTAGAGTCCCTGATGAAGAAAGTGTTCGTAGAGAAACTGTTCCATTACCTGAAAGAGGAGAGGTTTATAAAACATATCTTGATGAAGGATGGTTTAAGAGGTTTATATTAACTAGACCTGATTTTAGTCAAGAAGAGATAGAATATAGAGTAAAAGCAAATTTAGAAACTGCTAGAAAACAAAAAGAAGAGTATATGAAAAGGTTGGAAGATGCAGGCGGTCGTATTCGCACAGAGGAAAGATATAAATTGCGTGATTTGATACAGCAAGAACTTGGGGAAAAAGCTGTTTATTTATCTTTACCAGAAGTTGATATAGAATCCCACATGGCTGATTTGCCAGATTTAGAAGGTTATGATGAAGATAGAATTAGGGAATTCTATAAAGTAATTGCTGAAGACTGGTTGGATATGGGGGACTTACGTCTTACTACTCATTATTTGGATCAAAGTTATGAAGAGTTATGGGAATATTACAGAAAAAAACAAAATGATATACTTGAACAATTTGAAGATTTAGGGAAAAGAGAAGGTAGTAAGTGGTGGGATCAAGAAGGAGAACTTGATAAGCTTCGTGAGATAAATAAATCTATTGAGGATGCAATGAAATTAGATATGAATATAGATGAATTAAGAAGGTTTTCTCCTTATCTTGATGCAGAGATAGAAGGAGGAATTCAACCTGCTATTAATAGATTAATTTTTGAAGATCGTCTTTCTCCTTCAGAAGTTTTAGCTCATGATAAATTCAAAGAATTAGAAGATTTTATTAAAGAAGTAAGTACTCGTCAAAAAGAGGAGGAAAAAATATATCGTCAGAATATTATAGCAAATATTATGGCAATGCAAGATATATTAGGATCTGATTTATATATTGAAGAAGATTTAGATAGAATGGATATAGATGATTTAGAGTCTGCTCATGGGATAAAAGAAGTATTACACAGAGAGCAAGAAGAATATAATAAACTAGTGGAGAAAGCTAGATATCGAAATGAGGAAAGATTAGACTTGATAAAACGAATTCATAAAATAGAAGAAAATAGTATTGCTCAGATGCAAATATCTAAAGATGTAATAGGAGAATGGGATGTAGATAGAATAAATAGATTTATAGAGAGTCAGGAAAGACAGATAGCTACATTGCAACCTATAGAACATGATAGTGTGGAAGAGACAGGTTTTGTTGAAACAATGGAAAGCCAATTATCCGAAAAAGAAAGTAATTTGATGCAGGAACTTATTGAATTAGATAAGAGGAGAAAAAATCTTGTAAAAGAGGCATTTGGTTTTGATGATAGTTATCGTGATATAGATGAAGATTTTATAACTCGTAGTAGATGGGATGAAGATAGGATGAAGCAAGCGATAGAAAGTCGCAAACGTGATATAGAAAGATATAGAAGTCAGGTGGTCGGGGCAAAAACAGAACTTGCTGTTTTTGAGCCAGAGTTTGATGGAGATATACCATCAAGACCAATAGTTGCTAAACCAGAAAATGAAACAAATGAAGCATTATTAACAATGCCTGCTGGTTATGACCCTAGAATGACAGAAGAATTATTAGCTAGAGAAAAGATAGAAAATTTAATGCAAGATGTTTTTAAAATTCCTACTATAGATATGCCTTTATCTTTATCTGTTATGCAAGAAAATATAGATACAATAGATACATCACATTCTAATAATATGAATAATTTAGAATCTTCGAAAATTGTTCCTATTATTCAAAGAGAAGATTACATACCAGCACCTACACCTTATGAGAGTCATGGTGGTAAACAATATAATTTATATTTTAGTGTCGATAGTTCTTCTGAAGCTGTAAGAAAAGTGGTGCAAATGTTAGAGGAATTTGAAGATACTGATTAATAAGATATAAAATATTATGACAACTATTCAACCACAAGGATTTTTATGTTACAATAATTCAGATTTAATTAGGGATGGGTATATTTATCCTTTTCTTACTGCTGAACATGATATGCAATATGAATCTACTGCTGGAAAAAGGCTTTGGGAACGGAGAATAGAAAGAGGAACAACAAGGAAAGGTATTTATTATCAAGGTGTTTATGATGATGATAATAATCTTGTAAAGGTTAGAGAAAGAAGAACGCTTCTTCCTGCTGAAAAGATAAAAGTTGAAATTATATTTTCTAAAGTAATGAGAAATGCCATTGTTCATCCTATATCTCCTGGTGCTATACCTGGCTTTGCTGGTTTTTTTTTGGGTCATATCGGGACTGGAATGGGTATGGGAGGAATTACTTCTGGTACGACTGAAATGGTTTTTCATTTATTAGATTCTGAAACCATTATAAATAGACCTGTTCGTATTACTTCAGATATAAAAAAAAGTGGGCTTATTGATTGTGTTGAGGTTTTTGGGGGTTGTCCCTTATCCGTTTTTGGAGTAGTATGGAATTATTCTAAGCCAGAAGATGAAGATGAAGAAGTTGTAAATGGTTTTGATTTTACTTCAGAACAATTAGATAATATTGGAAGGCATACTCGTGGGTCTTACAAAGGAGGACCTCGTTTATTAATAGACGGGGCTACTGATCAAGATGGTCGATTTGGTTCGGTAGGTATTCCAGAGGTAGATTATAAAGAAGTTTTAAAAGAATATCAAAAGGATATATTTATAAAGATAAAAAGAGATTTGCGAAGAATACCTTTTAGAGCAGATAATGAAGAAGCTAGCGGAGATATAGCATATCCTTTTTCATCAAGAAGGGTAAATGATGCTATTGATAAATATATAGAAATAGATACTAATGGTTTGGAGATTGATGATGTAATATATGTTACTATTTCTATAGCTAAAAAGAAACATAATAGACATGCTATAAGGCATAGAGGAGATGTCGGACAAGGTAATACAATAGCAGGACTTCCTGGGTGGAATATGGCTATAGGAAGTAGGGTAGATGCTTTTGATTATACTTTAAAGAAATGGCCTGTTTTTGCAAATAAAGATTTAGAAGAATCTAAACTAGGTATTAATGATTATAAAAATTTTAAAGATGATGATCAAAATGATAATTTTGATATTATAGAGGGGTGGAGATTATCTGATGTAAATAATGAAAGATTGGAAAGATATTGGGCTGCTGATTATAGGGGAATATTATTGGTAGATAGACATTCGATAGAAGTTATATTCCCAAGAGAAAGTATAAGAAATCAATTGTGGTTTAGAAAATATTTAGAAGATTTGGATTTTACTTATCCTTCTGGAAAAGATGGAGAATACTATTGGGAAGATTTAGAAGTTAAAATAGAGGATAGGTTAGACGTAGATCGAGCTGCGGGTTTTTTGTTTGATATTAGTGAAACATGTAATTCTTTATTATATGATAGAGAAAAAATTCCTTATTATCGTCCATTTGCTTTGGCTATTCAAAATTCTGAAAAGTATTCAAATAATAATGATAAATCTGGGATAGGTATTGTTCATTTAGATCTTAAAAAAAATACACTTAATGTTACTAATTTAAATCAGTATGATTTATCATATGCTGAATTTAACCCTTGTGAAGGTCGTCCAAGAATAGGAGATTCATGTGAAGATGAATGGCATTCTAAATTAAATTATTTTTCTGCTATTTCGGATCCTGGGGCTATGGGTGGAAGAACTTTTTTTTCGAGAGAATATATCGAAAATGAGTTTCTTGGATGGAGACCTGAAGGAGGAACTATAGAATCAAATTGGTATTTAGAAACTCCATATTTTTGTGGGAATTTTGGAAGAGACGCTAGAGTTTATATAGAACATATGGGAGGTCCATCTTTAAATAATTTTAGTAGTATTTTTGTTGATACTGTTCCATCTATTCCATCTACTATGTCTATGGATGTAAGTAGATATGATAATGAATCTTTATTATGTTATAAAGATGAAAAGTTTGATTCTTTATCCTTGCAGAGATTTCCAGATCATATATTTGAAAATCATTTTAAGAATACTGAAATTGATTTTAATAGGCCATCCTTTATATTAGATGAAACTTTTGATCATGAAAAATATAAAATAGTAGGACAAAATAATATACTTGGATTATATCCTAATTATAGTAATGGGATTCCATTAACTATCCCTAAAGTGCTTATGTGTTATGAGCCTTTTATTTATAATTTTCATAAGTATAAAGAATTAATGGATTATGAATATAAATTAGACGATGATAAATTAACTATTGGTGCACAAAGTGATGATTTAAGAGAAAATTATATTAGGGAAATAAAAATAGAATATAGTTTAGGTAAAGAAATAATTGAAGATGAATACATATCTTTATATTTTGAGGGTTCAGATAAAAGTATTACTAACATAAAACAATATATGGCTCCTTATGAAGATGATGATGAAAAAAATCTTATATTAACGATTCCTTGTCATTATTATAATGGAAATTATATAGTTTTTAAGGGGGAGTTTTTTAATAAAGCAGATATAAAATCTATAAAAGCTTTAGTTGTTAATCCAGAAAAAAGTTATCGTTTTAACCAATATTCTTTAGATTCAGAACAGGTTTCTTTAACATATGATAGAATGGGGCGTATAGTTATATTTTTTGCTGATGATAACGCAAATATATCTGCAGTTGTATCTTATAATAATGGTAGAGATTGGTTTACTCAATGGGGTTTAATAAGATTGTTATCTGGGGAAACTGCTAGTTTGCCTTATGCGTTAAGTAGCGATAAAGGGTCTATAATACATTTATTTTATTGTTTAAATGATAAGTTTTTAATGTATAAAGAAATTGATGTTAATTATTTTAATTTAACAGATCCTCCTATTGAATATCATGCTCCAGTAGAATTTGATATAACTACTCCAGAGGAAGATATGGATATAAAGGAATCATCTTTATACCAATTCTCTGAACAAGGTCGTCAATTGAGAAGAAAACCTAGTTATTTTTTAATTGGAGATTCAAATGATTCTTACTTTGAAGAACAAATTAAAATATCACAAGAAATTAAAAATAAAAATAAAAAAGATGATGATTTTTTAATGTATCCTAGGTTTTTATTTGAAGGTGATATAGAAGAGATGAAAGATGATTATATGGGAAGTGCATATACACCTCATACAGATAAGTCAGGATATAGGTATTTATTTTATGAAGAAAATGGTTTATTGCAAATTAAGGCTAGTATCAATATTAAAAATTGGTATACTTTAGCAGAAGATTTAATTTTGCATAAACATTTTTTAATTGATGATGAAAAAGGAGATATAAGAAAAATTAAGAATATACAATTAATAAGAGATTGGGTCAATAAAGATATATTATCTATTTTATATTTTTGTGATAATATGTTATTTGTTCGTCATTTCTATAGTAATTTAATATCTAGGTATGGAGATCAGATATATGAGTATATGGAATTAAATGAACAAAGTGCTAGTAGACCTATTTTTTTAATAGGGGAAATGGATGATAGTATAAAAGAGCAGGCAAGAAAGGATAAAATAGAAGATATTAGATTAAAAGATAGCGATATGTATATTGATATTCCTTATGATATTGATATGTTAGAGTTATTTGATAATTCATTGTCAGTTGATATAAATACTCAACCTTATGCCTATGTTACTAAAACAGGGATAGCTAGAATATCTTATAAAGACGGGAATGGAAAATTGTGTTTTATAAATTTAAATGGTTTGAATAATCCAATACCAGAACAACTATTATCTCCAATCTAAAGAAAAATAATTATGAGTTCTAATTTTAATCCAAATTATGAATATGATATTAGAAGGATTCCCTTAGATAAGCATAGTCACTTACAAGGGAAAGCTTCTCAACCTGGTATCGTAGGATTAAAGTGTTTTATTAATAGAGAATGTCCACTTTTAAAAAGCCCAAGGCATGAAGATGCTATTGTTTTTAATAATAGGACTATGCATGCGTTGTTAAGAACTAGTGATGAGAAATGGAGAAAAACTATAGATCAAACTATGGGATTGGAGGGAATACATTTTCCACTAAAATATGTTTATAGACATAATTATATTCTTGAATTAATTGAGCAAGAAGATGGAAGCTTAGAGTGGGAAGAAGTTCCTAGCGACTCATGGACAGCTGGACAATCTAAATATAAAAAAGAGCAATCTTGGAAAGTCGTTGATAGTGTTTTTCATCAAGATAAAGAAGATATACATCCAGATGAATGTGACATGATACCTCAATGGGGTTATCATTATGAAACAGATGGAAATAAGTCAAATAAAATTGATTTAGAGAATGATTATCCTAAAAGGGTTATTGAAAGTGAATTGTTTGATATAAATAATTATCAATGTCCTGCACAAATAAATTCAGCTATTAGAGATGGAGTCCATTGGAGATTGGAGAAAGTTACAAATCTATATAGAGGAGAAGACTTTTTTGTAGAGTTTTATAATATGGCAGATTCTGCAGATATTGTTAGAGAAGGAGAGGATCCTCTTCCTTTTCAGATAGATAGATATAAACCATTAGATGTAAGTTTAGATCCTAGAGCTCATAAGGTAAAGTACCAAGATACTGAAATGAAAATGCCTGTTAATAATATAGTTCGATCTTTATCGAATGATGATGATGATGAGAATGATGATATTAAAACATTTGATTTTTCTAGTCAACCTTATTATATTATTGAATTAGGTGCTAATGATCCTGAACATAATTATTTTATTGTTATTTGTCAAAGAGCAAATCCTATTTTTTGTCAAATAGAACCCAATTCATCTGGGGGAGAGGAAAATCCTTATATTGGGAGGTTAATAGGAGATCCTTGCAGAACAGTTAGTGGAAGAGAATTAATGGATGCTAGAAAAATAAGAGTTACTGTTCGTAATCATTTAGGGAAATTAGTTATATATTTTTCAACGGATTCTGGTGATTATGAACCATGGATAATTGAAAAAACTGATATAGAAGTAAAAAATGTTAAAAGTAGAAGTAGAGGAAGAGAAAAAGAAGAACCAGAAACGTCTACAGTATCAACTTCATTAATTATTCCTAAAGGTAAAATGTTTCTATGGGGAGGAAATAAGAAAAGTGCATTTACTTTTGGACCTTTACAATATACTCAAAAAGAAGAACAATATAGTTATCCTAGGTCTAGAGATGGGGAAGATGAAGATGTAGATTTAGATCGTATTTACGATATTGATATTAATACTGTAACAGCTGTCCCGCAAAGTTTGTCTTTACCAGCTGAAAATCCACATTTTTTTAGATTAACTGTTGCTGATCTAGATGTAGCAGATGCAACACGTTATAGGAATGATGCAGATAATAGAAGAAGAGATGAAAGATTATTTACTCAAGATGCTCAAGAATATAAAGAATATGGGGATGTTTTAAAAGAAGGAAGATTTTTTTTCAATGATCCTATAAAAGAAATTAGTGGGGAAACATCTTTGATATCTCTAGATAAGGTTTCAATAGGACAGGATGAAGAGCGTAGGCATGAAAGATTTATTGTTAAAATAAAAATGAGGTCAGGAGATCATATTTTTAAGGATTCAGATTGGAAAGTTAGAGCATGTAAAACTCCTGTCTTAACATTGATTAGATTAGTAGCAGAACCCTTGCACGAACCTAGATGGACAAGACAGGGATTAGATGTAAGTAATAATGTTCTTCAATTTGATGATTCTTGGGATGCTGTAGATTTTAATAGTATTGAGCATACTGGGACAATCCAATTTTTATTAAATGAAAATATGAATGTTGATATCAATCATAATAAATATTTAGAAAGTTTGCAAAATAAAACTTTTTATATACAAGTTTGGGCTGGATATAGCTGTGGAAGTGAATCGATAGGTTCTGGACATTATACAAGATTACCTGGTTATTATTGTCTTTTTACTGGATTATGTCATGGGGGGAGTATAGAATGGTCATATGGAAAAAAAATTATGACCTGTCAACTGCATGATTATTCTAAGATATTAAAAGATCAATTGTTTTTTAATTCTCCATTCTTTGACGGTGTTATAGATTTAAATGCCGTAAATGAAATTTTACAAATGGCTGGTTTTAGATTTCAAGATCCTTTAAATCCAGCAAGTTTTATAAATAAGTTAGCAACTAATTTTGAACAACATGAATTAATGAGTCATGGGACATTTTTAGATGGAAGATATTTTAGGGTGAGGACATATGCTTTACCTAGTTCTTATCAAAGACTTGAACAGGCATTTTTCAAATTTAATGATGGAGATAATTATTATGATGCTATAATCCAAATAGCAGAAAGAGGGGCAAAGTTATTTTATTTTGATCAATTTGGTATCGCTCATTTAGAAAATTATATGGATATTATTGCTAAACAAATGATAGGTGAAGAGGGTATGCAGGTAGATGCTTTTTCATTTACAACAAATCCAGATCTTTATTCAGGTCAGATGGTATTTAACCATGTAGAATATGGTTTTAATGTTACTGATGTTCATAATCATGTAAAGGTTTTAACTACAACTCCAGATCAAACTCCTATGGTCTTTGACGAACTAGAATGGAACTCGATAGAAAATCCTGATGTTGATGGATTTATGGGTTATTTGAAAACTTTCTTCCAGGTAGAGGGTATGTATGGAGATGAGCAAGCTACTAGAAATATAATTGATGTTTATCGAGGAATGTCAAGACCTCCATTTGATTCAAAATTTGAAACATATGGTTTACCTTTAAGAGCATTTGATTTTATTAGTATAGATGGTATTCCTACAAGAGTTGTTAATGTTAATCATAATATAGTTCCCTCTGAAAACAGATGGTGGATGGATGTGGAGACTGAATTGTTTCAACCAAATAGAAAATTTAAAGGTTAAGGATTATAAATATGAGAAATAGATATAGTAATAAAACAACTAATTTAGGGCGTAAATATAAAAGAAAAATAGATAAACAAGTGAGAAGATGGTATGGTGTGCATCATGCAGGTGTATCTGATGATGATTTAATGAGAGTAAGAAGTGGAAATAGAAATTTAGGTGGATATCAATTATATAATCCGACAATAATGGATTCGAATTTTGCTATAATGGGGTCAGGTGGAAATAGGGTCGGAAGATAGTATAAATAAGGAGTTCTGAAATGGGACAAACAAGGTATTATAATTTAGCTTTTTTTGATTTTGGTGATGAGTTAGATTCTACACTAAATGTTCGCAAAGAAATAGAACGTTTTGTAATGATAGATAAGCAAATTTATGGATTATATAATGTTTTTGGGAATGGTGTATTAAATGGTTGGGATGTGACGGATGGAGGTTATACAAGTGATATGGGAATATCAATTAATATATCTCCAGGTAATGGGATAATAAAATATATGGCTGCTGAAACATCTGATGTAACTAGATTACATGGGCTTTCTTCTAATTCTCTGTTAGATATATTTGCTACATTTGAGGGTTCTACACCTAGAACAAGAAGAATAAGTTTTTTTGACAGTTCGGCAGGTTCAGAACATGATTTTGCGATAAGAATAGCCCAGGTGAAAACTGGATTTAATACAATAGAATATATTGATAATACGGTCAAAGACCATGTTGGGTTTGAACAGATAATTAAAGATGAAATAAATATGCATAAACATAGGGGATCTCCATCCAAAATTGATTTAGCTAATGAAACAAAAAATCAATTACCTGGGGCTCGTATTGATGGGTTAGATGCTTCTAAGATTCATAGTGGAAGATTTGATATAGATCGAATTCCTCAATTAGATCATAATGATTTAAATAATAATGGGTTATTAACTCATCCCGCTTTAGATACTTTTGTGAAAACTTTATCTGAAGCAAATAGAGAATTACTTGGAGAGGTAGCTAGTATTAATTTATTAAAAACTTTAATATTTCTGAAAACTAATTATCCTGATATAGATGAGCAATTTGTAAATGAAATATTACTATTACCTGGAATTTCTTCTGATAACTATATAGATTTTGAGGCTTCTACAGCTAACATTAATTTAGAAGACAATTGTATTAGTGGTAAGCCTATTAAAAAAGGGTTATTTAGTTCTGTTTTTTGGAAAGATCAGCATGCTTTTTATAATGCTCATTTTAAAAAGAATATTGTTGTTTCAGATGGACAAGTTTCATTAAAGAGATCAGGAGAAAATATTGAAACAGTAGAAGATTTTGAAGTAGGATCAAAAGGTTTAGATGTAACTTTTGATAAAGATATTTCTTTCGATAATAAAGAAATTATATCGATATCTAAAGGGGGAGATACTAATAGAATTTATGGAAAATATAGTGGAAAATTTAGTGCTAATACAGATCTGATTGTTACTTATACTAAACATTTATATAGAACAGATGCAGAAACTGGCGATACGGTAGGAAGAGATTGGTCGGAAGATTATGATGAATTAGTTTTATATGTAAAAACTACTAGTTCTCAACATGATCCAGTTTTCTTTTATTTAATTAATGGTGATACAATGCCTGGAGAAGAAGGTTTTTTAGAAGAAAACAAATTAGGACCTTTTATTCTTTTAGAAGAGAATCAAGCAACATTTAATTCAGATGAATCTATGCATAATTTTGAAGAAATTGTTATAAATTTGAAACAATTAAAGATAGAAGAAAATAAAAATATGGATAATATTACTAAATTAGTAATATATACTTCTGAGGTTAGTGAAGATTTTAGTTTTTTACTTGATAATATCCATGTTAGAAGAACAGATATGTTTTCTTCAAGTGGAGTTATAAGATTAAGACATTCAAGTCAATCTGATATTGTTTATTATTCCTTATTTTATGACGCTGTGATACCAGAAGGAACAAATTTAAGGGCGAGAGTAAAAGTTGCTAATTCTCCTAGTTTATTAAATAGATCTAGTTACACATTACCACTGTCTTCTGGACAAGTTTTTGCTTTAAATGGGACTGATGCGGAAATAGAAATTATAATGAAAAGTGATAGTAGTTTGACAAAAACTCCTGTTTTAGATTCAGTTGAACTTAGAATGATGGTTGATGCAGATTTTACAGGTTATGAGTTATCAGAAACTGAAGATTGGGATGATGGAGATTTTAACAACATATCGAAAGATTCTTCTAATTTAGTAATTTCGGATCCAATAAATGTCGGTGGTTATGCATTTGCTTATAATGATGGAATTAGTGAGATCGATGATGGAATTGCTACAGAAGATAAAGATAGTATAGCTATACTAGGATTTAATGGTGGGAATATGCCAATATCCCCTAATCAAGCTGTTTTATGGGATAAAAAACCTATGAAAAGATTTGAATATCTAACATCTTTTATTAGGAAAAATAATAAAAATTTCATCATAGCTGATACAAGAAATAATAGATTACTAGAAGTTTCTTCAAAAGGTGATCTTATAAAAGGGTATGGTTCTTCGTTTATATCAGATAATGATTTATATCCTATTTCAGCTATATATAATCCTATTAATCATATTTTGTCTATCGTGCTAACTAAACCAGTAGAAATTGATGATATTTCAAAAATTGTTTTATATATAGGTAGTGAAAAAAATCCTCTTGATAGTTCAAAAGATGAAATTTTTAATATCAGTAAAGCAAATGGTAAAATATTAGAAATAAAATTACATGAAGATACTTGGACAAAATTAATAAATGTGGAAGATAATTTATCGATTAATTTTGAAGATGGGGTTTTTGTAGAAACTATAAAAATAGGAGATAATGTTCAGGGGTTATTTGGGCTTTATGGAATGGAATGTTTTATAGGTGATTTTACTTATGTCGATTTTATAAAACATCCTATTTTTGTTAAGATTTTAAATAATGAAAATTGGATATTTGGGAATGTTTCAAATAATGATTTATTTTATGAATCTAAATTGGATAAAGAAGGAGGAACTTATACTGTTGAAGAAGGGACTGTTCCTGATATCATAGAAATAGATCCTTCTGATGGATCAGTAAAATATAATTCTGATGTTATAAAATTTTCTGATTTTACATTAGGAGGATTAATAGAATATGATACTAATCGTTTTTTAGTAGCAGGTATAGAAGAATATACTAGTGATGTTTCTTATGATATAACTGGGGAAGATATATTAGAGGCAGCAGAGGTGATAAATAGGGGAACTAGAATAAGAGCATCAGCAGTTGATTCTTTAGAAGGGTATAGAGGAGTTGTTAAAATAATCGATAAAAATACTGATAGTTATAGAAACTTTTATGTATCATCTCATCTATTGTACCCTTCTGATATTGACTTTGCAGAATATGATAATATATTATTAGCTGAGTCGTGTTTTGCTGAAGCTAATGGAAGATTGTTGCAGCTAGATAGTTTTGGTAATATTATATGGAGTTATGGATATGGGTCTTTTAATAGAATTAATAGTGTTAAAAATTTAGAAGATTCATTATTGGTTAGTTTGTAAAAATTATATTTAATAATATCAAAGGGTTTTTTAGGATTTTTATTGAATAAGTAATGATAAGTTCCTTTCTTTGTTAAAGTAATTTTTAATTGGTGTTAAGGTAATTAAATATATGTCTAAATTACAAATATATCCTCAGTTTGGTGATATAGAAAAATCAAAAAATATAAAATTTTCTATTAGTGATATAGAAGATGGGCAAGATTTTTGTATTAAATTTGAAAATGCTACTAATTCAACTATAATTGAATATAAAAATAAAAAGGTTGAAAAATCTCCTGATGGGTTAGTAATTACTGGATCTATTGATTTAAATATTCCCAGCAATTCAGAGCATTATATTTATACAATATTTGCAAATATTTATACTATAGGGGATAATAATAAATTTCAACTTAAAGAAGTTTGTCCTGCTGCTTATTTCATAGAGGATGTTCCTGAAAAAATATCTTTTGATGGTAAGGTTTTTATATATCCGCAATTTATTACTCCAGAAGAGGATTGTAAAATAAGGATATTTGCTGATCCTAAAGAAAAATATTTATTTAGTATTAATAAAAAAACTTTTAAGATTTTAACAAATAAGGATGGAATAGGGACAATAAATTTTAAAGGTTCAGATGTTATAGATAATAATTCTGGATCAGTTATTCAAAGATTTCCATTATATCATTATTCTAATAATGAAAGAAAAATAACTGGATTTTATTTAAATATAGCTCCTGAAAGTATAAAGGCAACGGCTATTATTGAAGGAAAAACTGATCCAGAGGTTTGGTTACCAGAAGGATTAGACCCTCGTTGTGAAGGAGATTTTAATTTGGCCGATTGGGTTCCTCCTGAATGGTGCTTTGATATACCTGGATATCCAGATCCTAAGCCATTAGAACCAACGAATCCTCCTTTAGGGATTCCTACAAAAGATAAAGAGTGCAAAGACCATGAGGTTCTATCTGAATATGATATTTGTAAAATAGTTTCTCATGACAGTACTTCTCTTTCTAATAGTATGGCTTTAAATGCTTTTGTTAGTGTTGATTCAAGTATACAAGATAGAAATGAAAAGGGATATAATATTCCTCGTATATTTTTGTCAGAAGATGAAACTTCTATTCAATCTAATGTCATAGTTGGGAGAGATGTTGCAATATCTCCTGCTAGTTATGATGAAGATTTTGAAATATATATTACAGAAGATGTTTTTAATAGAATTTCTATGACAATGAAATATCGTTTTTTATATGTTTGTATTCTGGATGAAAAATTCAATTATAATGATTATAAAATAACAGGATTATATTCTCCTAGTGTTTATGATAGTGGATATAGAGTTCGTGTGGCACAAAAAATTCCTCCTATCCAGGTAGAAGAGTGGTCAACGTGTAAATATGTTATTTTTTATGAAGATACAGATGTAACTGATGATAGTCATTTACCTCCTTCAGAAGATCTGAATTTAAATGATTTTAGAAAATTACCATTTATTGAAGATGTATATGGAAATTATTTACCAATAAGTAATGTTAGTATTGCTTGTAATAGAGATAGGATAGGAGAATATGGAGAATCATTTATTTATATAATAGCTGAAGCTTTAAAAGATAATAAAAGTCAACTCTTCTTTTATTCTTTTATTGCAGGAGATGATTTAGATTTTAATCCCTCTGACCCAGATAATATATTTGTAGCTGAATCTTTTGGATGGTTGCAGTTAACTAAAAAAGGTAATAATAGAAAACCTAATATTACTATAGATAAGACAAATAATTTACATTTATTATGGGAGAGTGATCGTAGTGGACCTGAACAAGTTTTTTATTCTGTCATAGGCCCATCATCTATTTCATACTTCAATTCTTCTTTAGGATCTGCTATTGAGAAACAAATTGGTGGTAAAAATGATATTTTTTATCATCTTGAAACTCCTCTTTTAATAGATAGAGAAGATGATATAGAATATCTTGATATTGATTTTGATTCTATAGGGAACAATTCTCAAATATCTGGAAATAATATAGAAATATCTGGGTCAAATACTTTAGAAGATACAGACTTGGTTTATACAGATGTATATTTTTATCCATTTTCTGAAGATGGTGCGTCTCAAATAAATTATCAAATATCTTTTGATGTGGAAAAAATAGATTTAGAACAAAATAAAACAGATATTAATATTGACGGAGTTTTAAAAGATCATGATATCTCTATTGAATATGATAAATGGAAATCAGATTTTAATCTTGAAACAGATGAATTTTTTGAAGGATATCCTGTTTATAGCGATAGTGATAATAATAGATTTGTCATAGGTAGAGAAGATAAAGTCTATGATAGATTTATACCTATGGTGGGTTCTTATGATATTCCTGACGGTGCTACAGAATTCCAAGTGTCTATTTCTGGGGAAGAAAATAATCTTAAGCATTTTTCTATAGGTATAATTCCAGAAAAAGTAAGATTCAAGGCATCAAATATAGAGACAGAATCTGAATATGAAATAAGGACTGGAGGAACCGAGGATTATTTAAAAGAAAATATACAAGACATTTATACTGGAAGAGGTAAATTCTGTGTTATTTTAAATAGTGAAGACGGTTATGGGCATATTGATAAAGATAATTTAATAATTAGAAATTTACCTGGCTCATTTAATTTTAATAAAAGTTTTTCATTTGAAGTACTTGTTAATTATTCTAAATTATATAATGAGGATGTAGCAAATCTTTTAAATATTGATGAAGATATTTCTGTTGATATTAATCGGTATATTTGTAGTTTAACTATTTTACAGAATAAAAAACCTATTTTTTCTAAATCTTTTTTAGTAGATTTAACTAAATGGTTGGAAGAGAATGAAAAGTTTAATATTGGTTTTGGATTAACATCTAATACTTGTTTTATAACTAATGATCATTATTTATACAATTCTTTAGTGTTTGAAAATTCTATAGTGGATTATACATTTAATAATATTGAAATATCTAATCCTAAATATATACCAAATTCTGATTTGATAGATATTCCATTTCCTATTTCAAATAGAAAAGATATGATTGTTCCTAATTCTGCGTATAGCGATGACGAACAAAATGTTTTTAATTATGAAAATTATTATCCATTAAAGAAATTATTGACATTGGGGTTGGAAGGTGCTTCACACACAGCAATATTCTCTTCTGAAAAAGAGATTGAAATAAAAGATTATGAAACAGAATATAATATTGAAAATATAGATAAAATTATATTTAAATATAAAACATGGGATAATCCTGATTGTTTTAGTATTTATGATGCTGAGAATCCTACAAATCTTTTATGGCAATCATGGAATGAAGAAAATGAAGATTGTTATGTTTTAACAGAAGATGAATGGTTTTCGGTTGAACTGGTAGAAGAAATAGAAAATGTAAAGAAGATATTGATAGTTATTAATAGATTTTGTGGTGGTGGAGGGTGGTCATATAAACTTGATACATATAAATATCGAAGTGAAGATGATACATATGTTTATGATATTGTAGACGAAATAATGCAAGTTCCTGTCACGATAGATGGAATTAACAAGTCTTCTGATTTATATTTGGGTAATGATAATGAAATATATATTACATGGCAATCTAATAGAAATAGATATTGGGATATTTATTATTCTGATTCTGTAAATAAATTATCACCATTTAGATATGATACCAGAATAACAGATACTATAAGTAATAGTTTATCTCCTAGTGTCGCAAGTGATCTAATAGGCAGAAGGATGATAGTATGGCATGATGATAGAGATGGTAAATTTGATATATATTCTGCTAGATCTTTATCTAATCCATTATTACCTACTTCTACTTGTGAAAATATGAGTAATTTATTATATCCTGTAGAAACAGATTTTGAAAAAGAAGAAGGGTATTATAAATTTAAAGATTTAACAAAAAATGAGATTTCATTTATTTATACAAATGAAACTGGGACAACTAATATTTTTAGTTTTAGAATTATTTTTTATACAGATAAATATTATTATAATTATAAATATGCAGCTTATTCTAATGATGATTATAAAAGATGGTACATTAGAGATGATGATGGGTTATCGCCATTTAGCAGTGGTGAAATAGAGATGCAACCTGATGAATCGATAGAAGTTGTTTATTTTCCTGAAGTTTTACCATCTTCTAAAATAAAATTTCAGAGGGAACATATAATAAATGATAGTGATATTAAAGAATGGTCATTATTATGTGGTGTAAAATATTATACTAAAATTCAATATTATGATGGTGATACCACTAATAATTTAACTTCTGAGGTTGTTGTGTTCCCTTGTGGGGCTGTTTCTTCTTTAGAGTGGGGAAATAGTCTTGATTCTAAGAATTGGCTTTGTAGTGGGCAAGGAAAAGCTGATTTAAGAGTAAGTAAGAAATCTGCAGATTGTTTATTTCCTGATATTGCTTCTAATAGGTTTGATAATTTTAAGATTGTATGGCAAGAAAGAAATTTAGATGGACAAATTATTAGTGGTTCTATATGGGATGCAGATAGTGATAAGATATATTCTAGCGGGCAGGGTTTATATGATAAAAAATATTTATCAAAAGGATATAGACCAAAAATTATAACTGATTGGGCGCAAAATTTTTATATTTCTAGTTATGTATATAATCAAATTTATTCTTACAAATGTAATATGCCTATATCGATTATCGAAGATGATATTGATCCTACAATAGAAATTATAGATGATTTTTGTTATCCTGGATATGGGAAAATGTTAGATAAGTCTATTTCTAATTTACAAGCCAGGATCAGTAAAGAATATGTTTCTAATTCATTAGTAGTCAGTAAGAATAAAGTTATTCCTGTGATAGAAAAAGAAGATATTAAAATTGAAGTATCTGGGATAGAGGGTGCTTATGCAGTGAGATTAAGGAATGCTGAGAGTTCTAATTGGAGTGAATGGATAAATATAGATTCAGAATTATATTTTGAAAATGAATCAGATACAATATCTAAAATATGGCATGCTTATTTTATAGAAGATAATAGGTTTATAGTTCCTTGGCGTTTATCTAAGAGAAATGGAGCTCGTAGAGTTTGTTTGCAAGTTTTAACATATTATGGTAAAAGTAAAGTTTGTTGTGTTGATTTTTTATCTAATATGGATATAATAACTTATAGTGTAGAATATTATTGGGATGAAAATTTAGAAGAACAAGTAAATATGCATAAGGGTTATCCAATTGTTTCAGAGGAATTGGATGAAAATGGTATTCCTAAAAGTGATGAAACTACTATATATATAAAAGTTTTGGTAAGTGGTTCTTATTCTCAGGATAATTTAAAATTTAATGCTATACAAACTGGATTACATGATCAATATGGATTATCTTTATCTTATATATCTCCAGGAGTTTTTAAAGGAGAGTTTAAAGTATATAAACATGATGGAATATTTGACATAGATGGATTTGGTTTTATTAATGTTATTTTTCCTGATGGGTATGATCCTAAAAAAACTGATCCTTATTTATCTATTGTCGATAAGAACCTTGAAGCAGAAAATGTTTTTGAAGAATATCTTTCAGGAAAAGTATATAAGGTATTAGATATTAATTCATTTCAACAATATTATAATAATGATGATTTGAAATATAGATTTGGTAATCCTGAGTATTATAGATTTTAGGTGTTAGAATGTTATTAGAAAATGGACCTAGTATAAAATATCCTAATGGGGGAGAAACTATCTATCAAAGAAAGATAGATATTGAATGGTATGAACCTCGGATAATCAAAGAATCTTTAGATGTTTTATGGTATGAAATTTTTTTTACTGATTCCTATGAAAAATTCAAAGATAATAAATGGAAACAAATATCTAAAATTTCCACTGGAAATACGAATTTTACTTGGCATATCCCCTTTAATATAAAAAGTGATGATTGTTATTTAGGTATAAGATTATGTAATCATAGTGGGGAAAGAAGTAAAATGTCCGTGTCTTCTTCATTTAGAATTAGAGAAAGACAATTATCTGTACCGTCTGTATTTAAACCGATACCTCAAAGTAGTTATTTTATTTATGTCCCTATAGTACTTGATATAAGTGCTATTATTGAACAATGTTCAGAAAGAGCATATTATAATATATATTATAAATGTGATAGCTTGGATATTGATTGGAAATTTATTAAAAAACATGTTCCTATAACAACACCACCTGTTTATTGGGATGTAAGAGATATAACTTCTGCCGATGATTATATGATAAAAGTTGAGCTAGTAGACGGAGATGTGGTTTCTACTCCTGTTGTGATAGATAAGATAAAAATTAATAGTTTGAATTATTTTTTGACAGATACATTACCTCCTATTGGTTTTTTAGATATAATAAATAATGAAGAATTTATTAATTATCGTAATATAATTACTTCTTTAGTGGCTTATGATGAAACAACTGGTGTGGAATCTGTTCGAATTGAACAAATGGATATAAATGATGATTTTGCTATATCTAAAAGTCCATATTATGATATGACAGATTTAATATCTTATGAAGTAAAAGGTGATGATGGGGAAAAATTGATCCAAGCTAGGTATAGAGATTATGCTGGTAATGTAGTTATTCCTGATCCTGAAAAAGAAAATTTTAGGAAATATAAAGAATTAAATAATAGACCAATAGATTTTATTTTACCTATTGAAGGAGCAGAAGATTATGAAAACTTGTGGATAGCATTTGGTGGAAAAAATCCTAGTTTATATAAAAATCTTAGTTATAAGGTTGATTTGCCTAATAATGTTATATCCATGGAGATTTTATATGGTGATGATCTTTATTTATCTTTAAAACATAATAAAAAAAAGGGAGTTTTAAAAAGGTATAATGAGGATGGATTAAATGATGTTTTGGAGATTGATGAAAAAGATTCACAGATTAATAGTATGACAGTTTTTGATAATAAAATTTTTATGGGATTACAAAATGGAAATATCGTAAGTTTTGATGGGTCTTATAATATAGAATATAATAATATGTTATGGTCAAAAAGTGTAGCTTATATAAAATCATTTAAAAATTTATTATTTGTATTTTTTAATAATGATACTAATGTTTATATTTTTAGTGGTAAAGACGGGGATTATGAATTAAAAATTATTGATATGAATATAGGAGGTTTGTAATAGTGCATTTCTATTTAACCACATATGATGAAATAAATACACTTCAATCGAATTATACTAGATCGATAGGTGGATACATTAGTTCTTCATTGTTATATCCTTGGGGCATTTTAGATGAGGATATCGGAATCTATTCAGATAAAATTAGATTATATTTACCCGATTCTTCTTGGAGTGAATGGGAATCTGAAGATCTTATAAGTATTGGAAATGAGATTATAAAATCAAAAGGCTTTACAGATGTTTATAATCCATATATAAGAAGTGCTATTTGTGAGAGATATATAAATAATAAAAAATCGATACATTTATCAGGTGATATTGTTACTTTATTACATTCTAATTTATTTAATGATGTTTTTAATGATAAAAATGAACAATACAGATGTGTTGCTTTTCGAAATGATAAAGAAGAGACTTTATATAATGTTTTTTTATATGTAAATCATAATAGCCAGAATCCTTATACTAATATTAAAGTTGCTATTGAGACACCTTCTCATCAATATGTAAAATCTACTTCAGATGATTGGGATAGCATGTCTATTACTGATGCAAGTTTAATAGATAGTGGATTAGATAAGGATAATATTTGTAAAGATTCATATTTAAAAATATTAGATGGACCTAATCAAGGGCAGCAAAGGATTATTAATAGCTATGATTTAGCAACAGGGAAAATAATTTTTTATAATGCATTAACAGAGGATAATTCTGAGGCCCATGATAATAATATAGAATATGAAATATATCCTGCTCCTAGTCAAAGGGTTCTATCTGGGACAATTTCTCCTGATACAAAAAAAGATAAAATAACAGAATTTAAAGATATAAAATTAGATGTAAATTCAAATGGGATTCTTGATTCTATATCTATGAATTATCAAGATGTTTTTTATGTATGGTTAAAAAGAGAAGTTTCTATTGGGCAGGATTCTTATAATATGAATAATATCAGTTTGAGTGTAACTTATTCTAAAGGAACTTAAATTATGAATAACCCTTTTTTTCAATTTTTTTTAGATTTTAAAGAAGGCATAGCCGATTTAGTTGATGAAGAAATTTATATGGATATGCTTGGTGAAGAAGGTGTAAATATATCAGAAGATAACGCATATGTAATGAAGTCGAATCAATATCTTAAAACTAATAAAAATTTATCATTTGGAATAACATCTAGTTTTACTATTGGATTTTGGTTAAGTCCAGTAGACCCTGGTTTTGTTTATGAAGAACATGAAGGGGATCTGAATAGTATAAAAATGCCTATTTTAGATTTATATGATGGAGGAGATAAAAGAATATCGATTTTTGAGAATACTAATAAAGACAATTTAGGTTATAACTATTTAACAGTTTATTTGAAAGATGATATTAATGAATATATGATTTTTTCTGAAACTTATGATACAGAGAAAGAACATTATTTTTTTATTATATATGACGGAGATAAAGTTGATATTTATATTGATGGAGAAGAAAAAAATGATATTGATGAGGGGGTTTTTATTTCATCTATAGATATTATTAATTTTGATTTTTATATTAATTGGATTAATAGTTTTGATAGCAATACAATATATAATTATGGGCATATTAAAGATATATTTATTTCTAATCAGGTAGGTAGTAAAAAAGATATGCAATCTATTATTAATTACTCTGCGAAAGAATTTTTTAATTATCATCATTTTATAGATGATATAGAAACCTATTCAATAGTTTTTCATGATCCTCATACTATAAAAATTAATTCAGTGATTGATGATATGTCTTATTTGTATTTATCTTCTAATAATGGTTCTATATATAAAGGATCATTATTATTATGGGAGTCTCGTAAAGATTTTACAAATTTGGAAGAACAAGATTATTTAGATGAATATGTACATCATGAAGAGGATGTGGCAGAGGCACAAAATGGCTTTTTAAAAATAACTAATTCAACTATTAGAATTTAAAAATTATGACAACAGATTATCTTACATTAAATGTTACAATAAATAATATACCTATCAATTCGGATAGTATTGTTGATGATCCTATAAGAATAACTAATGAAGTTATTATTTCTTGGGATTTTTACGGAATTCCGATATCTGATATTAATGAAAGTGATGGAACAATATCCCAGACTGATTTATCTATTCAAAAAAGCTTTGAATTAATTATATCGGATGACATTAGTAACTTAGGAACTCATAACTTTACAGGGAATATTGTAAATGAAAATGTAGAATCAGAGGAACAATATTGGATATTAGATATTAGTAAGATAGAAAGAGGGGAAATATATTACGGGCAAATAAAAGTAGAAGATGAATATGATAATGAAACTTCTTATTATATTTTTTCTTTTAAATATAATAGTATTCCAGAGGTAGAATATGTATCGCTTCTTCCTATAGATCCAAAGACTACTGATGATTTAAATCTTGATTATTCGTTTTATGATCCTGATGGTGATTTAGAACAGGGAACTTTTATTAGATGGTTTAAGAATGGTATTTATCAACCTTTATTTGATAATAAAATCTTTATTCCGTCAGAAGAAACGGATGTTGGTGATGTATGGGTATCTGATGTCCTACCTAAAGATGGATATGAGTATGGAATTAGATATACATCTAACTCTATAAAGGTGGAAAAAGAAACGATCTTACTTGAAAGCATTAGAGTTCTTCCGTCAAATCCTAATGAAAATGATATTTTAAAAGCAGATTTTAGAAGTGACAGTGGTTTAGTATATGATAACGTTAAAATAAAATGGTTTATAAATGATTCCTTGATTCCATATTTTAATGATAAAAAACATATACGTCCTGTTGTTGATATAGGAGATAGGGTTAGATATGAAGTTAAACCTATAAATGGATCATTTTACTATGAATCTGAAGAAGTAATTATTCAAGAAAGTCCTTTTGTTATTAATAATGTTTTGATAGATGGTAGAAAAAATCCTTTAGATGTTCAAACTACTACTCCTGTTCTAAGATGGAATGCATATTCTCCAAAAGGTAAAGACATAAAATTTATTCATATAAAGATAGGTACTTTTTATAATGCTGATAATATTTATTCTAATGTTATAGAATACAATAGAAATAATTGGCAAATTCCTCCTTCTATTTTAGAGAAAGGGAATGATTATTATATTTCGATAGCAGCTAGTGATGATAATAATTTTTCTAATTATACATATGAACATTTTCGATTAGATGGATCTCGATGGAGTAATAATGTAAATAATAATAATGGATGGACTATTGAAACTTTATTTTATATTCCTATCCAAGAAAATAATAATAATTATCAGATATTAAAAATACAAGATGGTTCAAGATATGCTGAAATTAGGATTTATTATGATCATTTATCTTTTTTTTCTAATAAAGTAATTAATTCTGAAATTTTAAATTTTAATAAATATAATAGTTTAACAGTTACTGGAAAAAATAATAATATCAAAATATATTTTAATAGAGAGTTGTTGATTGATGCGACTGGGTTGTTCACTCAAGGAAGTAGTTTAAAGAGACTTGAAATAGGAAATAATACTGGAGAATTTTTTGAAATAGATTATAAGTATTTTCATTATACCACATCAGGATCGTTCCATCCTAATACTGCTGATGAATTTAGCGATTATCAATTTTATAAATATATATATTTTGGGAATAGTGATATTATTTCTTTAAAAGGCTTATTAAAACATTATGATTCTTATGCTCAAGATCAGAAAGTATTTGCAGTAAATCCTCATGATAAAAAACAAGGAAGTAAGATATATAGTATTGTACCATTAAATCCATATAGAGTGGGGACAGATAATGCGATATTTAATCCTATAGAAGGAAATATATATCATATTATTACTCAGGCTAGAATCTCTTCTAATTCAAAAATAAAAGTTTTTTCTCATGGTGATGGTATTTCTATAATAGAGGGACATCATATTTCCTCGTTTGATTTTGAAGCAATTTTTGATGAACAAGATAATGAAGTTATAAAAAAATGGCAACGAATTCAAAATATTAATAATGAAGATGTGTCGTATGTAGATAACAATGGGTTAAATATAAATACATTTTTAAATAGTTAATTAAAGAAAGTATAGTATAAAATGACAATAGATAATATAAATACTACGGATTTAACACCATATGAAAATCTTATTGAAGGAGGTATGTGTTATTATACGCAAAACAAGCCTGGTACACAATGGGTTGATAAGGTAGATAATAATAAAGGATGGACAATTGATTTTGGATTAAAAGTTAGAAATATTAATGATAGCGAAGTTGTTTTAAGTGAAAATCAAAATGATGGCATAGGGATCTATGTAAATGATGGGAAGAAAAAAGAAGTAATTAATTTTTTTGAACAAGAAATATTATTTAAAAATGATGATAGAAGTGTTGTATATGATACTACAGGTTTTAATGACTATAGAGTAATAGGGCATAAAGATTCGATAAAACTTTATGCTAAGGATTCTGAAGAAGAAAATTATTCTTTATTAATAGATGGACATTTAAAAGAGTCATCTAGAATAGGACAAAATGCTTTAAATCCTTCTGTATTCCAAGATGAGGAGGGGAATGTTTTTGTTGTGTGGTTTGATGATTCTTTATATGAAGGATCTATATTATATTCTAAAAAAGATAATAATGGATGGTCTAATATTGAAGTAATAGCTACTCAGGTTGGAACTTATTCTGATTCTGATATAGTAGTGAATCAAGATGGGTATATTTTTATTGCTTACACTACATCTTATGGAACTCCTAATAGTTCCATTGAGATTGTTTATAATAATAAATTAGGATGGAGCAATCCTTATCTTATAGGGAACAGTGATGGATATTCATTGAATCCATCTTTAACATTACTTGCTGACGGAGATATCGCTTGCGTGTGGGATGATGATAGAAGTCATTTATTTCAGATATTCATGAAAAAATTTGATGTTTCTACATTAGAGTGGTCAGAAGAGATAAAGATAACATCTTCTATAAATGGTTCTGTTAATTCTTCTGTGATATCTCATACTAATGATATTTTTATATCTTATACAGAAAAATTATTAGATGGTAAATCCCAAATTAAAATAGAAAAATATAATCTTGCTGATTTAAGCAAAGTTGCTGAAAGAACTGTTGTTAATAATGGTGGTTTTGCTGATAACTCCCATATTGGTGTTAATGTTAGTGGCAAGATTTGTGTTTCTTGGCATGACAACGTAACAGGAAAATATGAAATATATGCTTCAATTTTAACATCTAATTTGGATTATCTAATTACTCCAAGCATGCTGACAGATAGTTCTGAAGAAAATAATAATGATTTTAAATTTCCTATGGTGGCAGAAAATATTGATACACATGATATGTATATTGTATTTAGGGATGAAGGACATATATATGCTTCTGTTTATAATCATTTAGATAATTTATTTGAATCTAGTAATAGTTATTATTCTAATATTAAGTTTAATTTTGAAAAAGAAAAAAGTATTAATAATTTTAGTATATCTCCGATTTTTAATAATAATTATGAGATGAATTATGATGAAATGTTTATTGTATATGAATCTAGGGAAATAGGGGATTATAATGAAAAATTTCTAAAATCTGATAAATTGTTTTCTAATATTAAATATTTTACATATGATGGCGATACCTCTTTAAATGATATTGCAATTGAAGATGAAAATGATTATTTTATTAGTAATGTTGAAGATAGAAAAGAAATAAGATTTGGAGATTTTTCTTCAACAATAAATGGGCATTTGATATTTACATATTTTAGGTATTATATAGATAATGCTGTAGAACCTTTTGTTATTAAGAACGTTAATTCTAAGAACACACCTTTTGATAATTTCAGTGGAAAAGATATAGCTGTAAATAATTATGGAGATGTATGGATAGTAGGAAAAGATGGTATTTTTTGTTATATAAATAAATATAATGGAGTTTATTCTGTAGAAAAGGATGAAAATTTAGAAGATATAGGTATAGATACTAGTATTAAAGATTTTTCTACTATTGCTTTTGATACAAGGAATTATATATATTTAGGTGGTAAAAATGGAATATATTGTAGTTCAAATCATTTAAAAAATTATTATAAAATATATGAAGAAGAAGTTACAAGTATAGCTTTTAATAATGATAGAATTTATATAGGTACGCCTAATGGTTTAAAAATTTATTTATTATCTTATACTCAAGATATAGTTAATATATCTGAAGAAGATGAGATTATTATAGATTCTCTTCCTATTTTTAATGTTTCTTCTATTGAAATAGATAAGAATAATGTTATATGGATAGGAACTAGTAATGGTTTATACAGATTGTATAATGACAATATTTTAAGATATACAGCTAAGGATGGATTGCCTTCAAATACAATTTATGATATTACTGTACGAAATTCTGCAATAAGATATATAGCGACATCAGCAGGAATTGCTAAAATGGTTGGTTCTAATTTTGATGATATAATAACATCAGGACAAGATAATCTATGGAGTAATACTGTAAAATGTGTATTATGGGAAAATCCTAATGTATTATGGGCAGGGACACAATCAAAAATTAATCAAATTATAGTTGATGATATTAATTCTCAATATGATACTATTATATATGATCCTGTAAAGGAAAGTGAAGTATTTGATCTTGTTGAAAATAGAGATTTACAAGTTTATTATATAGATGATGAAGAATATGATATTAGCGAAGATGATATTCTTGATGTTTATATTAATGGCAATTTAGTTTTATTTGGTTATAAAGAAGGGTATGATAAAAGAATAGGAAAAAAAGTTATTAAATTTGATTGTCCTTTAAAATTTAATGATATAGTTGAGGTTGTTGTTCGAAAAGATTTAAGTTTAAAAGCTGATTTTATTCAAACAAATAAAGAGATATCTTCTGTGGGAGAAAGGTTAATTAGAATTAAAGATATTGCTGTAACAGATAATAATATTTATATATCATCAGAAGGTACTTATAATAGAGTCAAAGTTAATGATGTCAATACAAATTTACCATTCGATAAAGTTCATTTAGATACAACTCCTCCTCGATTTAAAAATTCAGAATTAGATGAAGGTTATGAAGAAAGAGAAGATAGACCAAGAGGTATTAATATCATAGAACAAATAGATAGAGGAAAGGTTAAGGTGAATATTAATGATGCGACTGATGGATATAAAGGATCTGGGATAGAAAGTATGATAGTTTCTAATTATCCTAATTTTACTGTTGATGGAGAAAATCCGAAAGATCCAGTTCCTTATAAAACTTCATATATACATGATATGGGTTTATCTTTAGATGAGAATATTAGAAGATTGAATATAGAAGAAGGATATGGTTCAAATATTGTATATTTTAGTTCAACTGAAGAATTTTTTGCTGCTTCTAGTAAACCAGCTATTTTATATAAAAAGAATGGAGACATATGGGAAGAAAAATTTAAATATTCGGAAAATGCTTATATAGATTTTATAGCTCAATATAATAACAATTTGATTGTTTCAGTAGGGTATGATAATAATTTAGCAGATATATATATTTATAAGTATGTATATGATGAATCTGAGGATTTTGAAATTAAATATCATGATTCTCAAAAGATTGGGGAGTCTAGAGCACATTGTTTTAGTATATTAAATAATATATTATATATTGGTTCTGGAACAAACAATTTAGAGGGAAATGGGACATCAGGTAAGATTTATAGATATGATGGTGAAACTTTTACTTCTGTTATAGGAGAATTAGGATATGATATTTATGAATTGACATCTATGCCAGATATAGAAATTCCAGACGATGATTCTTCAATTACAAAAAATTTATTTGCTGTAGTAGGGCAAGATACAGGAGGAGATGGGCAATCAGGATTCGTATATGAAATAGATGTTGATGCTCCTGCTGCGTTTATTATACATAGTGAGCAAGAACCTTTAGTATCTGCTAAAATGGCTTATGTTAATGAATCAACTTCTTTATTTATAGGTGGTATGAATAAGGGAATTATAAAAAGGTCTCCTATAGATATAAATGCATTTAATATATCTTTTCAAACTATGCCAGGTAAAGTTAGTGCTATTAAAACTTTTATTGATTCTGAAGGAGAAGTTGTTTTATATTCCTGTGTTGGTCCAGTTTTATATTATCTATCTAAAAATAATATGTGGATATGGAGATATACTCATATAGAAGATATTAATGATATTTCTTTTGATAAAACTAGTAATAGTATATTTATAATATCAGATAATAGGATAACAGAAGTTACTAGTCTTGAACAGGAAAGAAATATTTATTTATCATTAATAGATAGGGCAGGAAATCAAACATTTATTGATTCTGAAAAAACTGTTGATGATAATCCATTTATTGATTCTATATCTATATCAAAAATAAAAGATTATGTGAATGAGAATAGACTTCTAGAAATAGATAGTTATGGAAATGTATTATTTACTTTTGGGGGAAATAATAGTTTTTATTCGGCAGAGAAAATTGAAGAAGAAAAAGGAGTTTATATAAGTGAGGTATTTGATGGAGGTAATAGTTTAATTAAATGGGAATCATTATCGTGGCAAGCAATTAGATATGCCGATACATCTATAAATGTATATATGAGGGCTTCTTCTTCAAAAGAAGATATCGTAAGAAAAGAATGGATAGGCCCATTTGATAATGAAAAATCTCATAATATTGATATATCTTTTCTTATGGGACAATATGTTCAATTAAAAGTTGAATTGATAAGTAATAAAAAAGGTATTACTCCAGAATTTCATAGAGCAAGTATAAAAGCAGTTACTAGCGAGGCAGTTCATTTCTTTACTACTAATTTTATATTACCTAGCAATATCAAAAAAGGTATACTAACTAGTGAAAAAGTGATTCCTGTTTCTGCTGAAATTGTGTTTGGAATTAATACTACTAATTCTATTGATTGGTCTGATTATCAGATAATAGATGAGAATAGAGTTTTTAATATTACTCAAACAGGGGAAAATATTAGGGTCGGGATAAAATTTATAACTCCTACATCTCAATTAACTGGGGAGGGGTATGAATATAGTCAATATGGTGAAGATTTATATTTTAATACTATTCCTTTTAATGTTGAAAATAATACTTATGATACGCAAAAATACTTTTTTAATATAATTTTTTATGCAGATGAAGAGATGGAGAATGAAATACATTCGATATCTTCAGAGAATAGTATAGATGGTTTTAGTATTGATAATCAATTATTATCTGAAAATGGGGTAGAAATAGAAGAAGGAGAAATTAATAGGGTTTTATTTACTCCTGCTGGGCTTTCTGGTATATCTTGTGATACTAGTTATTGGGTAAAGATAGAATCATATTATTATCAAGAGGAAGAAAAAATAATAGAAGTGATAGAAGAAGGGGAATTGTTTATATTAGGATGTTCTACTTTATTTTTAAATAAGATTAATTTTAATTTTACTAATGAGAATCATATTACACAAAATTATAATTTTAAAATTGTTATATATAAAAATCCAGAAAGAACTGATGAATTGTCTACTATATATAGTGGGAATAATCCAGAGCAATGGACTGTTGATGGGGATGCTTTCCCTGCAGAAGGAACAGATATAGATGCTCTTGAGACAGTAGATATAGAATGCAATCCTAACTGGGATAGTATTGTTAATTTTGAGTATGGAAAGGTTTACTATTTAATTATCATAGCTGTTATTGAAAGTGAATCAGAAGAAGAAATTATTTCTAAAAGTTATGATTTAAGAGCAATCGAAGATACTGATGCCTTTTATTGTGGTGATTATTCAAATGTTCCTATAGTAAAGAATTTTGGAATTATGTTTGAACTTGAAAATAATCAATTTATAAAATTGAATTTGGATTAATATGAGACAAAGGACCCCACATTATAAACTAGATGTTTTTGGATTAAATGAGATATATTCAGCTAGTGGTGATAGAAGAAGGTTTACTATCATTGATAATCAACTAGCTTATTTATCTGATATGATAGGGGATGGTCGGATATTAGGTTGGAAAATGGAAGATATTTCAGAAGGAGCAGATAAGATTGTTTCATTATCTCCTGGTATGGGAATAATAGGAAGAAATATAGTTCACACATTTGGTTCAGAATCTTTTTTTGCGGAAGAAAATAAAGTTAAATATGTTTATCTTAAGGAATTGCCTGGAGTATCTGGTGGTATTAGTGGTTTTTCTAATATGGATACAATTAGTGTCGAATATGACATTAAACCTGATAGCCCTTCTGGATTAACAGAAATTTCTTCATTAACTTCTTATAATCAAACTACTTTTTCATGGGATATGAGCGATGAACCAGATTTTAGTCATTATATTGTTAGACAGGTTATTTTAGATCATAATGGTGAGGTAGAGTTTATAGATAAAGAAGAAGAAATTATTGAGAATAGCTATACAGCAACTAATTTAAGTGAAAATGTAACATTTTTTTTTCAAGTATTATCTGTAAATTTTTCTGGTAATATAAGTGATCCTTCAACTATATCTATTACCACTTCTATTGATTATAGAACACCTCTTCCTCCTTTATTTTTTCAAGTTTTTTCTCAAGATAATAGCTTCCAATCTATATGGGATCATTCGCCGTCATCAAATGTTGATAAATATAAAATTACTGTAAGGTATTTAGATACAGGTGAAGAAGTTGTTGTTCATTATATAGATCAAAATAATGATGATGACCCTTTTTCTTCTACAACTGCTCTTATTGATGGACTTCAGAATTCTGTTGATTATATTGTCGATATTCAATCTGTTAATATGGCAGGGGTAGAATCTAGTTCTATTACTAAAAGAGTTAGACCTAGGTCTATTGCGTCTACAGGAGAGGTTTTTAATGCTAGTATAGATTTTGAAAGAAGTGATATACAGGGTGTTAAGTTTGAAACTAATATAAAATGGTCATATGATAGTGGAACAAAATATGAAGATCCTGAAGAATTTCATATAACTTTTATAGAAAATGGTAATAGATTTTCGGAAGTTATAAGAAGAAAACATAAATTGTTATATGATTATCAGCATATTTTAAAATATTTACCGTTTAAAGATGATGAAGGGAATTTGAGATATGAATCTATTAAAGAATATACTCCATATTTAGTGATAATTCAAACTGTAGATAATTTAGGTAATAAAAGTAATGGTATTTTTATTAGAGTTAATAGAACTCCCACATATGATGTGTTACCTAGAGTTACTGATCTATCTATTGAAAGATTATCTGGAAATAAGGTTTTAATAGAATGGGATAACCCATCTTTACCGTATCTTGATCATTTAAAATTTACTTGTAAAATTACTAATTTATCAACAGATGAAGTTACCTTTTATATGAATGAAGAAAATATTGGTAAATCTGATAATATCACTGTTCCTTCTTCTTATTTTCAGATAGGTTATAGATATACAGTAACTGTCGTTCCAGTTGATGTTTTTGGTGACGATGGAGATCAAAATGTTTTAAATAAGAATTTTATAAAAGGAGATGAAGATCCATATCCAAATTCTCCTGCAAATTTATCCGTTATTGCTAAAGATAGTGAGGTCGTCTTAACATGGGATAGGGATTTATCTGATGATATTGTGTCTTATCATATCTATAGAGCAGAAGATAAAATGTTTTTAAGAGATTCAGATTTTGATTTAATAACAGAGATATCTGCTACGAATGATATGTTTATAGATTATTCAGCTCAAAATGGGAAAACATATTCTTACTTTATAATTGCAGAAAACATATATGGGAATAAGTCTTATGATATTGGTGTTGAGGACAAGTTTTTTGGGGAAGGTTATGTTATAGCTAGACCTAGACAATCATCTCTTATAGACGCTCCTTATAATTTACAAGTTAGTGTTAAGGATGAACAAAGTGCGAAATATGATGCCTTAATAGAATGGGATATTTCTGGTGGTAATTTTGATGGATATGAAATATATAGATCAGTAGGTAATAAATATAATTTTAAGTTGATAGGAAGTCTTTCTGCTCATTATAATAGTTATGTAGATGAATCTATTTTGTTAGAAGATAATATAAATTATTATTATATGGTTAGGAAATATAAAAACGAAGCAGAACTTTTTGTTACAGAGTCATCAATTGTACCAATGGACAGTATTTTTGTAGGTAAAGTTTCATTAGAAAATGATATAGTTAAAATAGATGATTCAGATGTAATTGATTTATATAATTTTGAAGATCCATTGCGTATTAGAACACAAAAATATATTGCTGATCATACTCATCATTTTAGAGACAATATAGATAGGCGAATAGAGTTAAGAGGTGATTTACGAGTTGAAAACTGGGAGACTGTTGATTATCAAACCTATAGAACTGATATGGATATTTCTGGAGCTGCTCAATATGTTTTAAGGATATCTGGGGATATAAGAGCTGGATATTTTGAAGATGAAGATGGGACTGTAGATATTAACTCTTTACATATGGCTCAATCGGGATTTTCTCCTATTCGGTATGAAATTGATAAAAATAATAATCAAATAGTTTTTGTAGAACCATTATATACTACTTGTGTAGAACCTCCTACGCAAGATATTGATACTGAACCCATTTGTCCTTCTGTTCCTTATGACAGTGAACCTGTTATAATATTAGAGATGATAGGGATGTCAGAAACTAAGGGGGATTTATTAGAAGATAAGATAGAATCATTAAGTGCTACTCAAATTAATTCAGGAAAGATAGATTATTCTCAATTGCCTGAAATAAACCATGATGGTCGTATTAATGAAGATCTCGAACCTATTAGAGCAAAGATGTGGACTAATGATGGGTATGTTTTTTATCTTGCAAATTCTTATAATGATGAAGACCGAAATAGAATTGGTAATTGTATTACATTTTATGATATTCTTAATTTACATAGAACAGAATGGCTATTGGCTGCCAGTAGCGATGGAATTCTTTTTAGTAAAAATTATGGAACCACATGGGAACATAAACAAAGTTTTGAATTTCCAGTTTATAAATTATTTAAAGATTCAAAAGATAGAATTTTTGCTATTACCAATAGGGCTATATATTTAAGTGAAGATGTGAATTATTCTCAATGGAGAAGTATGAATGGGCTTGAATATGTAAATATAATTAGAGACATAATAGAAGATAGTGAAAATAATTTATATATAACTACAGATTTAGGCGTTTTTCGTTTTAACGAATCTAAACCATATCTTGAGAATACATGGGAACAATTATCTTTATTTGGATTGAGAAGTAGTCAATCCTATGGTATTTTATTTCAAGAAGAAATCAATCCTAGTATTGCGGATAATCCATCTATTTTAAATGGTTGTATTATAGTTTCTACTGATTCTGAATTATTAATTTCTTATAATAGGGGAAAAAGTTGGGAATATGCTTCATATCTTATTGATGAACCAGTTAAAATAAGAAAATTTTATTCAAAAAATTCATATACTTTTGCAGTGACGGATAATAGTTTGTTTAGACAGAGTGAAGTGGGATTATCTTTTCATAAGATAGCAAATTTTTCGTTTGGTAGAATAGAAGATATGTCTATTTTTAGTGATGTAATTTATTTATCTACTGATCAAGGTGTAAAAAAATCATTAGGAAATATTTATGAAAGTTCAGATATAGATTTTGTTGATACATGGTCATCTATTAATATAAAAGAGCAAAAACTAATTATAAGATCTTTAAATCTTATAGATAATTTTTTATTTGCAGGAACTGAATCTAAAATTTTTAGGATAGACGCTGATGATATATGGTTACAATTTGATCAAGGTGATACTATAATCCCTACTATTTTTAAATCAGGTTCAATTCAAAAAACAGGATTTTATTATAATAACAATGATAGTTCTCCTCAAAATATTGTATTTGATGAAGTAGTGATAGAAGATGAGAGTGTTGATGTTGTAAATAAATATAATATTTTCCAAGTAAGATATGGAGGATGGGCAGATGTAAAATATGATACTAAATTTGCAGTTATGTTAAATGATAATATATATGGTTATTCCCCTTTAGAAATAGAGGTTGATATTGAAGAATTTTTAAATTTAGAGTTCCCTGAATTTAATGATTTGACATCTCATTATAATGATGCTTTTTATTATTATACAGAAGTAAGAAATAAAATAGATACTTTGATAGCGGAAGATGCTCCAACTGGTGATGATTTTATTAAATTTATAGCAGAGATATATTATGATATTGAGAAAATGCTTTCTTATATTTATCCTGAACATAGAATTATTCAAATAGATGGAACCGAGATTGATTTTAAATTACCTAGAATCGAAACTTCTATAGTTAAAAGAATTCCTGATCCTAATGATCCAGTAGGATTTAGAGAAGAGGATTTACCCGCTAATGTTAATATTGCTTCTGGAATAATATATTTTGATAAAAATTTTGATAAATATGATAAGTTGAAAATTAATATTTATGATGTTATTATTAAAAATACAGGTGAATATACTCATAGAGAAGTAGAAGATAAGATGGAGTATGTTAATAGTGGGCTTCCTTCATCACTTTCGCAAATTCAACAAGTAAACATAAATAACTTAAATATATGGACAGAAAAACAATATCCAAATCAAAAAAATATAATATCTTCCTGTTATCAGTCTGATACTATTATCCCTGATTATAGTAATTGGTTTGATTCTTTAAATTCTAGTATAAATTACAAAAAACATTTATCACTTGATAATATTACTATGACTTTGCCATATGTTACATCAAGTATTTTTTTAGATGAAATAAATAAAGTGTTAATAGGGGGTAGGGGAGGAGTTTTCTCTATTGATATTGATACTTGGAATATAAATAAGGTTTTATTAAGTAATTTATCAAGTTCACTTGATATTAAGAATTTTTATAGACATCAAAATAGATTATATATTGTAGAAAAAAATAATATTTATTTTAAAGATAATATTAATAATATTAATATATGGAATGATAAAAATTGGAAAATATATGATAGAACTGGTTTGCCTAATGTGATTTATAATTTATCTTCTATTTATGGAAGTCTGGTTTGTGGTGCAGAAGATGGGGTGTATTATCAATCGTCTGAATTAGCAAATTGGGAAAAAGTATTAGATTCTAAATATCCAGTTATGATAATGTTAAATCCGAATTTATTATTTATTGTAGTAGATTCAGAAATATTGATGACTGGTAATGGGTATACTTTTAATAGATTGGATGTTAGCAATTTACCACATATAAATAATATTATTAGAATGGGTAATGTTTTTTATATAGCTACTGCACAAGGATTATATACGGATTCTAAATCATTTTATAGTGAGAATCCGAGAGTATATTTAGTAGATATATCTAATAATAGTTCTGATATTATATCTGTTAATGATATTAATTCTTTTAATAATAAAATGATTGTAGGTTTAGATGATGGGACTTATTATATAATGGAGAATGGAAAATTTGTTTATAGAGAATATTCAGGATTACAGACTGTGCATAATTGTTTAGTTGTTGATAATAATGGTTGGTTATTTGGACATGATTTTTTACAAATAGATGGATTTCAATATCCTATCAAGTTAAGTACTGGGTTCCCATTATAAAGGATTTTTTATGATATTTAAAGATAGAGAAAAAGAAATAGGAAGGTCTGTATATAGAAGTTCAGATGTCGAAGGTTATTGTCTTGCTTCATTATTTTCTGATGACAATTTAGAATACACACAATATGTATATTTGTATTGTAAAAATCCAGAATATGGGACTTGGCTTTTAGATAGTTCAAAGGGTCCATTTGATAATAATATTTTTTCTCCTAATTTTATAAGTTTAAGTGAAAAGTATTGTTTATTAGGAGATAGTAATAATGAAAAAATTAGAATAGTAGATATGACTGATAATGAGAGCGGTTCCTATATTAATGAAATAAGTAAGAATGATGTTGGGCTTGGAGAAGGATCTTCATTTGGATCTTCTTTATCTTTTAATTATGAACTAGCTGTTTCTACTGCTCCTAATAATAATAGTGATAGGGGGGTTGCATTTGTTTTTGAGAAAGATATAGACATAGATAATTGGGATAATGAGGATTTAAGATATACTTTATCTCCTTCTTCTCATCAACAAGAAAATGGTGATTTATTTGGAAGTTCAAGTGATTGTTATAAAGATATTGTCGTAATAGGGGCAAGAGGAGAGACTGATGGGAAAGGGGCTGTTTATATTTTTACAAAAGAAAATAATTGGAATGAAAAACAAAGAATATCTCCTTCTGATTTAAATGATGGCGATCATTTTGGAGCATCTGTTAGTATATATGATGAGTATTTATTTATAGGGGCTCCAGATTCAGATATTTCTGAAGATAAAAAAAATGTTGGAGCAGTATATGTATATAAATATTCTTCTCTAGATGATAAATGGATAGAGGTTAAAAAGATAAGACCATCATATGATGTTAGTGATTATAGTAATGATAAGTTTGGTTCATCAGTTAGTATATATGGTAATTATATGGTAGCTTCTGCTCCTTTTGCATCTTCAGAAAAAGGGATTATTAGTTTTTATTATCAATATAATAATTGGTCCTTAATAGGTTATCATAGTGGAGGTGCAAATGATAGATTAGGGGAAAATGTTTCTATAGACAGTAGTGTATCTATTGTAAGTTCTAAAGATCAAGAAGATGATATATATTATGTAAATGTTTATGAATATGTATATCCTTCTATAAAACAAGGTCAAGAGTTTAAAGTAGATGGAGAGTTTGTCCCTTCAAAAGTTTCATTATATTTAAAAAGAGTAGGAGAGAATATAGATAACTACTGGGTGCTTGATTCCATAAATAAAACTGTAATAGATTCAACTAATTTTTCAAATATAGATAAATCTTATAATTCTATTATTATTAATAATGATTTAGAATTTTATACTGGAAATGGATATATGATAACTTCTCCTTTTGAAGATTCTATATTTGATGATAGTACTGATTTAAATCATAGTGTTTTGGAGTATCCTATTAGAGCTATTAGTGATGGTAATTATTATTTGTGGTTAAGAGTTTTATCTAAAGAAGAATCTGATATTGATATTGATGTTCTTATTGATGGACATGTTGTAAGAAGTATAAATCAATCAATAGATATTGATGTGTGGAAATGGATATCTACTAATATAATAATTCCTGATAAAAGACCTCATATAATTGGATTTAAGATTAAAAATAAGAATGTAGCTATAGATAAATTTTATTTAGATAAAAATATATCTAATCCAAGATGTGAAGGTCCAATATATTCTATATCTCCATATCTGACAACACACTTAAGAATATATGATTCTATAGATAGTGGTGGTTTTCATAAACCACATAGTTTATTACCAATTTATGATTGGAAAACTACTTTAGAAAATATAAAAATAGATGATTGGTACAATTTTGATATTTCTATATTAGAGGATAATGAAAATTTTAATCCTTCTATTACATATTTTTCTTCTGATAGCTATTTTATAGTTTTGTCATCTACAGGATCAAATAGGAATAATTTTTTATTATGGGAATCATTTCCAAAAGATGGGAATTTAATTTCCGCATTGAAAGTATAACAAAGGTTTTTAAATGATAGAAGATAAAAATTTAATATATTATAAAGCTTTAATAGGAGATGTCGATCTAGATAAAGATGAATGGTATATAAATTATGATAGTAATTATGCGATGAAAATATATAGTGATCATGATTTTGTATCAAATAATAAAGCTATTTTACCTCCTACTAAAACAGAAGAATTAATTATAAATACTTTTTCTGATAAAATAGGACAGGTGTTAGATAATGTAAAGGTGGTAGATTATGATACAGATTCAGAAGCTGTTAAGATGGAGATGGATGACAGAGTTGTTAGCATTATAGTTGACCAATCTGGGAGTATGACTTGGAACGATAATCAAGGGCTTAGATTTAATGTAATAGAAAAAATTGTAGAAAATATTAAAAATCATTATCCTGGGAATGTCCATTATAATCTTTTTGAATATGGAAGTAGATTTGTCAACGTTTTATTCTTTGGGACTATAGAAGAAGATCTTGATATCCACATAGATGATGCTATGTCTTTAGGATCCCTTTTATTTAAAGATAGAGATGCTAATTATGCTGGGATTAGATGTGTAAGAAATCAAGAAAGATATCCTGCGTCTCCTATTGATGGTGATGTAATTATAGATGGATATGTTTCTAAAATTTTTGATGAGGATTTAGAAAGCGATATAACTTATTATTATAAATTATATACTTATGATAAAGATTATAATTTTAGTGATGGTGTAAAAATTAAAGTTACACCTAGAGAAAGAATTATTCCTAGAGGTGTTTCTGCATTTAGAAGTATAGGAAGAGTTCCTGGAGAAATGTATGAAGGAAAACCTTTAATTGGGACAGGTGCATTAAGAGATAAAAACACTGTGGCTTTATGGCATATGGATGAAGGCATTGGAAATAATCTTTATGATTTTAGTAAATCTAAATTAAATTTTAAAAGCGAAGAAGGTGAAGAAATGATGTGGTTACCAGAAGAGTTTGTGCCTTCTGGAGATTCAGGAATAATTCTTAACAAAAAAACTATTTTTACTAAAGATAATGATAAGAAGTTATCTTTTGGAAAAGATGAATTAGGAAATTATCCTAAAGGTTTATCGATTTTATTATGGTTATCTCCTTCTTCATTAACTTCAGAATCTTCCTATGATTTAATATCATTAAAGGATGATGAAGAAAATTATAACTATAAGTTGTCTATAGATGGATATAATTTGAATTTTTCTTTTGGTGATGAGTCGGCTTTCATAAGTGATAGTTCTATTCCTATGTTATCAAATTCTTCTTGGTATCATATTGCTATAACATATGATACTATTTCTGAGAATTTAAAATATTATGTTAATGGAGAAGTTTTATATAATGAGAGTGTTCCTAACCCAGATATTAACTTGTCTGAATTTAATGATATGACATTTAATTTATCTGATGAAGATTTTATTGGAAGGATTACAGAAGTTAGTGTTCATAACATTTGTCGATCAGAAGAATATATACAATCTCAATTAGTTTATCAAACAAAGGAAAAAATAGATATTGAAACGGAAGAGGTAATAGAAGAAGAACATATATGGGGATTAAAAGGTGATAATGGGGATAGAATTATAGCCTTGAGATATATTGTCCCGCAAGATTATAATTTTGAAGATGGAAGCGTATGTGTTATAAGAAAGGATAATTCTCCTCCGTCATGGGAAGGAGATGGAGAAGAAATATATAAAAAAGATATAGTTACTTATGGAGAGTATTTTTTAACTGATGTTGTAAATTTTGTTCATGATGATACTTATTATTATAAGATTTATTCTATAAATTCGGAAGGAAATTATAGTGATAATTCAGATTCACCAGTCATTTCGGTTAAAATACCTAGTGGAGGAAATGATTATTGGCCATCATTGGATTATCCATTAGAGTCTCCTGAATTAATACAAAATAAAGAAGTAGCAATACCTGGGAATCAAAGAAGTTATTTAAGTTGGAATAATACTTTTGATAATGATGATAGAGTAGAGAAAGTTCAGATTTTATATAGCAATAACGATTATCCTGTCTATCTAGATGATGGGGGTTTTACTGGAGAAATTATTTATTCTGGTAAAGATAATTTTTTTATACATAAAAATCTTCAAAATGATATAGAGGTATTTTATACTATAGTTAATATTGATAAATATGGAAGACCTTCTGACCCTATTATGGGGAAATGTACTCCAGTTCTTGATGCTGATGAAAGTCTTTTTCCATTGCAAGACGTTCAAAATGTACATTATGAAATATTTGATGAAAATTCTGTATCTATAGGTTGGGATTTACCTAAAACGCATCCAAATAATATCGAAGCATATTTTGATGAGACTGTTGTTTTTTATGGGACAATTACTGATGAATATGGGCAACCGTTACCTAGTGATTCTTTAATTAAGATACATCTTATACCTGATATTTCAAGAGAAGATAATGATTATGCAGAAGAAGTTTTTGGATATGATATAGATGATTTTGAAGATTCAAATGCTTATTCATTTTCAATTTCTCATTTAAGTAGTGGTTTAATTAAATGCACACTTAGAATGAGTTCGGATGCTTCTATTATTTCTAGAATAAAGTCTGCAACTTTTAAAGTTCAAATCAAATCATTTATTCCTTCTTCAGAAAGTAGATTTGAACAGAAAGAAACAGAACAATCAGTAGGGACAAATCCTCTTGATAGATATATAGAAATTATAGATGAGTTGATAGATGATATAGAAGGAGTGGAAGAACAACAAGAAAGTAGGGATAATGTTTTTGAATATCTGTCTAAACCTATTGTAGTTAATTTTAAAAATCCGTGGGAAATACAACTAGAAAATAGAGACGGTTTAAAGGTTGATGAAAAATGTTATTATTATGATGCAGATGAAGTAACAGGATTGGATTATTTAAGAACTAGTAGTCATAGTTTTAATGGTATATATATGAATGCCTCTAATCCTTTCATGGCAAGAGTGAAAGTTTTTTATAAGGGAGGAACTGTACCTTCAGGAACTATTAGAGCTGCGATATGGGATGCAGAAAAAGAATTATGTACTTGTGCTGGTGTTGAAGGGGAATGTTATTATGAAGGAAGAAGGATACAAGAAAGTGAAATGGTTTCATTGCCTTCTGATAGAATGGATATTTTAGATGGTTTTGAAACTATTGTAGAAAATGGTGAAGAAATACAAAAGCCAATATCATATGTAGATATTCCTATTTTTGCTCCTAATAAATTTCATGCTATTCAATTATATGTAACTGCTTCTCATGCAGGGTTGTCTTCATTTAGAAATTTATATATTGTTTTCCAGAATATTTTAAAGATGGATATAAATGCTAATGCGCCTATTCCTGATGGGGGGGATGTTGCTGAGCAGCAATCTACATCATATATTATAGATCCTGACTTTCCAAATGATAAGTCTAAAAGAACTTATCCTGAAGATAATTCTATTGTTCAATGGAAGATAGAACCCATATGGAGAATTAGACGAACTGGGCCATTAACATCAACAGAATTAGATGTAAGAAGAAGAGATTTATTTTCTCTTGATGATGTCCCTATCTCTAATGGTGTTTTTTCATATACTATAAATGGAACAGCAAGAAATGTATTTTTAGGGCCTATAAGTAGAGATGATGATAGAATAACAGAATATCATGTATTATCATCTACAATTGTTTATGACGGTTTAACTGCTACAGCAAAACAGTCTTTAAAGTTCAGATTTTATAGTAGAGACTATGATCAATTTGGTGCTAGGTTTCTTATGGAGATGGAATATTTTTATAGACATGGTTCATATGGTGGTTTTGAACCTTTACCTTCTGATGCGTATGATTATAGACCAGAAAAAGAAAGTAATAGATTATGGGCTGACGGCATAGATTATACAAGAGTTTTTATATCAAGAAATCCTGCTGTTGCTAAGACTCCTGATGAGGGAGGGTATTTTTTATCAGCAAAACGATTTAGAGATGCTGCACAGGAAGAAAATTCTGATTTATTAATGTTAAGTGAATTTGGACAAATAGTACAGATAGATGCAGGGGATAATGATATAGAAATTGCACATGGTAATATAATAGAACAATATAATGAATCGACAAATAGGACAGAGCTTATTTTGCAAGATGATTCTAAAATTGAATATGGGACTGCTTTTGTAACATTGAATCCAGCAAATATATCTGATACTACGACTATTTATATTAGGGCTAATAAGACATGGGGAGATGATGGGCCTAAGTCTTGTGTGTCTGATGATTATTGTGAAAGAGAAGATATTAATTTAAGCGCATTAGATCTTACTGATTGTGATTTACCTGGGGGAAATTATTTTTTATCAGGGATCACTACGTTATTTGTAGATGGAGAACCAATAAATTTAGTTGGAGGAGGAGATATGGAAAATGGTGTTCCTCCTTGTCCTTTGTGTCTTCGAGAGCCCTTATCTATTAGAACTATATATATAATGGTGGATGGTATTGAGGTAGAAGAACTAAAAGATTTAACATTTAGATCTAATATTGAAATTAAAGTAGAAGTATTATTTAGAGGAAAACCTGTTCCTGAGAATACACCTTTAAATGTTAATATCCAAAGAATTACAGGTGGGGATTTAAGTGAGTCTCCTTTATTCCAATCTACATCTAATATTATTTATACATATAATGAGAATAATAAAAGTTTTGCTAAAGCTATATTATTTGGGAATAGAATATATGAAAATCATATAATAGAAGAAGTTGAAATTGTTACAACTTATGACGAGACTGAAAATACAGAAAGAAGAAGAACTGTTAGTCATCAAATAGAAACGAAACCTATAGAAGAGGAAGAGATAGTAGATCCTTATGAGGATGAAATTATTCCTCCTGAAGTTGAATTTGTCCCTGATATATATTCTAAATTATTGTATAGATATGATATAGAAGAAAACAAGTGGGATAGAATGGTAGATTCAATGTATGCTAGAGGAGATGCTTTTTATGGTTTTTGTGAACAAAAGATGTATATGGTAGGTGGGTTAAGAAATAATTTAAAAAACAATAGATCTATTAGTGATAAGAACGAAGAGTTTGATATTTCTTTAAATAAATGGTCAGAAAGAAAAGAGATTTTAACACCTCGTTACGGAGGAATGTCTGCAACTATAGATGATAAAATTTATACTATTGGTGGGATAGGAATTAATATAGACGATGATTTTTATGTATCTGATAAAATAGAAGTGTATGATTCAGGTCTGAACGAATGGGAAGAATTGTCTTCAATGCCATATGGTGTTGCTTATGGAACATCCCAGATTGTTGCCATCAATGATAAGACATATATTTACGTAATGTCTGGAATTACATCAATAAGGAAAATGACTGATATAGTTGAGCCAGATGAATATAATAAGTTTATAATGCGATATTGTGTTGAAGATGATATATGGGATGAAAGTGAAGTCGTAATTAATGATAATAACCTAATTTTATATCAAAGATTATCACCGTTATCTTTGCTCTACAATAATAAAATTATTATATTTAATGGATCTTGGTCAGATGTTATAACGAGTAATCGTCATCCAAATTTTGAAGTTATTTCATTTGAATTAGAGTCTGAGATGTCATCTTATACAACATTAGATTATTCTTTTGATTTGTTTGATAATTTACCTCAACCTAAGTTATTTTCAGCGATGATAGAGCCTTGTATAGAAAATCCCTCTATTTTTGATAAGTATTATATTATTGGCGGGGCTATTAAAGAAAAAACGAATGTTATAACAGGTGTAGATATTAATGAGTCTTTATATCTAAGTGAATATGATAAATATAATTATGATAATAGTTGGGATGAATATTCTTCACTTGTATCTTTACCTATTGCTAGGTATGGACATATTGGATCTTCGGGCATAGGTTCAAGTGAATTAAGATTAGAACTAGAAGAAAATAATTATATTAATATTTCTTCTACTTCTTTTAATAGATTAAGAGAGCCATTTTGCACATTTGAAATGTGGATACAAGTAGAAGATGGAGAAGAGGGAATTATTTTAGATAAAGGAAATGAAGAAAAATATATAAAGATAGAATTAGAAGATGGTAAAATTATATATGAAATAAAAATAGCAGAAGGGGAAAGTTATGATATTTTACATACATTTGATGAAATAACTATAACACCTGATATTTTAAATCATATCGTTTTATCATTTGATATTGAAGAAAATGATTTAATATCTACTTTATATATAAATAATGATAAAGAGGTTTTTAGTTTAAATATTCAAGAAGATATGTTATCAGAAATGTTATTACATGGTTTTGAAGGTGAAGATAATGATGTATGGTCTATAGGTGGTTTAAAAGGTTATTATTATCAATTTGGGATTTACAATAGAGTATTATCAGATATCGAGGTTGAAGATAGGTTTAATGATGGTAACATTATTTTATATTCTGGGAATGAAGAGAATTTAATATGGGGTTCTAATTTTAATTCGGCACAATTTATTAGAGATATTGTAAGAGGAGCAAATGGAGAGATAGTGTATTCTAATTATGCTTGGGGTATCGTAAAATCTCGTCCTTATTTATATGTGGCAGGTGGTTATACAGATGGATCTTTGCCAGGAACAGTTTTAATAGAATTTGATTAATAGGTGTTATTTAAATGTCTAGTAAATATAAAAAAATTCGTTGTAAGTTAAATGGAAGACAGTCTATATCTATTCCTGTCAAATTGAAATATAATGGACGTTATATTAAAAGAGATATAGATATTATGATAAGAGGTTTTATAAAATTTTCTGAACTTCAAGAAGATGTAAATAGGTTTGAAGGTGTGGAGTTTCAACAAGAGTTAGCATCAAGATTCATAGATAGGCCAACATCTTATCCTATATTATTTTCGTCTGATAGAATCACATTGAAAAATGGGATAGGGGTTATTACACTTTTGCCACGTTCAGAAGATTTATTAGAAAAAACAGAAGATGTGCATGTTAGGATCCAAAGATATAAAGATTTAAGTGATGAAGATATTATTAGCTTAGGAGAAATCAGAGAAGATGAAATCATATCAGAAAGGGAAGAAGAGGATAACGTTTTTATTAAAATAGAAACTGGGAAAGAGCGACAACCTTATAGTGTTTCTATTCAAGTTACTGTTATAGATGATAATTTATTTGGGCAAACTGTAGATAGAGGCATTATTAATGATAGCAAAGCAAATGATAGAATTTTTGATTTGATTTCAAGGGATCATTTTAGACAAACTAGTAATTTTATAGTAGAATTTTATAATGATGAAGATTGGGTGCCTGTAGTAGATAATCTTATAGAAAAAAATGATGGAACTTATAATGATGTTTTATCTGTAGCTAATAATTTAAAAAATAGGATTCCTTTTGGAGCATCGCCTATGCTAGATGCATTATCTTTATCAGCAGAAACAATGTCAGATAATGATATAGATGATATTAAAAAACTTATTTATTTATTTACAGATAATGCTTCAAATGCTTCTGTGGTAACTTTAAATGAGTCTATAGAGCAAATTAACAATATTGATGGTTTTAGAAAGGTCCCTGTTTTAATAGGTAATATGTCTGTGGTTGAACCTATAACTCTTTCAGTGCTTGCGAATCGAACAGATACAAGGACATTGAATAAAATTTCTTATTTAACAGGAGGGCAAAGTTATACTATAGTTGATGCAAAGCATACAGATAGAATGTCTGAAATTTTTTATACAGAAGCAACTGGAGTTTTAGGATATGGAACATATCAATTTATTGTGGATTTGGGAGAATCTGTTAGATTAAATAGTATAAAACCTGAGTTCTACATACCTGAGACAGGAAATGCTTATTGGGCAATAGCAGTAAGTGAAGATGGATACAATTATATTAATTTATTAGAGCAGTATTCATATGATACCTCTCCTTCTTATAATGGTCTATTTGTTAGGTATATCAAATTTTTTATTACGTTTATAACTGGATTTGATTCTATGTATGATAATGGAGAGTTTATTGATAATAGTCCATATTTAAGATACTTTGAGATTAATTATAATAAAAATAATAAAGCATATTTATATTTAAATAATAAAGATGTTGATTTATTGCCTTCTCAAATGGTTCTAGCAGTTAATTCAAATAATAAAATTGATGAAAATATTGGAGATATAAATATAGGATTGTCAGCAGGGGATCCTGTAAATTGGATTGATTATACATCTCCAGCTTATCCTGGGATTGAAGAAAATGGTAAAATCTTTGTTCCTATTCGTTATGCTTATGATACTGGTAAATATGAACATCAGCCTTTAGAGAAGATAGATGATTATACATTAAGAGCTCCTTACGGAAAGTGGTTTCCTGATTCTAGCGTTATGGTTTATGATAAAAATCACAATGTAATACCTAGTGATTTATATAGAATTTATTCAAGAGAGGGGTTGGTGGTTTTTAATTATAGATTGTCTAAAGATTATATAGATGGTGATTATAAAATAAGTATTTTAAGTGAAAATTCATATAAAATAGGATTAGAATTATTAAACAAATCTGATAAAAAAGATTTAGAAATTGAAGGTTTATCATATATGTATACTACTGGAAGAGAACTTTTACCTCCAATTGAAAGAGTTCCTCCAGAGGTTAGTAATGTTATAATAGAGCCTAGTTATGTAACTGTTTATGATAAAATATCTATATCATATGATTATTTTGATATTAATTTTATAGAAGAAGATAAAAGCAAAACTATAATTAGATGGTTCATAAATAATACTCATGTTCCTTATCTTGATAATTTGCGGATATGGAATGATATAGATGATGAAAATGATCCTCTGTGGAAAAGGGTATTTACTTTTTCAAAAGATGATTTAGGGAGCGATGAATCGGTTATTGACAAAGCTAGATTATCTGGAGAATCTATTTTAAATTTAAATGACAGGATACATGCTATTATAAGAGTTAGTGATGGTGAATTACATAGTGAAGAAGGAATGTCAAATACACTTGTTGTTAGGGAGTCAAAACCAAGAGTGTATCAGCCTCGCATAGTGGGTATAAAAAGTGATGGAAAAGTTACAAACAGGATAGCTAGTGATGTTACTGCAGAAGTTAGATTTAATTTTTATTCAGATACTGATGTTAATAATTCTGAAATTATATGGTATGTAAATGATTTTATGTTTAAAAGAGGAAGATATGGACAAGAGAATTCAGAGGGGGTTTTATATCAAAGAATAGCACCTGGTGAATATGGAGTGGGAACTACTTCTGATTTAGGTTTGCAAATTGGTAATGAAATATATGCTGTTATTATTCCTAGATCAGAAAATATTTCAGGAGAAAGCATATCAACTCCTTCTTATGTAGTCCAAAATAGTTATCCAGTAGTTGGGAATATAGAATTACGTCCTGAAGAACCAAATACTAATCAAAATTTAATTTTATCTTGGGATTTCTTTGATTTTGAAATAATGGCATTACATGATAGCGAAAATAGTATTCAATCTAATAGAACTAGTGTGCAATGGTGGAGGAGATTAGCTGGAGAAGAATGGGAGAAAATATATGATAATGCGGATGATTTAGGAGATATTTATGTTGTACAAGGGTATGAAAATATGATAGATATTAATAATGTTAGAGATAATCATAATAGTTTTTCTGTTTTAGATCATGATGCTACTAGAGTTGGAGAACAATGGAAGGCTATTGTTGTTCCAAATGATTCTATAGATGACGGAGAACCATCCGAAAGTAATATAGTAAATATTAGGAGTGTTTAGAGTAATAATGAAAAGTGATAAAGAATTTTATATTATTAATAATAATCAAGGATTTTTTAATCCTAATTTGAATATATAAAATGGAAATAAGGTATTATCCTTTAGGAGGTTTATTATGAAAGAAATACCTGAATGGGTGGAAAAAGCAGTTAAACAAGAGAATTTAAAATGTATAAAATGCCAAACAAGTATCGGCAAAGAGCAGGTATCGGCTATAGGTGTAAAAGATAGTCTACATAAGCCTAATAATGAATATTTATTTATAGAATTTTCATGTATTTCTTGTGGGCAAGTTGCTTTGTATGAATTGCAACCTATGGATATGTTGTCATTTGCTTTTATGATTATTGATGATAGGGCTACAAAAGAAGAAAGACAAGAAAAAGAGGAGGCAGGTCAGCCTGATGAGAATTATCTGGCAGATGATGAAATAAATCAAATGGAGGAGGATATTTATAAAGAAATACAAAGAAATAAAAAAGGGAAATATAAGCCCCATAAACGCAAATATAAAAAATTTGATAAAAATGCAAATAAAGCAAATGATAAAAAAAATAGTAAAAGTAAAATAACTATAAAAGATATTAAACAAGCTTCTAATTTTTTAAATTCTTCTAAATGTCCGACTCATGAAGATTTTTTAATTCAGTTAGGAATGACACCTGAAGAGATAAGGGATTATGATTATAAAAAAAAGGAATAAAAATGTATTTAACAGTAAGTGATTTTAAGATAGCTGAATCTTTTCTTAGACTACTTTGTGCAGAAAAAGGTTTAGAATTTGTAGATGCTTGTGTTATCGTAGATGATGGAGAAGAAAGAGATGATAATATTTTAGGTATACATATTCAAAAATCTGAAAATGTTATTGAAACTATTTATTTAATAATTGAAGCTTATATAGATAATGCTAGAAGAATTTTTCATAAAGATATAGTTGATAAGAATAATTATGATAAAATAAAATTATATATTTCGTTATGGTTGAGGACAATTATTGATAATGATGTTTTATCTCAAAAAGAAGAAACAATATTGAAAGATAATTTAATATTAGAACGTTTATATCAAAGACCTCTAGTATGGATTATGATGAAGGATATTATTTGTCCTATTTATGAGAAGCCTTTACAAAATATTAAAGTTGTGTCTGGTTGTAATTCTTATATTGATATTTCTAGATTTTATGATAAAGGAGAAATAAAAAAAGACAATGATCACAATTATCCTTTTGTTTTTGTTAATAATATTTCTAATAATGTGGTTCAAAATGTTTTTCTATTTATAGAAACTTTAAGATCTTATGATTTATGTCCAATTGAAGTTGTAAAAGATATTTTTGAAAGTCCTTTGTATGAAAAGTTTTTTGGTTTATTAAAAATATCTTTAGGATCTGAAAAACTTGCAAATGATTTTGTTACTAATTTAATTATGTTATTAGGTATTGATTTATTTAATTATTTTGATATTAGAACTAAATCTGATGATATTTTAAAAGATGCAATAAAAATTGCTCAAATTTCTCCTGATGGCACTATGCAATGGTGGTTTTTAGGGGTACTTGAAAGGATGATGGAAAGGAATAGAGGAACAGATCTTACGACATATAATGTTCTTGAACAATATAGGGATGATTTTTGGGGTAAAGTTAAGAAGATAAAAGATAAATATGGAGATATTCCTTTTAATTATTTATTAAAAATGAAAAGAAATTATGATGGTACAAATGAAGAAGAATCTTGTAGGGTTTTACAAAGTTTATTATCAAAAAATAGAACTTGGTAATAAGTATTTAAAAGTGATTTATTTTTTTTAGAATTATATGTATTAATAACGTATTAGATCGAAAGGGGATTAATTATGGGTAATAATGAATTAGATAAAAAGATTGTTGAAGCTTTATGTAGTGTTGAAACTATTCAAAACATGTTAAAAGATGCAAAATATATAATTGCAAATAATCATTTAGTTGGGTTAAAAGCTAAATTAATGGATATGCGTAAGAAAATTGCAAATAATGATAAAGAAGATCCAGCTAATTAAATTAATAATATATTTAAAAAGTAGGGTTTCATGAAAATTTTAAAAACGAGTTCATATAAAAAAATAGCAGGAGAGCCAGGGACTTCTAATCTTAATACTCAACCTGGTTTTAAACCTACTAAAGAAACTCCAAAATCTCCTTCTAAAATTCTATTTGAAAAAGACAAAGACACAGATGAGCAAAAAAAGAAAAATTGGAGAAAAAAGAAAAAAGATAAATCTAAAAATATCTATCAACTAGGTATAGATGTCCCTGCTACAGAGGAAAAAGAAGATTAAAAAGGGTGGGAATGTTCAATAGTTCAGTAGTTTTAAACGTTCATAATAGTTCTACATTCATAGATGGACGGATAGAAAAAGATATTTATAAAGAACTAAAAAGAGAATTAGGATATATGCCTGAAAATGCTATTTGGGCAGTTGAAAAACATCGTGAAAAAGGCAAGGATAAAAATGGGAATTATTTACCAGGTCAAGAATGGAGAGATGAATGGGATGGAAGTATAACAACTATATGTTACAATAAATCAAAATGTAAATGTAATGTAAAAAAATCAGGAATGCATTTTCCAACTGGTATATTATCTTCAGCATTAAAAGTCTTTAAGAAATATAATATAGAATATAAAGTTATAGATAATAGGGTAAAAACAGGCACTTCTAATATCCTTAATATAAATCCTGATTTTAAGTTTAGAGATTATCAAGAAGATGTTATAAATAAAACTTCTAATTGTGATAGAGGATTAATAAAAGTAGCTACTGGCGGAGGAAAGACTTTAATATCTTCAGGTATAATTATCGATAAAAGTGTTTTTCCTACGATTTTTTATGTCCCTTCGGTAGATCTCTTAAAACAATCTAAAGATGAATTTGAAAAAACAATTAGAAAGATGGGGAATAAAGTTAAAGTTGGACAAGTTGGTGGTGGGGAAAAAGATATTCGAGATATTACTGTAATGACTATACAAACTGCTGTTAAATCCCTTGGTGGGGTTTGGGTTAAATATGATGAAGAAGACGCTACTAAGGATGATACAGATATAGAAGATTCAAGGGAACAAATAAAAAATCTGATTCAAAATTCTAGATTGATATTAGGAGATGAAGTGCAACATTGGGCAGCAGAAACTTGTCAAATAATAGCAGATAATTCTTTCGCTGCTCAGTATAGATATGGTTTATCGGCCACTCCTTACAGGGACCTAGGCGATGATATTTTAATAGATGCTTGTTTTGGGAAAACTATTGTTGATATTAATGCTTCTAAATTAATAGAAAAAAATTATCTAGTTCAACCAACTATATATTGTATTCCTATGCCAAAACCATCAGGTATGACTAGATATTCTTATGCTAAGATATATAAGGAATCTATAGTTGAACATAAAAAACGTAATGAGACTATAGCTTTTATGGCTAAAAAGCTATATGAAGAAGGAAGAAATATTTTGATTTTATGTAAGCAAATAAATCATGGAAATCTATTAGAAAAGATGATAGATGGTAGTACTTTTATACATGGGAGTTCTTCTAAGAAAAAAAGAGATGAACATTTGGATAAAATGAGAACAGGAGAAGCGAGGATAACTATTAGTTCTGTTATTTTTGATGAAGGAATAGATTGTCGTCCTCTAGATACTCTTATTTTAGCTGGATCTGGAAAGTCTAGTACTAGAGCATTGCAAAGAATTGGTAGGATATTAAGACCTTATGAGGGTAAAAAAGATGCTTATGTGATTGATTTTAAAGATCAATCTAAATATTTAATTGAGCATTATAGACAAAGACTAAAAATTTATAAGACTGAAAAATTATTTAAAATTAAAGAGTTGCAGATATAAATGTTTAAACGAATATATAATGACAGAGAAATAGACTTTGAAAACGGACAAGATGTTTTAACGATGTCTAGTCAATCTGAACAAATAGAATATCGTTTAAGGGTTTTCAGAAATCGTTATATTGGTCATAAGCGAAGAATGATATATCAGATAATCAATTCTCTAGAAAAAAGTAAAATAAAGTATGAATCTGTTCTAGACGCTTTTTGTGGTGGCGGTTTTATTTCCATGACGATGAAATTGCTAAATAAAAAAGTTATTTGTAATGATATTTTAAAATCATCATGGTTAAATGCTTTAGCTTTTGTTTGTAATACTAATATAGAATTGTCAAAACGAGAAAAAGAATTTTTAATAAACAATAATTCTCATTCTGAACCTCTTCCATTATTTTTAGAATATAAAAATAAATTTTCTCATAGGGAAATAGAATTATTAAGTAATTATCGTAAAAATATTAATATCCTATTTAATGAAATGTGTATAAAAAAATCTTTATCTTTTGCATATATCAATAATTATATAATGGAAAAGTGTTTTGTTGGTGGAAGATTAAACAATGGGGAAGTTTTAGCTGATTATGATCTTAGGATAAATCATCAGGTAAATCGAGGGAGAGAGTTAAACTTATCAGATATCAGATGGATAAAACCAATATATCCAGAAGATAAAAACGAACATGAAGCATATCAAATGGATGTAATAAGTTTATTAGATTATTTGAAAGAAATAGACAAAAATATTGATCTTTTTTATATTGATCCTCCTTATGGAGGAGAACAAAGTGATTACAGTACAATGTATAATTTTTTTGAAAGATATGTAGAAGATGAGACAGATGTTCCTTTTAGAAGTGAAGAAGAAAATAATAGATTTATTAATAAAAACACTTATGAGAAAAACTTCAGAGATCTTTTAGATTCTTCTCAATGGGTTCCTATATGGGCAATAAGTTATAATGATTCTAGTTGGAAGAGTATAGATAAGATATGTGACATTATAAAAGATTATAGAAAGAATATAAAAGTTTATGATTTTGAATATTTTTATCGTCATAGGTCTGATAGGACTAAGAAAAATAGAGGTAAGGAATTTTTAATAATAGTGGAGTAAAGTATGTCTATCGATAATGATGACCCGATTGTTCGTATATTTGCGGAATCGCAAGGAAAAAATATAAAAGATGTAGAGATGTGGGATGTTAATAAAAAAAAGAAAAAAAAAGTAAAAAATAGAAGTAAAAAAAATAAAAATAAGGATGATAATATTGAGATAGGTAATGCCGAAGGGTTAAAAATTTTGTATGATAAAAAAGCAAAAGAAATAGATTTTTCAACAAAAAAAATCCCTAAACGAAGATGTCTTACCTATGATAAGAATAAACCTGTTGATGAATGGAATAATAGGGATTTAGTAGGTTATGCTCATTCTTTATATGTAAAGAGATTAAAAAAAGATTGGATATTAAGGGAACCAGCGGCTGCTTTGGAGATAAATAAAATCAGAGACGAAATATCACCTTTATTTGGTGATGCTAGGTCTTCTATTATAAAAGATTATATTGATTTTTTCTTTGACAATTTTTTGTTAGAAGTTGTTAAGAAAAATGGTGATTTTTATTTCTCTAATATGAGAAATCGTTTTTATATAGAATCATTTTATAATTTTTATGATTTAGAGGCAGCAAATAATAAATATGCAGAACAATATGAAAAAATAGAAAAAGAAAAAAATAAATTTTGTCTTGAACAAATGGATATATCAAATTTAATAAGTATTGAAAAACTTTTATATGATTATGGTATAGTTTTGTCTTATCAGTATTTAAGAATGCAAAATTTTTCTCATTTAAAAGTCTTGCAAATGATTACAAAATCATGTATCAATATTTCTAGTCAAGATTGGGTAGATAAAATAATTGAGGAAACTCAAAAAAATCAACCTTATCCATTATGGATCAAAATAAAAGATTATGAAGTGAATAATATTTATGATAAAATTAGTAGAAACATAAAAAAAGTGAATATTGAATATGTGAAAGATAACAAGAAATATAATTTTTTAAGGATTTAATTAATGTCAAAGTATGATAATTGTGTTAATGAGCAGATTGATGCTCCCGTGATAATGCTTATTTTAAGTGATGGCGATAAGTATGGCGAAACTTCAACAGATAAAGCTTTAGAAATGGCGAATGAATCAGGAATGGACTTAGTGCAGGTAGGCATAGAAGTGTCTAATAATATACCTATATGTAAATTAATGGATTATGGCAAAGTTAAATATAATAGGCAAAAAAAACAAAAATCACAAAAAAAGCAAAAAGTAAAAGAAATCCGATTTGGTATTAATATTGCTGATCATGATATAAAAGTGAAAAATAACAAAGTGATTAAATTATTAAATAAAAATAATATAGTAAGATATGTTTTAGAATTAAGAGGAAGAGAGATTTCTTATTTAGATTTAGCTAAAGAAAAGGTAAAAAATAATATCATAGAGTTTGAAAATATAGCAAAAGTAGGAGATATTGAAGTTTCAAAAAGCAAATCTGTTTGTCGTATTTCATGTGTATTAAAACCATTTGTTTAGTGAAATAAAATTTGATATTGTAAATTAACAAGAAAATTTAATTTAGTTGGAGTATTTATTATGAGTAAAGAAGAAAAAAAAGATGTAACAGTAGATGAAAATGTAAGAACGATGGAAATAATGGGAAATGAAGAATTCCGTCAAGAAATGATTACCTTGTTGAGAACTAGATGTCCTTTGTTTTATGTGGAAACAGATGAAGAAAAAAGATTTAAGATGTATCTGGATGCTCTTGCTAAAGTAAAAGGATATAAAATTTTTATGTGGGATAATTACAATGGGATGTATGATTTGGTTTCTAGGGAAAAAGCAGTATCTGCTAGTGACGATTGTAAAGATCCTATGGAAGCATTAACTTATATAATAGGTAGAGGTCGTAGTTTTAATGGAAATTATGAGGCTGTAAAGTCTAAAAAATCTGAAGGTATTAATGGGGAAATATATGTATTACTTGATTTTTTCAGGTATATCGGGGAAAATCCTGATATTGAAAGGCAACTTAAAGAAATAAGTTTCCATGAGGGGATAGTTACGACAATTGTCACTGGCCCCCAATATACATCCACACCAGTTATCGAATCATCTATGCCAATGTTAAATTTTCCTAAATGTAGTAAAGAAGAAATTAAAGATGTTTTGTATAAAATAGTTGAAGGTGTTGAAGGTAAGGTAGGTGAACAAGAAAGAGCAGAACAAATGCGTGAAGTTAGTGAGCAAATTGATGAATTAGATGATAATAATAAAAATAAGAAAAAAGATGAAAAGAGTAAAAAAGATAATAAAAATAATTTTGTAAATTCAGATTTATTAAATTTAAGAAAAATTACAGAAACGTATGAAGAAGATTTAATAAACTCTGTAACAGGTTTATCTTTACCAGAAGCAGAGCTCGCTTTAACAAAATCTATCGTTCAAAAAAAGCGTTGGGATATTCCTACGATATTAAGTGAAAAAAGACAAATTATTAATAAAACAGGAATTCTTGAATTTTTTGATACTAGTTTAACTATAAAAGATGTAGGGGGTTTAGGTAATCTAATTAATTGGATAAAAAAGAGAAGGGATTGTTTTTCACAGGAAGCAAGAGATTATGGTCTTCCACAACCTAAAGGATTATTATCTGTTGGGTTGCCTGGAACTGGTAAAAGCTTAGTTTGCAAAGCTATAGCAGGGACTTGGGAGCTTCCTTTATTAAGGTTAGATTTTGGAAGGTTATTTGATTCTTTAGTTGGTCAATCAGAAGCTAGAGCAAGATCAGCTCTTAAATTAGCAGAGTCTATTTCTCCTTGTTGTCTTTGGATAGATGAAATAGAAAAAAGTTTATCAGGTGGTAAATCTAGTGGAAGTACAGATGGTGGAACTACAAGTAGAGTACTTAGTACATTTTTAACATGGATGCAAGAGAAAAAATATCCAGTATTTGTAGTAGCTACAGCAAATAATCATGAGTCAATTCCTCCCGAATTTTTAAGGGCTGGAAGATTTGATGAAATATTTTTTGTTGATATTCCTAATGTAACAGAGAAAGAAGAAATTTTTAAGGTATTACTAAAGCGCAAGGGTAGAAATCCCGATAAATTTAATATCTCAATGTTAGCGTCAGATTCTAATAGTGATAAATGTAGTGGTGCCGAAATCGAAAAAGCTATTGAGACAGCAATGCTAACAGCATTTCATGATAATAAAAGAGATATTACTGAAGATGATATTATTCAGGCTTTAAATGATTCTACTCCACTGTATAAAGTCAGTGAAGATACTTTTATAGATTTAAGAGAGTGGGCTGAAAATTCTGCTATTATAAGAGCAAATTCGAAACTTAGAGCAGATAAGATTCCGTCTTTTGAAGGGAACAAAGATTTAGATATAGAATTTTAATTAAATATGAGAAATATTGAAAATATAAAATCTAAAAAAAAGGAAATGATATCTAAGATATATTATAAGAAATCTTTTAAAGATCTAGATGAAAATAAAAAACATAATATCATTATTATTGCAGAATATCTTGCCTATATTGATGTTGTTATTCCTAGTGGTTTTGAAAAAATGTCAATTTTTGATTTAGACGGATTTGCGTCAAAAAATGTAAATGAATCTGAACAATTATTAGATAGTAAGACAGTCATAAATGCTAGAAATAGTATTTGTAAATATTGTTGGAATAAACAATGGAAAGATATTGATATCGATTCTAGAAATGATAAAGATTATTATGCATTTCATAAAAAATATAGTGAACATTGTGTCCTTGATAAGCGTCTAGATCAAGGTTCAAATGTTGTTATATATGGTGAATCGGATGAGCCTAAAGGGAGAACACTTTGTGCTTCTATTTTAATGAAAGAAATTATAGGATTAAGATTTTCCAATAAATTTAGGGGACATACTTATAATTGGGTTGATTTTTCTGTTTTAAAAAATTTGATTAAAAAAGATAGTAATGAAGTATCTGAATATTTAACTTGTGATTGGCTTGTAGTAGATAATATAAATAAGTATATGGGAAATACTGCTAGACAGAATTCGTATATAGCAGATCTAATAAATCCATTTTTTATAGAAAGATTTAGTGATAGATTACCTGTTATATTGGTTTTTAAATTTGATATAAGAAAACAAACTGCAAATTTATCGAAAGAATTAGGAGATGGTATCTATTCTATTATTAAAAGTAAAAGAACTTTTGATATTCCTTTAACAAATTTGAATTATTGATTATATGAATAATGATATAAAACAAAAACAACAAGAAATTATTTATTTATTATTAAAACATAAAGATCTAGTGTCTTATTGGATGGAATGTTCTTTAAATGTTGAACATTTTGATCATGAATTTCGTCCTATTCTTAGAGCTATAGAAGATTGTTATGAAAAAGGTGTTTTATTAAAACGAAAAAGTTTTGAAAACTATCTTAAACGTATTTCTGCAAAAGATAAGAGATTAACATATGAATATACTTTAGACAAATGTTCTATTGCAGAAACTGAAAAAGATAATTTTCCTATTTTAATAGAACAAGTATTAGAAAATTATTTAAAAAATGAATTTACAAATATTATAAAAGATTCTAATAATAAGTTTTCTAGAGAAGGTGTTTTACCTACGATTAAGGAAATAGCTGATAAATTAAGTAATCTAGCTATTGATTCGAAGATTTCTAAAGACATTATTTATCAAGATATAAGAGGGTTTTCTAAAGATCGTTTAGATTATATAACAAAAGTAAAGACAGGAGAAATACAAGAGCCTCCTCGTATAACTTGTGATATTCCTGAAATTGATGATACTATGCAAACTGGGTTTGCAGAGGGGACATTAACTCTTTTTTGTGCTGATGTAGGATCTTTTAAATCTACAATGATGTTAAATATAGGAATGAATATATGGGAAAAAGGATATAATGTTCTTTATGTTCCTATTGAGATGGCTCATAAAAGATGTTATAATAGAGCTTTAGCTAGAAAAGCTAGGGTTGACAGTATGAAAATTAGTGATCCAAAAAAATTAAGTGATGAAGAATTAGATAGATTAAATAATGCTGTAGAAGAATGGGAGAATGAAGAAGCTATGTTATATCTCCTTGAAATGCCATATACTGTTACAGTAGAATCTATTATAAGACAAGTAGAAAAAAGGTTAGATGAATTTAGTCCAAAGTTAGTTGTTATTGATTATATAGATAATATGGATGAGGAAAAAAGTTTTGAAAGAGATGATTTAAAAATTGCTGAGATGTTAAAAAAATTAAGAATGTATGGCCAGAAGTATGGTTTTGCTGTTGTTTCTGGAGCTCAGTTAGGAAGGGAGGCTTTAAAACGAATTAGAAAAGCGGGATCAAGTAAAAAAGAGGGGGTAGCTATTCATTCAGAAGATTTAAGAGGAGCACATTCATATTCTATGTATGCAGATAATATTTATGCACAACTCGCCAATACTGCTCAACCGACTGAATTACTAGATTTTTTCGTGGTAAAAGCTAGAGAAGGTAAAAAAACATTTAATAATGGTAAAATGAAAACAACTCTTCAAGTCTATCCCCAGTTTAGTTTAATTTTAAGTCAAGAAAATTTTGATGGAGTATCTATGGGAGAAGGAGAATCTTTAGATGATATTTTACAAGAAATGAGTTCAGAATATGGAGATGTGTTAGAAGGTGATTTTGATGATAGCGATGTTCTAGATAGTATTAGTGATGATAATGTTAATAGTGAGTTAGACGCAACAAAAGAAATTTTAGATCAAGATAATGAAGGTTTGGATTGGTAAATAATGACAGATATTCCATATCATATTCAGCAGATTTTAAAAGAAAATAAGATAAGTGATTTTTTAAAAAATAATTCTGTATTACCTTCAAAAAAAACTGGTGATAAATTACTGTATTTATGTCCATTGCATGAAGGGGACACATCGCCATCCTTAGTTGTATATATAAATAATATATATGAAAATTTTTATTGTTATGGATGTAAAAAAGGTGGGAATATTATTAATCTTGTAAGTGATTATAAGAATATTTCTTTAAAACAGGCAGTTTCAGAATTAGCAAAAGATTTAGATATCGATGTGTCTGATGTTTTAGAATTTGAATTAAAAAAGATAATAAATAATAGTGATATTGTAGATAATGATAAATCGATAGAAGAAATGTCTTTGTGTATAAGTTTAGTTGTTTATAATTATTTATTAAGAGTAAATTTTAATAAAGAAGAAATTATTTTTTTTGAAAAGGTATTAAGTCAAGTAGATGATGCTATAATTTCAAGAAATAAAAAATTATTATTTGAAATGAAAGAATTTTTGATAGAAAAAGGGATTCCTATTTGTATTAACCAATATAATAAAAAACAAGAAAGATTATTAAAACAAAAAACAATGAAAGGACTTTAATTTTGGAAATAGAACTTTCTTTTACAGATATCACTATTGCGGAAACAAATGGAGATTATCAAAAAACAAAAGAAATAATGGATAAAGATTCTTTTTTATCAAATAAATGGGTGGTAAAAACTGATGTTAATATTATAGGACCTCATGGTGTAGGAATGGTTGTTATAGATATGTATTCTAATGGGGATATATATGTTGTTGATTACGATCCTTCTATAGGGGATGTTTTCTATAATCCTGATATAATAGCATTAACAGAATGGGCAGTAAATTGTGGATGGAAAAGACCTCAACCTATAGAAAGACTTATTAAAGAAAGTAAAGACTTTTGGAAACATTTTTATGATACTGGTGTTATAGATAGTAAATATTTTGATAGTATTCATGGCAAAAGAGAATATATAGATGATGATATTGAGGGGGGTGTATGAATAATTTAATGGTTTTTTCTGGGTCATCTAATATTGAATTATCTAAAGAAATATCTGGATATATAGAAAAACCTCTAGGAAATTGTATTGTAAAATCTTTTCCTGATGGGGAGGTGATGATTAAGATTGAAGAAGATGTAAGGGGAAAGGATTGTTTTGTAGTTCAACCTACTTGTCCTCCTGTTAATGATAATCTTATGGAATTATTAATCATTATTGATTGTTTAAAAAGAGCTTCTGCGAGATCAATTACTGCTGTTGTGCCTTATTTTGGTTATGCTAGACAAGATAGAAAAACTGGTGGAAGAACTCCAATTACGGCTCGTTTGGTTGCTGATTTATTATCAAGTGCAAAGGTAGATCGAGTACTTACTATGGATTTGCATGCAGACCAAATAGAGGGATTTTTTAATGTTCCTGTTGATCATTTAAAAGCATTTCCTGTTTTTGTAAATTATTTTAAAAAAGCAGGCAGAACAGATAATACTATGGTTTTATCTCCTGATATTGGTAATATAAAGATTGCTAATATGTATGCAAGGGCATTGGACATGAGTATTGCGGTAATAGATAAGAAGAGATTAAATGGTAATTCTATACAAGCAGAGACTTTAATTGGGGATGTTCAAAATAAAGATATATTAATTTTTGATGATATGGTATCTACAGCTGGAACTATTCAAGCTGCTGCGTTTTTAGCTATTGACAAAGGAGCAAAAGAGATAAAGGTAGTAGCAACGCATGGTTTATTTACTAATCCTGCAGAGAAAAGGTTGAGGGAGTCTCCTATAAGTGAGGTTTTTGTTACTAATACTACTCCACATCCTTTAAATCTAAAAGATAAAGTAATGTCACAAAATGATTTTCCTAAAATAAATGTTTTGTCAGTTGGGAATTTGATAGGAGAAGCTATTCTTAGAATATATTATAAAAGATCAGTTAGTGTTTTACTTGAAAGTGATTAAAAGTATTGTATTATGAAAACTATATGTCCTTATTGTGATTATTCATTTGAATATAATAATATATATGGAACTAGATGTAGAAAATGTAAAAAAAGAATTCCTAGTGAAGATGAGCCAGAATTTGTGAAAGAAAATAAGAAAAAAAAAGAAATGTTATTAAAACAATTTTTTAAAAAAAGTAGTTATAGGAGAATATAACATGGCTATAAAAGAAGATTTGCCTTTAATTAAATTTATGTATGAATTTGATGATAATTCAGGAGAGGTATTAGAAATAAATAATATTTATTTAGAATATTTTTATTATGATGAAAGAATTCCATGTGTTTCGGTCATAGTGGATAAAACTGGAGAAGATGGTAAAGGATATTGTCAAGAAATGAAACTTCCAGTGAGTTTATTTAGTGAAGTAACAGACTTTTTACAACAAAAGGGGATATTAACAAATAATAAATCCAAGAAAATAAAATCTAATGATAACTTATCAAAAAGTTCTGTTTTGCCTATCCCAAAAATAAATAATAAAGAACAAAAAGTAGAACGTAATAGTGAAGATAAAGAAGATAAAAAAGAGGCTATGCCACAAACGCAACCACTTGAATCATTAGATTTTACATCTCATATTGATGAAAATAAAGAATCTGATGAAATCGATTTTAATTTTGAAAAACAATCTGAATCTACTGTTAATAAAGATATTAAATCTTCGAATGTAAAAAGAGAGCCAGAACCCATAAAATATGGAGATTTGTCTGAAGAAGATTTAGAAATTATGAAAAAAAGAGGGGTTATTAAAGGAGATGAAGGTCAGGCAAATATGGAAAGAAAAAAACAATTAAATAATAAGAAAAAAATAAAATCTTCTCATAAAAAAGAATAAAATATGAAATATACTTGTAAAAGAATATCTTTAGATAAGTTAGCAGTTTCTGCCAAAGGACTAGTTAGTCCATTATGTGAAAGTTGTTTAACTATTGATTGTACTAACCCTATAGAAGTCAAGAATGTATCTATACTTGGAATTACAAAACAGGTAAAAGTTTATAATAAAGAACATGATTGTGGAATAGTTGTTGAATGTAATGGTTTTCTTCCTAAAGAAAGTATGAACGATGGATAAAATAGAATATTCAAATAAGAAAAGAAAATATCTTGCTTCAAAGAAAAAAGAAATTGAAAAGTTATATTCTAATGTCAAAAAAATAATTAGCAGTTGTAGAACTAAAACAGTTGGATATGAGGAAAATAAAATAGCTTTTGAATATGTAAATTCTCTTTTTCCAAATTGTAATGTCAAAGATGTTTCTGTTTACAAGGCCCCTAAATCGTTACTAGATAAAAGAGGTTTTTCTCATGCTGATGGATTTTATTTACCAGATTTAAAAGTAATTTTATTTTCTAATAATCGTAATCTAAGAAAAAGAAAAAGGAAAGAAGGTAAAGTTCCAGATGAAGTTGTCTTAATACATGAGTTGTTACATTACTGTTATTATGAACAAGGTATGCAATCATTTACAACAGAAATTATTGAAGAATTCGCCTATGGGTGGTCTGTCCCATATCTCAAAAAAATAGGATATAGTGATGAAAAGATCATAGAAGAATATTTCTACCCTGCTATGAGTGGAATTGTTTATAAAGAATGTTTAAAGGAAGTTTTATTACAAAATAATATTTCACCTAAAGAATATAATAATTTTACTAGAAAAAAGAAAGTTAGAATTTGTAATAAATATAACAAAATAATTGAAAATTTAATGGATGAAAAAGTTTTTAAAAAAGGTAAAGATCTTATTGATATTTATATAAAACAATATAATGAAGGAACTATTTCAAATAAAAAAGAAAATATATTTAATAGTAAAGAAAATAAGTATGGGATGTTAGATATTTAAAATGAATAATAAAGATATTAAAATATTATTTAAGAATACATTTATTTATAATTATTATGAAGATTATATTTCTTATGATAATTACAATGATTATAAGTATGTTGATCTTGAACATAGATTTAAATCAAAAAATCTTGAAGTATATTCAGATGATATTAATCAAAATAATATAAGAAAAAATGATAAATCAAAAAATAAATTATTTAATAAATTTAATTTATTAGATATTTAAATTTATAATAATGATAAAGTCTTTACCATTAAATGAAGATTCTAATTTTTTAAATTATAATTTATTTTTAAAAGAAATAGGTAATACTATCTCTTATTCATTTCAAGTTCCCTCCGTTTTTTTATTAAATAATATTAAAAAAAATACCGATATTAAAGTATTAATATGTAATAAATTTAATAAATTTATTTTATTAGATATTTAATTGAAAAGTGATAAAAAATATTTTATATATTAAATATAAATAGGGGACAATATGCCAATATATTCTTATAAAAATCCTAAAAATGGTGAAATATTTGATGTAATAAGAGATTTTAAAGATTATAATAGTAATTATATTCTTGAGGATGGGACTGTATGTGAAAGAGTTTTTAATCCTCCTAAAAATACTGTAAGAATTGTAGATAAAAATGCTGAAGTTTTTGAAAAAGATCCTGAATATGTAAGAAAAATGAAACCTAAATATGTTCGTTATAAAGATGGACATAGAGAAAAGTATGATCCTACAAAACATAGGTAAAATATGAGATTTATAAGGAAGAAAAAAATAATTACTACCGCAGCGGATGTTAATATTCATGATGAAGAGAAGATTAAAAAATTATTGAATGCATTAAAGTCTCATTTAATAAATTTTTCTCTTAGCATTAAAATTGTAACTCATAGTGGGGGAGAGCATATTTCAAATTATCCTGATGTTAGGGTTGAAAAAGTTAATGAAGATAGTGCTGATTTTATGGTTTTTCAAAATTCTAATTTTATTAAAATTAAAGATGTTTCTTTTGATAATATATGGCAAATAGATGTCGTTTATACTAGAGATAATATTTTTAGAGAAATAGCAGAAGATGATTCTTCAAATAAATTTGATCATCTTGATATATAATTAAAGAGAGGTAATAGTACATGTCCAATGCTTTTTCAAATAAAAATTTTGTTCATTTTCATGTTCATAGTTCATTTTCTCATTTTGATGGTCTTGCTAAATTAGAAGATTTAGTAATGACTGCTAGAAAAAAAGAATTTCCTGCTATTGCTTTAACAGACCATGGAAATGTTATGGGGTGGATTAATTTCTTAAAATATGCTCGGCAGGAAAAAGATAAAAAAGGCAATTCTATAGAATATAAACCCATAAAGCCGATTTTAGGGCAAGAGTTTTATATTTCTAGACAAATGGATATTGGTCAAAATGATATTAAAGATAAAGATAAAGTTCCTAAATCATTACAACCAGAGGGTCGCAAAGGAAATTATCATTTAAATTTATATGCTATGAATTATGAGGGCTATAAGAACGTTTGTACTTTATCCCAAGAAGCTTGGCTTAAAGGTTTTTATCATGACCCTCGCATAGATTTAGATATTCTAGATAAACATTCTGAAGGTGTTATGGGAGGATCTGCTTGCTTGAAAGGATTGATAAATCGTCATTTACTATTTGATAAATATGAAAAAGCAAAAAAAGTAGCTGGATGTTTTAATGAGATTCTCAATGGTAATTTTTTTCTCGAGGTTATGTATCATGGTATTAGAGCTGAAAAACTTATAATTCCAGATATTTTTAAATTGTCTTCTGAGACTGGAATACCCGTTTTATGCACAAATGATAGTCATTATATTAAAAAGGGACAAGCAAAGTCGCAGGAAGTTTTAATGGCTATGAGTACTGCTAGCTGTTTATCAGATCCTAATCATATAAAATATGATCATGATGAATTTTATTTAAAGGATGCTTCAGAGATGGAAGAAATATTTGGAAGTAGTCCTCAGTGTTTATTTAACACTATGGAAATGGCTGATAGAATAGATACTAATGATATAGAAAGACATTTATTTGGGGGTATGAGATTACCTAAATTCAAAATACCGAAAAAATATAATGATAGTTATGATTATATGGAAAAGTTAGCATGGGATGGATTAAAAGAAATTGGATGGAGTAATAGTCCAGAACATATTGATGCCTTAAAGATGGAACTTAGAGATGTAAAAGTAGCGAAAGAAAATAATAATTATGATTTTGCAAAATATTTTTTAATAGTAAAAGATTATATAGATGAAGCAAGTGACAGGGGAGTTTTGATCGGGTGTGGACGAGGATCTGGTTATGCGAGTGTCCTTTTAAGATGTTTAGGAATAACTTATGGTGTTGATCCATTATCTAAGGGATTATTATGGAATCGTTTTCTAGGATTTGATGATCTTAGATTTATTAAAGATTCAGATTTTGGGTTTGAAGATATAGGAATAAATTTAAATTATGAACAAGATGATTTAGAAGAAGATAGAGAATTAGAAGATGATTTAGGTGGGGTTGATAGGTACTAAATATTATGGATAATAAACAAATAGTAAAAGAAATATTAGAAGAGGTTGATAGATTAAATCCTGGTAAGAATGAAAAGATAATAAATGATGTAAAAAAAGAATTAAAAGTATTATCTATGACTGAGGGGATTAATGGGGTTAATAATCTAGAGTCATTTTATAATATATGGAAAAAATACAAGGGTAAAAAAGGAAATAAGAATGTTATAAATAGCTGGACAGCTTATGCTTTAAATTTAACAGATTGTAAACCTAATGGAGATTTTTTACCTAAACGTAGAGCTTTTGCTAGAGCAGGTTTTCCTGATATAGATACAGATTTTGATGATGATATGAGAGATAGTGTATATGACTATATTATAGATAAATATGGAAGAGAAAATGTTGGTAATATCGGGACACATGGTTTGCTTAAATTCAAATCCTGTGTAACTAGGGTATCAAAGGCTTTAGATGTTGCTAATGCCTTTCACAAAGGAGCTGATGCCTACAGAAGCGAAAATAAAGCTAGGGTTGATGAAATATTAGAGCCTTTTCCTAAAAAGGGTATTATCAAAATTAAAGATCAAAATCAAGATATGCAGGTAATTAAATCTGTTGATGATGCTTACCAGTATTGTCCAGATTTTGCTAGAGAAATGGATAAATATGACGGCATTATGGATTATCTCAGAGATATTGAAGGGATAATCGCAAATTTTTCTGCACACGCTGCTGGAATCGTTGTATCAGATATCCCCATTAAGCAAATTGCTCCTTTAAGGAAGGCTAGAGGGGATTTACTGGCTACTCAATTTACTGGAGAACAGTTAGAATCGTTGGGTTTGATTAAATTTGACATTTTAGCTATATCTACTTTAACAGTGATAAAGAGAACTATAAAATTAATAAAAGAAAATTATGATATAGATATAGATATAAAAAATATTTCTTTAGATAATAAAAAAACTTTTAAATTATATAGAGAAGGTAATTTAGGGGGAGTGTTCCAGTGTGAGCAGTATGGAATGCAGAATACAATGAAAGATATTGGGGTAGATAGTTTTGATGATATAATGGCAGCAATTTCTTTATATAGGCCAGGGCCTATGGCTAATATTCCATTATATTGTTCAAGAAAAAAAGGAGAATCTAGAATAGATTATTTCCATCCTTCTATTGAAAAGCATGTGAAACCTTTTTTAGAGAATACTTATGGCTTAATTATTTATCAAGAACAACTTATGCAAATATGTAATACTTTAGCTGGGTTTTCTATTACTGATGGTTATATAATGATAAAAGCTATTGGAAAGAAAAAGAAGCATTTGATGGAGAAATTTGAAAAGCAATTTATTGAAGGTTGTGTAAAAAATGAAGTTCCTAAAGATGTTGCTGAACAATATTGGAAAGAATTTATAGTTCCTTTCGCTTCTTATGGATTTAATAAAAGTCATGCGTGTTGTTATGCATTTAATTCATATTTAACTTGTTATTTAAAAGCTAATTATACAGCTGAATTTATTTGTTCTTTATTAGATGTAGAGTCTGGAAGAGGTAACCAAGATAAAATAAACAGTTATGAAAAAGAGTTTACAAATAAATTAAATATAGAATTTTTACCTAGAGATATAAATCATTGTAAGGTTTCTTATAAAGTTGAAAAAAAGAGTGGAAAAAAGATTTATATTCGTCCTTCTCTTTTGTGTAAGGGTTTGGGATCTGCTTCTGCTCAAAATATAGAAGATAATCAACCTTATAGTGGTTTAGAAGATTTAGCTAGAAAAACTGATTCTGTCGTAGACACTAGGGCTATAGAATCTCTAGCTGAGTGGGGATATTTAGGGAAGAAAGCTATGAAGGATAAAGAGCAGGTTGCAAAAAAGTTTGCTAAAATAAGAGTAGATATAAAGAAAGCAATAAAAAAAGGGATAGATTCAGTAGACATGTTTAAATAATTAAATAGAATAGGGGTGTTATTATGTCGAAATCAAAAATTCGTAAGTCAATTAATAGAAAATTTAATCTTGGTAATTTTCAAAATTTAGATATTTTTGTCGAAGTAGAGGAAGAGATAGAATATAAAAATTCTAGTCAATATGTTGAAAAAGCAAATGATTTAACTAAAAGGTTAATTCTTGATTTTATAAATTCAGCACAAAAAGCTTTTGATGAGATGAATTTACAACAAAAAATAGCTACAGTATCTGGGGGGGATACTTTGAATAGTGAAAAACAATCTGATAAAAAAATAAATAATAAAGATAATAAAAAATCAGATAAAGGTAATCAGGAAAATAGCAATCCACTAGATAGTCTTAATGAAGATTTTGATGAAATCGATTTTTAATTTTAGGAGAATAGGTTCGAATGTCTACAGGAGAAAATTTAGATAAATTTAAAGATCTGTTTATTTTAAGAACAGATAGTCGAGTAGAGGAAGAAGTAGATATAGATAATAATTCCCCTAAAAATGAAGATTTTGGGACTCTTGCATCAGAAGTTTCAGAAGAAATAGAAAACTTAGAACATAAGGGAAAATCTATTGAATCAAAAAAAATAAAAGAACAGGAACAGAACAAAGACGAGTCTTTAACTAAAATATCAGGGGAAAAACAAAAAATGGATAAAACAGATATGGATGATTATGATAGTATTGATCATTTATCAGAAAAAGAAGAAAAAATAGAACAAGATAATGAACCTGTTGAAATTGGACCGTTACCAGGTGAAGAAGAAATGGAAGATAATAATAAACAAGAAGAAGTAGAGGATAATAATAAAGAAGAAGTAGAGAAAACAGAAGAAGATAATGAGGAAGAATATATTGAGGCAGAAACAGGTATTAAAATTATAAATGGACAAGTGCAATGGTTATTAGAAAGTCCTTCTAAAATATATAATAGGTTTTATGAGACTAAAAGAGAATTAGTTTTTAATATTTTAGGGAATTGTCAAATTCCATTTGATAAATATAGAAAAGAATTAGAAGAGTCATCAGTAGATGTAAGTAGTGAAGTTTTTGACGGCAGAGAAAACTATAAAAAAATGGAAAAAATTCAAGTATTAAGAGATAGGGTTAAAACTATACAAGTTAAATGTAATAGTCAATATTATATAGTTAAAAGATGGATAGAATTATTGAAAGGTGTCCTTAGTCGAATTCAATATTTAAAACCTGTTATAAAACAAGAGGGACTATATTATGATCATATGAGAGATTTAGAATATTACTATGCTCAATTAGAAGATTTAAATGATTCAGCAGATAAGATTTCTAAAAATTTGAGTGCTGCTTATAAGGTTTTGGAAATAAAAATGCATATTTGTATCCCTTTAAAAAGTCCTGATACATATGATAAATCTTATTTATCTAGACAGGAATCTTCAAGAGTGAATAAGGATTTTGATGAGTATGATGATTTGCCAGATAATGCATCTGTAAAAAAAGATTCTGGTAAAGCTAAATTTGTAGGTTGGTAAAGTAGAAAATTTTTGAAAAGTGATAAAAAAAGAGTATATTTTAATATAAATTAATGTCAATTTTTATTTAAAGGAGAATTTATTATGAGTAATTTTGTAGATTTCAGTGGTAATAGTAAGGCTTTGAGAAAAAGTAATAGTGGAAATGTAGATTTTCTGTGGTTAAAAAGAAATAATAAATATAGGATTAGACCTATAGGTAAGCCTGTTGAGTTTTTTAAATATTTCCGAAAGGATGCTGATAATAAAGCTAGAACAGCTATAACCGCAGATCCAGATAATTGCCCAGTTTATGCTGCTCATGAACAAGAACTTAATAAAGCAAGTTTACGATATGCAATGTATTGTATAGACAGAAGCGATGGAAAAATCAAAATTGTTGAGGGACCTAAAACTGCTTTTTATATCCCTCTTTGTGAAAGAGCTAATTTAACAGAAAAAGATCCTACTGGTGTTAAAACAGGAGGGGATTGGGTTATTGATGTTGTTACAGAAAATAAAATGACTAAATATAAGACTCAATTTATTGAAGATACTCCTTTAACTAAAGAGGAAATAGAAATTTTAAAAGAATTTTATAATGAACATAATGCAAAAGAAAAACTTGCAAATATTTATAAGACTAATACTCCAGAAGAAATTGAAAAAAGATTATTTGGAGATATTGATGATAATGATGATAGCAATGAGACAGTATCAAGTTCTCAGAGCGAATCTGTAGATGAATCTATAGATGAAAGTGGTTCTGAAGATAGTGAAGATGATATGAATTGGTTATAATGATAAATTAGTTTTTAATTTTTTATATTTCTTTTAAAATTATTAAGGTATTTTTTTTATGGCAAAAACAAGAAAAAAAACAAAATCTGATGATTCTATTAGTAATAATTTAAAAGGCTTTTTTAGGAAAGGAGCTCAATTTCAAAGTGCTGGGAATATTCCCACAGGTCATTTTGTTTTAGATTTTATTATTAATAAAGGAGAAAATCCTCAAAAAGTAGATTTGTCTCAAGTAAAAGATTATGATCCTAAAGCTACTCTTGGATTACCATTGGGAAAGCTAGTTGAGATATATGGAGATGAAGGATCGGGAAAATCTTCATTAGCTTATCGTGTCGCTGGTTATGCTCAAAAAATGGGTTATGGGGTAGCATGGATAGATAGTGAACATTCTTTTTCAGAAGACCTTGCTATTATAAATGGCTGTAATGTAAATGACTTATATTATTCTAATTTGATTGATGCAGACAATCCTGATAATACATTTTATGCAGAAGATGTTATAGATAGAATATGTACTACTTGTGCATCAGAAAAAGAAAATGTTAAAGTTATTATATTAGATACTGTAGCAAATTTAGTATGTAAAGATGTTTGGGATGCTAAAAGTGAGAAAAACTTTTATGCTATTATTCCTAGACTACTTAGTCAAACCCTTGGAAAAGTTGTAGGATATGCTGAGAAATATGGTGTTTTACTTATTTTTATAAATCAAATGAGAGAAAAAGTAGGTGTGATGTTTGGTAATCCTGAAACTAGTCCAGGAGGTAAAGCTTTAAAGCATAATGCCAGCGTTAGAATTTGCGTTAAAAAGAAAGGTGGTAAAGATGCTAATATTTACGTTGAAGATGAAGAGACTGGTGAGGATAGATTAATTGGTCGGCATTCTTATGTGTATATTGTTAAAAATAGGCTTTCTAAACCTTATCTTGGGAATATAGAGATCCCGATTTATTATGAACCTTATTTCCCAGAAATCGAAGAAATTGCTTTTGATGTCGGGAGGCAAATAAAACTTATTTCAGTTAGAAAAGGTGTTTTCTCATGGAATGATAATAAGGTTGAAGGTAGAAGATCTTTTATTGATCATTTAATAAAAAATAATTTAGTTGATGATTTGATTAAAGAAATAAAAGAATCAGCTTTAGAAAATAAAATGATTCTCCCGCCAGAACTTTTAATGTATGAAGAAAAAAAGGTTTATAAAAAGTGTGGAAAGACAGATTCAAAGACTCAGAAAGAGAAAGAATAGTTGAAGCAGGGCAAGAAGTATTATGGTCCAAAGCAGGAAAAGAAGCTTTGGATTACTTGAGATATCAACGAAAAATAAATGATAAAACTATTAAAAAATTTGAAATGGGATATTGTCCTAGATATGCGAAACATCAATTAAAAGGAAGATTAATAACTCCTATTAGAGATGTTTATGGAAATTATATCGCTATTTCTACTAGACTATTGATGAATGATAATAAAAAAACAAAATTTTGGCATGAAAGATTTGAAAAAAGTTATTATTTATATGGGTTATATTATGCTAAAAATAGTATTTTAAAAAATAAAAAAATTATTGTAGTTGAAGGCGAAATGGATGTAGCATCCTTGCATACTAATGGTTTTGTTATGACAGTTGGAATATGTGGAAGTGCTTTTTCGCTATTTCAAGCCTCTAAGATAGCTCGGTATTGTCCTGAAGTTTATTTTTTGTTTGATTCAGATAAAGCTGGAGAATTAGCATTAAAAAAAGTTTTAAAAATATATGAAGAATATGGATTAAAGAATATGGGTATAGATTATATCCCTGTTAAACTTCCAAGTGGTTATGATCCTGATAAATATGTAAATGAGTTTGGGAAAAAGTCATTAAAAAAATGTTTTATGGACGCAAAAGAAGAATATAAAGTTTTTGGATAAGAGAAAGGAATTATGGTTACTCAATCGTATGTACCAAAAGAAATTGTTGCTTTAATGGGGGTTGTTGATACATATAAAAGATGGAAAAATTATGAACAATCTCAAGATAGAGAATATCATTATTATCACCCTAGTGAATGGGGAAAATGTTTAAGAGCTCAACAATATAAACATTATGCTCAGAAGGGTTTAATAAGTGTCCCTTTTAAAGAACTAGATAGTAGAGTTCTTAGACTTTTTGATAAGGGACATAATATGCATGAACGCTGGTCACATTATTTTGAAGATATGGGACGAATTTTAAGGGGAAGATGGAGATGTAAAAATTCTTGTTGCTATATTTTTAACGATGATGGGGAATTGATTAGTAATTTAAATAAAGAAAAAATACTTAAAGTTTTGTTTAAGGATAAAAGACGGATATATGGAGATAAATCTGTAAATGGTGTTTTAAAGCCAGAAAAATGTGCCTGTGGTTGTAAAGACTTTGATTATTTTGAAACTCTAGTCTACGATGAAGAATTAAATATTAAAGGACATGCAGACTTGATATTGGATTTTAGTAACTTTGATGTAGATATTTTTAAGAATGTAAGAATCAGTTTTGATAAAAGATTTTTACCTGTAAATGGCAAGCCTATTGTCGGAGATATGAAAACAATAGGAAGTAGTTCTTGGAGATTTCAATTAGAAAGATTTGGGGCACATAAATATTATGAAATACAGCTTACAATTTATGCCTATATTCTAGATTGTGAATATGGTGTATTGATGTATGAAAATAAAGATAATTCTGAGATGAAATGGTATAAAATAGAACGTAATGATGAATGGTGGGATGTTATAAAATGGCAATCATTAACTATGCAGGATATGGCAACTAGTAAAAAATTACCTCCACCCAAACCAAAAGATAAATCATGTTATGAGTGTAAAGGTTGTGATTTTAAAAATTTATGTCATAGCTCTAAAATATGGGATGATCCCAAACTTGATAAAAAGAGAAAAGATTTTTACAAAATTTTACTTTAGTTCAGAAATTTAAATAAGATTTCGATAATAATATAGTTCAAGATTTAAGATATAGTAAAGTTGTTAAATTTAGATTAAAGGAGAAAGTTATATGGAAAAGAACGGTAATATTCAAAAACATGAAGATGAGGCTTTGCTTTTAGTAAAAGGTGGTAATGCAGAAAAGGGATATGCTAAAAAATTAGCAGATGCAATTAAATCAGTTTTGTATAAACATGATGTTGCTAGGATGAGAACATGTGGAGCTCCTGCTGTAAATAATGCTATAAAGGCTTTTACGATAGCATCTTTGGCAGCAGAAAAATTTGGAGAAGAATTATATTTGCAAAGTGAATGGGTAGAAATAGAATTTAAACAAGAGAAGAAAACTGCTTTACTTCTTGTCGTTAGGAGAATGGAGGATTAATTATTGTGGAAAATGAAAAAAATGAATTATTAATTTTTAATAAAAAGGAATTATATGAGTTAGAAAGCTCAGGGAATGTTCGTCCATTAAGTGATCTATATATTATTGAAGATATTGCAATGCAGCTTCAAGAAATAAAAGAACAAATAAATTTTTATAAGGATTATAAAAGGAAAAAAAATAAGGATATAAGAGATAGTATAAATGGATTAGAACATAGAGTTAACTTTTTTAGAGATGTTATTGCTAAAACTTTAGAAGTTAATGATGAATCCAAATTATCATTTCCAGGATCTTGTTCTGTAAGTCAAGTAAAACCAAAACCAAATTGGGTTATTACTAATGAAAGTAAATTAATAGAAAAGCTTAAAGAAGAAGATGAATTTAAAAATGTGGGAAAGGTACAAATAAATGAAACTTTAGATAAATCTAAAGTAAATACTCTTTTAGACATCTGGGAACAGAATGGTAAAATAAAAGAAATAGAAGATGGAGTTGTATATAAAGATCCAGGAGCTCCTGGTGTTGCTATTAGATATGAAGAAAAAGTGAATGAAAAAGAAGATAAAAAAGAAGATGATATAGAATTCATTTCAAAAGATGAAGATTATGATAGTTTGTAATTTAATGATATAAAGGATATTATGGAATCTTTTGAATTTTATAGAAAGATAGATAGAAGTAATGCAAAAGTAGAAAAAGCATTTTCTAAGCTAGATAGCTTATATGCTAGATTGCCGAAAACAAAAGGTTGCATGGAAAATATAAAAAAGGAAGACGGTTGTGGGGCTTGGTGTTGTAAATTGCAAGTTCCACAACTTTTTTATGTTGAATTTTTATATTTATGGAGTAAGTTTCTTGTAAAAGTAGATAATGATACTCTTTGTGATTTAATTGAAAAGAGCATGAAAGGTGCTATAAAAGGAGAGACTACGAAAGGATGTATTTTTCATAATGAAAAAACAAATTTGTGTGATATTCATAAATTTCGTCCTATTAATTGTTTTTTCTATGGTATTACTCCAGAAGATGAATTTGATCTTAGATTAAAAAGAATGAAGCAAATATATAAAGATAATTCAGATATAGTTATTATGGACCAATGTAATTTGGTAGAAACTGTAGACGGGAAGCCAGTAACAAAAAAACAAATAAATGACTGGTGGCAAGAAATAATATCTATTGAAAAGTCTATTGGTATACCTGAAGATAAAATAAATGATAGTATCGATGGGGGAAGTTATAGAACTCCTCATGATCACCTTTTACTTTATTTAATGCCTGATAATATTTTGATGGGTTTAGCAGGTATAGAAAAATATGATGATAATGCAGATAAAATTAAAGTTATAGATGAGTTAATGAGTCGTATAAGAACTTTTTATAGGAATCAATTTTTATGAACAAAAGAAAAGTAAAAATTATTTCTATTAAATTAGAAAAGAAAAATGATTTAGTTAAAATGAAAGTACAAGATGTAGAATCATCTAAAGATATAACTTGGGCAATGACTTCATCTGATTTTGATGCTTTTGTAGGACAGTTAACGAAGAAAAACTTATCTTATAATTGGGATCAAAGAAAAACCATATCAGATCATTTAATAAATATATGCTTTCTAAATGAAGGACATCCAGAAATATCTAATTTAAATGCTACTACAAAAAAAACAAAAGAGGAAAAAGAAAATACTATTAATGAAATTAGTCAAGTTATGGATAAATATCCTTTTTCAGAAATTGCAAAAAGTATTAATGAGGATGATGTAAATGAAAATTAGAATTTTTGGTAGTGATAACTGTAAAGATTGTTTAAGAGCGATGCTCATAATAAAAAAGTCTAAAGTTCCATATGTTTTTTATGATGCATTAGATGATAAGAATGATGAGATATGTGACGAAAATGATGTTGATGAACTTCCTCATATCCAATTTATAGATGACAATGATAATATTTTAATAGAGCATATAGGCCCTATTTATGATGATGATTTTATAGAATATCTTTCTGATTATTCGTCTTTATAATAGTGAAGATGTAAAAATTTTTATATTTTTTTTTGAGATAGGAAAATGGCATTTAAACTTAATAAATATCAACTCGAAGTAGTTCAACATATAGATGGGCCTTGTGTAGTAACAAGTTGTCCTGGTTCTGGTAAAACAGCTACAATAGTTAAAAGAATTGCATCCCTTATAAAAGATGGTATTCCACAAAATAATATTTTATGTTTAACTTTCACAAATAAAGCTGCTAGTGAAATGTCTGAAAGAATATGTAAAGAAATAGGTATAGAGAAACCTATGTTCTTTATAGGAACATTTCATTCATTTTGTGCAGGTATATTAAGAAGGGTTGGACATAAAATAGGTTATGATAAGAATTTTAATATAATGGATGAAAAAGAACAAAAAGAATTTATGCTTCAAGTATCTAGAGCAATGGATTTAGATATAGAATTAGGAGATGCAGAATACTTATGTGGAGTATTGAATCACTACAGAGATAAGGTTGAAAGTAGAGAATGGCTTGAACGAGAATTAAAATTAGATATATATATTGAATTGGTAGATAAATATTTTGAAGAATGTGTTAATCAGAATATGATAGATTTTAGTGGATTAATTTCAGAAACTGTTAGATTAATAAGACAAGAAGAAAAATTAAAAGATAAAATTCAAGAAATATTTAAATACATTATGATAGATGAGACACAGGATACTAATAAATCTCAGTATGAATTAATTACCCTTCTAAGTGAAAAATATAAAAATATAATGCTTGTAGGGGATTTAGATCAATCTATATATGGATGGAGACATGCTAGATTTCAAAATATACATGATTTTATATCTCAATATCCTAATTGCAAAAATATTTCTTTATCAAAAAATTATCGTTCAACTCCTCAAATTATAAAAGTTGCTGATAAACTTATTAAAAATAACAATAGCCATATACCAATAGATTTTGAGACAGATAATAAAAATGGTCCATCTGTACGTGCATATGATCATATTGATCAGGTTGAAGAAGCAAAATGGATAGCAAAAAAAATTAAAAAAATTATGGAAGAAGGAGGATGGGATGCTGATGATATTGCTATATTATATAGAGCGAATAAAATGAGTGAGCCTATTGAACAAGCTTTTAGTATGGAAGGGATACCATATGAAGTAATAGGTGGTAATAATTTTTATGATAGAAAAGAAATCAAAGATATTATTGCTATGCTTAATTTGCTCATTAATAGAAGAAATAGTATATCTTTTCATAGAATTTGTACTTTAATAGGTGGGATAGGAAATCGAACTGTTGGTAAAATAGAAAATTATGCTCAAGAACATAAAATAAATCTAATAAAAGCTTGTGAGAAAGTATCTAAGACAATTAATTCGGTTAAGATTAATAAGGCTTGTGAAAAAATAATAAATGTCTTTCAACAAGAATATGATTTTTCAAATCCTCCGAAATGTTTGACTAAATTATTGAGGAACTTTAGATATTTTGATTATTTAAATAAAAAATATGGACAAGAAAATGCTCTTGAAAGGATAGATAATATAAGGCAGCTGATAGATACTTCTTCTAAGTTTACAGGAATGGATGATGCTGTTATTAAATTCCTTCAAAATATTTCTTTAATAAGTTCAAATGATAAAGAAGTAGAGAGTGATAAAGTATCTCTGATGACCCTACATGCTGCTAAGGGATTGGAATTTCCTATTGTATTTTTGATAGGAATAGAAAAAGGAATGTTACCTCATAAAAAAAGTATATCAGATTCACTAGATGGTCTAGAAGAAGAAAGAAGATTGTGTTATGTTGGGATAACTCGTGCTCAAAAGATGCTATACCTTACATGGTGTCGATATCGTAGACGAGTTGGAGCAGCTGGTAGACAGATAAGAAAAAAATCTGGGCCTAGTGTATTTTTAAAAGAAATGGATTTAGTTAATTAAAAGAAAGAAAAATTATGGCATGTGCAAAATGTAGAAGAACATCTGTAATGGTATTTTTTTATATAGATAAAAAAGAACTTTTATGTAATTTAAATGAAACGATAGTTAATTTTATAGATACTGCTGTTGAACCTATTTATATTTTTGTTATTTTAGACGGTTTTAAAAATGATAGTATATATAAAAATATATTGAAAAAACACAAAAATAAAAGAATAAGAATTATTAAATATTATAAATATAGAGGAAAAATAAATGCTATAAAAAAAGCTATTTATTTAGCTAGAAATATGTTTTTATGTAAATCTAAGTATTTATATAAATCTCATCCTAATAGAAGAATGGATATTGGATGGGATAATAAATTGAAAAGTGCTTGCAAGGATAAATCTATTGTTCAACCATCTTTTGAAATAAAAGAGAATTTGAATGAAAAAAATATTTTAGAAAAAATACCTATTTTTTTTGATGATTCTTATATGTTATTAACAAAGGATTTTAATAAAATATTTGAAAATGATTTAATAGAAAAAGATGTTAATATTTATAGAAAAAATGATGTCTTTTGTTCAGCAGTGACTTGATAAGGAAGATAAATATATGGATTTTGTGTGGGATCATTTTATACCTAAAAAAGGTCTTAAAAATTTTATCATTTCAAAAGATGATGAATATATTTTAGTTGATGACATAAAAGATGTAAAGATAGATACTGATTCAAGACCAATAGTAATTTCAGATGTTTCTGAGATATCAAAATGTTTACCTTGGGGAATATCATTTAAATTAGATAGTGTTCCTAAGATTACTAAAGTTTCCGTAAAGCCCACATGCTTTAGCTGTGGGATATAAGGAAACAATCACCTTTAGGTGAATATATTAAATATTTTTTCACTTTTCAACTATTTTCTAAAAATAAATAAAGGATTTCTAAGATTATGTAGTAATATAATAGAACATTATGAGTAGAAAAGAATCTATAAAACTAACTAAAGATAAAAGAAAGTCTCAAATCTGTAAAGTCTATCAGATTAAAGTAGATTACTCGAAACTCTCTAAACATACTCGAAACCAACTAAAATCTCTTTTTATAGAAGGTAAGTGGTTATACAATTCTGTCTTAAACTTTGAAGATATAAAGTTTTATGACACTAAAACTAAAGAAGTATCTATCAAAGTAAAAGATACTTTTGAAACACGAAAACTAAATACTCTCTCTGCTCAAATGAAACAAGGAATTAAAGATAGAATTTTCTGCTCTATCCTGAATCTCTCTAAAAAGAAACAAAAAGGCTACAGAGTAGGAAGATTAAAGTTTACCTCTAAACTCTACTGTATCCCTCTGAAACAGTTCAACAACACTTATAAACTTGATAAAGAACATAATTTTATTAAACTTCAGGGCATCAAACAAAAACTTAAAGTTTCAGGATTATCTCAAATTCCTGATACTGCCGAACTAGCTAATTCTAATTTTATACAACAAGGAACTGATTATTTCTTTCATATCACTACTTATCAAGATCAAGATAAAGTAGAAAAGTCAATTCCTGATAAAGAAATAGGAATTGATTTTGGTTGTGAAACTCAACTTACTCTTTCCAATGGAATTAAATTAACTTATCAAGTTCCTGCATCAAAAAAACTTAAAAGATTAGACAGAAAGATACAAAAGAAAAACAGACCTCAATCTAAAAATAAGATTAAAGATAAACTTAAACGAGAAAAGTTGTATCAAAAACTCAATAATAAAAAGAAAGATATTAAAAACAAGATTGTATCTTGTTTAGTTAATAACTTTCAGACTATAGTCTTTCAGGATGAAAGTATAAAAGCTTGGCACTCAGGAAACCACGGAAAGAAGATTCAAAATACTGCTATAGGTGGAATAATCAGAGATTTAAAGCATAAATCTCATACACCTATAATAGTGAATAAGTTCTTTCCTTCCACTCAACTTTGTCCTCAGTGTGGCATCAAGAATAAATTATCTCTAAATGAGAGAATTTATTCTTGTGAGTGTGGGTACACAGAAGACAGAGATGTTAAAAGTGCTAAGTGTATTTTAACTGAAGGACTTAAAACTAAAAAAGTACATACGAGTGGTTCTATCACGAGTAAGTATAAAATACCTACGGAACGTAGGGAATTTAAGCCTAGGGAGATAGAAACCTCTGTGTTAACAATATTTTCTAATATAGAAAATATTGTTAATGTAAGTTTCTGTCGAAACTCTCAACTATTAAGTT